>Ga0187824_10000057_pt1 | contig 16304 bp, 12 predicted proteins | sample NC_wetland_sal_i_13_FD_132437 | JGI IMG/M metagenome (GOLD analysis project Ga0187824, IMG submission 132437) | Wetland sediment microbial communities from Neuse River Estuary, North Carolina, USA - SourceSoil_4 | ecosystem: Environmental > Aquatic > Freshwater > Wetlands > Sediment | place... | reverse complement strand
CCGCGCGCCCTTGGCGCCGGTTCGGTTGAACCCGAACTTGCCGCCCCGGCTCGAAGACATCATCAACCGCGCGCTCGAAAAGGACCGCGAGCTGCGCTACCAGCACGCGGTGGATATCAAGTCGGAGTTGCGGCGTCTGAAGCGGGATTTGGAGTCGGGACGCAGCTCGGCGGTGAGTTCCTCGTCGGAGGCCGCGTACGTCGAAACCGCCACGACGGCGGAAGCGCCATCGGCCGGGACGCACAAATCGGCCGGGACGCACAAGACGAGCGGGTCGGCTCGGGCGGTGGTTTCGGCGTCATCAGGCGCAGTCGCAGCCGTGGCGGCGCCCGCTCCCCCGCGGGCGTCATGGCACAAGTTCATGATCCCCGCCGCCATGATCCTCCTGCTGGCCGTGATTGCCGGTGGATTCTACTGGCGCAAGCATCAGACTGTGCAACTGACCGACAAAGACCAGCTCATTCTCGCCGACTTCACCAATCAAACCGGCGATGCAGTATTCGATTCGACGTTGAAGGAAGCGCTGGCCATTCAGCTCGAGCAGTCTCCGTTGCTGCAACTTGTGAGCGATGCCGAACTGCACAGCAACCTGCAATATCTGGGCCAGTCGGGCGCGCAAAGAATTACGCCCGAGCTGGCGCAGCAACTGGGCCAGCGCCTGGGAGTGAAGGCCTACCTGGCGGGCACCATCGCCAGCCTGGGGCCGTCCTATGTGATTTCGATCAACGCCGTGAATTGCGCCACCGGAGAAGTCTTCGCGCGGGAGCAGGTAACCGCTCCGGATAAAACGGCAGTCCTGCAGGCGGTCTCGAAAGCGGCCACCGCGATGCGGGCGCGCCTGGGCGAGTCGATGGCTTCGATCCAGAAGCTGTCCACGCCCTACACCAACGTGACCACGACTTCGCTGCAGGCTTTCCATGCATTTTCGCTGGGCGAAGACGAGCACCGCATGGGCCGGGATTTCCCCCAGGCTGCGTCGTTCTACCAGGAGGCCCTGCGGCTCGATCCCGGTTTCGCCATGGGTTACGCGCGCTTGGGTGTGGCCTACGGCAACCAGGGCGCGTTCACTAAAGCCATGGAGTATCTGAAGAAAGCTTATGACCTGCGCGAGCGCGTGACCGAGCGCGAGCGAATGTATATCGAGTCGCAATACGCGCTGCAGCAATTCGATTTGCCCAAGGCCCTGCAGTCCTACAAGCTCTTTGTGGCGACTTATCCGCGGGATGCCGCCGCGTGGAACAACCTGGCCAACGCCTACGGGCTGGTGGGGGACATGGAACAGGCCCTCGCCGGTTTCAAGAAGACCTGGGAAATTGCCAAGTGGAACAACGTGGCCGCCAACAACGCAGCCGGTACGCTGATTGGCATGGACCGTTTGCAGGAAGGCGAGCGCTACCTGAAAGAAGCGGTGGACCAGGGCGGGAGCGACGACACCAACTACCACAGCAACGCCATGACGGACGATTTTCTGTCCAACCGTCCCGACTGGGACAAGCATCTGCAGTGGGCTGCCGGCCGTCCCGACGGCTTTAGCATCGAAGCGGGCGCGGCGACCATTTACTTTTCCATGGGCAGGATGCATGACGCCGACCGGCTCTGGGAGCATGCGGCGCAAAGAGCGGAGCAACAACATCTGCCCGATGCCGCGGGCGGACTCTATTCTGTCAAAGCAGTACACGATGCGTTGGTCTCGAACTGCTCCGCGGCCCGCGATTCCGCCCACCACGGGCTGACGCTTGATCGTTCCGCCGCGACTGTCCCGGACGCGGCGCTGGCCCTGGCCCTGTGCGGCGAGACCGGCCCGGCAATTGCCGAAATACAACGCCTGGCCGCGGAAGTGCCCAACAATACCCTGGTCAACGAAATCTACCTGCCCGAAGTAAAAGCTGCTGTCGCGCTTCTGCAGCATCATCCCGAGCAGGTCGCCGGGCTTCTGTCTCCGGCTGCTCCCTACATCCTGGTGTCGAAGGTTCCTCACTTGGCCGGCCGGGCGTCGTTAGAGATGAAGAATCCGCAGCAGGCGGTTACCGACTTTGAGCCCGGCATCCGCTATCGCGCCCTCTCGCTCGGCGAAGGCGCGAACGGGACATCGCAGGTCTCGGACTACGGCCTCTGTCTGCTCGGAACGGCGCGCGCCCAGACCCAAACTGATCCGGTTGCGGCGGCGCGGACCTACGAACAGTTGCTCCTGCTCTGGAAGAACGCCGACCCCGATTTCATTCCCGCCCAGGAAGCCCGGCGCGAACAGGCGGCGCTGGCGGCGCAGAAGAACTGAACTATGAGTGCGCCCCGCCAAATCCCTTAAAGCCCTTGCGGCGCTGCTCGCTGTAGCGATGCAGGGCATCGTTGATGATGGGATAGGCTTCCGCAGCCGGCTGGATCTCATCCACTTCCACGGCTTTGCCTTCCAGCTGTTTGTAGTCCTGAAAAAAGCGGCGCAACATGAGCGAGCGGTGAGGCGGCATGTCCGCGGCCTCCTGGTAAGCGTTGAATTCCGGGTCCTGGGTGGCGACCGCGATGATCTTGTGGTCTTTTTTCCCAGTGTCGATCATGGTCATCAGCCCGATGGTGCGGGCATGGATCAGGGTCAGCGGGACCACGGCCTCCTGGCACAGCACCAGCACGTCGAGGGGATCGTCGTCTTCGGCCAGCGTTTGCGGAATAAATCCGTAGTTCGCGGGATAGTACACGGCGGAGTAGAGAACACGATCCAGCTTGATCATGCCGCTGGCCTTGTCGAGTTCGTACTTCACACTCGATCCGAAGGGGATTTCGACGATGCTGTAAAACTCGCGCGGCAGTTTGTCGCCGGGGGTCACGTCATGCCAGGGATGCATCATTCGGCCTCGTAAGGGTATCGGGATTCTCGGCATTATAGATCGGCCATCCGGACATCTTGACCTCGGCCGCAAGCCGGAATACAGTCATATGCGGCATTTCTATGGCAAGTGACGCTCGAAAATACCTAAAATTCGGCGGGGCGGTGGCGCTGATCCTGGTCTCCATGGGATACCTCGCGTATACCGGAGTGCAGGAGAGCAAGAGTTACTACGTCACTATCAAAGAGCTGCGCGGCATGGGCGATGGCGCCTACAGCAAGCATCTGCGGGTGGCCGGAAATGTCCAGCCCGGTTCCATCAAGCGGACCGGTACGCGAGTGGAATTTGCGCTGGTGGAGAACGATCAGCTTCTGCCCGTGGTCTACAACGGAACCGAGGCCCCGCCCGACACTTTCAAAGACAACTCCCAGGCCCTGGCCGATGGCAGCTTTGGCCGCGACGGCGTCTTTCACGCCAAACAGCTGCAGGCCAAATGCGCGTCCAAGTACGCGCCCCAGCAACCGGGGCAGACGGCCAACGCCGCGCCCGCCATGTCGAACTAGATCCCGGCAGAACTGGGAACAGAGAACCATCAACTGATAACTGGTTTTCGACCATCTCGCCTTCCAGCGGTCGATACCAAGCAAAATCGCTGTACGTGATTTTGCCTCATGATGGCCCACATTCACTGTCAGCACTGCGGAGCTTCGCTCCGCCGGGCAGGTGAGACACCTGCCCCCTACGTGGTCGGTCTTGCCCTCGACTTCACCTCGGCCTTCGGCTATCTTCCATTACGCATGCCTGCGGATGCTTCTCCCATAATCCTGCTCGCCGACGTAGTCAAACAGTTCGGCCGCTTTGCCGCGTTGCGCGGCGTCAACGCAGAGTTCGCTCCAGGGAAACTCTACGCCGTCCTCGGTGACAATGGAGCAGGGAAGACCACGCTGCTGCGCGTGCTTGCCGGCCTGGCGCAACCCACTCGCGGCCGGGTCTCGATTCTGGGGACGACGGAGCTGCGAGCGGTCTGCCATGAGCTGGGCTACATGGCCCATCCCTCGCTGCTCTATGACGAGATGAGCGGCCTGGAGAACCTGCGCTATTTTGGCCGCCTCTACGGGATCAACGATGACTCACGCGGCGTGGCGAATATGACCGCGGTCGGCCTCGATCCCGGCCTGAGCCGTCCGGTAGCGCAGTATTCACAAGGCATGCGCCAGAGGTTGTCGCTGGCGCGAGCCCTGCTCAACGATCCCAGACTGCTGCTGCTGGACGAGCCTTTTTCCAACGTCGACGCTAGCTCCGCGCGGGAAATGGTTGCGCTGCTCGGTCGAATGCGCGCGGCTGGGAAGACAATTTTCGTCGTCACTCACCAGGCCTATTTGCTGGACGGCGTGGCGGATGAGTTCGTGTGGATGGAAGCCGGGCAAATTACCCGTCGCACCCGCGAGCTGGGCCCGGTGGAGACGACGCGATGAGCCCGTCGGCGCGCATCCCCTCGGGCGTCACTGGAGCGACCTTAACCAAGGACCTGCGCCTGGAGTGGCGATCGAAAGACGCCCTCAACTCCATGCTGTTTTTCTCCCTGCTGGTGGTCGTGGTTTTCAGTTTTTCCTTCGATCCCAATGCTGAAGAATCGCGCCAGATTGCCGGCGGGCTGGTGTGGGTGGCGTTTCTTTTTGCCGCGGTGGTGGCGCTCAACCAGACCTGGGCGCGCGAACTGCGCAATCATGTGCTCGACGCCTATAGGGTTTCGCCGGCCCCGGCGAATTCGCTTTTCCTGGCCAAGGCGCTGGGCAACTTCATTTTTGTGGCGGTGCTGGAAATCCTGATGACGCCCCTGTTCATCATGTTCTACAAGCTGCGGGCGCTCGGCCCCTCCTGGCAGCTGATACCGGTGGCCGCCCTGGGGACATGGGCGCTGGTGGTGAATGGCACCTTCTTCGCCGCCATTTCACTGCGCACCCGCAGCCGCGAAATCATGCTGCCCCTGCTGTTGTTTCCCGTCTCCATCCCGGCGCTCCTGGCCATGGTGAACGCCACCACGGCGATTTTGACCGGCGAGCTCTCGCCCCGGTTCTGGATTGTGTTGCTTAGCACTTACGACGTGGTGTTTACTATCGCTTGCCTGTTGTTGTTCGAAAAGATATTGAACGCCGAATGAAGCTGGCACGAAATGAAGCCTGAATGACAGACGGAATGAAAATGAAACGGGTATTTCCGATTCTCGGCTTGCTGACTGCGGTGCTGCTGAGCTACGCGCTCTATGAGGCGCTGGTGGCTGCTCCTACGGAGCAGACCATGGGCAACGTGCAGCGCATTTTCTATTATCACGTGCCCTCGGCCTGGACTGCATTTCTGCTGTTTTTTATCAATTTTGTCTGCTCCATCCAGTACCTGGTTCGGTCCAACCCGGTGGCCGATAAGGTGACGAACTGGACGGTCATCGCGATCGGGATTGCAGCCTGCGTGGCTGCATTTGTGATCCGCCCCTTGCCCGAGGGTATGGAGCCCTCATCCGTTGCCACCACCGGGCTGGCCATCGTCGGCCTGTATTTTCTGATCAAGAAGTTCTTTTCCCCGGAGAGGACGGATGCGCTGGCCGTGGTCTCGGCCGAAGTGGGCGTCGTGTTCTGTACCGTGGTGCTGGTCACCGGGCCCCTGTGGGCGCGTCCGGTGTGGGGCATCTGGTGGACCTGGGACGTGCGCCTGACTTCGACCCTGGTGCTCTGGCTCATTTACATCAGCTATCTGATGCTGCGCCGGTTTTCCACCAGCGGGCAGACCCCGGTGCTGGCCGCCGCCCTGGCGATCTTTGGCGCGCTCGACGTCCCCCTGGTGTACTTTTCCATCTGGATATTCCGCACGCAGCATCCTCAGCCGGTGATTGGCGGAGGCGGCTCGATTGATCCCCGCATGCTGCGGGTGCTGCTGATCAACTGGCTGGCCTTCCTCTGCTTCGCCGCACTGGTCTGCTGGTCCCGCTATCGCCTGGAGATTCTGCAGAGGGATGTGGAAGAGACCCAGGCGCTCGAAGCCCTGCTCGAACCCAGGAGCTCCCGATGAATTTCCTCTACGCCGCCTACGCCGCTACCTGGATTATCCACATCACCTATCTGGGGATTCTGGTGCGCCGCTATCAGCGCCTGAACAAAGAGATTGAAGAGTTGAGGAAGAGGTAGAGGGAAACGGCACTTGGCACTTAGTCGTATGGGATTTGGCTAAATGCTAATTGCTAATTGTTAATTGCTGCCTTACCGCATTCCGCTGCTGAACTCGGCGGCGGTATTGGAACGCAGGAACTCGTACTCTTCGATCATGGCGGCCACGCCGATGCTTGAAGCCGAGTGCGAATTTTCGACCCGGACGACGCGTGCGGTGAAACGTACCCGCACCGGTTCGGTGAGAGTTACGTGGGGCGGGAACGTCATGGTCACTTCAATGCGGGCGCCCTGGGCCAGAGGACGATCCAGATAGAAAAAGACGCCGCGAGCGCTGACATTCTGAGTTTCCGTCAACAGGTCGTGCAGGCCGTTTCCGGCCAACCGGACCGACGCCGGCAGCCGCATGTCGAAGCGGCGCATGGTACGGCGCTCCGGGGCGGCGTGTTGCATCGGATTTTCTCTGCGCAGCTGCATGGACCCAAATCCACCCAAGTTTCACCCCAAACGGCGGGCACCACCCACTGGCTGGAAAGGCGTGGTGCCAGAGTTACTGATTCAGCAATAGTTTGCAAGTGCAAAACGCACGGGGAACAGACTCGGTTAACGCATCCGCCGCGGGGAGGGCCTGGGGAAGGGATCCCTAAAAACAGCACACATGGGACGAAATTAGGGTGGTTGCACGCGCATTACCATCGGCCGACTTACAGCACTCCGGCGTTTGGCTCATAAGGCCGAACGAGTTGCGCCCGCAGGCTCGAGGCACCTCACAAAGGCTGAGTGAAAGAATTTGCAGACGAACGGACCTCTCCCGGTCGTCTCGGCGGCAGTTTTCCCGCTCGAGGTCGAGTTTTGCGTTTTCCATCGGCATCTTAAATCGTTGCTGGCGGCATCTGATCATCCCAGGATGCGGGATGGGTGCGTGGCTTGACAGTCTATCCGTCAGATGTTTAAGTAGTTACTTAATTTTTGCCCTTATTCTGGTGACAAGTAGGCATGCCGCTTGGCGGCTGCGCGCCGGGATGCTTCCTGTGTGCCGTTTTTCTTCCTCTCCATGAATCGGGATATTTCGGAGGAGCTAGTGAGATTGAATTTCCGGGAGTTGGGAACAGGATATTGCCCTGTCCTGCTGTCGTTCGCATCGCTGCTGCTGTTGGGCGGTTTGGCTCTCTACTCCGGGGTTGCAGTTTCCCGTCCGGCGGCTTTCGGAAACTCGTCCCTGGCAGACATTGCCGCTCCGGATCTCGCTGCAAGCCGCGCGGGCGTCCGCGTGAATTTTGGCCAGCTTCCTCTCAGCTTTGAGCCGAATCAAGGGCAAACCGATCCGCAGGTTAAGTTCCTGGCGCGGGGCGCGGGTTACGGAGTTTTCCTCACCTCCGATCAGGCCGTTCTGACGCTGCGTTCAACCGCAAAGAAATCGTCCGCCGTCCGCATGCAGCTGGCGGGGGCCAACCCGGCCGCGGCCGCGACTGGAACGAGTCCACTTCCCGGCAAAAGCAACTATCTCATCGGCAATGACCCCTCGAAGTGGCACCGCGGCGTTCCCCAGTTTGCGCGCGTGCGTTATCCCGGTGTTTATCCCGGCGTCGACCTGGTGTATTACGGTAGCCAGGGACAGCTGGAGTACGACTTCGAAGTCGCTCCTGGCGCGGATCCCAGCCAGATCGCTTTCCGTTTCCAGGGCCAGGAAAGCGCCCGCCTGGATGACGGGGGCAACCTGGTCCTGGCCAGCGGCGGCGACCAGGTAAAGCTGAATGCGCCGCGCATCTACCAGGAGTTTGGCGGCCAGCAGCGGCCGGTGGCCGGGCATTTCGTTTTGCGACCCGACGCCAGGGTGGGCTTCGAACTAGCGGCCTATGATCGCAGCCGGACGCTGGTAATCGACCCGGTGCTGACCTATTCGACCTATTTCGGGGGCAGCGGCGACGAGGCCTGTTCCATCATTTTGGGGGTCGCCTCGCCGCCTTCGGGATGTCCTGCGGTGGCGCTCGACGCTTCTTCGAACATTTACATTGCGGGTTCGACCACCTCCATAGATTTCCCGGTGGTCCCGCCAGTGGCGACTCCGCCGTCGGCATTTCAGACCTCGCGGGCCGCGCCGCCGGACGTTTTCGTGACCAAGCTGAACGCTGCCGGCTCTGCCATCGCATTCTCGACCTACCTGGGCGGAGATGGGGCCGACACCACCGCCGGGGTGGCAGCGGATACTGCTTTCAACGTGGTGGTCGCCGGGACCACGACTTCCAGCAATTTCCCCACCAGCGCCTCGTCGGCTTTCCAGCCCACGCGCACCAACGCCGGCGCGCATGCTTTCGTCAGCGTTTTGAGTCCGACCGGAGAAAACCTGCTGTACTCCACGTATCTCTCGGGCGACGGTACGGAATCGGCGCGCGGGCTGGCGCTCGACCCCAGAAACAAGATCTACGTCATCGGCACCACCACTTCCAAGGACCAGCCCGACGCAACCCATTCGTTTCCCGCGACGCTGGGCGCGATTCAGACGGCTTCGCTGGGCAACAGCCAGTTTTTTGTCAGCAAGATTGACCCGACCCTGATTGGATTTCCCAGCCTGGCGTATTCCACCTACTTCGGGGGCGGCAATCCGATCAACGGATTTACCCTCGGCGGCGCCATCACCGTGGATGCGAATTCGAATGTGTATATCACCGGCGGCACCAACTTCCAGCACACCGGAAGCGCCGCCACCGATTTTCCCATCCTCAACGCTTACCAGGGTTGCCTGGATACGCCGCCGCCGGCGACTCCACCCACGACTCCGGCAAATTGCGCCACCAATGTTGCCGCGACTGACGCCTTTGTGGCCAAGATCAATCCCGCCGCGGCGGCGGGAGCGCAACTGCTGTACTCCAGTTATCTCGGCGGCACCGGAGATGATGTGGGCTTCGGCATCGCGGTAGATTCCGGCCTGAGCGCTTATATCACTGGCTCGACCACCTCGACGGATTTCACCATCCCTGCCAGTACTACGCCGTTCCAGAGGTGTCTGGATAATCCCACGAATCCCTCGCCCTGTCCGGCCGGCGTCACTAACAGCGACGCGTTTGTCGGCAAGTTCGGAACTCCGTGCACCGGGTCCACTTGCACCACCACGGCCGTGCCTTTCACTTACTTCTCGTATCTCGGCGGCTCCGGCGTCGACGTCGGTCTGAGCATCGCCGTGGATAGCCTTCAGGGCGCGCGCATCGCCGGCTGGACCAATTCACCGAACTTCCCGACCCCCAACAATCCGGTGCAGGCGGGCCCCAGCGGGATGACCGACGCCTTTGCCTCGCGCATCGACACCACGGCAAGTTCCACCATCTCGCTCGGTCACTATGGCACCTACCTGGGCGGAAATCTCAATGATTTCGGGACGGGCATTGCCGCCGACGCGCAGGGCACCAGCTATATCGTCGGCGAAACTGCCTCGGGCAACTTTCCCAAGGCGAACCAGATCCAGAATAATCTGAACGGCGGCAGCGACATATTTGTGACCAAGCTGGGCCCCACGCTGAACCTGGCCGTCACCGAAGCCGTTACTCCGCTCACGGTTGGCGTGGGCAACGACGCCACCTTCACTTACACCATCACCAACAACGGGGACCTGACCACCGGAATCATCTTTACCGACGTCCTGCCGTCCACGGCGACTTTTGTCTCTGCCAATAGTTCTCCCGGCCAGTCCAACTGTCCGGCGGCGACGAGCAGCACGGTCACGTGCACCGTCGGAACTTTGAATGGCGGAGCGATGGCAACCGTGACCGTGGTGCTGGCTCCCACGCTGCCCGCAACTCCCCAGCAGCCTGGGTCGGTGAGCGATGGCGGCAAGGTCACAATTTTCGGGACGCCTACGGTGGTGACGCCGGCCGTGCCCGCGGTCGCGATCGTAAATAATTACGGTATCGGCGTTTCGCCGACTACCGTCACGGTGCCGGCTGGGGTGCCCGCGAGCTATACCGTCACGGTCACGCCGACCGGGAATATTCCGAATACGGTAGCGTTATCCGCCTCGGGTGCGCCTACCGGGGCAACCACGTCATTTCCCAACGGTACTTCATTCAGCAACCTGAGCAGCGGGCCGCAAAGCCGCCAGCTGGTGGTCAACACCACCGCGCGCGTCACCACGCCGGCCAGTCTTTTTCCCGCCGGCCGGCCTTTTTATGCGGCATTGTTCCCGGTCTCTGGATTGGCGCTGCTGGGCGCCGGCATTGGCGGAAGGAAGTCGCGCCGCCGGCGTGTGCTGATGGCAGCGCTGCTGGGTTGCTTTTTCGCGTTAGTCCTGTTCCAGGTTGGCTGCGGCAACAGCAGCACCGCCTCGACGACCTCGGGAACTCCGGCCGGCACCTACAATCTCACCGTGACCGCAACCTCGGGCACGGCCACGCGGACGCAGCAGATCGTGCTTGTAGTGCAGTAAAGCGGTTTCTGGTTTCCAGGTTCTGGCTTCAACTGAAAACCATCCCAGATTTTCCCTGGGAGGTCATTGCGCGCTCAACTTCAAGTCCCGCGACGACGACCCCACATTGACCCGCCTTGCACCCGATCCAACCCAGCGATTCTGCGCAATCGATCAGTACTCCAAACTCCTGGGCGCTACGCGCATCGTAACTTCCCGGGCTTCTCCCGGGCCGAGGGGTGACGCGATCGAATGGTCGCCTGAGGGTTTTTCTGCATCGGCTGTCCAGCCTTGGAACATCTGCTTCTTCAGCGTAGAGTTACTATCCGTCAAGAGCAGAATCGTACGAAGCATTCGGCTATCTTTTCCGGCTCCATCTGCGCTCAGTGACAGTCAAATCCACGAACGCGAGCAAGGCGTCTTCGTTTCTTCTTACGAAGTGGTATCTGGACTGCGTCGCGGAGAACGGCGACGCAGCCGTCGTCTACGTGGCGAACCTCAGGTGGAACAAGCTGTCGGTGCAGTACAGCAGCTTGCTTACTATCCTCGGTGATCGTGTTCACTGTACTTCCTCGCTGCGGCAGGCCTCCTTCCCGCGGCTCGACCGCGACTCCGCGACGCTCTCACTGCCTCAACTCTCTGTCGAAGGATGCTGGCGTGCCCTCCGGGCGCCGGTGGAGCGAACGGTGTTTGGCAACCAACACGGTTCGGTCAACTGGCAATGCCATCAACCTATGTCGCGAGTTGATCTGCTGCTGCAGGGCAAGACCCGACTTGTCGGTCTGGGCTATGCCGAGTGCTTGACCCTTTCTATACTTCCCTGGAAATTGCCTCTTGAAGAATTGCATTGGGGGAGATTCCTGTCGGAGCAGGACGCCCTGGTCTGGATTGACTGGCGGGGTCCGCGCCCATGGCGAAGCGTGCTGCACAACGGCGAGGAGCGGGAAGTCCAATCACTGACGGAATCGGGAATGCGGTTCACACAAACCGGAATGAGGCTTGACCTTGACCGGGGAACGGTCTTGCGTAGCGGTCAGCTCGGACAGACCGTGTTTGCCGGAATTTCCCGCCTGGCGAAGCTGATGCCTCGCAGCCTGCTGTCAGTCGAGGAATGCAAGTGGCGCAGCCGTGGAGTATTGCACAACGGGAGTACGGCAGTGACGGGATGGGCGATCCACGAGATCGTCAAGTGGAAATCATGAAACCTGCCTTAGGCAAATTGCTGTATGGAGCGCTCTTCGTGATCGCCTTGCCAACTCTGCTGGGCGTGTGGGCAGTAGAAACCCGTGGCCTGGTCGATTTGAGGGCGATTCATTCCCTACCCTGGGGAATAGGCATAGCCGGACTTGGAGCGCTGCTGATGGTGCAGGGCATGGCCACGCTCTGGTTTGTTGGGGGAGGTCTCCCGATGAATGCGTTTCCGCCGCCGCGCTATGTATCCAGCGGAATCTATCGCTGGTTTTCCCATCCCATCTATCTCGGCTTTTCATTGGCGTGCATCGGCACGGCGATCGCCGCGGGTTCGGCCAGTGGCTTGTGGTTGGTCTCGACGACCGTGATTCTGGCGAGTGCCGCGCTCGTACTGGGATACGAGCTGCCGGAGATGAAGACACGGTTCGGCGCCGCGTGTCCCGGACAACGTCTCCTGCCCGTCGACGACGAGTCTGCGCCGACCGCGATCGAGCGCATTCGCTGTTATCTGACCGTGCTGTTGCTCTGGCTCGCGATTTACGAAGCCTTCGTGTTCATCGGCGTTCCGCCGGATGCGAAGATCGCCTATCTTCCGTTTGAACTCCGCTTGCCGGTACTGCCGTGGAGCGGGATTTTCTATGACAGTGTTTACGTGACCATATTGCTGGTTCCCCTATTGGTACGGACGAGACACGATCTTCGCCTGTTCTCAAGTCGGGCATTGCTTTCGATGGCGATCGTTTTTCCTCTCTACCTCGCTGTACCGCTGATTGCACCGTCTCGCCCCTTCCCGGCAGGGGGATTCCTGGGAAAGTTGCTGAATCTGGATCGCTCGTGGGACAGCGCCGCCGCGGCATTTCCTTCCTATCACGTCATCTGGGCGTTCCTGGCCGCCGAGGCCTTGGCCCGCAGCCCCTGGCAAAAACGGTTGTGGCGAACCTGGGCCGTTCTGGTGTCAGCCAGTTGCGTGGCGACCGGACAGCACGCCCTGGTCGATGTCGTCGCCGGCTTTCTCGTAAGTCTGGCGGTCATTCGGGCTGATCGAGTTTGGACTTTCCTGCGTAATACTTCAGAAAAAATTGCCAACTCCTGGAGAGAATGGCGTATTGGCCCGGCACGCGTGATCAATCACGGAGGGTACGCGGCGGCCGGCGTCTTCATCGGAATCTGGATCATCGATACTCTGCTGGGGCCGGGCAAGAGTGCGATCCCAGTCGCGATTTTTCTGGGAGGGACCCTGGGAGCGGCGCTGTGGGCGCAAGTCATCGAAGGCTCTCCGGCGCTGCTGCGGCCTCTTGGTTTTTACGGGGGAATGCTGGGAACGTCGGCCGGGGGAATCGTCGCAGCGCGCCTGACCCGCACCAGCATCTGGCAGGTTCTGGCCGTGCTGGTAGTGTCCGCGCCATGGATTCAAGGTATTGGACGACTGCGTTGCCTGGTGCAAGGCTGCTGTCACGGACGCCCGGTTCTGGGCAACCTCGGCATCCGCTACACTCATCCTCGTTCGCGGGTCTGGCGGGTCGCTTCCCTGCGCGGCGTTCCCCTCCATGCCACCCCGCTGCACTCCCTGCTGTGGAATGTTCTGGTGGGCCTGGTGGTGACGCGAATTTATCTGCTGCAGGCACCCGCCGCCATGGTCGGCGGAGTCTATCTGATACTCGCCGGCGCGGGCAGATTCGTGGAGGAGGCCTACCGCGGAGAACCGCAAACCCCGGTGTTCTGGCGCCTGCGGCTATACCAATGGGTTTCCGTGGTGACGCTGGTGGTGGGCGCGATCATCACAACCGTACGCAACAGCCCGCCAACTTTACGCCCCGCGATCCACGCTTCTTCGACTTTCGTGGCACTGGCGTGTGGCATCGGGGCATGGTTCGTGACCGGGGTTGACTTCCCTGAATCCAATCGCAGGTTTGCCCGCTTGACCTGAAGAAGCGCGATCCGTGCCGAACTATGCGCCGGCGGTGAGCTTGTGGCTTTTCGACTGGGCGATGCCGTACTGGCGAATTTTATACAGCAGGGCTTTGTAGCTGATCTGGAGCAGCGCGGCCGCCTGCTTGCGGTTCCAGTTGGTCTGGTCGAGAGCCACGCGGATGGCTTCCGCCTCGGCTTCGTCCTTGGCGCTGCGCGCTACCGACTTCAGTCCGCCGCCGGGTTCGGCGGCAGTGTGCGCCGCTTCGGGCTTCACCCCGTGGCCATCGTCGCGCGGCTGCAGTTCCTGGATCGCCAGCTTCTCATCGCCCAGCACCAGGTAACGCTTGATGAAGTTATTGAGTTCGCGCAGATTACCCGGCCAGGAATAATCCTGGCACGCCTGCAGCATGTTGGGCGAAAGCGGCAGCGGCGGACGGGCGTACTGCTCCGCCATGCGGGCCATGAAATGCTTCAGCAGAATGGGGATTTCTTCCTTGCGTTCCCGCAGCGGCGGCAACTGCATGGTGAAAGCATTCAGGCGGTAATAAAGATCTTCGCGCAGACGCTTGCTGGCCAGGGCTTCCGGGATATTGATATTGGTCGCTGCCAGGATGCGGACGTCCACCTTGATCACTGACCGGCTGCCCAGCCGCGAGAACGTCTGGTCCTGCAGGACGTGCAGCAGCTTGGCTTGCAACAGGGCCGGCATCTCGCCAATCTCATCGAGCAGGATCGTGCCCTTGTTGCAGAGCTCGAACTTGCCCGGCTTGGCGTGGGTGGCGCCGGTGAACGCGCCGGCCTCGTGACCGAACAACTCGCTTTCCAGCAGGTCGCCGGGAACAGCGGCGCAATTTACCTTGAGGAAGGTGCGGTGGGCGCGCGGCGACAGTTTGTGAATCAGCCGCGCCACCACTTCCTTGCCGGTGCCGCTCTCGCCCAGCATAAGGACGGGAATATCCACGTTGGCTACCAGCGCGGCCTGGGAGCGGATCTTGCGCATGGCCGGGCTGGCGGCCACGAAGAACACGTCGTCGTACAGTTCCTCTACCTCGCCCGGCAAGTTCGCCTGGTTTTTCCCCAGGCATTGATCAATGACCGTGGTCAGCTCGGCTTTCTGAAAAGGCTTGGTCAAATAGTCCTGCGCGCCCAGCCGGATCGCCTGCACGACTTTGCGAGTATCGCTGACGCAGGAGAGCATGACTACTTTCAGTCCCGGCACCAGCCCGCGTAACTGCTCCAGGGTCTGCAAGCCGTCAATTCCCGGCATCAGCAGGTCGAGCAAAACCAGGTCGGGGCGCAAGCCCTTCTCCACCTGCTGCAGGGCCTCCTCGCCGGTGGATGCGGTCTGCACACTGTAGTCATCCACCTCCAGCAGCGTGCGGATGTAGCGCAGCATTCCGGGTTCGTCGTCAACCAGTAAGATGTTGACCGCTTCGGTCATTTGTTCTTTCCTTTGCTGGGTGCGGTGGCAACCGGTTTAAGCGGGACAATAAAGGAGAATTTCGCGCCCGCCCCCAGTTCGCTCTCCACCCATATCTTTCCGCCCATGGCGCTCACCAGCCGGCGGGCGATCGCCAGACCCAGACCCATGCCTTCAGTTTGCTCTTCGTTCTGCGGCAAGCGGAAGAAATCGTCGAAAACTTCGATGTGGTACTCCGCCGGAATTCCCGGTCCGGTGTCGGAAACGCTGACCTTGACCGAATTGGGCAGAGGATTGTTCTGCTGCCGCCGTTCGCGCGGAATCGTCGAGTTATTGGGATTGCGGCGCTCCCACATGTAGGGCTCGGCGTGCAGCCAGACCGTCCCCCCCGCGGGCGTGAACTTGGAGGCGTTCTCCAGTAGATTCGAGATCACCCGCTGCAGTTTGGCCGAATCGAAAGCCAGTTCAGGCAGTTTATCGTTGGCCAGAAAGTAGAGCGCCAGGCCTCTCTCCTGAAAACGGTGCGACCACAAGCGGCAGACCTCGGACAGGCAGGGATTCAGGTTGCCGGTCTCGTACCGCATCTTCATCTCGCCGGTTTCGAGAGCGCTATAGCTAAGGAAATCCTGGATAAAGCTTTGCAGGCGCTGCCCGCTGGCGCGCATATCGCCAAGGATCTCCCGCTGCCGCTGGTTGAGCGGGCCTAACTTCTCATTCTGCAGGAGTTCGATATAGCCGTTCAGAATTGAGAGCGGTGTCTTAAGGTCGTGGGCGGCTGACGCCAGGGCGTTGGTGGTGCGTCCCGAACGCTCCCGCAGCTGGTTGTACTCACTGAGCAAATCGTCGTAAGTGAGGGGATCTCCGGCAGGTCGCGGGGCCGGGACGGACGCTGTGCCGGTGGCCGCGGGCTCCGTCCCCCGAGACACAAACGCGTTTTCTGGCGCCACTCCCATATGTGGAAAACCCACTCATTTGGCCTGCAAAGGGGAGGGAGACAAAAATAGCCAAGCTTATTATTTTGGGTGCTACCGAATCGTATGATAGCGTCCCTGCGCTGTCAACGAAAAATGCAACTCCATGGTAGTGGATGAGCAAAACCTTGCACTCCTAAACGCTTCATTGCCAGCGGATAAAGGTCTTTTGGTGGGCGAAGATAAAGAGAATATAATCAGGGTCTGATAGGGCCTTAATGGCGGAGTTATAGAGAAATCACCCTGAATACACCTGGTTTCTTGCCCACATCGACAAGCCCGGTCTGGCTGGTTTGGCCCCCAAGGTGCGAGGAGAAGTTTATCTCGTGTCCAAAAGGGGTTGGTTTGAAGCGTTCGAAACCCGAAGCAGAGCGTCGTAAGTGGCCCCGTCTTCCCATCGCCATACCGGTATTCGTGCGCAGTCGCGACGAAAAGGGT
>Ga0187824_10000055_pt1 | contig 16392 bp, 8 predicted proteins | sample NC_wetland_sal_i_13_FD_132437 | JGI IMG/M metagenome (GOLD analysis project Ga0187824, IMG submission 132437) | Wetland sediment microbial communities from Neuse River Estuary, North Carolina, USA - SourceSoil_4 | ecosystem: Environmental > Aquatic > Freshwater > Wetlands > Sediment | place... | reverse complement strand
GGGGGAGAACCGGAACAACTCACTCATCTCAACGGCGATCTGACCTACCCGGCCCCGACCGACGAGCGGACGGTTCTGTTCGTTGCTCACGACGGAAACGGCGCCGGTCCCTGGTTGTGGGCGTTCGATGTGGAGACCCGAACCTCGCAGCGCGTGAGCTCGGGTCTGGAACAGTACACGGCGCTCGCAGCAACCGCGGACGGGCAGCGTCTGGCCGCAAGTGTCGTGAACGCTCAGGTTAACTTGTGGAGTGTTCCGATCAGCAGTGGGATGGCCGAAGAGAAAGACGTAACCGCCTTGCCCTTACCCACCGTGCGCGCCCAGGCCCCGCGCTTCGGAGGGGGATCGTTGTTCTACTTGTCCTCGCGGGACGGGGCCGACGGACTGTGGAGCTATCGCGACGGCCAAGCGCTGGAGATCTGGAAGGGGTCGGAAGGTGCACTCCAGTCGGCTCCGGCAGTCTCAGCGGACGGAAGCAGTGTTGCATTCGCGCTAAGGCGGAACGGAAAGTTGCAACTGCACGTTATCGCCGTGGATGGAACGCGCCTTCGCCCCCTGTCGAGCGACGTCGATGTTCGAGGCACGGCGTCCTGGTCTCCGGACGGCAAATGGATTGTCGTGGCGGGCAGCGACCGCGAGGGTGCGGGCCTGTTCAAGTTACCCGCCGACGGCGGTGCGCCAGTTCGGATAGCGACCGGATCGTTTCAGGATCCGGTATGGTCTCCGCGCGGCGACCTGATCGTGTATGGCGGCACCCAGGTGTTCACGGTCATGCCGGTGCTGGCAGTGCGACCGGATGGCACGCCCGCGAAGCTGCCGGAAATCAACGTGCAGCGCGATGGCGAGCGGGTGCGCTTCCTGCCGGATGGTACCGGCCTGGTTTACATGCTCGGAACTACGACGGCCGGGCAAGATTTCTGGCTGCTCGACCTGGGCACCATGCGCTCGCGGCGTCTGACCCGGCTGAGCAATCCCGGCTCCATGCGGACCTTCGATATCGCTCCCGATGGCAGCCGGATTGTATTCGACCGGTCGCGCGAAAATTCGGACATCCTCCTCATCGACCTGGCCACGAAACTGGCCGCCCGGTAGTTCCGGGCAAAGGCCACTCGCAGAACCCGCATTGCCAGGTTTACTGGTCGAAGTTCCGCCAGTGCCGCCCATCGCGCTCCAGCAGGTCGTCGGCGTCCTTCGGGCCCCAGGTTCCGGACGCGTAGTTGGGGAAATTGCGCGGCGGCAAAGCCTTCCAGAGATCGAGCATCGGACTGACCACGCTCCATCCCGCCTCGACCATGTCGGCCCGCTGGAATAAGGTGGCATCGCCCACCATGCAGTCGTGCAGCAGGCGTTCGTAGCCCGTGCTGGGCTGTTTGCCGAAGTAGTCGGAATATTCGAAATCCATGTCCACGGTTCCCAGGCGCATGACCGGGCCGGGCGTTTTTGCGGCGAAACGCAGCGCGATGCCTTCTTCGGGCTGAATGTGCAGGACCAGTTGGTTGGGCATGAGCTTTTCCACTCCGGTATCGCGGAAGAGCACAAACGGCGCGCGCCGAAACTGGATGACAATGTACGTGGCGCGCGAGGCCATGCGTTTCCCGGTGCGCAGATAAAAAGGGACTCCCGCCCAGCGCCAGTTATCCAGTTGCAGCTTGACCGCGACAAAAGTTTCGGTGCGCGAATCGGGCGGCACGCCCGGCTCGTTGCGGTAGGCCGGAACATGCTGGCCCGACATTTCGCCCTCGCCATATTGTCCGCGCACCGTCCGGGTCAGCACATCTTCAGAACTCAGGGGCTGGATGGCGTGCAATATCTTGGCTTGCTCGTCGCGCACCGCGTCGGCCTGAAAGGAAATAGGCGGTTCCATCGCGGTCAGGCTGATGAGTTGCATGATGTGGTTGGGCACCATGTCGCGCAACGCGCCCGCCGTGTCGTAGTAGCCGCCTCTCAGTTCCACGCCGACGGTTTCTCCCACGGAAATCTGGACATGATCGATATAGCGGCGGTTCCAGATAGGCTCGAAAATTCCGTTGGCAAAGCGGAAGGCCAGAATATTCTGCACCGTCTCTTTGCCCAGGTAGTGGTCGATGCGGTAAATCTGCTTTTCGCTGGCGACTTTCAGAAGCTGCTGGTTCAGTGTCTTTGCCGAGTCCAGGTCGCGGCCAAACGGTTTTTCGATGATCACCCTGCGCCACTGATGATTCTCTTCGGTCATCAAACCCACTCCGGCCAGGTGCTCCACGATGGAACCGAAGAAATCCGGCGCGGTGGCGAGGTAGTAAAAGTAATTTCCGTGGGTTGCATGGTCTTTGTCGACCTTCTGCAGAAGCTCCTTCAGCTGCAGGTAGGTGCTGTCGTCGCTGAATTCGCCGGTCAGGTAGTAGACGTGACGTTCGAACCACTCCTCCAGGTCGGTGTCAATGGCTTCGCCGGAGAACTCTTTCAGGTCCTGCGCCAGCTTGCCGCGAAATTCGTCGGTGGTCATCGGGTTGCGCGCCACGCCGATCATGGCAAACTCTCGCGACAGGAGATTGTGTTTCGCCAGGTTATAGAGCGCCGGGATCAACTTGCGGCGGGTCAGATCGCCGGCAGCGCCGAAAATAACCATGGCGCACGGATCGCCGCAACGCCCGATACGCTCGCCTTCTGCTGCTATGGCTGACTGGGACATGTTTTCATTTTCCTCGACCGAGAAGTTTACTAGGAGCCTGTGAAAAACAGGAACCAGTCAAAAAACGGTTCGCGCCGCTTGCTTCAATCCTGACCGTAACCCGGGCCATGGCCCAAGGGCGCCTCAAGCTGAGGCAGACGCCTGCAGAGTCAGTATTTCTACCACATTCGAGGTTCAAATGGCCGGGACTATCTTTACTCCGGTCGAGGGAGGAACAAGCCGTCCGGAGGAATACTGCCGCAGTTGCCCTTGATGGTTCGGCCGTCGCGTGTCGGCGGTCGAGGTTCTCCGCCAATGGCAGGCACAAATCGCAGGGGACGGCCGCCCCGGCGGCGCCCGCCTGGTTCGGGGCGGCGCAGGAGATTCAGCCAAACCCAGCCACTGGCGGGCAAAGCCGTGGTTTCCCGAAGGCCGTGCGCTCTTTGTGATGCGACCCAGCGTACGGTGCGTAACCAGGAAAACGATCGTTAGGATTGCCCGGCTGGATCTCGATCTCGCACCTCGTTTTATATTTTGACAAATAGCGGGTTCGGGTATAATTCGGTTTCTCAAACCGGCCCTGCCGTAATCAAAAGCACAGCAAAGCGGGTGAGCCCCCGATGATGAGCGCAAGCGGCTTCGAAGCGAGACGCATTGGGTATTCCTTATTAGTGTTCGCTGTGTGCTGTTTGCCTGCGGCCGTATTTGCCCAGGCGAAGACCTCGGCGGCCACCGGCGACACGCACGCCGCCGCGACCCCTTCGGGAGGCCAAGCGGCGGCATCGGGCGATGCTTCACTGCCGGACGGCAAGCATGCAACCACCGTCGCCCAGGCCGCGACCCCGGATCCAGCGCAGTCCACCCCGCCGCCCGCCGCCACCCCGGCCGCGGCTCCAGCGGCCGTGCCCGCCGCCGCGGCTCCCGCGCAAGCGGCTCCGGCGGCTGCTCCGGCTGCTCCCGCTGCCGACGCCAAGCCTCCGGACGAGATTGTTCCGATCAAGAACGTAAAGGACCGCTGGGGCACCTATAACCTGGCGGGCCACCCCGAATACACCTTCAATCCGTTCGATCCGTATCACCAGAACACGCTCAAGGCCGATTACCCGATGGCGGGCGACTTCTTCATCCAGGTTAACGCGCTGAACACCGATGTCTACAAGTCGCGCAGCAACCTGGATTTTCGCAACGTCTTCCCCGGCCAGACCTTCAACTCGCACAATAACTTTTTCAACGAGAACGTTTTCTACGGCTTTGAGCTCCGCCACCACGCCGACGTCTTTGTGCCCTCGAACTTTAAGCTTCACATCGATGGCGTATTTGACTACAAGCGGGACGTCAATGCGGTGAAGGCCGGCGACGCCAGCAACGCCCATGTCTTCGATGCGTTTGTGGACGTGCGCCTGTTTGACTCCGGGCATGACAACTTCGACCTTACGTTTCTGCGCGGCGGCATTCAGGCCTTCCAGTCGGATTTCCACGGGCTGATCTTTAACGACGAGGGCCTGGGCGGCCGCATTTTTGGCGAATTCAAGAAAAACCGCATTCGCTATGACATCGTGGGTTTGAAGCTTTTCCAGAAGAACGCAGTCTCCGGATTTATCGATTTCTCCCAGCCCAGCCGCCATGACGTCGGAATTTTCCGGTTCACGTTCGAGGATTTCCTGGTCAAGGGCTGGAACAGCGAGTGGAGCGTCCACTTCAACTACGATCCCAGAACCATCATCGCCACCGGCCATGTCGCGGGTCTTAACACCGTCTATTTCGGCAACACCATGAATGGCCACATCGGGCGCTGGATCTTCAACCCCGCGGTTTATGGAGTCGCGGGCAAGGCCGATCACGTGGTCGCGGGAGCGCCCGTCAGGCACGATGTGGCGGCCTGGATGGGCCTGGTCGACCTGGAATATCCGCTGGACTTCGTGAAGTTTCGTTTCGGATACAGCTACGTCTCCGGTGACAGCAATCCCAACGACAATAAAGACCGGGGTTTCGACTCGATCAGCGACGCCGTGCAGCTGTTCGGAGGCCCCATCAGCTACTTCGTGGGCGAGAACATCAAGTTCGGCGCCGGCGATTTCGTCCGGGCCAACAGCTTCTATCCCTCGCTTCGCGGCGCCAACGGTCAGGCCAACTACGTTAATCCCGGTTTGCAGCTGATCAATACCGGCATGGACGTCACGGTCAGCCCCCGGGTTCAGATGGCCTTGAACGCCAACTACACTCGCTTCAACGACACCGGCGCGTACGTCAACAATACGAACATTCTTCACAAGGACGGCGGCATCGAGGGCAACGCCTTCTTTCGCATCAAGCCCTTTCTCCACCAGATCAACCAGAATGTGGTCCTGGACCTGGGCGTCTCCGCGTTACATCCCCTGCAAGGTCTGCAGGACATGTTCCAGACCAACAAGAGCGTGGTGTATTCGACCTTTGTGGCGCTACGGCTAGTCTATTAGGCGTTTGATTTCAGACTTGGAATCGACCATGACAGCAAACTACTTCTCGGTAAGACCGGCCGCAAATTCCTGGCGCTGGGCAGCCTTTGCGTTGGTTTTGATGCTCGGTGTCATCGGGTTACGCCGCAGCGCCTGGGCCGCGGACCAGGCCAGCGCCTGCGAAACCTGCCACGTCGGCATCGAATCGATGCACGCCGATTTGCCCATGGCCTGCGTGGATTGTCATGGCGGCAACGATAAGGCGACCAGCAAGGAACAAGCCCACGTTCAGCCCAACAATAAGAAGCTGTTCGGCGGCCGGCCGTTCTACGCCTGGAGCGGTCTCAATTTCGAGTCCCCCGAATTCGTTCGTTTCCTGAACCCTGGCGACCTGCGGATTGCCGACCAGACTTGCGGTTCCTGCCACGGCGATGAAGTGAGGAATACCCGCAAGTCGATCATGGCCACCAACGCCATGGTCCATAATGCGGTTTTCTACAACAACGGAGCGATCGATTCCAAGATCGCCATCTACGGCGAGGCTTTCGACTCCCACGGTCATCCCTCCGCCCTGGTTCCCAATCCGCCTCCCACGGCAGAAGCCCAGGCGCGCGGTGCCCTGTTGCAGTTGCATCCTCATCCCCAGTTTGAAATCACCAAGATTCGCGATCCCCTGCGAGTGGCGGAAGTGAATAACCCGACGCTCGGAGTTCGTGGCCCGGGTACGGACGGGCGCATCGCGGCGGTTTACCTCAACGTGCTTAAGACCCGCCTGAACGACCCGACCCTGTGGCAGCTGGGCGTAAACCACTGGCCCGGAGACTACCGCAGCAGCGGATGCTCCGCCTGCCACGTCCTGTACGCCAATACGCGCGATGAATCCGCCGGCGATACCGCTAAATACGGCCACGACGGCCACAGCTTCAGCGACGACAAGAATATTCCCAAGGACCAGTCCGGCTGGCCCATCAAGCACCAGTTCACTCGCGCCATTCCCGCCTACCAGTGCCTGAGCTGCCACTACCATCAGGGCAATGGAGCGCTGGACACTTACATTGGAACCATCTGGTGGGACCGCGAAAGCGACGCTGACAAAGTAAGAGAGCTTAAGGCCGAACCGGAATACGGTCCCGGCCAGCCGCAGTTGTACGACCACAATCAGGAGATGAAGCACGTCCAGTTCACCGACTATCACGCTCACGGCTGGAACTTCACCAACGTGTACAAGCGGGACGACAAGGGCGAGCTGCTGGATGCCAAGAACAATATCGTTCCGGACAACGATCCCGATAAATTCAAGAAGGCCGTACACCTGAAGGATATTCACTTCGAAAAGGGCATGCAGTGCGTGGATTGCCATACTGCCCAGGACATGCACGGCGACGGCAATGCCTACGCCCAGATGACCGACGCGATCGAGATCCGCTGTGAGGATTGTCATGGCACCATCGACAAGCGCGCCACGCTGGTCACCAGCGGCCTCACCGGTGGTCATAGCCTGAAAGATGTCACCACGCCATCCGGCGACTCCTGGTTCGAGGAGAAGGACGGCAACATCATCCAGCACTCCAAGGTCGATCCCAAGCTGCAGTGGGTGGTCAAGCAGGTGGTCGATTCTCTGAATCCCGCCAGTCCGCAATACAATGCGGCGGCAGCGCGGGCCAAGCTGGTGCTTAAAGACGGCAGCATGGGGCAGGGCACGTCCGCAGCCCAGAACCTCGCCCATCCTTCGCAGAAGATCGAATGTTTCACCTGCCATTCGTCGTGGCAGACGACATGCTCCGGCTGCCATTTGCCGCTCGATCTCAACGTGAAGTCGGCCGAACTGCACTACGAAGGAGTCAAGTCGCGGGCTTACGCCCCGTACTACGAGCAGGTGATCCGCACCGATATGTATTTCTTCGGTATCGGAACCTATAACCACGGCGGTAAAGTCTCGCCCTTCCGTTCCGCTACGAGCGTCGTCGTATCCGCCTGGGACCGCGGGCGCAATAACATCGTCCATCAGCAGCCTCTGGTATCGACGCCCGGGTTCACCAACGAGGGCATGACGCCGCATCCGCCGCACACGGTGCGCACCACCGAGACCAAAACCTGCTCGGATTGCCACGTGAGCGAGAAGAATGACAACAACGCCCGCATCGCGTCCGCGCTGGGATTCGGTGTGAACGCGCTCAACTTCATCGGCGAATACGAATATGTGGCCGATGAGGGCAAAGCCGTTACCGCGGTGAAGGTCACCGACGGTTACGAGCCTCAACCCGTGATCGGCAGCAGCTTCCAGAAGCAGCTGGATCCCGCCGCCTATCAGGCATTCGTGGCGCGCGGACGCAAGCTCAAGACCGCTTATAGCCGCCGGGCTCCCAATGTCCGCTCCGTAACCGTGCGCGGCGAGTACATGCTTACCGCTGAAGGCAGTTCAGGATTCAAGGTCTACGATATCGCCAATATCAATAACAAGGCGTTTGCCCAGCGGATCACGCAGCGGGACAACTCATCGCTGGGTGAAGGTACGGTCATCCACAGCCCGGATGCCACCTATCTCTACACTCCCACGTCGGTGCCCATTCACCTGGGGCGACCGCAGCGACCGGAGAATCGCGAGCAGAAGATTCATCCTCTCTACCGTTATGCCTTCGCCACCGATCGCAAGGACGGATTGGTCCTGATCGACATCAACACGCTCGAAGACAATAATCCGGAGAACAACCGGATGCACCGCGATGTCGTGTTCAATCCCGAGGGCAGGCTGTCGGGAGCCATGATGGTCAAGACCTGGGGGCACTACGCCTTCGTGGTCTCGGAGCAAACCGGCCTCAGCGTGGTGGACGTGGACACTCCGACCCAGCCGAAACTGGTGGGACAGAGTGCTCCTTCAGATTTGAATGGGGCCCGCGCCATCGAACTGCAGATGCGCTACGCCTTTGTGGTGGATCGCACCGGGATGAAGGTATTCGACATTACCCACCCCGAGCAGCCCAGGCTGGTGCCGGAAGCGACCGTGGCTTTGGCGGATGCGCGCAACATAACGGTTTCACGGACCTTTGCCTATGTGGCCGCCGGTTCACAGGGAATGGCCATCATCGACGTACAGAATCCGGAGAGGCCGAAAGCACCCGTCTTCTTCACCGCCAACGGCGTCATCAACGATGTGTATGACGTCGCCATCGGAACCACCAACGTCAGTTATTTCGCTTACGTGGCCGATGGCCACAACGGCCTGCGCATCGTCAAGCTCATTGATACGGACACGCCCGGGTACCTGGGGTTCGCCCCAACGCCGCAGCCGGAATTGATTGCGACCTACCCCATGGGAGGCAAGGCTGTGTCGCTGGCGCGCGGCCAGGGCCGGGACCGTTACGTCGACGAGTCGGGAGACCAGATTTCGGTCACAAGCCGCATGGGCTCGCGTCCGTTCAATGCGGACGAGATTCGCAGCGTGCTGTTCGCGCCCGACGGCAGCCTGTTAAAGGTTCCGTCCGCGGACCACGCCGAGCAGGGCAGCGCGAAGGATTCCGCGCCGCAGGCTGAGAAACCTGGCGGAGGGTCGCGTTGACATTCAAAAGCCAACCTGTACAATGTTTTTCACCGTAAGCGGGTGGCCGAAGAGTCTGTCCCCTCGATCCGGACGTTGGCCCGAACTTTCAATCGAATCAATTTTTCTGAGAGGCAAAAAACTATGAAAATGTTTGCTGCGGTAGCTGCGTTGTCGGTCCTACCCCTCGTCCTTATCGGGAGCAGTCAAGGCGCGGACGCCGCCAACGGCAAAACCCTTTACCAGAAGGGTTGCGCCAAATGCCACGGCGCCAACGGAGTCGGCAACCCCGGCCTCGCCAAGGCCCTGGGCGTGGCCATCCGGCCGCTGAGCGATCCTGAAGTACAGGCCAAGAGCGATGAACAGCTGGCGAAGGAAAGTATCGAGGGCGTCGGAAAGATGAAAGCTGTGAGCGGGATGACGGTTGAGAAGGAAGGGGCCGATATCGTGGCCTACATCCGCACCCTGAAAAAGTAGTACCCACCGACCTGCCGCGAATGGCGCGGCCGCCGTTACTGCGCGGCCGCCGCCATCGCCGTTTCGCTCTCCTGGCCTCCCGGGGCATGCTTTTCCCGCACTCCATCCGTTATATCCACCGGGGTCTGCACTGGTTTTCGATTGCTCCAATCGTGGTAGGAGTGGCACTCGTAACAGCCCGCCCTCGCTCCCTTCGGACGATGGCAGCTCTCACACTTGGCCACTCCGGGCAGCAGGATATCGGAAGCCTTGGTGCTGTTTGCCGCCGCGCCATGGCAGCCCTGGCAGGTGAACGAGCTGTGCACTTCATGGCTGAAGTTGGCGTGTTCAAACCAGCGTGTCTTGAGCGCCGGCTTCGCCACTTCCGGCAATGCGTTATCCGTCACCTTAAGAACGTGGCAGAAACTGCACTTCTCCCATAATGCCAACTCCAGCGCCGCAACCTGCGCCTCTTTGCCTGCCGCATGCTTCATGATCTCGGCGTGAATCGCTGCCGGCGTGGTGTGCGGAACGCTCTCCAGAATGGACTTGTCAAATTCCAGTTTGTCAGCGTGACAGGTCGCGCAATGGTCGGCGAACTTGATGGGCAGCATGTACGCCCCACCGATCGCATTCACGGCTGTTCCGGGACGGAGGGTCGCGATCCCCCCTTTGTCGGCATTGTCTTTGGCCGTCGCTTCCGTCAGTCCCGCGGCGGTATGGCAGGAGTCGCACCCGCCCAGGGCAATATGGACCTGATGGTTGAACTTGATCTTGCTCGGGTCCGAGTATCCACCCCGGTTCGTATAAAACTCCGGGTGCTTGTTGCCGACGAAGGCCGAGACGTTCAGCAGCTCAGTCGTCCCGCTCTTGGTCTTGAGAGAGGCGTGGCATTCGACGCAGGCCTGGTCCCTGACCTCGATCAGTGCGGCGCGGCTGCGGTGTTCCTGGTGGCAGGAACCGCAAGTGGGCGTGAACAGAACGCTGTTGGCATGGTGCGGCGGCGCGTCATGACAGCCCAGGCACGCCTTTTCCGTGACCGGCCTGAAGTAAATGCCACCCACGCCGGTGTGGCAGGTATTGCATTTTTGCCCAAAGGCCGCGTGCGAGGGCGAGACCGGACCGCTGGCGAACGGCTCGGGACTGACCACCCAGTGCGCCACCAGCCAGATCAACCCGAGCGCGGGTATGGCAATCGACAGCCAAAAGCGCCAGCGCCGCATGGGGAACGGCCGCGCGAAGTACTCCATGTCAATCCGCTTGGCGAGATTCTTGGTTGTCCGTACGCGTCGCAGCATCAATCAGCTCGTTCTTCAGTACCGCAAAGCGACCACCGCGTGGATGGCCGCCAGCAACAATAGCGTGTAGGACAGCGGGACATGCACGAAAAGCCAGAGATGAAGCGCTTTGTGCAGACGGCTCTGCATGTCCAGTTGCCGGGTTTCTTCATAGATGTTTTCCAGGTCTTCGAGCGTCGATTCCAGGCTGGAGGGTACCAGGATGCGGAGCTGCCGGAAGGCCGCCTGCGCCTGCGCCCCCTCCCGCAACGTCGCTCCCCGCGAACTCCGCGATTCCAGGAAGGGCTTGAGCTCCTCGGCGAAGAACTTCCTCAGTTCAAAGGCGGCCTGCTCATCAGCCTCGAGGCCGGTGCCCACGCTGAAGTCGCCCAGAGTGCCGGCGCTGGCGGCAGCCGCCCGCTGGTGCTCGGAGGCTTTGGCATAGTCGCCTTCGAGCGAAGCGGCTGCCTCCTCGATGACCTGTTCCGCTTCCGCCACCAGTTGCTCTCGCACGTGCCCGATCTGCTCAAAGATTGTTTCCATCGGGACCTGGGTGGTATAGAAGTGGGGCAGGATGTGCTGCAGGGCAGCACCGAAAATTCCGCTGACGAAGACCCCGCCGAAGAGCCACACCAGCACCGTGGTCAGCTTTCCGCCGGTATGAAAGTTGGCGTGGAAAAGAATCAGGGGAAAGCTGAGAAAGCCCAGCCACAGGTGTGCCCGCATCCAGGTTTGCATCCGGCCGATACGCCAGACCGGGACCCTCTTCCTGACGCCCAGGAAGCCGGCAATCAGCATGAAGGCAAAACCAATGATTCCGCAGACCAGCCCGAATCCTCTTCGCCCGCTCACTCCTTGTGGAGTGCCCAGGGCGTAAGTGATGAATACGACTGTGGCCAGCCCCAGGATCACCACGCTGGCGGCAAACCATTTCTTATGTGTACGGTCGATCAGCATCGGTGTTTTCGCAAATCAGTTTTCGGGCGAATGCTACCGCTTGGCCGAACTACGGGACTGCATCAACTTGGCAAAAAATTCCGTCGGATTCACCCGGTGCGCGGCATCATGCGGACAGGCATAGACGCAACTGGGCTCGGCATGATCGTGGCAAAGGTCGCAGGAAGTCGCTTTCACTTTCGTCGTGGCCACCTTGCGTCCGGGGTGCGCGGCGTCGTCCAGTTGCACCGGGAACGGATGCATGTTGATGTTCCCGTAGGGACAGTTGCTGGCGCACAATCCGCAACCGATACACCAGTCTTCGATGATGACTTCCAGGGAATTACGCCGGCGGATGGACCCGACCGGGCAGCCCACCATGCAAAGGGGGTCGCGACACTGCCGGCATGACGTAGCCACCAGGTACTTGTCGAAACGCAGCCCTTCCCGGACCAGACGGCTCACGCCCTGATGCGCATCCGCACAGGCCCGCACGCACATGTCGCACCGGGTGCAACGCTCCAGGTCGAGTAGCAGCAGGCTTTGCGCTTCCATCAGGCCTTGCGCCAGGAACTGGTCGATGGGCACGCTGCCCATGCGCTCGGCGCGGATACGATTGCTCTCCACGCGTTCTTTAGCCACCTCCTGCAGACCCCGCCGGACTTCCGGGAAGCGATCAAGCATTACCTTGAAGTCTTCCCCTCGAATTTTCACCACTTCAACGTGATCGAGGGCGGAACAGGTCGCGGTTCGGCTGGTGCCGCTCAGGAAGGCGATTTCGCCGAAGTATCCGCCCCGGGCCAGGTAGGCGAGCACCAGATGTCCGCCCGGGCGCTCCTCTGAGACTTTCACGAATCCGATCCGCACCAGGTAGAAGCTGTCGGCCGGGTCTCCCTGCTTGACGATTACCTGTCCGGGCGCGTAGCGCACCAGTTCCACGCGGTTCCGCAGTTGATCGATGAATTCAGTGGTGAGGGTGGAGAAGACAGGCACCGAGCGAAGGTGAGAGTCCAGGGCCCGCATGCGGTAGGCCCGTTCCATCTGGGCCCGGAACGTTTTGTTGCGCAACATGATGTCCAGAACGTTACGCAGCATTTCCACCATTACGCAGTCGGTCACCGCCCGCACTGTCGCCGAACGCGGGTAAAAATTCATGCAAGTCATTTCGCCGAACAGTTCGCCCGGCCCGAGTTCGGCTACCGGGCTGTCGTAGGGCAGGTCCACCGGGGCATCGATGGGAATGGATTGCCGGTGGCCTTCCTCGCTGCGGCGGTCTTGTCCGCGCTTGGTCAAATTGCTCGAGACCTTGCTGAGCATTCCCTTGCTGCTGCCCTTCGTGGTCACGTGGGCCATGGGGCTCGAAAGGAAGATTTCGACTTTGCCTTCCAGAATGTAAAACGCGGTGGAGCCAAAGTCGCCTTCGCGGCAGATGATTTCGCCGGCTTTGAACCGCCGCTTCACCAGGGCTTTCTGATTGAGCTGCAGGAACGTTCCGGAGACATTTTTGAAGACGGGAAGATGCTGGAGTTCTTCCGGGCGGAAGGGTTCGCCGGCCCCCAGCTCGGTCCTGACCACGATCCGGTTGGTCAGGGCGCCGGTCGGGCAGGACACCATGCATTCTCCGCAGGAGACGCAGGAGGACGATCCCATGGGCAGGTTGTTGTCGAACGCAACTCCGGCCTGATAGCCCTTGCCGCGGCGGGCCAGCACCATGTTGTGCCGAATATCGTTGCAGGCGCGAACGCAGCGATCGCACAAAATGCAGGCATCGTGGTCGACCGCGATGACCATCGAGGAATCGTCGCGCCCGCGCGGGCCAGCGCGTTTGGCGAAACGCGGCTCGGTGATCCCCGCTTGCGACGCCAGCGTTTCCAGTTCACAATCGCCGGAATTGCGCTGCCGCATGCAGGGCGACGGATGGTCCGACATCAACAGCTCCACCAGGGTGCGCCGCGCCGCCAGCACGCCTTCCGTATTCGTCTTCACCGTCATGCCGGCCTCGACCTGCCGGATACATGAGGCGGTGTACACCCGGGCGCCCACATCCACGGTGCACACCCGGCAAACCCCCACCGGCGCTTCGTTCTGCTGATGGCAAAGCGTGGGGATGGGAATCCCGTGCATGCGCGCCGCGTCGAAAATGGTCGTGCCCGGCGGGACGGAAATCTGTTTGCCGTCGATGGTGATGTGAATCCCCGGAGGCAGAGGGGCCACCGGGGAAAGCGGCGCCATAGCCGGCGCCGGTGGAGGGGGGCTCGGCGGGGGCGGAGCGGCGCTGGGCCCGGGTCCGGGCGCGGTCACCGCGGCCGGCGGCCGGCTCATCACCACCGTGGCCATCACTTCCGGCTTTTCAAACTGGAAGATAAAGACGGAGTCGCCGAGGGAAATCTGGTCTCCGTGATTGAGGACCTGTTCTTTGATGCGCGCCTGGTTTACGAACGTGCCGTTCAGGCTGTCGAGATCGCGGACCTTGAATTTTTCCCCCTCGCGAATGACCATGCAGTGCCGCCGCGAAAGAGCCGGGTCATCGAGATGCAACTGGTTGGCCGGATCGCGGCCAATGGAGAGCGATTCCTGGTCGAGAGGGAATGTCTTCTCTTTTAACGGTCCCGACGCGCCTAGGAGTCTCGGTTTCACATTACCCCTCGGAGATTCTTTCCGTTACAGCCTCTGCCACAGAAAAGCTACGCCGCGTCGCGGCCGCGAAAACAAACCTTTGCCGGGCATTGCTTGTGAATCACGTGCTGGTCGACTGAATCGCGAAAATGCGTGAGCACCGATACAATCGGGGCCGGGACGACCTGTCCCAGACCGCAGATGGAAGTCACTTTCAGCGCATGCGAGAGCTCCGCCAGCAATTGCAGGTCGTCGTTTTCCGCTTTTCCGTGAGTCCACGCGGTGAGCATGTCCACCAGTTTCTGGGAGCCCATGCGGCAGGGAACACACTTGCCACAAGATTCGTTACGGAAAAATCGCACCGCATTCAATGCCATGTCCACCATGCAGCGGTCGTCGGCGCACACCACGATCGCTCCTGACCCGACCATGGAGCCCTTGGCTGCTACCGCGTCCCAATCGAGCGGCAGATCGACCATGGACGCCGGCAAGTATCCCGAGGACGGCCCGGAAGGCGCGAACCCCAGCAGCTTCTTGTTGCCCAGGATGCCGCCGGCATATTGGTAGATGAGTTCGGAGTACTTGATTCCCATGGGCACTTCGAAAACGCCCGGCCGCACCACATCGCCGCTGATCCCGACAAACTTGAGCCCCAGTGAACCATTCCGCCCCTGCGCCTTATACCAGTCCACGCCCTGCATCAGGATGGCGGTCGCGAAGGCAAAGGTCTCGACATTGTTGATGGCCGTCGGCTTCTGCCATAGACCGTGGGTGCCAGGGAAGGGCGGCTTGTTGCGCGGCTCCGCCCGTTTTCCTTCAATGGCCTCGAGCAACGCGCTTTCCTCGCCGCAGATGTACCCGCCCGGACTGATAAAGATCTCCAGGTCGAACGTCAAATCGCTGCCCAGGATGTTTGAACCGAGCAATTTATCGGCGTAGCAGGCGTTGATTTCTTTCTGTAGAATTTCTCGCGGCCTCTCATACTCATGCCGGATGTAGAGGATCCCTTTTTTCGCGCCGGTTACCAGACCGGCCGTGATCATGCCCTCGATCACCAGGTAGGGAATGTTCTCCATGATGAAGCGGTCTTTGATGGTGCCGGGCTCGCTTTCATCGGCGTTGCACACGATGTACTTTTCGTCGCCCGGCGCGTTGCGCACAATCTCCCACTTCGTGCCGGTGGGAAATCCCGCCCCACCCAGGCCGCGCAGCCCGGCTGCCTTCAGGGCGGCAATGACGCCATTCACATTGCGCGTTTCCACCAGGTGCTTGACCACGCCGTATGCCCGGGAGCCTTTGTAGGGATCCATGGCGAGCTGGACCGGCTCGATTTCCGAGGATTCGGCGGGCAGCGGGCCGCCAGTGAGGATTTCCTGGAGCATCGAAACCGCGCGCGCTCCGTCCATGTTGCCGTAGATGGCTTCGTTCACGCATAAAGCCGGCGCCTGGTCGCACCGCCCCAAACAGGAAACGTCCCGGATGGCCAGGGTTTGCGGGCTGGTGCCGCGAAAGGCGCGCTCCAGTTGGCGGCGCACGTCGTCGCCCCCACGCAAGTGACATGACATGTCGCTGCACACCCGGACATCGATTCTCGCCGGAGGAGTCAGATGAAAGTGGGGATAGAAACTGGCTACGGCGTGGATTTGACTTAGGGGCACGCCCAGTTCCGTGGCCAGCGATTCCAGCTGTTCCGCGGGTAAGTAGCCGAATTTTTCCTGGATGGAACGAAGTTCTGGAACCATGCTCCCCAATCGGCAAGTCAAGGAAGAAGCAAGCGCGCCCTCTTTTTTACCCCGAGCGCCCAAAGGTTATCGCACGTAAACGGCTATGTCTAGTGGGTAGTTTGCGGCGATTTCACCAAGCGCGCCGACAATTTTTCGGATGGTCCGAGGGGGCGGTGAAAGCTCGAAAAATGCCGACCCGCGCGTCCGCAGGACAACTTCAGTCTTCCTGAAACGAGGGTGTGATCAACCGGGTCACATCAAAATAGATCCACTTGCGCCGCTGATCCGGAAAGATGAGTTCAAGCCGGTCGAAAACTCTACTATTGCCATCCGGCGCTGTCCGATATTCCTCGCCCAATTCCCAATTGCGCCCGTGCGCGTAGAAACAATACCAGTACTCAGCGTGAATGGCTGTGGTCAGTTCGGGCGCCAGGATCGTGATCGCGGTAGCGGGAGAGTCGCCGGAGCCGCCAGTGTAGGTCGTGAGGACCTGTTCCGGGATGCGCTCTTCCCAGCCGGGAGCAAAAATCCGCTGCCACTCCGCCGCCAGCGCCGAGCGTCCCAGCTTTGCCGCCGCGGACAGAGCGAGCGCGTTTGCGCGGGCGAACCCGCTGAAGGCTGGTTCCAGCTGGATGGTGGTGAAGTCATCGCGGCGCTGCGCCATCAGCACATGCTGCAACATGGAAAAAATCGCGTTCACCGCTTCGTCGCTGTCGCCGCTCAAGCTCTGCGCAAAACTTAGAAACCAGGATTGCTGCTGGTCCGG
>Ga0187824_10000052_pt1 | contig 16618 bp, 12 predicted proteins | sample NC_wetland_sal_i_13_FD_132437 | JGI IMG/M metagenome (GOLD analysis project Ga0187824, IMG submission 132437) | Wetland sediment microbial communities from Neuse River Estuary, North Carolina, USA - SourceSoil_4 | ecosystem: Environmental > Aquatic > Freshwater > Wetlands > Sediment | place... | reverse complement strand
TTCGAACTGGTGGCGGCGGCGCTGTCGTCCGATCCTGCGCGAGCAAGGACAGCCGCCCTCGATCTCCACATCGTCCCCGAGCGGGCTTACGGCAGCTTTGCAGAAATGGCTGCGGCGGAGGCCAAAAGAAAAGATCGTATCGATGCGGTTGCCATCGTGACGCCCAACCATCTGCACTACGCGCCGGCGAAGGCATTTCTTGAAGCCGGCATCCACATTATTTGCGACAAACCGCTCACCACTACTTTGGAAGACGCCGAGGACTTGGCCCGGACCGTGCGCCACACCGGCCTGCTCTTCGCCGTGACCCATAACTACACCGGCTATCCCCTGGTGCGCCAGGCCCGCCAGATGGTCGCCGAGGGCGAACTGGGGCCGATTCGCGTGGTGCAGGTCGAGTACGCGCAAGACTGGTTAGCCACGCCCCTGGAGAAAACCGGCCAGAAGCAGGCTGCCTGGCGGACCGATCCGGCACAGAGCGGGCCTGCCGGTTCTCTGGGAGACATTGGAACTCACGCCTACAATCTCGCCAGCTTTGTGACCGGCCTCAATTGTCGCGAGCTGGCCGCTGAACTTCACACGTTTGTCCCCGGCCGCCGCCTCGACGACAATGTGCAAATCATGCTGCGTTTCGCGGAAGGCGCCCGCGGACAGCTCTGGGCCAGCCAGGTGGCCACCGGAAACCAGAACAACTTGCGCTTGCGGGTTTACGGAGAGAAAGCCGGCATCGAATGGCGGCAGGAAAATCCGAATTGCCTCTGGTTCGCCCCGTTGGGCAAGGCCCCCACACTCATTTACCGCGCCGGACCGGGCACAACTCCGGTGGCCGCGCACGCCAGCCGCGTTCCGGCTGGCCATCCCGAGGGATATCTCGAAGCCTTTGCGCAACTCTATGCCGACATGGCGGAGCAGATCAGCGCCCGATTGGAGAACCGCTCCCCGGCCGCGTCGTCTTTACTGGTCCCGACGGTCGACGATGGCGTTGCCGGCATGCGCTTCATTTCCGCCGTCATTGCCTCTTCCCAGCGCAATTCCGCCTGGACTCCGCTGCCCGGGTCGAGTTGATCCTTATGGTGAATTCGCCGACATGGCCGGGATGATTTATTCCCTAGTAAACCCTCCCGTATACGAGTACCGTTAGAACAGTCTCATTAACGCATCTTCCCGCCGCGCCACTCGGTGACGGTTCCCTGCGAAATCAGACGGTCAACCCTGTCACGCAAGGAGCCACTATGCCCGAAAAACCCACGGGCCCGCGGGCCAAGCCCGATATCGCTCGACTCACTGTCGATGGTCTGTCGGTTGAGAATGAGATCCTGCTCGGGTTGCCGGCGAAAGAGCTTGAGGCAATACTTCCCCAGCTGACTCCGGTTGAATTGAAGACGCACGAAGTCTTGCATGAACCCGGCGAGCCCATCAAGTCTGGCTACTTCCTGAACAGCGGAATGACTTCCATTCTGACCGTGCTGGCTGAGGGCAAAAGCGTGGAAGTCGGGCTGACCGGCAAGGACGGTTTTGTCGGCTTGCCTCTGATCGTGGGCTTCAAAAGCGGCCCCACCCAGGCAGTAGTCCAGATTGCCGGCAGCGCTTTCCGGATCGGCGCCCGCGGAATTTCGCAAGCCGTGCTGCAAAGCCCGGTCTTGGCGAACCGGCTGCAACGCTATGTGCAGATTCTGGCCATGCAGGGGACCCAGGTTGCGGCCTGCAACCGGCTGCATGAAGTGGACGAACGCCTGGCCCGTTGGCTCCTGATGTGCCAGGACCGGATTGGCTCCAACTTTGTGCCCTTGACCCAGGAATTTCTGGCCCACATGCTGGGCACGCGCCGGGCCAGCGTGACCGTCGCCGCCGGCATACTGCAAAAGGCCGGACTGATCACGTATTCGCGAGGTCACGTCAACATCGTCGACCGGCCCCGGTTGGAAAACGCCACCTGCGAATGCTACGCCATCATGCAGCAGCAAGATAAAAGATGGCGGACCGAGCGTCCGGGCGACTGAGAAGTTAAGACAAGTCCACGTAGGGGCGGGTCCTCACCTGCCCGGCCCAGCAAAGCTCGGCAGGGTTTCTGCTTTGCACTCGGTCCCGGCCCCAGGCCGAGCTGCGCTCGGCAGGACAGCCGAGGGCGGCTGTCCCCACGTGGACATTGGCGGCGCCGCCCTGCGGTTTTCTCCTGCATCACCCAAGAATTTTTGTCTGGCGGGCCAGCCCACGCGACCGGATGCTCGCTTACAATAGCGGGAATGCAGAGCAGCGGACAAGGAACCGTAATGACCCGGGACTGGAAGCAGTGGGAGGGCCAGATGGTGAATGGCACTTTCCCACTCCGCCAATATCTGGGCGGTTCCGGGCACAGCGCGGTATTCCTTACCGAACGGCGTGGCCGGGACCCGCAGCGTGCAGCCATCAAGCTCATTCCCGCCGATCCGGCGACCACCGCCGCCCAGCTGTCGCGCTGGGAAGCGACGGCCAAGCTGTCCCATCCTCATCTGCTTCGGCTTTTCGAAAACGGCAGCTGCCAGCTGGATAAATCGGTCTTTCTTTATGTAGTCATGGAGTATGCCGAAGACAACCTGGCGCAGATTCTTCCCCACCGGGCACTCACGCCGGAAGAAGTGCGGGACCTGCTCGAGCCAGCGCTCGATGCCCTCACGTTTGTCCACGGCAAGTCGCTGATTCATGGCAGGCTGAAGCCGTCGAATGTGATGGCAGCGCAGGACCAGCTGAAATTGTCGAGCGACAGCCTGTTTCGCACCGGCGATCCGGCGGGCAGCCTTGCTCCGGCCAGCCGCTACGACGCGCCCGAGGTCGCCAGCGGGATCATCCTGCCGGCATCGGACTCCTGGTCTCTGGGCATGACTTTGATGGAAGCCCTCACCCAGCGCCTGCCGGCGATTGAAGGTATGACCGAGCCACTGCCCGAGACCGTGCCGGCGCCGTTCATGGGGATCGCGCACTGCTGCTTGCGCCGTGATCCGCAGCGCCGCTGTACAGTTTCCGATATCGCGGCCCGGCTGCAAGCGAGTTCGCCGGCGTCGCAACAACCCTCCACCGTCAAAATACCGGCGGGGTCCGCGAAGTGGTGGTACGTTCTTCTAGTGGCCGCGGTCGGACTGGTGGTGGCCGCCCTCTGGATCGGTCCCAGGCTGCTCAATTCCCACCCCGACGCTGCAAGTTCGGTTTCGGCTCCGTCGCCGGCTTTGCCTGAAACCCAAAGCGTTGCACCCAAGCAGGAGCCGCCGCCAGCCGCCCCAGCGGCCGAGTCCAAGCCTTCCGCGATGCGGCCGCGCACAGAGAAAGAGAACAAGATTCCGAAAGCCGCCGCGCCTTCGCCCGCTCCTGCGGTGACGGCAAGCGCCGCGCCACCCTCCGCAGGCTCCGATCACGGTAGAGTGCTCCAGCAAGTGGAGCCGGTGGTCTCCAAGTCGGCGCGGAACACAATCTCCGGCACTATCAGGATCAGCCTGAAGCTGGCGGTTGATGCCGGGGGGAACGTGCAGCAGGCGACGTTTCTAACCGAAGGGCCGAGCAAGTATTTCGCCCGCCAAGCCCTGCAAGCCGCGCAACAGTGGAAGTTCTCTCCGCCGCAAGTGAACGGACAGGCGGTGGCCAGCGCGTGGGTCGTGCGATTTGGCTTCCGAAAATCAGGGACGGAGGTGGCCTCCGAGCCGGCGAAGCCCTGATCTCCATTTCTGGTCTCTAGAGTTTTGAGGTGCGCAGGAGCTTCTTCGGAGCCTTTCTCTGCCACGCCATCCGCAACGCGGCTTCGAGGATGTCGGGCGCCACCTTAGCCAGCCGCACACGCGTGGAGCCGTTTCGTCCCCATCCCCCCGGAACTGGCGAGAAAATACCGGGCTCGTCTTCGACCATTCCCGCCTGCTGCTCCGGCGTGAGCAGCAGTACGCCATATCCTTCCGACTGGAGCGAGAGCGTGGCGAAGATTTTTCCGCCTACCCGGAAGTCGGCATGCCCGAAGTGCGAGCCTTCCACGGCCTCGGGCAAGCTAAGGGCGACACGTCGAAATCCTGCGGCAGTCAAGCGAACCACCTCATCTAAATATCTGAAACGACAGCATCCAGACTATCCCGATGATATATGAACATCTCCTGCCGGGCGCAAGCAGCGACTCGGGAAACGCGCCACCGCCGGCCATGCCATCAAACGGTCAATGCAACTTTATTGATGCGTGCTATTCAAAGTTTTCATCCAATGCACCCAGAAGCTAATTGACAGGCTTCACGGCGCTATCTACGATGAATGGGTTCATGTCAGCTTCCAACCTAATGCGCGGCCAGTGTTGTACTTGTTGTTGTCGGGGTGTATCCACTGGCGCCAGGGGGCCGCTGACCTAAGACTCATTTAGCTATCGGCAATCATACCCACCGCCAGTGCATTCCACTGGCGGTGGTTTTTTTTGTGGCCCAAAACTCTTATGGCAAACGCAGGGACAGAAGCGGCAGTGACAGAAACCAAGGCCCAGCGCGTGGAGCGCCTGAAGCGGGAGAAGAATCCCTGGGAAGGCCTCGATGACATCCGCAAGTTCGCCCGCGAAGGCTTCGATTCCATCACGCCCGAATGGCTGGGCACGTATTTTCGCTGGTGGGGCGTGTACACCCAGGGCGACGGCGCCGGCGTGGTCGGAGGAAAAAACGGGGAAGGGAAGGCGCTGCCGTTCTTTATGGTGCGGATTCGCATTCCCAACGGCCTGCTCCATTCTCACCAGCTGCGCACCATCGCGGACGTCACTGAGAAATACGCCCGCGGGACCGCCGACCTGACGGTGCGCCAGAATATCCAGCTGCACTGGGTGACGATCCAGGACCTGCCCGAGCTGCTCGATGGATTGTGGCACGCCGGACTGACCACCAAAGGTTCTTGCGGGGACGATACCCGCAACATCACCGGCTGCCCCCTGGCCGGGGTGGATGCCGACGAAATTTTCGACGCATCGTCGCTGGCGCTCGAAGCCAACAACTTCTTCGTGGGCAACGGCGATTTCTATAACCTGCCGCGCAAGTTCAAAGTCTGCATCACCGGATGCCGCGTCTGGTGCGCCTATCCCGAAATCAATGATGTGGGCCTGACCGCGGTTCGCCGCGCGGGCGGAGAAGTTGGTTTCTCTCTGCGGGTGGGCGGAGGCCTGTCGGCTGATCCACATCTGGCGGTCCGGCTGAACGCGTTCGTGCAACGTCAACAGGTGATACCGGTTCTCAAGGGCGTGGCCGAGATTTTTCGCGAGAGCGAAATCCTGCGCGAGAACCGGGAACGCGCCCGGCTCAAGTTCCTGTTCCTCAAGCATGGCTGGACCGCTGACAGCTTTCAGGAAGAGCTGGAGCGGCGCATCGGTTTTCATCTCGATCCGGCGGTCGAAGAAAAACGGCCCAACGATGTTTACCGCGATCACGTCGGCATCCATCCCCAGAAACAGGATGGCTATTCCTACGTCGGGGCCGCGGTGCTGCGGGGACGCATTTCCTCCCAGCAGATGCGCGCTGCCGCCGACGCCGCCGATCGTTACGCGTCCGGCGAACTGCGCACCACCAACATGCAGAACCTGCTGATCGTGAACGTGCCCAACGCGAACGCCCAAGCCCTGGCAAGGGAACTCGAAGCCCACAAGATGCCAGTGGGCGGCTCGCCCTTCTGGCGCGGTGTGGTGGCCTGCAGCGGCTCGGAATTCTGCAAGATCGCGATCACCGAGACCAAGAGTTTTTCCCGCTGGCTGGTCGAGGAACTGGAGGAGCGGTTGCCGGGCTTCGAGCAGCACCTGAAACTGCACGTCACCGGATGCCCCAACAGCTGCGGCCAGCACTGGATCGCCGACATCGGCATCGAGGGCAAGAAGATCAAGGTGGATGGCCGCCAGCAGGATGCCTACTACTTCTGCGTGGGCGGCGCCGTCGGACTGCACCAGTCGGTGGCGCGCCCCATCGGCTACCGCTGCCTGGCCAGCGAGGTGCCGGACGCGATCGAGCGTCTTTTGCGGCGCTACCTGTACGAGAGGTCGCCCGACGAGAACCTGCGCCACTATTTCGCCCGCCACAGCAATGATGAATTGCGCGAGTGTCTCGCCGGAAAATTCCTGGCGGCCGTCGAGCGTGATCCGTCGCCGGGAAAGGTGCCGCATGCGGTCGAAGGCTAGAAGAAACACCAGCGCTGTCATCCTGAGCGCAGGCATCCCATTCGCTCTGCGAAGCGGCTACTCCGCTCAGGATGACAACGTTCAGAACTGGATGCCATGACGCTTTTTCCCATGTTCATGAAACTCGAGGGCCGTTCCTGCCTGGTGGTCGGCGCCGGCACGGTGGGCGAGCCCAAGATCGGCAGCCTGATCGCGGCTGGCGCATCGGTCCGGGTCGTCGCCCTTCGGGCCACGGATGCGGTGGCTGGGTGGGCGAATGCGGGAGCCATTGTCTGGGCAGAGCGAGCCTTCAACGTCGCCGACCTCGACGGCGCTTTCCTGGTCATTGCCGCCACCAACTCACGTGAGACCAATGCCACGATTTTCCACGAAGCCCGGCAGCGCAACATTCTGTGCAACGTGGTCGACGATCCGGAGTATTGCGATTTTTACTATCCCGCGGTGGTGCAGCGTGGAGACTTTCAGGTTGCCATTTCGACCAACGGCCAAAGCCCGGCGCTGGCCCAGAGAATCCGGCGCGAGCTCGAAATCCAGTTCGGCCCGGAGTATGGCGAATGGCTGCAGGAGTTGGGACGGATCCGGCAGCAATTATTTGCCAGCAGGATCGACCCGGAAGCCCGGCGTCGCGTGCTGCATGAACTCGCCAGTCGCGCGGCATTCGAAACGGCGCGGTCCGCGGGATTCAATATCGAGTTATTCAGTCTGGAGAAAATGTCATGACCGGTAAGGTGTATCTGGTGGGGGCAGGTCCGGGTGATCCCGAACTGCTGACGCTCAAAGCGCTCAAACTTCTGAAGTCGGCCGACGTCGTGCTGCACGACGATCTGATCAGCCCGGAAATTCTCTCGTTCATTCCATCCTCGACCGAAATCCAGAACGTCGGCAAGCGTTTCGGACACAAGAAAATCAGCCAGGCCGAGATCAATACGCTTCTGGTGCAGAACGCGCTGCTGGGCTTGCAGGTGGTCCGGCTGAAGAGCGGCGATCCGCTGATTTTCGGCCGCGCCGGCGAGGAGATGGAAGCCCTGCGCCAGGCCGGCATCGAATTCGAAATCGTTCCCGGCGTGACCTCTGCATTCGGCGCCGCCGCCAACGCGGGGATTCCACTCACTCATCGCCAGGTTTCATCCGCGGTGGTGCTGGTGACCGGCCACCACGCCTCCAGCGAGGAATTCGCCGACTGGCCGGCCAGGATACCCACGGACGCCACAGTTGTGGTCTACATGCCCGGGTACGACTATCACAGCACGGCGCAACAACTTCTGCGGGCCGGCGTGTTGGGGACAACCCCCTGCGCCATCGTCTCGCAGGCCACCTTGCCCGACGAGCAAGTGCATGTGACGACCGTGGATGAGCTGCACGCCTCGCCGCGGCTGCCCTCGCCCACGCTGCTGGTGGTTGGCGAAGCAGTGCGAATGGCGAAGCCTGCCTCATTCCGTCAGCAGTTCGCGTGGCCGAATGATGGCGCGGATTTCGCGTCGCACATCCCGGTCTTGTCAGCCAGTCAGGAGCGTGCGGAGTGAGAGACCACGCCGAGTTGATTCCCGCCGACGCGGAACGATGGCGCCCCGAAGAACTGTTGACCTGGGCTTTTGCCACGTACGGAAAAGATGTGGCGATCGCCTCCGGCTTCGGGGTGGAGGGCATGGTGCTCCTCGACCTGGCCTCACGGGTCCGTACCGACCTTCGGGTCTTCACGCTGGACACGGAATTCCTGTTTCCTGAAACCTACGATCTGATGGATCGCGTCGAAAAACGCTATGGCATCAAGGTCGAGAGAGTCTACAGCACGCTTACTCCGGACGAGCAGGAGCGCGAACACGGCGCCGCGCTGTGGAAGAGCGACCCCGACAAGTGCTGCGGCCTGCGCAAGGTCGAGCCGCTGCGAACGAAACTGACCGAGTTGCGCGCCTGGATCACCGCCATCCGCCGTGACCAGACCTCGGCGCGCGCCTCCGCCCGCAAGGTGGAGTGGGATGCAAAGTTTCAGCTGCTGAAGGTCAACCCCATCGCCGACTGGACTTCGGCAATGGTCTGGAGCCACGCCCTGAAGCACAATGTCCCTTACAACCCGCTGCACGATAAGAACTATCCCAGCATCGGGTGCACGCACTGCACCCGGGCCGTTCGACCCGGAGAGAGTGCCCGCGCAGGACGCTGGTCCGGGTCCGACAAGACCGAGTGCGGCCTGCACGTCGCTGCCCCTGCGGTCGCGCCCCTGGTGGGCATCAGAAGCCTGCTGGCGAAGAGTTCCTTTGGCGCCGAAGAGAGCTGAAAATCAGATTCACGAACCGCCAAGGACACGAAGGTCCACGAAGGAAATCCGGAGCTTAAGCCCAATGTTTTCCTTGGTGTACCTTCGTGTCCCTTGTGGTTGAAGCTTTTTCGCCCACGCCTGTGCTGCCTAAAAAATCCATCCACTGCATCGAAATTCTCGATTGTACTTCCGTCCTGCATTGACGATAAACAGTGTAAAGATGAGTCCGAGTCACTTAACCACAGACCACGACGCCTGCGGTATCGGCCTGGTCGCCCAAATCGGCGGAGCCGCGTCGCGCGAGATCGTCGACCGCGCGCTCGAAGCTCTGGTCCGCCTGGCGCATCGCGGCGGTGTGGACGCTGACGGCAGGAGTGGTGACGGCGCCGGCCTGCTGACTCGCATTCCGGACAAATTGATTCGCGCGCAGGCACGTAAATCGGGCATCAAGCTGCCCGCGGTGTTCGGACTCGGAATGGTTTTTCTGCCGCCGGGCGAGGAAGAGGCAGCGCGCGGCGTCATCGAGGCTCAGGCCAGGAAGAGTGGCTTGACGTGCCTGGGTTGGCGCACGGTCCCGACCAATCCCGAAGTCACCGGCCCACGGGCCCATGACGCCCTGCCCGCCATCGAGCAATGCTTCTTCGCTTCCCCAACCGAAACCCCGAATTTCGAATTCCTGCTCTTTCATTTCCGCAAGGAAGCCGAAGCTGCCGCTCCCGCCGGAACGTATTTCTGTTCGCTGTCCTCGCGGACGGTGGTTTACAAAGGGCTGCTGACTCCCTTTCAGTTGCCGGCGTTTTATGCCGACTTGCGCGACCCGGATTTTGAAACGCCATTCGCCATTTTCCATCAGCGCTATTCCACCAACACCCAACCCAGCTGGTCGATGGCGCAACCCTTCCGCTTTGTGGCCCACAATGGAGAGATCAACACCATCAGCGGAAACCGGCGCTGGCTGCGGGCCAAGGCGCCGGCGTTGCGCCGCGAACTCGACTTTTCGGACCAGGTCCGGCTCCTCGAAGAGCGGGTAAGCGACTCCGCCAGCTTCGACAATGGACTTGAGTTATTTCTGCGGCGTGGTTACAACCCGGCCGAGGCCATGCTCTCCATGGTGCCTCCAGCCTGGGAGCGTTCACCCGAAGCTGCGCCCGAGTTGCGCAATTTCCTAGAAGATCAAGCCCGCCTGCAGGAAGCCTGGGACGGTCCGGCGGCGCTGGTTTTCACCGACGGTTGCACCATCGGCGCCAAGCTCGACCGCAATGGACTGCGTCCGCTGCGCTACACCCTGACCTCGGACGGTCTGCTGGTGGTCGGCTCCGAGGTGGGAATCGCCGATCTCCATGGCAAGGAAATCGCCGAACGGCAACGACTGGGGCCGGGAGAAGTTCTGCTGGTGAATCCCGAGAGCGGCGATTTTGTCCGTCCCAAAAACTCACTCCGGCTGAAGGAAGGAATCCGCGCAGTCTCGTCAGTTCCGGCTGTGCTGGTCGAGCCCACCGACAAGCCGTTCCTCGACCGGACACCCGATGCGCAGCAGTCGATGGCGGCGATGGGATGGAGTGAAGATCAGTTCCGCCTGCTCTTCCAACCGCTGGTGGAGCAGGGTCAGGAGGCGGTCTGGAGCATGGGCGACGACGCCCCGCCGGCTTCCATGTCCAGCTTCAAGCGTCCGCTGTGGGATTACTGTAAGCAGCGTTTCGCGCAGGTCACGAATCCGCCGATTGACTCCTTGCGGGAGACCCATGTGATGTCGCTGCGGGTTTTTCTCGGCCGGGCCGCGCTCAACTCGCCGCTGCTTGATGGCGGACAATTGCAGTTGCTGCGAAAGGAGCTGGGCACTACCGAAAGAATCCTTTTCACCTTCCTTGCAGAAGATGGAGTCGAGGCAGCGAAGGCCACGCTGGCGCGGCTGCAGGAAAACGTCAAGGCAGCCGCGGCGAAAACTCCGGGACTCATCCTGCTGACCGATCGCGGAGTGGACAAGAAACGGGCGGCGCTGCCGGCGCTGCTGGCCCTGGCCGCTGCCTGGAAGTCAATGGTCGAGGCGGGCGCCCACGACATCCCGCTGGTTATTGAAAGCGGACAGGTCATCGACACGCATCACGTGGCCCTGCTGGTGGCGGCGGGCGCGAGCGCCGTGTTCCCGTACCTGGCGCTGGAACAGGCCGCTCACATGAAGCCGGGTGGCGCGGAAGCCTACCGCGGCGCGGTGGAAAAGGGGTTGCGCAAAGTCATTGCGCGAATGGGGATCTCAACCATCGCCAGCTATCGTAACAGCCATCTCTTCGAAATCATCGGTATCGATCCCGAGGTGTGCAGCCGGTTTTTCGAGGATGCCAGCCGTTCGCTCGCGGGCAAAGGCCTGACCGAGCTCCTGCAGGATTGTCTCGATCGTCACGATTCGGTTTTCTCCATCGCTTTCCCCGAGATGACGATGACCGCGAAATTGCAGGACCACGGGCTCTATCGCTTCCGCCACCAGGGAGAGCAGCATGCCAGCTCGCCTGAACTGGTGCGGCGCATGCATCGCTACCTCAAATTCCCCACCGACGAAAATCATCGCGCGTTCATGGAGCTCGGCGATAAGAGGGAACCGGTCGCGGTCCGGGATCTGTTGGAGATTGTCCCGCGCGAGCCGCTGCCGCTTGACCAGGTGGAGAGCGACGCTTCCATCCTGGGCCGCTTCAGCACCCAGGCCATGTCCCTGGGAGCGATTTCCCAGGAGACGCACACCACGCTCGCCATCGCCATGAACCGCCTGGGCGGACGCAGCAACACCGGCGAGGGCGGAGAAGATCCCGGCGCCTACGGGCCCGGCCGCGAGGACAACAACCGGGTCAAGCAGGTGGCGTCGGCGCGATTCGGAGTCACCGCGGAATATCTGGTCCACGCCGATGAGCTCGAAATCAAGATTGCGCAGGGCGCGAAGCCGGGCGAAGGCGGGCAACTTCCGGCCAGCAAGGTTTCCGTGTACATCGCCCGCTTGCGGCACGCGGTGCCGGGGATGATGCTGATTTCTCCGCCGCCGCATCATGACATCTACAGCATCGAAGACCTGGCGCAACTGATTTACGATCTGCGCGCCATCAATCCGCGGGCGCGCATCGGGGTAAAACTGGTGGCCAGCGCGGGCGTAGGAATTATCGCCACCGGCGTGGCCAAGGCCGGGGCGGACGTGATTACCATCGCCGGCCACGATGGCGGCACCGGCGCGTCGCCCATTACTTCCATCAAGAATACCGGCCTGCCCTGGGAAGTGGGCTTGCGCGATGCCCACGCCATGCTGGTGAAAACCGGGCTGCGTGGCCGGGTCCGCCTGCGCGTGGACGGCGGATTCAAATTCGCGCGCGACGTCATTATCGGCGCGCTGCTGGGGGCGGACGAATTTGGTTTTGGCACCGCGGCCCTGCTTGCCCTGGGGTGCGTGATGGCGCGGCAATGCCATCTCAATACCTGCCCCGTCGGCATCGCCACCCAGGACGAAAAGCTGCGCACCCGTTTCACCGGGAAACCGGAGATGGTCGAGACCTACTTCCGGGCGGTGGCTGCGGACGTCCGCGAATTGCTGGCGTCGCTCGGCGCCCGCTCGATCGACGACATTGTGGGCCACGCGGAACGCCTGCGGCCTCGCACTCCGCCCGCGGCGCGCGCGCTGGCCGGATTGCTCGATCCCATTATTTCTTCCAGCCACCCGGCTTCGGTGGCGGAAGACCGCAGCAGTCTCTATCGCGAGTTGAACCGTACGATTACTTCCGCGGTTGAAAAGTCTGACGTTCGCGCCGTCCGCCGCCGCCGTTTCCGCATCACGAACTCCGATCGCTCCATCGGCGCTCATTTGAGTGGCGAGATCTTGCGCCAGACGGAAACCTCGGCCGACGCGCCCGCTAAATATGAATTTGTCGGCAGCGCAGGCCAGACCTTCGGTGGTTTTCTGGTCAAAGGATTGAATTTCCGGCTGGTCGGCGAGGCCAACGATTACGTGGGCAAGTGTTTGTCCGGGGGAACGATTGCCATCACCGGCGGAGAAGAAGCGTCGCAGCGCGGCGACGTGCTCGCCGGCAACACCCTGCTATACGGGGCCACCAGCGGAGAACTGTACGTCGCCGGCCGGGTGGGTGAACGCTTCGCCGTCCGCAACAGCGGCGCGCTGGCGGTGGTCGAAGGCGTCGGCCAGCACGGCTGCGAGTACATGACGGCAGGCGTGGCCGTGATTCTCGGTCCCGCGGGAATGAACTTTGGCGCGGGCATGACCGGAGGCCTCGCTTATGTCCTGCGCGATTCCATCGGCGGCTACGGCTACAACCAGCATTCCGTCCGGCTGGCTCCGGTCGAAGTCGGTGAAGAACTGTGGCTGCGCCGTGTTCTCCGTAAACATTTGCGTCTGACCGGCAGTCCGCGCGCGGCGGATCTCCTGAACGCCGCCGAGCCTCTGCCGTTCTTGCGGGTAGAGCCTCTGGTCCTGCCCTGCCCGGTGGCGGAAACCTGGGCCCCAATTCTCGCCCGATTCAAGCGGCAACCGGCCTCGCTGCACCAGCCGGCTGCGGTGTACGTTCCGCATTCGGCGGATCCTCGCGCGATTGCCGTCGTGTAACAATTAGTCGAACACCTGAGTTTGTCGTTCCGAAGCCGGCTTTAGCGGCGAGAAATCTGCTTGCTGCCAGCAGCGAAACAGCAGATTCCTGGCGCGATGATTCCGCGCTTCCGAATAACAATTCTTCGGTTTTTTTAAAGTTACACAGCTACAAGATTTCTGAATCTCTTCCTTTGTCCGTTATAATCTCCCACTACTCATGGACTTTGATCAGCTGGTAACGTTCCTGGAAGTGGCCAAGCTGGGGAGCTTTTCCCGGGCCGGGCAAAAGGTTTTCCGCTCCCAGTCCGCGGTCAGCGCCCAGATCCGTCAACTGGAGCAGGAGTACGGAGACCGCCTGCTCGATCGTTCCGGCAAGGATGTCACGCTCACACCCGCGGGCCGGGTGCTGTTCGCCTACGCCGAGCGCCTGTTGCAGATGCGGGACGAGTCGCTTCTCGCCGTCGCCGATCAGGGCACCAGCCCGCGCGGTACCCTGGTGATCGGCGCCAACGAAGCCACCTGTCTCTACGTGCTGCCCGATGTCTTCGCGAAATACTGTCATTTGTATCCCGGCGTGCAGATCAGCATTTATCGCAACTTCAGCTATAAGATCGTCGAGAAGCTGGAGAACGGCACCATCGATGTGGGAATCGTGACCCTGCCGGTAAAGTCAGCCAGCCTTAAAACCCATTCCATTTTTCGCGATCAGCTCATGCTGATGGTGAGTCCGCAAAATGCCCTCGCCAAGCTCGACGTAGTGCCGGTGAGCGAGATTGCCAAACAGCCGTTGTTGCTGCCTAAGACCGGCTACAGCCGCCGCGTCATGGACAAGCTGTTCCGTCCCTACGCCTCGCATCTTCAAGTTCGGATGGAACTGCCCAGCGTGGGCATGATCAAGAGCTTCGTGGCCGCCGGACTGGGAGTTTCCCTGATCAGTTCCAGTTTCGCCAAGGACCAGGTCCTGGCCGGACGCGTGAAACTGATCCCCATTCGCGACCAGGAGCTGTGGCGCGAGCTGGGCATTGCCTACCGCCGCGACCGCACTCACACACGCGCCACCACGACCTTCATCAGCACCGTCCGGCAGCTCGCAACCGCCTCCAAGTGACCCCTTCTTCCCCGTAGGACCTCCAGGGAAATGCGCTCCGGATCCTGATCGAATTTGTCGATGCAGGCCATCACAATTTCAAATTTCCTTTTTGCCGCGGAATATTGCTAATCTTCAGCAGAAGCCTCAGAAGCTTTGATCGCGGTCACACGCGGTTGCCAAGCCGGTGGAAGCCGGTAACTTGAACCCAGCTGAGGGGGTGCGGTATGAGTGAACTGGAAAGCGGATTGAACAAGATCCTGGAAGAGCATCAGCACGAGAGCGGTCTCCATGTCATCGGAGGCAGGCGCAGACTGGTTGACCGGCTGATGCAATTCTTTGAAGAATTCAAAACGGAGGCTCCTTCGGACCCAAGATTGGGCCGGGAGCAACACAACTAGATCAGGGATCGCCAACAGCAACCATGAAAGCAACTTCCCAGAAGGCTAAGCGAATTACATCGACAGGCACAGGCATGTCGAAGCGAATTCGCATGCTTCTGGGGGAGGGCGTCTGGTGAGCTGAGAAACAAATAGTTTTAACGGCTTAAAAAGACCCACCGCCAGAAGCAACTGGCCGGTGGGTTTTTTTATTGGCCCGCGTTTCAATATCGAGAACCGAGAACAAGAACAGAAGACCAGGGAGACAAAATGACGGACTCATCGGAAGCCAGCAACCAAGCCGGGCAGCAGCGGCTCGAATGCGTAGTCATGAAATTCGGCGGTACCTCGGTGGAAGACGCCGCCGCCATTCGCCGCCTGTGTCAATTGGTGGCACGGCCATCGTCCCGGCGCCCGGTCGTAGTGGTCAGTGCTCTGGCGAAAGTCACCGACCAGTTGATGAACGCCGGTTGGGCCGCGGCAGCGGGCCAGCTCGATTCCGCCCGCGAGATACTTCAAGTTCTGCGCCGGCGGCATGAGACCGTTGCCCACGGACTGGCCAACGGAGATGAGCGCAAGCGCCTGTCTAAAGACGTCGTGAAAGAATTCAGAGCTCTCGACCGGCTGCTGGCCGCTATTGCGTTTGAGAAGGCCCTGACGCCACGCGCGCAGGACAGTCTTTTGGGAGCGGGCGAACTACTTTCGTCACGACTAGTCGATTCCGCGCTGCGGTCGGCGGGAGTGAACGCCGTTCTGGTCGATGCCCGCGAGTGCATCGTCACCGACGCCGCTCATACCCGGGCCACGCCTTTGTGGGACGAAACCCATGAGCGGTTGCGGGCGGTTGTGCTGCCGCTCCTCGAATCAGGCCAGGTTCCGGTGCTGGGCGGATTCGTCGGCGCCACCCGCGACGGCATCCCCACCACGCTTGGCCGCGGCGGGTCCGACTTCAGCGCCGCAATTGTCGGCGCCGGCCTGCACGCTGAGCGCATCGAAATCTGGACCGACGTCGACGGCATCATGACCACCGATCCCAATCTGTGCCCGGACGCCCGCCGCGTTCCTCGGATGAGCTTCGACGAAGCGTCCGATCTGGCCTATTTCGGCGCCAAGGTGCTGCACCCGGCAACCCTGCTTCCCGCCATGCGCAGCAATATTCCGGTGTGGGTGCTTAACTCGCGTAATCCGGACTGCCCGGGAACGGAAATCGTGGCGCGCTGCGAAAGCGAGGGAGTCAAGGCCGTCACTTCCAAGCGAGGCGTGGCCATCGTGGATGTCGAACCGGTCCGCTGGTTTGCGCCCGAACTGCTGCGCGAGGTCTTCGATGTGTTCGAGCGCCACGAGCATAATCTCGACCTGCTGTCCGCGTCCCGTGGCAGCCTGGCCCTGCTGGTGAGTTCGGTCTCAGGCCTGCCGGCAATCGCGGAAGAGTTGAAGGGGATGGCCAACGTCCGCTGGGAGAACCACAAGGCACTCGTTTGCCTGGTCGGAGAGCAGGTCCGGCGTCGTCCTGAAATCGCCGGCAAAGCATTTCGCGCTCTCGGCGACATCGACGTGCGCATGATCTGCCAGGGAGCCTCGGAGCGAAACATCAGCTTCCTGGTGGACGAATCGCACGCGGTCGAGACCGTACAACGTCTGCACCGGGCATTCTTCTCAAAATCGCTGCCTGCCGCGGAAACTGTCTCGCGAGCCATGTGCCAGGCGGAAGTCGTGTGGCACGGAGCCGACTGATGTGTGGGGCGGACACTCTTGTCCGCCGCTCTTGCCTTTGGTGTTGGGTCGAGAGAAGTCAAGGTCAAGAGCGGCGGACAGGAGTGTCCGCCCCACACAGCCCCGGGGAGGGCTGCCCCACGCATACCGCGGCGCCCGCGCCCACAATTTCGATTGGCCGTATCGAAATTTCTACTTGACACCCGCCACCCACCAATTACCATAGATGAATAATTATTCAGGTAGATGAATAGTCATTCATGAGCAAGCCGCTGCGACAGAAGGTCATCCTGGAACTGCTGGATCGAGGCTCGGTGAGCAGCCAGGAGGACCTGCAGCGGGCCCTGGGCAAGCGTGGTTTGAAGGTAGGGCAGGCGACGCTATCGCGCGATATTCATGAGCTTGGCCTGGTCAAGGCCGCGGCCGGATATGTGCTGCCGGGTGAAGCGGTGCCGGAACCGGCTTT
>Ga0187824_10000051_pt1 | contig 16619 bp, 17 predicted proteins | sample NC_wetland_sal_i_13_FD_132437 | JGI IMG/M metagenome (GOLD analysis project Ga0187824, IMG submission 132437) | Wetland sediment microbial communities from Neuse River Estuary, North Carolina, USA - SourceSoil_4 | ecosystem: Environmental > Aquatic > Freshwater > Wetlands > Sediment | place... | reverse complement strand
TTCGGTGTACTTCTCATTGGTCTTCGGTGACGTTCTCAGGGCGGCAGGGGATTGCTAACGTGGCAGGTCAGCCGGGAAGAGAAAGGCCGGCCCAACTCCACTATGGCAAACACCTCGAAGTCTTCATCCCAACTAAGGATCCTGTACGCGGAAGGCGATCCGGAAGTCCTTGCTTCGCAGTCGGTTACGCTTGAAAAAGCGGGCTACAATGTCACCCAGGCCGAAGGCCGCCAGCAGGTGCACGACACCCTGCGGAAGGAAAAGTTTGATCTGGTGATTCTTGGCCTCACCCTGACTAAGAACGATCGCCACCATCTGGCCTATATGGTCAAGAAAGCCCAGCCCGGTACGCGCCTCCTGGTTACGCACACCGACGGAGAGGGCCATCCCGCAGTCGACGCTACCCTCGAAACCGGCAGAAGCATCAACGCCCTGCTGGAGAAGATTGCCTCGATGCACCCCCAGGCGGCAGGAGCAGCCTCCGGCCGGTAAGTGTGTGTGGTGTGTGTGCGGTGTGTGGCCGCGGGCGACTCGCCCGCGCTTACACGACCATCCAAAGTTAAAAAAAAGGCGGCCACCAGGCCGCCTTTTCAATTTGAGACGCTGACAGGCGTGCCGTTCAACACGAACCTCTACAGTAAACAGGTGGGAAGAATCGTCGTAAAAATTCGTCTGAGCCTCCTGATTCAATCGGCAAATGCTGAAAAGTGGAACCCAAGACCGGGCCCCCACCGCCAATCATGTAGGGACGGGTCTTCGACCCGCCCAAGCCGAGCAAGGCTCGGCTAAGCTCGCATCACCCTCGGCACGAGCCAGAGAAGTTATCGTGGTAAGAATAGGCTGAGCTTACAGGCTTCTCTGCCGAGCCAAACCCAATTTCTTAGAGCGCAGAGGCCCCAAAGTGGAGCGGCGACAGTTAAAATAGCGAATCTCATTATGAATAGCCTTATCCCAGCGAACCAACCTCAGGAAAAGAAGGTCTACGTATGCCTGAGCGGCCTGCCCTTGTCTTTCCATCTGGAGTGGCCGTTTCGCAAGTCCACCTCGGGAGCGGATTTCTGGGTGCTGCACGCCGACATCGCTCTGGAGAATTCTGAAGGATTGCATGCGCCGGTGTCGGTCAATCTGTCGGCCACCGTGTACGAAGTCATGCCGTCACTGGAGCCGAAAGATATCGAGGCGCCGGTCATCAATGCCCTGCGCAAGGAAGTCGATCGCCGGCAGATCGAATTTCTGAAGTCGGGGAAGCGGGTGCCGGTACAGTTCTCCAGCCGCTATTATGATTTCAAACGCAGCAAGTGGGTGTTTGGCAAGGCCACCGACGAAAATATAGCGCTGCTGGTGGCCCGCAAAGTCTTCTGGCAGACCAAAGTCGCGGGCGGACCGGTCTGGGTTGGCGATCCCACCGAAGCGCTGTTCCTCGAAACCTCTCCGGCGCGGCTGATCGAGGTGGCCCAAAAACTTCGCGATCAGGAATTGATGACTCTCGAGGGCGAGTGGGCTTCGGCCAACGCTTCTCTCATGGCGCAGGCGGAAAAATTTGAAGCCGACATGCGCGCCGCCCTGGCCGAACTGGAGCAGAAGCACGCCTTCGAACGAGGCTGAGGAAGAATTCGCGATTGCGGATCTCAGATCTCAGACTTGAAGCCAGGGCGAGTGCCTGATCAAAAATCTGAAAATCCGCAATCTCAAATCTGAAATGTCCTACTGCTGCTTGCTGATGGTTCCGTTAAGCTCCACACCCGAATCGTTCTGCACGATGTAGGCGTCATTGCCAGAGACCAGGTAAAAAATCAGGTTGTTGGAAATAGTGCTGATCGAGGCCCCTGTCCGGCCGTTCGCGGAAACCGAATAGTTTCCCGAAAGGACCGCCGAGTTGGGGGAACCCGCGGCGTTCGAGAATTCGTTCAGGATCAGCTTTCCGGATCCATCCCACTGCAGCGTGCCTACCCGGTCTTTCGCGCCGCCCCGGTCGAACCCGTCCATGACGAATGCGAACTGTCCGTTCATGGTGGAATTCGAGAACGAAGAAACCTGTTGCAGGTCGAGGCTCCCGTCCTGGACGGTGTTGGGATCATTGACCAGGAAAAGTCCGCGCGCGGGATTGACCATCCATACCACCAGGTTGCTGTTGGCGGCGGTGGTGAGGGTCAGGAGCGTGCGTCCGTTGGCCGCCGGCGGCGTAAAGGTTCCGGTGAAACTGATGTTGGTCGCGGAGTTGCCATCCTGCACCGAGTCGCGCGCGCCGGAGGTGATGTTGCCGCCGCTGGCCGTGAAGCGGCCCGCCATGTTCACGCCGCTCAGAGAAGCGGTGTCGCCCTTGCTCCCGAAGGCGTAGCTGCCGGAGAGCGTTGGCGTTCCACTCTGAAGCTCAGCCCGGCCCGATCCCGCGACATTGGTAGTGCCGGCCAGGAACCGGATGTTATTGGCGTCCACAATGTAGTAATTGAAGCTCGACGTGGCCAGGGCACTGTCGGTGAACGTTCCTGTGCCGCGTCCTGTGGCCGGGTCAGGCGCGTTGAATGAGCCGGTAAAGGTCAGGGAACTGAAAGTTCCTCCCAGATTGACATCTTTGTTTCCATTACTCGCGATGCCGCCGGCAAGCGTGAAAGCGCCCACGCTGGCGATGGATTGCTGGGTGTTCACGTTCAGGTCATGCTCGCGGAAAACGAAGGTTCCGTTGGGAGCGGCGGTAATTGCCGTCAAGTCCTGCTTTTCCGCCAGCCCGCCCGCGTTCACCAGGGTATCGGCCTCGACCAGGTAGACTTTCGATGCGCTGACCATCGTTACTTCTAACGTGATTGTCCCCAGCAGGGCATTGTTGAAGCTCACAAAGCCGGTGCCGTCGTTGCCGATGGAGTATGTTCCGGTGCTGACGGTGGTGAACACGCCCGTGCCCTCGGAAAGATCATCCGTCGCAGTGGTGATCCCTTTGTTGCCATCGGCGGTAAACACGCCGGCTTCGCGGTAGGGAACCACGTTATTGGGATTGCTGAAATCGAATCCCTCGATCTGGAAGACGTACTGCCCCTTAAGGCTGGCATTGGAAAAATTTCCGTTCGGAATGAATCCCGGGACGCCGCCACTGTTTGTTCCACAAGCCACGCAGATAACGAGTGCAACCAGGCCAAGGCACAGATACAAATTTTTCATAGACAAATGTGCAGTGTAGCCGCACTACTCCTTACATAGCCGTTAGAAAGACGAGTCCTTATCGTGTTTAACACAGTTGCGCAGATAAAGTTGTGGAAGACCGGCGTCCCGCCCGTCCCGGCCAGCGCAAGAACGTGGAAATAAAGCCGAAGTGACCCACCCGCCTACCCTTCCGCAACGTCCGCCCGGGGGGACACAACCGAGGCTGCCTTCAAATCTCTATTTCTTCGCAGCCACCACGCCACCGCCCGATACCCCAGCAACAGTGACAGAACAAAGCCGTATTGCGCCGGCTTGCTGATATCGGCCTTCACCAGCCACCAATAATGGATCACGCCGGCAATCGCGCTCAGGTAGATCAGGCGGTGCAAGGCCTGCCAGCGCTTGCCTCCCAGCCGGCGTATCCAGCCCGTCGTGGAAGTCAGCGCCAGCGGAATCAGCAGAACGAATCCAGTGAAGCCGACCGTGATGAAGCGGCGCTTGATAACGTCGGCCCACATCGCATGCAGATCGAAAAATTTGTCCAGCCAGATGTATGTCAGGAAATGCAGCACCGCATAGAAGAACGCAAACAGCCCGAACATACGGCGATAGCGAATCAGCCAGAGCTGCCCGGTCAGCTTGCGCACCGGAGTGACGGACAGCGTCACCAGCAGGAATATCAGGATCCAGTCGCCGGTCGAATGGGTGATGACCTCAATGGGATTGGCCCCCAGGCGTCCCATGTACGCTTTCCATCCCAACCGCGCCAGCGGCCCGAGACAGGCAAGAAACACCACGGGTTTGAACCATCGCACCATAGGCTTTGTAGTGTGGACGCGAGCGCCCCGCTCGCGCGGCAGCACCAGTGCAGCGTCAGCACGAGCGGACGCTCGCGCCCACATCAAATCTGGATGTGCTCCCAATCTAGAAGTTCTTTTTCAAGTCCATGCCCGAATAGAGCGAAGCCACCTGATCGTAGCCGTTAAACATCAGCGTCGGCCGCTTGCGGAATTCTCCCAGGCGGCGCTCCGTGGCCTGGCTCCAGCGCGGATGGTCCACATTCGGGTTCACATTGGAGTAAAAGCCGTATTCATTGGGCGCGGACAGGTTCCAGGTATTTTCCGGCTGGTCGCCGGTAAAGCGAATGCGAACGATGGCCTTGATGCTCTTGAAGCCGTACTTCCACGGAATCACCATGCGCAGCGGGGCGCCGTCCTGGTTGGGCAGCACTTCGCCATACATGCCGAAACACAGGAGCGCCAGCGGGTGCATGGCTTCGTCCATGCGCAGGCCTTCGACGTAAGGCCATTGCAGGACCCGGCCGCGCTGTCCCGGCATCTGCCGCGGGTCCAGGAGCGTGGTGAACTCCACAAACTTCGCCTTGGGCAGGGGATCGGCGCGCTTGATCAATTCGCTGAGCGAAAATCCCACCCACGGCACCACGATCGACCAGCCTTCCACGCAACGATGCCGATAGATGCGCTCTTCCGGAGCGGCCATCTTGATGATCGTGTCCACATCGAGTACCTGCTTCTTCTTGACGTGGCCGTCGATGGTGACCGTCCAGGGACGCGTCTTGAAGTCCTTGGCCAGCCCGGCGGGTTCGTACTTGTCAGTCGAAAATTCGTAGTAGTTGTTGTAGTTGGTAACGTCCTTGTAGGGAGTGATGGTTTCAGTGGTCGAGAAGGGACTCTTCTGGATGCCGTCAATCTTCGTATTGGCCTGCGCCACGGACGAAGGCGAAGCCATTTCGTGCAGGCCCACTCCGGCCGCCACCGCCGCCGCGCCCGCCAGCGCCGTACCGGCCAGAAACTTCCGCCGGTTCAGGTAAAGGCTTTTCGGGGTGATCTCGGAGGATGGAATATCGGCCGCCTTCTTGATCAGCATGAGGGGAAGCTCCTGAAAGGCGTACGCACAAACCGCCAGTTACGGATGTCTGGTTTCCAGTATCTGTTAAGTAGGACGCATTTGGCCGGGAAAAGTTGCATGGCGTCCGGCGGATGCGACAAACCAAAGTCCATTGATTTGACGGTACTTATTCCCACAGCAGAGCACCGCGATTTGGTGCCGGCAAAACGCCTTGCCGATTCTGGTCTCGCAAAAGATGTCGAGCTGCGCTCGACCGGACAGCCGAGGGCGGCTGTCCCCACGCGGTTTGACTAGGTCCCGGCGGAGAGCGTTTCGCAGAGCCGCCGGATCTCGTCGCGCTGGGTTGCGGTCAGCGCCAGGAACTCGAAGCCGTGGCGTAGTCCGTCGCGATATCGCACCAGCGCCCGGAATTTGATGGGGAACGGCGCCAGGGGCAGCAACAGCTCCATGGAGACAACTTCCCCGGGCTCCAGTTCGCCGGTCAAGGTTGCGCCAATGCCATCTTCCCCCAGTTCGCTCGATCGTCCCCAAAACGAAATACTCTCTCCGGCGCGAAAGGCTTGTATGGAAACACGAACATCGAGGGTGTAGCGGGGAAAGCGGCGCGACGTTCTGGAATCAGATTTGCGGTCGGTCGAAGAAGCGCTCATGAAGCGCCCCGGGTAGCGCCGGCATCCTGCCGGCTGTCCCGAGGGCGTCCCGGCCTCGGAGCGGCAGCGCTGCTTGTTGTCAACGCGCTAGTTCCCATGCAGTGGATATCCGGCTTCGAGCGGAAGCTTGCTTTCAACCCGTAACACCGTGATGCCGCTGGTAATCGAGTATACGTCCACCAGCCCGACCGCGCCCGGCGTGGATTCCACAGCCTCCACCAGGGCCTTGTCAGAGTTGACCAGCACGATCGCCGGGTGGTTCGCTCGGCCGTGGTTGGCGGTGGCGATCAATGCGCTGACCTCGTCGCTCGACATGCCATAAACCTTTTCCAGGACCATCTTCATCTCGCTCGACGCGGGATTGAGGCTGAAGAGAGTGACCGGTTTGCCCTTGGGCCAGCGGTTGGTCTGCCCCTTGCAGATCTTGACCAGCTCGGTCATGCTGACGTCAGACACACCATTCGATTTGTTGGAGACCAATGCCATGTCCTTGGCCCCGGCGGCCGTCGTCAAGGCGGCCGCCAGCAGCCAGACTCCAAACGCATGTCGGTAAAGCACAGCTCTCCCCCAAGACACGGGAATCCGTAACTCGATTGTCGTCGAATCGCAAGAGATGCTCAATGCCAACCGGGTCGGGTTACCAGCCGAGACAATACGCGAAGCTCGAAGTATTCCTGTCGTATGATCTTCCGCATGGCTGCCGTGCCCGAGCCGTCGCTGATTCTCAGTTTCGAGGACGCCCGTCACCTGGTCGAAGATCACGCCGTGCCTCTGCGACCTCGCGGCAAGGAACTGGTAGAACTGCTGGAAGCCGCCGCCGCCGGACAAGTCCTGGCCGAGACTATATTCGCTGACCGCAATTTTCCGCCGTTCCCCCGGGCCATGCGCGACGGCTATGCGGTGCGGGCCGCCGATCTCTCCCAGGTCCCTGCCGCTCTCGAAGTGGTTGCGGAAATCAAAGCCGGCGTTCGCAGCGAGGACCTTCCGATACTCCAAGCCGGCCAGGCCGCGGCCATCATGACCGGCGCGCCCGCGCCCCCGGGCGCCGATGCCGTAGTGATGGTGGAACACACTTCGCAAAATGCCGGCAGAGTGCAGATCCTGAAACCGGCCGCGGCGGGTGACAATATTGCCCCTGTCGCCTCGGAGGCAAAGCGCGGCGAGAAGCTGCTTTCTCCGGGGGCGCGCCTCGACTTCGCCGCGATTGCAGTGGCCGCGTCAGTGGGTAGGAGCCGTCTGCTGGTCTACAGCAAGCCTAAAGTCGCGATCCTCTCCACTGGCGACGAAATCGTGGACGTCGACGTTCCCCCCGCGCCCACCCAAATCCGCAACTCGAATTCGTATTCGCTGGCGGCGCAGGTGCAGGCCGCCGGCGGCGAGCCGGTCCTGCTGCCGATTGCGCCCGACCAGCCCGGACGCCTGCGTGAACTCATTGCCGACGGCCTCGAATCCGACTTGCTCCTGCTCGCCGGCGGAGTCTCGATGGGCAAGTACGACCTCGTCGAACCGGTCCTGGCAGAATTCCAGGCAGAGTTTTTCTTTACCGGGGCCCGAATCCAGCCGGGAAAGCCGGTCGTGTTCGGGCGAGTCCCGTGTGGCCGCGGGCGCCCCGCCCGCGAGCTGCCGCCATCTCCCCCGGCCCATGTTTATTTCTTCGGCCTCCCCGGCAATCCGGTTTCGACCATGGTGACCTTCGAACTTTTCGTGCGCCCCATCCTGGAAGCCCTGGCCGGCCTGACACCGCGAAAATTGGCTTTTCTGAAGGCTCGTCTCAAGTCCGACATCAAGACCAAGCCCGGACTGACGCGATTCCTGCCGGCAGTACTGTCCGGAGAATTCGCCAACTCAGAGGTAGAACTCGCCAGGTGGCAGGGTTCGGGAGACATCGCGTCCATGATTCGGGCCAACTGTTATGTTGTAATTTCCCCAGATCGCGACCAGATTCAAGCCGGCGAATGGGTACCAATCCTGATGCGCTAACTGCCACGAATAATGTGCGGACAGGAATGTGGGGCGGACACTCTTGTCCGCCGCCTTTGAATTTGATCTTGGTCTGATCTTCTGCTTTATCGCCTGGTTCCAAGCACTACGGTCAAATTCTAGAGCGGCGGACCAGAGTGTCCGCTCCACACGCCTGCATTGACGACGTGTAAGATAACCTTTCGCGATGCTGAAAAAACTTTCTCACTTCGAGGGTTCCGGTCGCGCCAGCATGGTGGATGTTTCCGCGAAGACTCCCGGCAAACGCCAGGCCATGGCCAGCGCGTTCGTTGTCCTGAAGCCTGCCGTGCTTAAAGCGCTGCCCAAAAATCCCAAGGGTGATCCGCTTGAAGTGGCTCGGCTGGCGGGCATCATGGCGGCCAAGCGCACCTCTGAACTGATCCCCATGTGCCATCCCCTGCCGCTTTCCCACGTTGATGTGACCATGCGGCTGTGCGAAAATGGCGTCGCTATTAGCTCAAAAGTTATCACCACGGCGGTTACGGGAGTCGAAATGGAGGCCCTGGTCGCGGCCAGCGTCGCCGCGCTAACCGTGTACGATATGTGTAAAGCGCTGGACAAGGGAATCGAAATCCGGGAGATCGTGCTCGAGCACAAATCCGGAGGCAAGAGCGGTAACTACACCCGAGTTCGAAAAAAGGTCCGCAAGAAGACCTAGCCTGCCATGCCGAATAACGTCAAAGTCCTGCTGGTGGACGACAATCCCATGGTCCTCGGACTGCTGCACGGCGCGCTGACTCCGCTGGCCAACGTCACCACCTCCAGCGACACCGCCGATGCCCTGCTCAAGGCGGTCGACGATCCCCCCGATCTTCTGGTCAGCGATTACCGCATGCCCGGCATGGACGGCCACCAGTTGGTCGAGCGCTTGAGGAGCCGTCCCAAGACCGCCGGCATTGCCGTGATCCTCCTGGCCAGCAAGGCGGACATCAGCGAAAAGCTTTCCAGCCAGGAGCCGGTCGACGATTTCGTCGAGAAACCTTTCTTCCTGAAAGAAGCCACCCAGCGCATCAAGCGCGTGATCGACAAGATCGCGCTGGAAAAGATGGCCAAGACCGCGCCTTCCGACGGCGTGCTGCGCGGCAACCTGTCGCAGATGAACGTGATCGACCTGGTGCAGTCGCTCGAAATGGGACGCAAGAGCTGCGCCCTCACTCTCACCAACGAACGCGACAAATGCGAAATGTATTTCAGCGAAGGCCAGGTCACGCACGCCGCCTACGGCTCGCTCACCGGCGACAAGGCTGTCTTCAAAGTTCTGAGCTGGACCGGCGGGAGTTTCCAGATTAACTTCGAAGGCAAGACCAGCAAGCAGACCACCACCCTGAATACTCAGGGCCTGCTGATGGAAGGCCTGCGCATGCTGGACGAATCGAAACGCGACGAAGGCGGCGCCGGGGAAGAAGAGGAAGATGTCCTCCTCGAAGACTGAGCCGACTGGTCAGATTCTCACTGCTGCCGTCCTCACCGTCAGCGACTCTTCCGCCCGCGGCGAACGCGCCGACCTCTCCGGGCCCGCGGTGGTGGAAATCCTCAAGCGGAAGACATTTGCCGTCGTCGCGACTGAAATTGTTGCGGACGATCAGTCCGCGATACAACAGGCCATCATCCGCCTGGCCGGCAATGCCCGCCTGGTAGTGACCGCCGGCGGCACCGGCATTGCAGAACGCGACGTTACTCCCGAAGCCACGCGCGCCGTTTGCGGCCGCCTGCTCGAAGGCATCGCGGAGCGCATGCGCTTCGAAGGCTCAAAGAAGACGCCCATGGCGGCCCTCAGCCGGGCGGTCTGCGGAGTGCGCGAAAAATCGTTAGTCCTGAATCTCCCAGGAAGCCCGCGGGGGGCAAGCGAATCGCTCGAAGCGGTCATTGACCTGCTGCCGCACGCGCTCGAACTGCTGAGCGGAAATACCAAACACACATAAGCACGTGGTGTGTGGGTCGGACACTCCTGTCCGACGCCGTTTAAGTTGTTTTTGGTTTTGAGTTGCCCTAGCGGCTCGAATCTCATTTGAACGTTCAAACTCAAAAGCGTCGGACAAGAGTGTCCGACCCACACTTTGTTTAGGACAGTTCGCGTAAACTGCTAGGCTTACGCTTTGAACACAATCAAGCATATCTTCCTGCGCTACACCGCGTTCCTCTGGGGGCTGCTGAAGCCGCTGGGCGCCTGGGGCGTCTTCGCCATCGCCGCCCTGGACGGCGCCGCCCTGGGCTTGCCCATGGACCCGATCGTTGCTGCCTACGTCTATCAAAATCGCTCCCGGTTCCTGCTGTATGTGCTGATGGCCTCCACCGGTTCGGCGCTGGGCAGCATCGTTATTTACGGGATCGGATATCTGGGCGGCGAAGAACTGCTGCGCAAGCGCATCTCGCCCGAACGTTTTGACAAGTTTCACCAGGCTTTCCAGAAGCATCCTTTCTGGAGCCTGATGTTTCCCGCGATGCTGCCTCCCCCCACTCCCTTCAAGCTGTTCGCGCTGGCGGCGGCCGTTTCGGAGATGAAGTTCACTCAATTCCTGCTGGCCATTTTTGCCGGCCGTTTCGTGCGCTTCCTTGTGCTGTCCATCCTCACCCTGGTCTTCGGTCCAGATTTCGTACGCATCTCCGGAACTCTATTCAAAGAGCATTGGCCGTGGGTGTTGGCTGCGGTCGCAGCAGGATTGGCAATCTGGCTGGTCGTGACCCGGCTCAGACGAAAAAAAATGTAGGCGCGAGCGCCCCGCTCGTGCGGGAGTCAGCACAGACCAGTGGAGACTTCCGCTTTCGACTGCCTCGGGAGGGCCGCACGACGGAACAACTCTCGGCTATTTTTGTGGTTGCAAAACCCCTGTCGAGCTTCGCTCGACCGGACAGCCGGGGGCGGCTGTCCCCACGTGGCTGTGGTAGCCCTAGGCCGCGGCCGTGTGGTCGCTGTGGCCGAACGCCTCGGACAGGGCCGCCAGCACCACCGGCGTCGCGAAGAATGCTGCCGTAAACAGTAAATCGCCTTCCACCGCGTGGCGGAAGAAGGGCAGCGCCAGGGTGTAGGAGGTCATCAGCCCGCCGAAGTTTTTGGGATACATATCGTAGGCCGCCCACACCGCAAAATTGCTGATCACAAAGAAGGAAACCGAACTGGCCAGGGCAGCGCCAATGACCGGCAGGGGCTTGGCATTCGCCCGCAGCCTCGTTCCCAGCCACAATACCGCCGCGTACCAGGCCCAGGTGACGAAATGGTCCCAGACGAATGGGTAAGCGTACACCACTTTGGTCAGCACCACATCCGAAGCCATCATCGCCACCAGCGGCACCCACAGGTAGCGGCGCGAACCGCGAGCTCCGAAGTAAAGCAGCGCCCCTGTCACCGGGGTAAACATCCAGGGATGGGGTATGAACCGAACCGCAATGGCAACCGCCAGAAATAAGTAGGCCAGCATGATCACCTCAACAATCTCAGGTTAATGATTGTGGCCCGGCCCGAGCGCCGCGTCAAGCATCGGCTGGCGTGGCCTTAATGTGGTCGCGGGCGACCCGCCCGCGGCTTTTGACTCTGACTGGCGGCTTTGGGTTGACCTGGCGGCTTTCATGCCACTGCCGGCGCGCGGGCGGGGTCGCCCGCGACCACACCACAACCACAGAACCCCAGAGCCCCAGCTTACGGCGTCCGGCTGCGCGATCCAAAGCTCTCGCGGACAACCTGCAAAGACCGGTCCAGTTCCACTCTCGCGGCCAGCAGGTCCCGGCGCGTCTGGTTGGGATCGTAGTACCGAAGGTCGCGAAAGCGAACCATGTAACCCGACTCGATCGGCTCCGTCTCAACCACGGGATACTGAGCCCAATCCAGATAAACCCGCCCCAGCTCGCTGCGCTTGGCCGCCAGCGTTACCGGGGTCTCTTCCGGTTTCCGCCGTATTTCCATGCGCCCCTCCGGGTCGGCGTCGGGCACGGAAGAATCCACCCCCATGGTGGCGAAGAAGTCGCGGGTCTCGACCACGCCATACCACTGAAACGGATTCACCCAGCGCGGATAAGCGGAAACCCGCACCGGATCAGCCCCGTTATAGAGCCGGGAATCGAGCGCATAGACCGCCCGCCGGTGCTCGTAGTCGCGCACGCCCCAGACCGCGATGACGCCCAGCAGCGCCACCACCGCGGCCGTACGCCCCGCCGGACCCTTGCGGCGCACTCCAATCTCGTCGTTGATCAGGGAGAAGAGGCCGGGCAACACCAGCCCGCCGATCAGCAACAGGAGAAGCACGGGCTCGATGATGAACACGATGTCCCACGAGTACCACTTCTCGGAAAACGGCCAGAACGGGCGCACGCCATAGTTATTGGTGAAGTCGAGCAGAATATGGGTAAGGCCCGCGAGATACGCGAAAAGAAACAGCAAGCCCCAGCGCGGCGGCAGGTTCGGATCTTTGACCTTGCGCCCGCGCAGCCGCCAGATGAAATAAATCAGCCCCACCACCAGCGCTTGCACCAGCAGGAGTCCGAGAAACGAGTGGGTGAAGCCGCGATGATGGGCAAAGCCGAAGACCGGATCTTTGAAGTTTCCGAGGATGTCGATATCCGGCGCTTCCGCCGCCAGCGTCATCGTGGCCGTAGCCAACGCCGTCTTCCGGTTGAACCCGGCGCGGGCAAGGCAGGCTCCAGTAAGAAAATGAGTGACAGGTTCCAAATTTTTATTGTATAGCCAGTGTGGGGCGGGCGCCCTCGCCCGCCGCCTTTGAATTTGCTTTTGATTTTTGCTTTAGATCTTTGCTCTTGATCCTTGCGGTGATATCGCGCAGTCCTTCAAACCCAAATCAAAGTCAAAGGCGTCGGACAGGACTGTCCGACCCACACGGAAAGAGCAGCCACAGTGCATCGGGCACGATGCTGATCGTCGCCGGCAGCGTGCCCAGCAATTCACCGTCGGCTTCGACGAAGATGCGGGAATCCGCGGCCGCATCAGCCCGGCGTCGGCAGTCTATTTTCAGGCTGTGCGCCAGGTCGATTCCGCTGACGCTCCACTGCGCGCCCACCAGCCCTCTTATGATGTAGTGCAAATAGGCCCAACGGCTGCGGGTGCGAAACAGCACCAGGCGCAAGTCGTTGCGATCGAGCGCAGCCCCGGGCGCCAGCTCGCGCAACACGCCGCCAAAGTTCCTGATGCGGACCGCTAGCAGTTGAGAAACCTCCGCCCCGGAACCTTGTCCATCATTCTGCTCGCCGCTGTCGTCAACCACCGCGAACTTCTCCATGGGGTGGGTCAGCCACAGCCGGGTAGCTTTGGCATAATAGGCCGCCATGCCCAGGTGGCCCTTAACCAGGGGATTCAGTTTGTAGAACAGATGCGCGTCCGCGCCGATGCCGGCGGCCACCGTGAAGAAGCGACAGCCGCGATTCCCCTCAAGGTCGGTATATTCCACGCGGCCCAGTGCGATGCGCTGGGGTTTTGCGGTCAGCAGGGCCCGGGCCGCTCCCACTGCATTAAGCGGCAGTTGCAGATCGTGCGCCAGAGCGTTGGCCGTGCCCAGCGGAATTATTCCCAGAGCTGCCTGGCTTCCCACCATGCCCTGCAGGACGTCGTGCGCCGTGCCGTCGCCGCCGCAGGCCAGGATAGTGTCGCAACCCGCGGCTATGGCATGACGCGCCTGCTCGGCTGCGTCCGCCTGTCCCCGCGTGGGCTCGGCGGTGGCCTCGATTCCAGCCCGGTGCAGCACCGCCACCGCTGCTCGAACGTCCGCCAGCCGCCGCTCCCGGCGGCGCCCAGAAAGCGGGTTGTAGAAGAGCGCGGCTTTGCGCATGGGAAGTCAAAAGGATTGTACTGAAAACGAATTCTCGCCCGGTTGCGGCGTCGGCATCTTTTTACTAAGCTGATGGCAGCTCGGGGATCCTTTCTCGCTCGATTTCGATATTCTTCAAATTTCCAGGAGGTGAACGCAAATGAGGCACCTGCTCGTCCTCTCACTCACCCTTGCGATGTGCAGCCTGGCAGCGGCGCAGCATCATGCCGCGCACCCGCCGGCCAAGCCTGCCACTTTAATGTCCGGCTACGGCGACCTTCATCATCCCGTCTCGACCAGCAACCCGCAAGCCCAGCAGTTTTTTGACCAGGGGCTGCGCCAGATTTACGCCTTCAACCACGACGAGGCGGCGCGTTCTTTCCAGCGCGCGGCGGAACTCGATCACAAGTTAGCCATGGCCTATTGGGGAGTGGCCGAAGCCGTCGGGCCGAACTACAACGATCCCGCCAGCGATGAGCGCTTCGCGGCGGCGCACGCCGCCATTCAGAAAGCTGCGGATCTCTCGGCCGCCGCTTCTCCGGCCGAGCAGGCCTACATACAGGCCATGGCGCTGCGCTTTCCCGCCGATCCCAAGGCCGACCGCCGCCAGGCCGCCGAGGCCTATCACGACGCCATGCGCGAAGTGTCGAAGAGCTTTCCCGATGATCTCGACGCCGCCACGCTATTCGCGGAATCCGGCATGAACCTGCATCCCTGGGGCCTCTGGCATCGCGACGGGACGCCGGAAGCGGGCACCGAAGAAATCGTGGCTACACTCGAATCCGTCATTAAGCGCGATCCCAATCACATGGGCGCGATTCACTACTACATTCACGCGGTCGAAGCCTCGGCCTCTCCGGAACGGGCGCTGGCAGCGGCCAACCGCCTGGCCGCAATGGCGCCGGCCGCCGGACACCTGGTGCACATGCCGGCCCACGTTTACATCCGCACCGGCGACTACGCCGCCGCGGTCAAAACCAACCAGGCGGCCGCTATCGCGGACCGGGCTTACATCAAGGCCAGCGGCGTGCAGGGCCTGTATCCCATGATGTACTACAGCCACAATCTGCACTTCATCGCCATGTGCTCGGCGATGAACGGCGACTATCCGGAAGCCATGAAGAATGCTCAAATGCTGGCCGCCCATGTGCGGCCGCACGTGAAGGAGATGCCGCCGCTCGAGGGTTTCGTGACTATTCCCATCGCCGTCGATGTCCGCTTCCGCAGGTGGGATGACATTTTGAAGATGCCGAAGCCGAATCCTGAAATGAAGACCGAGACTGTTTTCTGGCACTTCGCCCGCGGTATGGCCCTGGCTGCCAGGGGAAAGCCGGATGAGGCCCAGTCCGACTACGAGGTCGTGGCCGGCGCGGAGAAGGACACGCCGGAAGACGCCGTCTTTGCCATGCCGGTGAACAACAAGACCAAAGACGTCCTGAAGATCGCCCGCGCTGTACTGGGCGCGAAGATCGCGCTGGCCCGGAAGGACAGCGCCGGCGCCATCGCACAACTGCAGGAAGCGGTAACGGTGCAGGACTCTCTGAAGTATAACGAGCCCGAAGACTGGTTCTTCCCGGTGCGCGAGTCCCTGGGCGCGGTGCTCCTGATGGGCGGAGATGCTGCCGGCGCAGAAAAGGTCTTCCGCGAAGACCTGGACCGTCACCCGCGCAACCCGCGTTCGCTCTTCGGCCTGCAGCAGGCGCTCAAGGCGCAGAAGCGGGACTACGATGCGGCCTATGTGCAGAAACGATTCCAGGCATCCTGGAAGGGAGGCCCTACGCCCTTAAAGGTGGAAGACCTGGTGTAGCCGCCACCGGCCGCGTAGGGGCAGGTGTCCCACCTGCCCGGGCGAGCGCAGCTCGCCGGAGGGTTCCTGTGGTCCCGTAATGACCTCTGACAATAGCCTGCCACTTCAGTGGCGGGTATGTCCGGGAGACGATGGGTGTGCCGCGGGCGCACTCAACCGGATCTCCGGCGCGGGTGGACGCCCTTCAGCCGTCCCCACGGGGCGGGCATCTCGCCGGTCCCACCCGGCGTTGAAACGCCGGGCTACGATCAGGCGTTCCTACGGAACGCGAACCTTGCGAATCACATACACGCAGTGCGGCAAATCCCGCCACATTACTTCCTTCCACAAACTCAGCCCGATTTTTTCCGCCACCCGCCGCGAAGGCAGATTCTCCGGCCGGATCAGCGAGATAAGCCGTTCCGCGCCGAGCCGCTCGAACCCATAATCGCGGCAAGCCGCAGCGGCTTCCGGCGCCAGCCCTCGCCCCCACAGATCGCGGCGCAGGTGATAACCGATTTCGATTTCGTCCACCCCATCCACTGTCTGCCGGGTCAGGCCGCAATCGCCCACAACCTCTCCGCTGGATTTCAAAACCATGGCCCAGAGCCCGTGACCATCGTCCCGGTAGCGCCGCCGGTTGCGCTCAATCCACGACTCGACGCCGGCCCGATCTCGCGGCTCGGGATAGAAGCGCATGGTCTCAGGATCGGAAATCACCGCCGCCAGCGCATCGGCGTCGCCCGGAATAAACTCCCGCAGCAGCAATCGGCCGGTCTCAAGAATCTGCATGTGTAGTGTGGCGCGGGCGCCCTCGCCCGCGGCTTTTGACGTTGACTTGGCGACCTTCGCTTTGACTGCCGGCCTTCGCGGGCGAGGGCGCCCGCGCCACACCGACTCCCGAATATAATCTCTCAGTCATGCCGACCGCGACCAAGGGGACTGAAAAGAAGATCGAATCACTGCGGGATAAAATCCGCCATCACGAATATCTCTATTACGTACTCGACAACCCCGAGATTTCCGATGCCGAATTCGATCAGCTCATGATCGAACTCAAGAAGCTCGAGACCGCGCACCCCGAACTGATCACTCCGGATTCTCCCACCCAGCGCGTCGGCGGCAAGCCCCGGGAAGGCTTCCTGAAGGCGCCGCACTCGTCTCCCATGCTCTCGCTCGACAACACTTACAACGAAGAAGACCTGCGCAACTGGGAGCGGCGCGTGCACGAACTCAGCGGACGCGATGACATCGACTACGTCTGCGAACTTAAGCTCGACGGCATGTCCCTGGCACTGCACTATGAGGACGGCAAACTGGTCCGCGGCATTACTAGGGGAGATGGAAGCATCGGCGAAGACGTCACCCTGAACGTGCGGACAGTCCGCTCCATCCCACTCTCCATTCCGCTGGACAAACTGAAAAAAG
>Ga0187824_10000049_pt1 | contig 16691 bp, 16 predicted proteins | sample NC_wetland_sal_i_13_FD_132437 | JGI IMG/M metagenome (GOLD analysis project Ga0187824, IMG submission 132437) | Wetland sediment microbial communities from Neuse River Estuary, North Carolina, USA - SourceSoil_4 | ecosystem: Environmental > Aquatic > Freshwater > Wetlands > Sediment | place... | reverse complement strand
GACTGGATTCAAATTCACAGCCCCGGCGGGAGAGCGTGGGATGTGGTCTTTCCGGCGCGGGGGAGTGATTTCCTCAGAACGTACTCCACCGCTGGACGCTCTATCGCCGCGAACCGAAATTACGTAGCCGTTCAGCAAGGCGCCGGGGAAACGTTGCCGGGAAGCCGGCAGTTCCCGCCGGCCCAAAAAACTATTTTGCCGGCTTGCCCGGGGATTTCACCGCGATCACCTCAATCTCCACCAGGGCCCAGGGGGCAGCCAGGGCCGCGACCTGCATGGCGCTGCGAGCCGGCTTGTTGGGTTGCTCCTTGGTTCCGAAAAAGCGGGTGTACGACGCCATCATCCCGGGGAAATCCAGTTTGCCACCCTTCGCCGGATCACCGGCCATGTACACGTGCATCATCACGACATCGCCCATGGTGAGGCCCTCGCTCTTGAGTGTTGCCTCGATCTTGGTCAGCGTGCTCATGGTTTGCGCTTCCGTATCGCCGTAGACCGCGGCCGTTCCCTTGGCGGCGTCAGCCGGCGTCACCGGCGACGCCAACTGGCCGCTCAGGTACAGCGTATCTCCCACCCAAACGCCGGTTGCAATCGGACGGTCTTCTTCCTGAATGTGGCGCACACTGCTCTGCGCCCCAGCCATCAACGACCATGACAGCGTGAGGATAAACGTCAAGCGCATCGAGGTTCTTCGCATGGATAGCTCCGCTCTAAGTTTTGTAACCAGGTCTTCTCAGGATTGGCTGACCCGGCTGGCGATCATGGTGATCGCCCGCTGGGCGGCCAGGGCTGCCCCTTCCTGCCAGCCAATAATATGACTGCAGTGGTCCCCGGCAAAGTAGATGCGATCGTCGGGAACGATGAGTTCTCGATAAGGTCCCTTATAGTAAGGCGCGTCGTCCGAAGCAGGATAGTCGGAGCCGCGACTCACCCACGATCCCAGGCTATAAGGCACCCTGCCCCAGGACATATAAATTGGCTTCTCCAGTTCTTTGCCCTTGCCGGGGTGCAGCTTTTCCACCGCCGCCCGGGAAGCTGCCAGCTTTGCCTCGAGGGTAGGCAGCTTGCCGAAATCGCTCCAGTTCTCCATGGCGTAGCCGGAGATCAGCACTCCGCGTTTCGACATCAGCCGGGCGCTGGGGTACCAGACCATATTGATAAGGCCGGAAGTGAGGAACGAGATGCCGCCGTAAATCTCGTCTCCATCCTGCTCCCAGAAGCGCCGCGACTCCCAGGCCACTTTGTAGGCCGAGTCATAGGGGGCATTCTCGATCGCTGATTTCACGCGCGGAGCGAAGTCGTTGGGTATGGTCTTAAGGATACTGAGAGGCATCGCGCAAATGCAGTAGGCCGCCTCGAGCGCATGCACGGGGCCAGATTCGCCCTTGCGATACAGCACCCGGACGCCGTCGGCGGTTTTTCGAATTTCCGTGACCGGCGAGTTATAGCGGACGACCTTACCCAGAGCACGCGCGAACGCATAGGGAATCCGGTCCATGCCGCCCACCGGCTGAAACATGGTGGCCTGCATGTCGAGCACCTCTTCAAAAAGCATGGGGCGGCAAAACTGTGATTTGAGCAAGTCCGAGAAAGAAAGTGGAGCGCAGGGGATTTCGATTTGATCCCCCGCGCCTGGAAACTGCCGGTCGCCGGAACGCGGGGAACCGGTGTATTCGTAATTCTTTCCCAGGGCGCCATAGGACTTCAGAAAATCCATCACTACGGCGTGGTCATCTTGGGTGAATGCCTGATCGAGAGCTCCCTGTTGCACGCATTTGGCCAGCAACTCGGCCACATGGCCGCGCGTGTCGTTGATGGCCTGCCCCTGGCGGATAGGCCGGCCGCCAAAGACGGCATCATTCTGCAGCAGAGCGCGGCGCGAGGAATTGACTTCGACCTCAAGTTCCACTCCCAGTTCGCTGCAATAACCCAGCATGGTTTTGTGTACCGAGGGCAGGCGCGCCGGGCCGCAGTTGAAATAATTTCCTTCGTCGAAGGTACATTGCTGCGATGTCCCATCATTGAAGACCAGCTTCGATCCCCGGCGCAGGGTCCAGTTGCGTCCACCGGGACGCTCCCGCGCTTCGAGCACGGTGCAGTCGAAACCTGCCCGCCGCATCTCGTAGGCGGCGACCAGTCCGGCAATTCCCGCGCCCAGGATGATCACTTTCGTTCCGCGGCCGGTCGAAGGCGGCAGTGGAAAGTCTTTCCGCGGCTCGGTCTCCACCATGCCCAGAAGCCCCAGCGAGTGCATGGTCATGAAGGCGGCGCCGAAGCCGCCCACCTGCGCCATTCTGCCGATGAACTCGCGCCTGCTGATTGCCATCATTCCTTGTCCCTGGCCTCGTCTCGCTTCTGAAGTAAGATTTGTGTAAGGTACCATCCCCGCAAGACGCGAGGCATGCAATCTTTTGCTGGCTCAGAATCGGCCTGTCCGATCCCGGCTGCCGGCGTTGTTTCCCTGGCGCAATCCCGCTAAACTGGCTCTCCTATGTCGATCCCAAATCAGCCCAACATCAAATTGACCAACACTCCCGACTATCGCGAGACCTACGCCAACAGCGTGCAGGTGCGGGTCAACGTCTGGGATTTCTTCCTGGTCTTCGGCACCCTGCAGCAACAGAGCGAGACCCAGGTGGAGGTCAACAATTTCCAGGGAATTTACCTGAGTCCGCAGCAGGCCAAGGCGTTGTCGGGCATCCTGCAGCAAAACGTGGCGGGCTACGAAAGCACATTCGGTGAGATCAAGCTGGACCCGCGTATGATGGCTCCCGGCCCGGTGCACTGATGGGAGGACGGGCCTCCCGCCCGTCTAACCCTGCCAGCTTTCATAACTCTTGATACCCAATGACCAGCGCGCTCGCGGCCCCCATCCAGCGCTCGTATTCGTTCTGACCTTTGCGGCGCTTCTGGCGCTGCATGCGCCCCTGCTGCGCCTGCCCTATTTCTGGGACGAAGCCGGCTATTACATTCCGGCGGCGCGAGACCTGTGGTTGACCGGAAGCCTGATTCCGCACTCTACCGTGTCCAACGCTCACCCGCCGCTGGTCATGGCTTACCTCGCGCTGTGGTGGAAACTGGCGGGGTTCGCCCCGATCGTGACCCGAACGGCCATGCTGCTGGCGGCGTCGTTTGCCCTGCTCGGCTTGTTTCGCCTGGGGAAGGCGGTGGCCAACCTCGAAGTCGCGGTTGCGGCCACGGTCCTGACCGCGATCTATCCCGTGTTCTTTGCCCAGAGCTCGCTCGCCCACCTCGACCTGGCCGCTGCCGGATTTACCTTCTGGGGCCTGCGCGCTTACCTGCAAAGCCGGGGATGGCAGTCTGCACTCTGGTTTTCGCTCGCCAGCCTGACCAAGGAGACTGCAATCCTTGCGCCGCTCGCCTTGTTCGCCTGGGACGTCCTGGCCTCGACTGCTCTATCGGCGCGGTTGCCGGTCCGGGATGGAAGTAATGAAAATCGGAATTCCGTTCTGCTCCTGGTTCCGCTTCTTCCCCTCGCCGCCTGGTACGGTTTCCACTACTGGCGGACCGGCTTTGTTTTCGGCAATCCCGAATTTTTCCGCTACAACGTCGCAGCCACCGTTCATCCGCTGCGGATTCTGCTCTCCCTGCTGATTCGCCTGTGGCAGACCTTCGGCTATTTTCGTCTGCTGATGTTGACCCTGGCCGTTGTCTTCGCCATGTGGCTGCGGCCGCTCCGCGATCCGGACGGAGAACGTCCGCGGATCGCGCTGGACGCGCAGTTCGCCATGCTGGCGGTGATTGTGGCCTATGTATTCGCCATGGCGCTGGTGGGCGGCGCCGAGCTGGCCCGCTACATGCTGCCGGTGGTGCCGCTGGTGATTCTGATCGGCGTTTCCACGCTCTGGCGAAGAGTGCGCCGGTGGCGCTGGCTGGTAGCGCTGTTGGGGCTGATGTTCGTTGCCGGATGGTTTACCAACCCGCCCTACGGGTTCGCCCCGGAAGACAACCTGGCCTACCGGGACTACATCCGGCTGCACCAGCGCGCCGAAGAATTTCTGGAGGCCCGCTATCCCATGGCGCGCGTGCTCACCGCCTGGCCGGCCAGCGACGAGCTGACGCATCCTTATCTGGGCTACGTCACTCGTCCCATGCAGGTGGTGCGCATCGAGAACTTTGCTGCCGGGCAGCTGACGGCAGCGGCCGGTCTCCCCTCCGGCGAATCCCGTCCGGATTTCGCCGTGGCTCTTGTCTTCTCTACCAAGGATGAACCCGCCCATCCCTTGTTGGAGAACTGGGAGCTGTGGCAGGAGTGGAAAACCAGATTCTTCGGCTACCATCGCGACGTGCCCCCGGCAACCGCCGCCCAAATCCTGGGCGGCAACCTGGTCTACAGCGAAACCCGCAACCAGGAATGGATCGGCGTGATCGAAATACAGCGCCCGGTCGCCGCCAAAAACTAGCGCCGATGGAGGACGGGCGTCCTCGCTCGCCATTCTCCGTCCCCAAACATCTTTACTGATCCTATTGCTGCGGCTGTGGCTGCGGCGCGGGCTGAGACGGCGGCGCGCTCTGCATCCCGCCGAAGGTGCTCGGTGTGGAGCTGGGTGTTCCGGACGAGTTGGGACTCGACGAGTTCGGCTGCTGCACTGGAGTGGACACCTGCAACGGAGGCTGCGCCGGCGTGGTGATCAGGCCGCCCCGGTCCATGGTGGGATCGTAGATGAACTGCCACTGGTTGTAGTGGTTCTTGTGATTGAACTCGCGAATGCTTTTGGCTTTGCTGGTGCTGGCCACGCCCACGATGGGGCCTCCGCCAAAAACCGCGCTGGATAACTGGCTGCCGCCAATGCCGCTTCCTGGCTGGCTGGAGTCCGGTTTGGACTGATCGTTGCTGGTGCCCGCGCCCGCGTTCGCCCCGGAGTCGCCGGCGGGATTGGCCGCCGGGTTGAGCGGGCTACCCACCGAGGCCTGGGCTGCGGCTGCTCCCATCGCAGCTCCCAGAAGCGCCGCCGCTCCTCCCGCGGCCGCGGCGTTGCCTCCGAGCGCGGAGGCTCCCGCCATGCCCGCGGCGCTGGTCCCGAGCGCAGCGGCTCCGGCAATGCCCGCGGCGCTGGTGAGCTGCACTTCTCCCACGTGCAGCAATTTGAAATCCTTGCCGGTGATGGGATCTTTATAGCGTTTCCGCAGGAAGCGAATGTTGTTGGTATTTTCCAGATCTTCCAGGCGCGTGGGGTAGCGTCCGGTTTTCTTGACGAAGTTCCGGATCGCCCGCGAATACTGCACCCCGCGATGAATCATCTCTTCTTCGCGATCGCGCTTGATCCGGAAAGCAATGCCGGGAGCCAGGGCGCCGGCGGTAATCGCCAGCAGGGCCACGAACAGCATCAGCATGAGAAGAATATAGCCCCGCTGGTCGTTGGTCCTGGCCTTGAGACCGTCGTTGGCCGTTGGCCCTTGGTCGTTGGCCTTAAGAATAAGGCGCATTTTGTAGAATGCGATTTTCATATACGACGGAAAGCAGCGCTGCACAAGGCTCCCGTCCCGGCCCTGGAGGCCGAGAGCCAACGACCGAGGGCCAACGGCCAACGACGGTTTCATGGCTACTCTACCCCTGCGTCAACGGAATCGTCTGCCGATTGTTGTTCAGCACGTCTTCCACTTCGACCGACACCGGCGTGATGTGCAGAATCCGGTAGCGGCGATCGACAATATCGCCTTCTCCGGCGATGAATACGTCTTCACCCTGCGAAAGAAAAATTCTCTTGGGCTCACCCGGCTTGTTGGCAAAGCCAAAGAATTTGAGATTGATGGGCGGGGGCGGCGGCGGCCCCTGCGGAACCACCGGGGCCGCGACATGCACCGGCGCAATCGGTTTTGGAATGTCGACTTGGGCCCGGAAGATGTTGCGGCCGGCGCCCTCATACTTGGTGTCCTCACTGGCCCTCAGCCAGTCGTAGCGCAGGGTTGGATCGAGCGAACGCGCCTCCGCGCTAAGGCCGGGCTTTTTCCCCGGACCGGTTCTTACGGTCACGATCCGGCGTGTCCCAGGCGGCGGCGTCACCACCGGGGCGGGGGATTTCGCGGCCGCCGGAGAACCAGGAATCAGACGCATCACCACAAACACCACGGCCACTACCATCAGTGCGATGGCGGCGATGGTCTTGTTGCGGTTGTCGGTTCCCAGCTGCATCTATCCGCTCGCCTTCTGGTAAGTTTCCAGCTTCAATTGCAGGCGCACCACACCCGCCTGCTCGCCTCCCAGTTCCACGCTATCGATAATGAAAAACAGCGGGTCGCGTTCCAGCGCGTTGATGAAGCGCACCAGCTGCAGGTAGTCGCCGGAGAAATCCGCCTGGATCTCCACCGGGCGCAGGCCGACCGGGTCCGTGTCCTTGGCTTTCGACCGGATCTGTCCGATGCGAACCCCGTTCTGTTTGGCTACTTTGCCCAGCTCCTCGTAGATCGCCGAGTCCTGCGCCGGCAGCCGGGTCTTGTAAAACTCGTCGATCTGCTGGCTGGCCAGGACGATTTTTTTGTCGACGTCTTTGAGCGGTTCCGCTTCGTGGGTTTTGAGCTGCAGTTCCTGCCAGAGCTGGTCCAGCTGTTCACGGCGGGAGCGCTCCGATCCGACCAGGGGAGAAAACAGCAGGACCACGGCGGCGATGTCCAGGGCTACAAGGACGGCGATCGCGATCTTTGCCTTCTTCCGGATATCGAGGCCTTCGGCCATCAGTGCGCACCCTTCTTGCCAGTCGGGCTCTTGCCGGTCTTGTCCTTATTCGTCTTGTCCGGATTCGTCTTGTCCAAGCCTGTTTTGTCGGTGCTGGGCTTGTCTTTGTCAGATCCATCGGCGTCGCCGAAATCGGGCACGTACAAAGCGCTGATGTCGAATTGCACGTTGTCTCCCGGCGTCTGCCCCGCCTGGGTCGACTCCTGCTCGATTTGAGTTTGGCGGAAGCGTTGCGAGCTCTCCATTTTCCGCACCAACTCCAGCGCCCGGTCGCGCGATTCTCCCGCCACCACCAGCTTGATCTGCAACTGGTTGTCGGAAGCTTTATCGGGATGGATCGAAACCACGTGCAGGCGCGCCGGCATCACGCGTTCCAGGTCTTCGAACACCTTGGTCCAGGAGAAAGCCTTGCGCAGAAACAGGTCGTTGAGAAACTGGGCGCGGTCGCGGGTGCCGCGATTGGCGGGCAGGTTGAGCGTTTCTTCGGCTTTTGCCTTCTGCAGGTCGCGGGCGGCGATCTGCTGCTGGCGCTGCTCGATCAGGGCGCGGTCCTTGCGGGCGGCCGCGAACCCGGAGAGCGCGCTGTACAGCAAAATCAGGGTGAACAAGCCCAACGCCGCCAGGGCTCCGCCCCAGCGCAGCCACAACGGCCCGGAGTCTTCGTAGGGACGGCTGGCGAGATTGATGTCAACGCGCATATCAGGAAAGTAGTGCCCCCACCACCCCGGCCATTCTCCACTTGGGAATCGAACCCACGCTCCCGCCCAGTTGCGACGGGTTCACCAGGTCGGTGACCTGGGCGCCGGTCTGGGCGCGCAGCGCGGGCGCCGCGCCGCCTGATTCGGGCAGCCCGGCCACAAAAATCTGGCCAATATTCAAATGGTAGGTATCCTGGAAAAATACCACCGAGGGATAGACTTCCTCGGCCAATTGCTCGCCCGTAATGGTCACGCCTCGGGTATTCTCCAGCGTGCGAAACAGCAGCAACTGCTGGCCATCCAGGATGGCGATGCTGGTGGTGCGGGCGTCCACTTTGATGATCAGCGAAGGTTGGGGCGCGTGGGCTGCTCCGAGCGCCGCCAGCATGGAAGGCATGACAACGCCCGGCTCGTAACCCGCCTGGCGGAAAGCCGCTTCGTAATCCTCGACCACGTTGGCCAGCGCCACCGCCGCGATTACCCTTACACTTCCGTTCGACGGCTGCACATGGTAGGAGACTTTTGCCTTTTCCACGTCAAAGGGCAGAGATTTCTTCAGCCGGAAGCGGACCACGCTTTCGGCTTCGTCACGCTTGGACGGCAGAGTATCGAAATCGAGCAGGACCACCCGGACCGAGGCATCGGGCAGCACCGCAATCACATCCCGCGAGCGCCCGCCGACGCTGCCCAGGGTGTCGCGCACGGTTTCGTACACCGCGTCAGGCTGGCGCAGGTTGGTTTCGATCAGGTCGGGAACCACGCTGCCGGGCGCGAGCTCGCTCGAAGCACAGGCTTCGAGAACGTGTCCGCCAGTTTCCGAAACCCGCCCCGCCAGCACGCGGTCGGCGGAGATCTCGCAAGCCAGCCTTGGCCTGGATCCGGAAGTGGGAACTCGACTCATGAGTATGTAGTTATCCTACAAGTAAAACGCGGCGTGGCGTGAAATTGCAATAGCCGGAAGGGCACTGCTAACACCGGACGTCGGACCTCAGCCCTCGGACCTCGGCGCCGAACCGCGGCGTACTCGCGCGCAGGTTTGCTGACGTCTGAGGCGACGTCCGACGTCCGCCTACCGCATATTCTCGATGAACGTGACCTTGTTGATTTCCTTCAGCGTAGTCATTCCCAGCCGGACCTTGTCGAGGGCTGACTCGCGCAGGAAGCGCATGCCCTCCTCGCGGGCGGCACGGCGGATTTCCGAAGTCGGCTTCTTGACCAGGATCATCTCGCGGATGCGATCGCTCAGGTCGAGCAGTTCGTGAATGGCGGTGCGGCCACGGAACCCGGTGCCGGCGCACTCGATGCAGCCCTGCCCTTCGTAGAACGCCACCTGCGACCACTGCACAGGATCGAGTCCGCTGGCTTCGAGCACCTCGGCAGGGTAGTGCACTACCGTACGACAGGATTCGCAGATCAGTCGGACCAGGCGCTGCGCCAGGATGCAGTTCAGCGCGGAAACGAAGTTGTAAGGCTCGACGCCCATGTTCAGGAAGCGGCCAATCACGTCGACCACATTGTTGGCGTGCACGGTGGTGAACACCAGGTGGCCGGTCAGCGCCGACTGGATGGCGATCTGCGCGGTCTCGGTATCGCGTATTTCGCCCACCATGATCTTGTCCGGATCGTGACGCAGGATCGAGCGCAGTCCGCGGGCAAAGGTCAGGCCTTTCTTTTCGTTCACCGGAATCTGCGTAATGCCGCGAATCTGGTATTCGACCGGATCTTCGATGGTGATGATTTTGTCTTCCTCGGTGCGGATCTCGCTGACGGCGGCATAGAGCGTGGTGGTCTTGCCGCTGCCGGTCGGCCCCGTGACCAGCACCATGCCGTAAGGCTCGGCTATATAGCGCCGGAATTTTTTCAAATCGTCCGGATCGAAACCCACCACGTCGAGCACCAGTTTGTGAAACTTCTCGCTCATCGACTCTTTGTCGAGTACGCGCAGCACCGCGTCCTCGCCGTGAATCGAGGGCATGATGGACACGCGGAAATCGATGGGTCGTTCGGGATTGCCGTACTTCACGCGGAAACGGCCGTCCTGCGGGACCCGGCGTTCAGAGATGTCGAGCTCGCTCATCACCTTGATGCGCGAGATGATGGTCGAGTGATGCTCCTTGCCGATGGGCGGCATGGCCTGGGTGAGCACGCCATCGATGCGGAACTTGATGCACACCGAATCGTCGCGGGTCTCGATGTGAATGTCACTGGCCCGCCGCTGCAGCGCGGTAAAAATCGTGGTATCGACCAGGCGGATAATCGGACTGATGTCGCCCTGCGCGGTCAGGCGATCGATGGAGATGCTGTCTTCGCCGCCGGCCTCGTCTTCTGAAACCACCGCCAGGGTGAAGCCTTCGCTGGCTTCTTCCAGCACGCGCTTCGATTGCTCCGTCTTTTTGAGGATCTCGCTGATCTGCGCCAGGGTCGAAACCTTGGTCAGAATGCGCTTGCCCAGCAGCAGGCTGATCTCGTCGATCATCATCAGCTGGCTGGGATCGGCGATGGCAATGGCCAGGCGTCCGTCTTCGGTCTCGTCCAGGGGCACGAAGTTGTAGCGGAACATCAGGTCGACCGGAATCTTTTTGAACAGGTCGTGATGCAGCTGGAAGTTGTGCAGGTCCACGAACTCGCAGCGGTAGCGCCGGGCGATATCCTGGGCCTTGGCCAGATCGTCGACATGGGGCGCAGGCGCGAGCCGGGCCCCGCCATTGCCTCCGTGGGCGACGATTGGTTTCGTTTCTGCCATCTTTGCCATACCAAAATCTTCCCAGCTTCATGTGGTCGCGGGCGACCCGCCCGCGGCCTTTGACTTCCGACTTTCCGCGGGCGCGTCGCCCGCGACCACACCATCCAGCCTCAGTGAATATTCGCGCCCAAGGAGAAAATCGGCAGATAAAGCGAAATCAACACTCCGCCCACGAACACCGCCATTACAATCAGGATGACTGGCTCGATCAGGGCCATGGTCGCTCCCAGCGCGGTCTGCACGTCCTCCTCATAAAACTCGGCCACCGAATTCAGCATGGCCGGCAAAGCCCCGGTGGATTCGCCGACTTCGATCATCTCGACCGAGAGGTCGGGGAACATTTTCTGCTGCTCCAGACTGCTCGAAAGGGTCTGGCCCTCGCGCACCCGGATGGCAGCTTCCGCAACGCCGTTCAGAATGCGCCGGCTGGTCATGGACGCTCCCGCGGTTTCGAGCGAGGGCACCAGCGGCAGGCCGCCGGCCAGCAAAGTCGAAAGCATGCGGGAAAAATTCGCCACCTGATATTTCAACCAGATGTCCCCCAGCATGGGCATCTTCAAGATCATGGCGTCGACCCGTTCCGCCCCGCGGTCCGTGCTCTTCCAACGCCAGAACAATACGCCGGCCGCTACCAGCGCGATGGCCATGTAGGGCGCCCATTTCTGGGCTCGCGTTCCCACTGCCAGCATCAATATCGTGATTGCAGGCAATTGCGCATTAAGATTCTCAAAGAGCGTGGCAAATTCGGGCACCACGTAGGTGACCAGAAATACCAGCATCACCAGCACCATCGTGACCAGGAGCGCGGGATACACCAGCGACACCGCCAGCTTTTTCTTGAACGTCAGCGCCAGCCGCTGAAAAGCAATGTAACGGCCGAGCACTTCTTCCATGTTGCCGCTTTTCTCGCCCGCCATCAGCGTGGTGGTGTAAATCCGGGGGAACACGCCCTGCGCGGCGAAAGAGTCGGAAAGCAGCTCGCCGCTCTTCACCCGTTCCCGAACATTGGCCAGCAGCGACTTCAGGTTCGCGTCCTTCTGCCGCTTGATCAGCAGGTCGAGCGAGTTCAGGATGGGCAGTCCAGCCTTGATCAAGGTCAGGAACTGCTGGTTGAAAATCACAAACTGGCTCTGCCTGACCTTGCGCCCGCCAATCTGCAGCTTGCCGCCGGAGAACAGTCCCCGCGGCTTCACCCAATAGACCAGGTAACCTTGCTGCACGAAGCGCTCGCGCACCTCGGATTCGGAGTAACCATGTTCCACCTGTTGCGCCAGGTGCCCGCGGTCATCCGCGACCTTCACCAGAAATTGCGCCATGCCCTGGTCCTGTTACCCCTCTGCCCTCTCAAGTCTAGCATTCGGAGAGGTTAACCCGACGTGAATACGCCCTAGTGAGTACGCTCAAAAGGTACCGCTGGTAACCCCTGCCACGCCTGCAACCGCGACATGCATGGATCACTATAAACGTATGATAATAATAAAGTTGCTATTCTGTTACTCCAAAATTCTCGTCGACAATCTCCACCCCCGGGGGAGGAGTGAAGCGAAAGCGCTGGTCGGGGATTGCGGCATTCTCCCGTTGATCGCTGAAGCGGTACTCGGTTACCGATTCATCCGCCTCTTCAAATTGGATGCGGTCAATGCGGTAGTCCGGTGTAATTTCGAGCACCACCTGGTTGATGCGGTCCGCCATGGCCCGGGGCACTCCCCGCAGCACCGTGTTACCCGCGGTCAAAGGGGCCACGTCCGGGGCCAGGGACAGGCCGTTCAGTTCCTTTTCCAGCTGTGTCTTGCCCAGAAGAAAGCCCAGGGGCGACCGCAGATCATCCAGTTTCTTCACTGAAGTCCTCCGCACCTGGCGATCTCCGGGAAGGTAAAACCAGGCGTCCTTGCCGTCGCTCAGGAACAGCTTCTCCTTGGGAGAACGGTATTCCCAGCGCATCTTGCCGGGTTTTTTCAGCCACAGGGAGCCCGATTCCGTGCGCTCAATGCCCGCACCCCGATAGCTCTCGGTAAATTCCGTCTGCAGGGTTTGCAGATGGTTGTAGTGATTGTCCACAGCCTGAGCGATGGCGCGGACATCAGGCGCAGGGTTCGCGGCCGCCGCCGGCAAAGCTACCAGCAAGATTGTGACCAAACGGGAAATCAAAGAAGCTACCTTCACCAGCTAACCATATCGCAGTTGGATGCCCAAAAAGTAGCGCCGGGACGGCGGCTCTACTTAGCCCCAAACGAAAACGTCCCAGACTCATAGAGTCATGGGACGCTCGTCGAACAGCCCTCCCCCGAAGTCTGCTCACAGACAGCCTACTGTCTTTAAGCGAGCCCGGGAATGGCCCGAATGTGCTACTGCAAGCCGTGTGGGCGCGAGCGCCCGCGCTCGTGCCGGTGCCACCACAAGCCGCGTGGGGACAGCCGCCCCGGCTGTCCGGGCGGAGCGGGGCTCCGCTCTTGTGTTGCCAGTTAAGAACCTGTCGAGAACGGCTTGAGGGGACAGCCGAGGGCGGCTGTCCTCATATGGCTGGTGGCAGTTACCGCACGAGCGCAGGCGCTCGCGCCCACATTCGATTTAGTCGGTGGGGAGAATCTTGGGCGATAGCGGCGCTTTGTAACCGGGAGGCGTGCCCTTCTCGATGAAGGGGAAATCGTCCGGAGTCTGCAGTTCCACTCTTCCGTCGGGCATGAGCTTGTAGGGCTGGCCGAGCGGGTCGCGGGGGATGCCCTGCAACATGCCGGCTGCCTGCAGCTCGGCAAAGCTGAAAGGGTAAAGCCCGGTCTGCTGGTGGTAGCGGTCGGTCAGCGCTTCTAGTGTCGTCACATCCTCATCGACTTTCAGGGCCCGCAGGTGGGCCGCGGCATTGGCCCGCACGTTGATGTCTTTCGTCGTCTGGTAGGTGGTGCTCCACATCATGCGGGCCATCTGCAGGTCTCCGGCATGCTCCGCCATCCTGCCTGCGAGGACGGCCAGCAGAGGGTGGGCGTTGGGAACTTGCGCGCCGCGGGCAAATGCAGCCGCCGCGCCGGCGTAGTCTTTCAGCTCCATGTAGTGAATGAATCCGTCGTTGTAGTAAAGCTGCCAGTTATCGGGATTGTTGCGGATACCGAATTCCTCGAGCGCGATGGCGCGCTCGGGCATGCCGGCGCCGTTGGGTGGCTTGGACGCCAGGAAATTCGCACCGTACTCATAGGCCACCAGCAGCTGAGGGTCAAGCGTGGTCGTGATTTCAAGCAGCGGGGCCAACAGATCATAATTCCGGGCGCCATCGTGATGCTTGCCGCCGTAATACTGCACCGCGCGGGTCCAGTAGATGTCGGCCAGTAGGCCGTTGTAGCCCAGGCTGAGCCGCTTGAGCGCCTGGGGCGAGGAAATGTAGAGCACTTCTTCGAGCGTGGCGTTGGTGCGCACCTGGTCCACGCGCCGCAGCAGAAGCACCGAGCCCGCCAGGGCGCCCAGCAAAAGCACGCTGAAAATGACGCTGACCCGCCGCGAGCCGCTCATTTGAGGTTCCGGCGTTCGAAGACCAGCACGGCCGCGCAGATGGCCATGGTGGTGTAAACCAGCGCGTAGGCGCTGTTGTAAAGGACGAGTTGCCCCGACACCGGCTGGGAGTGGGCCACCGCGGTGATGACATTCAGCGCCGAGAAATTCGGCACCAGGTAAGCTGCGCCCGTAGCCAGCCAGCGCGTGATGCCATGGGTCATGCCGGCAAATCCGCGCAGATCTTCGGCGAAGCTGCCGATCACAAACAGCGAAAACGCAAATACCGCCGAAAGCAGTGGCGACGAAAACGAAGAAAAGAACAAGGTCAGCGCGGTGATGATCAGAAATTGCAGAATAATGAAATACAAGGCCACCAGCACCCAGCCATCCTGCTTCTGGAAATGATGGGAAACATAAAGCAGCGCAACCAGGACGCCGATGGCCATGAAGAAAGTGTTGACCGCCAGCGTGCCCGCCAGGCCGAAGAACTTGCCCACAATAAATTCCCAGCGCCGCACCGGCCGCGAGAGGACGGTATAGAGCGTGCGCTTCTCGATCTCCTTTGACACCAGGCCGATGCCGATGAAGATCGCAATCACCATGCCGAAGAGCGACACCGCGGTCAGGCCGAGATTGATCACCACCAGGCGTTCGATGTCGATCGAAATCTGGCCGACCACCACCGCCGCCCCCGACATCAGCAGGGCGAAGAAGATGAGGTTGTAGAGCACCCGGTCGCGCACCGCTTCGCGGAAGGTGTTGGACGCAATATGGGCGATTCGCGACTTCATGCTCTCCCTCCCGCTCCCACGCTGGCGTTGGCCGGCTGCAGTTTCTGCAGGTAATAATCTTCCAGGGAAGTCCGCACCGGGATCACGGAAACCAGCCGCAGTCGCTCCCGCCGCAGGGCCTCGACGGCAGCATCCTGGTTGGCTTCAGAGAGCATGGCCCGCACCGTGTCGCGGGTGACATGGCACTCCGCGCCCAGGGCCCGCAACGATGCCGGCACGGTGGTTCCTTGCCACACCACCTCCACCTTGCCATGAACGCTCGAGGTGAGATCGGCCACCGCGCCCACGCCTCGCAATTCGCCCTGGTGGATGATGGCGACGCGATCGCACAACGCCTCGGCATCGGACAAAATGTGCGTGGAAAAGAAAACTGTCTTGCCTTCGACCTTGAGCTGCGCCATAAGGTCGCGCACTTCACGGCGGCCCATGGGATCCAGGCCCGACATCGGTTCGTCGAAGAAAACCACTTTAGGATCGTGCAGAATGGCTTGGGCGATTCCCACCCGCTGCAGCATGCCTTTGGAAAACTTGCGCAGCTGCACTCCGCCCACGTCGGGCAGGCCGACCCGTTTGAGAACGTCGTTGACCCGGGACGAGCGCTGTTTGGCTTCGAGTCCGGAAAGCTGGCCGTAGTAATCGAGCAGCTCGCGGGCGGTAAGATAATCGTAAAAGTAGGGCTGCTCCGGCAGGAAGCCGATCTGCGCCTTCATGCGCGGATCGTCGATCTCCATGCCGAGAATACGGGCCGAGCCGGCGGTGGGGAAGATGAGCCCCATGAGCAGCTTGAGCGTCGTGGTCTTGCCGGCGCCGTTCGGTCCCAGAAAGCCGAAGATTTCCCCCTCCTCGACCTTGAGATCAAGCGGACGCAGGGCATGCTTCGGCCGCTTGCGCCAGAAGCCAATGCTGTAGGTTTTTTCGAGGCCAAGAATTTCGATGGCAGCCATGGCGAATAACTCGGAAGCTCTCTCTGAAAATTATAAGCAAGATGAGGGGAATTGGGGATGGTCAACGCGGTTACGGAAGTCATCCGGTAAGACTCGAAGAAATCAGGGACAAAAAAAGGAACCGGGCGAACCCGGTTCCCAATTGGCTGTGTACCCTCCCCCAGAGTACAACGCCAAACTTGTTACTGCATGCTGGTGAAGGCCTGGCAGGCGGCGATGGTGGCCACCGGAATACTGCCCGCGAGGCCAGCATTGAAGCGAATGACGCCGTCTTCGGTCGAACAAAAATTCCGTACGCCGGTGATGTTGTAACTCACCGGGGAAGCGCCCGAAACGAATGCCGTAAATCCGGTGCCGGCGGGCGTCAGACCCGTGGCCGCGAACACGTATCCGCTTTTACTTCCTGTCCCCGCACTGGCGGTGGCCAGCGTGTTGTCAATCAGACAAGCTTGCAGAGAAGTTGGGGTGCAGGGAGCGAGACCGCCCAGGTTGCTCAGGGCGGCTGCATAGCCCACCGATGGGTAGGCCGTGTTATAGGCGAACTCCGCGGTGTTGATGTTGCGAATGGCGTTGACTGCCGACGCTTCGTTGGCGGCGATCCTGGCCCGAAGCAGGTTCGGGATGGCGATGGCCGCGATGATCAGAATGATCGCGACCACGATCAACAGCTCAATCAGAGAAAATCCTCCGCTGGCCGTTCTTCCCCCGGATCTGGTTCGATGGCAGCTCATGTCAGTCTTTACGGTTGCACTTTTGTCGCCAGACCCATCGAGTCCGGGATTACGGGCGTGCGCGAAATGCACTGAAAACAAAAGGTTTATAAACCACGTCACGGGGGCAGATCGGGCTGACGACAAGCCGCGGCGCTACCCTCGACAAAATTTGGCATCCCGCTGATCTCAAGTTGAGGAAAAAAACAAAGGGAGCAACGGATGGTCCGTTGCTCCCGGTCTGGGGGACCTCCCCCAGGAATTGCTCTGACTTGCGGTTACTGCAGGACCAGGTAAGGAGCGATGGTGCAAGCCGCCGTACCAGCAGTGGTGCGAGCGGTAGATCCAGCGGTGTTGGGATCGAAGTGCAGTACACCGTCTTCTTCCGAGCAGAACCGGCGAACACCGGTCTGGTTGAAGACGAGAGGTGCTGATCCGATACCATAAACCACGTTGGTGGTAGCTGCGCCCACGACGGCGCCAACTGCGTCAACCGTGTAGCCGCTCTTGCCGCCGGCCACGATGTTGTTGGCCAGAGCAGAGTCGAGCAAGCAGGCCGCCAGGCTGGTCGGACCACCGGCTGCGCAAGCCTGATTGCCGGCGCCCGGTCCCAGAGCCACCAGCGTCGCCG
>Ga0187824_10000048_pt1 | contig 16830 bp, 14 predicted proteins | sample NC_wetland_sal_i_13_FD_132437 | JGI IMG/M metagenome (GOLD analysis project Ga0187824, IMG submission 132437) | Wetland sediment microbial communities from Neuse River Estuary, North Carolina, USA - SourceSoil_4 | ecosystem: Environmental > Aquatic > Freshwater > Wetlands > Sediment | place... | reverse complement strand
CCGACGGTCGCACTGGCGGGCGTGACCGTCACGCTCGCCACCGGCGCCAGGACCACCGTCACCGTCGCCGTGGCGCTCTTGCCCTCGGACGTGCCGGTGATCGTCGCGGTTCCGGGCGCCACGCCGTGCACGACCCCCAGCGAGGTCACGGCCGCGATCCCGGGGCTCGCGCTCGACCAGGCGAACACGCGGCCGGGCAGCGGGCCGCCGCCCGCGTCGAACGCCGCACCGGTGAGCGTGGTGGTCGCTCCCGTGTTCACTGAGGCGGAGGGCGGCGTGACCGTGACCGAGGCGACCGGCGTGGCGCTGACGGTGAGCGCCGCCGAGCCGCTCCGGCCCTCAGCGGTCGCGGTGATCTGCGCGGTGCCGGTCGCGACGCCGGTGACGACGCCCTGCCCGTCCACCGTGGCGACGGCCGGGTCGCTCGTGGCCCAGGTGAAGACGCGGTTGGTGAGGGTGTTGCCGTTGGCGTCCTTGGGGACCGGGGTGAGCGGCGCCTGGGCGCCCACGCCGACCACCGGATTCGGCGGCTCCACCGTGACGCTGGCGATCGGCACCAGATTCGGCGGCGCGATGGGCTCCGCCGTGCAGGCGCAAAGAGAGAGGGCCGCGAGAAGCGGCGTGGTTGTGGCTCGCATTGAGAGTCGTGTGGCTCGGCGTCACCCCACCGGGCAGGACGCGCCTGCCTCGGCGATCAGGTCCTCGATGGGGCGGGGCGCGGCGAGCGCATATCCCTGCGCGTAGTCTACCCCGAGGGCCCGCAGGGCGTCGAGGGCGGCGCCCGTGTCCGCGGCCTTGGCGACGATCGGAATGCCCAGCACCCGTGCCGCCTGGGTCGCCGCTCGCGCGACCACCGCCTGGAGCGGGTCGGCTTCGAGGTCGCGGATCACCGCCGCGCTCAGCTTGAGCAGGTCGAGCGGGAGCGCCTTGAGGTAGTGCAGGGAGGACAACCCCCCGCCGAAATCGTCCAGGGCGACGCGGCACCCCAGCTCGCGCAGCTCGCCGATGAAGGAGACGGCCTGGGCCAGGTCGGCAAGCACGGCCTGCTCGCTGATCTCGAAGCACAGGGACCCGGGGGCCAGGCGGTCGGTCCGGAGCCGCTCCCGGATGAGGCCGATCAGCGTTGCGTCCCGGAGCGACTCGCCCCCGAGGTTGATGCAGCACGGGGGCAGCTCCGGCTGTCCTGCGCGGGGCCGCCACCCGGCAAGGCGCCCGATCGTGTGGCGGACGACCCAGTGGTCGATGACCGACATGAGGCTGTACCGCTCCGCGGCCGGGAGAAACGCCCCGGCGGGCAGCAACCCGGCCTCGGCGTCGTCCAGCCGGAGGAACACCTCCCAAAACCCCGGCCCGCCGATGCCCGGGCCCGCGAGCGGGAGGATCGGCTGGGCGTAGAGCCGGAACTGGCTCTCCTCCAGCGCCCGGGTGATGCGGGCGGTCCAGTCGATCCGGGCGCCGTCCGGCGGGGTGATCTCTTCCAACCGGGCGACGTGGATCCGGTTGCGGCCGGCGTGCTTGGCCCGGTAGCACGCCGCGTCGGCCGCGCGCAGCGCGTCGGATTCGGCGGCGCAGCCCGCGGTGATCTCCACCAGGCCGATGCTCACGCCGAGCGTGAACGAGCTGTCCTCCCAGGCGAAGCGGAAGTTCTGCACGGCGACACGCAGTCCCTCCGCGATGCGGCGCGCCTGCTCCAGCTCGCAATGCTCCAGCAGCACCGCGAACTCGTCGCCGCCGAGCCGCGCCAGCGTGTCGCGGCTCCGGAGCTCGCCCCGGAGGACGCCGGCGAGCTGCCGGAGCAGCGCGTCGCCAGCGACGTGCCCGCAGGTGTCGTTCACCGTCTTGAAGCGGTCGAGGTCGAGGTAGCAGAGACCGTGGATCGCCTCGCTCTCGCGGGCGCTCGAAACCACCCGCGCCAGGCGGCGCTCGAACTCGCCCCGGTTGATCAGCCCGGTGAGCGGATCGTGGGTGGCCTGATGGGATAGCTGCCGGGTCAGCTGGCGCTGCGGGGTTGCGTCGCGGAAGACCATCACTACGCCCGTGAGCCGCCCCTCGAGGTCGTGCAGCGGCGCTGCGGACTCGTCGATGGCGAACTCGACGCCGTCGCGCCGCACCAGCAGCAGATGGCTGGTGAGACCCATCGGGCGGTCCTCGTCCAGGCAGCGCTCGGCCGACGTCTCGACCGGCTCCCGGGTGCTCTCGTGCAACACGGTGAACACCCGCGTGAGCGGTTCCCCGCGGGCCTCCGCCAGGGACCACCCCGTAAGGTGCTCCGCGACCGGGTTCAGGTACTCGACCATCCCGCGGGCGTCGGTCGCAATCACCGCGTCCGCGATCGAGGCGAGCGTCACCAGGGCCCGCTCGCGCTCGCGGAAGAGCGCGGCATCCGCCTCCTTCCGCTCGGTGACGTCGGTCTGCATTCCGATCATGCGGAGCGCCCGGCCCTCGCGGTCCCGCTCGACGACCCGTCCGCGGTCGTGCACCCAGCGCCAGTCGCCGCCCCGGGTGCGCAGGCGGTATTCCGCCTCGTAGAGCGGGGTGGCACCAGCCAGGTGGGACTCGAGCCGGGCTCGCGCGGCCGGCAGGTCCTCGGGGTGGACCAGCCGCGCGGGCAGATGGAGGTCGCCGTCAAGGTCGCCCGGGCCGTGGCCCAGCAGGGCGGTCCAGGCCTCGCCCAGGTAGCGCGCCCCGCCGGTCGCGTGCCATTCCCAGAGGCCCGTCTCGGTCGCGAGCAGGGCAAGCCGCAGGCGCTCCTCGCTGACCCGGAGCTCGTCCTCGGGCGTGCGGCGGGGAGGCGGCGCCGCCGGGGGCGCCGCGTGTGTCCTGGGGGTGCGTGTAGTCACGGGTTCGGCCAGCGGCCCCGGTGCGAGAGTGCTTGAATATGTGTTCTGGATCACCAGGTCCGCGAGGCGGCGGCGAATTGCCAGACCCCAAAGAAAAACCGTAGCCACCAAAAGGGCAAAAGAAAAGAGGCGCCGTCCGAGCCGACGCCCCTCACCGTTTGCCGCTTCCCCGTCTTATTCCTCTTCCTCGAGTCTCTTGTAGAGCCAGTACTCGGGCCCCGCCAGCTCCTCGGGCCACTCTCCCTGGTTGACCGTGCCGCGCCAGGCCTCCGGATCGGGGGCCTCCCACTCGGCCTCTTCCGAGGCCCACGGGAGATCGCCCTCAGTCTCCCAGGGTTTGGGGTCGTCGTCGAACATCGGTCCGCCTCCGTTGGCTGCCGCTCGCCCGCCTCAAACGCAGGCCTCGTGCCGAATGGCCCGGGCGTGGCCCGAGCGGCCACGCGGTGTGGAGGGCGGAGGGCTCAGCTCCCGGAGGTCGAACCGAGGAACTCGTCCCGATAGTACCCGACCGGAATCGTGCCCATGCGCATGAGCCGCTCGTGGAAGGCGCGCGCGGAGAACCCGCCTCCCTGGCGGCGGTGCACCTCGTCCCGCAGGGCCACGATCTCGTTCTTGCCCAGGTTGTAGGTCGGGGCCTGGGTCGGCCATTTCGAATAGCGGTAGATCGCGCGGCTCGCCGTGGCGCAGAGCGCCTTAGCGATGGGGTCGCGCGCCGCCCGGGCGCAGGCGCCGGGGAAGAACTGGACGTGCTCGGTGAAGTAGTCCAGCGCCTGATCGTACGTCATGCGTCCGGTGTGGAGGCCGACGTCCACCCGCACGCGCACCGCCCGGAGCAGCTGACCCTGAAGCTCGTACAGATGCTCGGCGGCGGTGTAGAAGCCGTGTGACCGGCCGGGAGCCGGGTCCGCCATCAGCTCCTCGGAGTAGAGGCCCCAGCCCTCCGACGCCATCGAGTCCTCCCACATGGAGGCCGAGTCTTCGACCGACCCCGGCGTGAGCCAGCGGATGTTGCTGATGTCCGCCGCGTGCTTCGTCATGTACTTGTAGTGCCAGTCGTGGCCGGGAAACCCCTCGTGCACCGCGGTGTCGGCCACCGAAGCGCGGTTGTTCGCCTTGAGCTGGCCCGGGTCGTTGCCGGTCGGCGTGACGTAGAACCGGCCCACGCCGCTCCGCTTGAAGGGAGGCGCCGGGTAGTAGGCCGCGTCGATCGTGCTCCGGAGCACGGGTGGCGTGAAGACAACGTCCAGCCGGTAGTCGGCCGGAACGTCGAACAGTTGCCGGTCCCGACCGTACGCCACGGCGCGCTCGCCCGTCTCCCGGTACCAGCGGAGCAGTTCGTCGTCGCTGGAGGGAGAGTCCTTGGAGAGGTGGTCCATCACGGCGCGCACCGCGGCGCGCTGGGCAGCGGCACTTCCGAAGTCCAGCCTGAGCTTCGCGTCCTTCGCGACCTCGCGGGCCACGGCGAGGATCGCCTTTTCGTAGAACCCGACCTGCTCGGCGCCGTAATCCCAGAGGTCCGCGGCCCGCTGGCCCACGTGGAGGCAGTGCTCCAGCCGCCAGTCGTACTCGGCCTCGCCCGTGGCGTACCGGTCCGTCGTCTCCGCGAGATCATAGGTGCTCCTGAGGAACCCGGCGAAATCGCGGAAGGCGTCGGCGGCCGCCGCGCCGGCTTGCCCGAGGCGGGCCAGCATCGTTGAAGCGAAGGGGCGGCGCCCGAGGTAATCCGCCGCCGAGCGGGCCAGCGTCGTCCGGAAGTACTGCTCGTTCGCGGCGCTGCCGTCGATGCCGTCGTACTGGACCAGCCTGCGGTCCGGCAGGTTGCCTGCCTGCTTGCCGGCGATCAGGTTGTCCCGCGCGGCGGCCAGGTACGGCGGGATGGCCTCCAGCCGCCTGGCGACCTGGTCCCACTCGGCTTCGGTGCCGAGCTGCCCGTCCGGTCCGGCCTGCATCTGTTGCTGCTGCCAATCGACGCCGCGGAACGGCTCCACGACGTAGGTGTCCACGGCCCGCTCGTGCACGCGCCGGTCGTCGAGCTGGTGCAGGACGAACGCGATCTGGGCGCCCAGCACCGCGTGGTCGATCCGGTCCGCGGGGCCGAGCCCCGCCGGGTCAATCGCCTGGCGGGCCCGCTCGATCTCGCGGTAGAAAGCGCCCTCGGCCCGCAGAGCCTCGGGCCGCCAGTTGCGCAAGGTGGCGTTGACGCCGTGCAGGGCCGGGCTGTACCCGTCGCCGCCGAGATAAGTGGACGTGACCGGGTTGAGCTCGAGCGTCCGCACGAAATACCGGTCGCGGAGCGCGGCGAATCCATCGCCGCCGCCGGCTGCCGCCGCGGGCCGGCGGTCTCCGCTGCAGGCGCCGAGCTGGCGCAGGATGCCGAAGGTCGCCGCGGTGCGGGCGGCTCGGCCGAGAAAACGGCGTCGGTGCATGCTCGATTGGGCCCCTTCCCTCGGAGAGCGGCGGCGGCTACACTTCCGCCTCCGAACCGCACGGGACGTAGCGCAGTCCGGTAGCGCACTGCAATGGGGTTGCAGGGGTCGCGGGTTCAAATCCCGCCGTCCCGATCCGGCGGCCGGTCCAGCGGACCGGCCGCCGCGTCGTTTCCCCCCGGGCCCTATCCCGCGTCCGGAAACTGGCGCTGGATGAGCGTCGCGGTGACGAGCAGCTCCTGCGCTGCGGCGACATAGGGGATGAGGCTCATCACGCTCCCGCGGAGCAGCCGAAGCCGGCCGCCCAGCAGCGCGCTGATCGGGGAGAGCCGCCCGCCGAGCACGTCCTTCCAGACCGCCGGCTCCGCATCGATGAGGTACACGGCCGCCGCGAGGTCGTCCGGCGTGGCCACCCGCGCATCGCGGCATGCGCCGTGATGGAGGTCGAGCCAGACCGCTCGTGCCTCGGCCACGCCCAGCGTGGGGTCGGCGCTCATCTGCAGCGCGACCGCCCCCTCCCAGCCCGCCGCTTTCTCCCGATACACCGGACTCGCGTTGAGCTCCTGTCGCCAGGCCGTAGCCCAGGCGGCCGTGAAGACATCCGGATGCATGGCGGCGAAGCTAAGGACGCCACCCGGGCTCGCGCCAGCCGGCGCCCGAGGCGGGCCCTACGGCTGGGTGGCGGGCGGCGTCGGGGAGGGAGGGGCCACGCGCTCCAGCCGGATCTCGACCGGGTGCGCGCGGTCCTCTGGCTCGGCGGTCACCTCGTCCGGCTCGGTGACCAGGCGCCAGTGCCCCGGCAGCAGGAACTGGTCGAGCAGGACCTGCGGGTGGAAGCGCTGAGGGTGGGGCGTGCGCAGCAGGAACTCGCCGCGCGAATCGGTGAAGACCGCCTGTCCGCCGAAGTCCACGGCCGCGCCCTCGACCGGCTGCCCCGTCTCGTCCAGCACGCGCCCGCGGACCACGTAGCGGGCGATGCCGCCGCCGCCCCCGATCCGCTGCGGCTGCACCCCGCCGATCTGCCCCATGTACAGGAACGTGCTCCCTGACGCGGCGTAGTCCACGGAGCCGTCCGGCTGGACGTAGGTGCCGAAGCTGGTCGAGTAGCGGCCCAGCTGGAGCCGCGCCGTGATGTTGAGCGCGCTCCGGAACGGGTTGAACGGCTGGAACGGTTGGTGCACGATCGCGTAGTCGAGGCCGAACTCTCCGATCGGGGTGAGCAGGCTGCCCCCGAACTGCAGGCGCGGCCGGCCGTCGCTCAGCGTGATCTGCTGCATCAGGCCTACCCTGGGCGAAACCCGCTCGCGGAGGTTCAGGATGGGCGTCGTCGTCACGCGCTGGCCCTCCGGCCGGCTCTGGAGCACGAAGAGCTCAGCGTCCACCCAGGAGGCGACCTGGCGGCCCGCGCCCACGAAGGAGCTCAGATTTGCCGCGCTGTCGGTGTGCGAATCATAGAGGCCCGCCGAGAGGCGGAGGTCGCCCACGCGGCCCCCTACGAAGACGGAGTTACCCCAGGCGTGGCTCGGCACGGCCACGTCGGCCGAGTCCTGCACGAAGTGCTGGCGGCTCACGCCCACGCTGAAGTCGGGAGTGAGCTGATACGTCAGCTCCAGGTTCTCCTTGTCGACATCGGTCTGGAGCGGGGCCGGGACACTCGCCCGGCGGAAGCGGTCCGGATTGAAGACGTACGCGGCCTTGACGCCGAAGCGGCCGGCCCGCGCGACGACGCTGGCGGCGGCGTAGGGCCGGCCGGCCCCCACTCCGCCGACGAGTGCGGTGGTCACGTCCGGGGTGGGCTGCCACTGTACGCCGGGAACGATCGTCTGGGTCGGCCCCAGGACGGCGCTGGTCGTGAACCGGAGCACCGGTGAGGCCCGATGCTCCACGAACAGCGCGCCCATAGGCGCCTGCGCCCGGGCGGCGAAGAACGCGGGAGCGGCGAGGCCCTCCGAGCTCGCCCCGCCGAACGCGACGAACGAGGTCCGGCCCTGGGTCCGCGCGTAGCTCGCGCCCTGGACCAGCAGGTTGATGCCTGAGCCGAAGATATCCGTGGGGTAGCGGATGACCAGCGCGTCGTTGCCCAGGCGCAGCGTGTCCTTCCCGACCGCCTTGCGCATGAACGCGCCGACCCGGAAGCCGTCGAGATAGCCGAGGCCCACCCAGCCGTCCATGCCGTCACGCCAGAAGTTCGCCGCCGCTCCGTAGCCTCCGGTCAGCGACGAGCCGCCACCCTGCATCTCGACGACCGTCTGGCCGACGGCGCGGGAGGGGAGTCCGGCAGATGCGCCCGCGGCGAGCGCGACGACCAGCCACGCCCGCGGGCCCATGAGGGCGGAGCGGTCAGCGCCGGTCGCTGCCGGCCGGCGGCGGGCTGCCGCTCCGCGAGGCATCGGGGCTTCGGGTATCGGCCGCGGTCTGGTCGGCGGGCGGCGTCGGCGCGAGCGTCGTGTCGATCGAGAATTTGGCGAACCGCGCCATGACCCGCGCCGGGGGCTGGTCGAGATCCCAGTCCACCACGGCCCAGCGGCGGTGGCCCGGCAGCAGGGGGAACGCTCCCGCCGATCGGCTCTGCCCCTTGGCGCTGGCCACGCTGAACTCGAGAACCCGGCCGAGCTTGGCGCTCAGATTCTCGAGCAGGACGCGGGCCTTCTTGGCGCCCGGGTCGACCTCCAGGCGGCGGACGACGACCTCCTCCTTCCGGAGCGGCTGCTTCTGGTTCAGATAGATCACGTGGGGGAGGATGATGCGCAGATTGAGCCCGTCGTCGGTGCGGGCGCCGCTCATCGCCGCGGTGATCGTGAACCAGGCGGGCAGGCTGTCCGCCGTGGCGTCGTAGAAGACGTTGTAGGTGGCCCGCGGCTCGAGCCGGAAGCTGGTCGCCGAGAGCTTGAGGTGGATCCGCGCCGTGTCGAACGGGAGCGAGACGACGTCGCCGTTCTCGGTGATGTCGAAGCCATGGGGCTCGAGGACCACCGTGAGCGGGAAGATCGAGCCGTTGGAGAGCTGGAAGCTCGCCCGGGCGCGCTCCTGGTACTCGACGATCGGCGGGCTCACCGTCTGCGCCGCGAGGGTGACGGGAGCGAGGGGCGCGAGCAGGCCCAGCGCCAGCCGGGCGCTACGCAGCTGCGGCCCGAGTCGATTGTGTGCGCCCAACTGGTACATAACGCCTCGCTACTGGGTCACGGCTTCGATGTTGAGGGTCCCGCTGTACGTGCCCGGCGGCAGGATGGCGGCGCCCGTCAGGTCGATCTGGAGGTTCAGGTTGTCGGTTCGGGTAACCGTCTTGTTCGCGCCGGTGATGTTGATCGAGAAGAGCCGGAGGCTGCCGCCCGCGGTCCCGATGCCGCCTACGGCGTTCTGGGTGAATGCCGTGAATACGGCCGGGTAGGACGTCGGGGCCGGCGCGCCCGGCGAGAGCTGCCCCTTGAGCCGGCTGGACGGGATGCTGGTGCCCGTGGCGCCGTTGAGCAGGGCCTGCGCTGGGACGCTGAACCAGCCGATCACGTTCACGCTGCCGGTCTGGCCCGGGTTCAAGTCCCACTGGGTCTGGATCACGACCGGCGTGGGGAAGTTGTTGGTCGTGTTGTCGGTCAGGTTCGCGAGGGTCTGCGCGGCCCCGGCGATCACGCCCATCGTGAGCTTGCCGGTCTTGGTGGCCGCGAGCGATACGACTTTCGCCGTCGACACCGTACCGACCTGGGCAGCCGCCTGCTTCTCCCCCGCCGCCAGGAAGACGGGGAGGAGGAGCAGACGGAGCCAGGAGCGGGGTGGAGTCATTGGCGGCGTCGGCGAGAACGACGCTTACTGCACGATCGCCTGAAGGTTGAGCGTGCCGCTGTAGGTGCCGGGCACCAGGTTCGGGTGACCGGTCAGGTCGATCTCGAGGTCGAGGTTGTCCGTCCGGTTGCCGGCGAGCGGGGCCGCGCTTGCTGTGAACAGCGTGAGACTCCCGCCAGCAGTTCCGACCGACCCCACGCCGGCCCCGGTGAACGCCGTGAAGGTGGTGGGGGTACCGGTGGCCATCTTGCCCTTGACGTAGGTCGAGGTGATGAAGTTGCCGCCGCTCGCCAACGCCTGAGCCGGCGTGGCGAAGGACCCGACCAGGACCACGCTGGTCCCCGCGTTCAAGTCCCACGTCGTGGTGATGTTGACCGGCGACGCGAAGGGGTTGGCTGCGTTGTCGGTGAGCGACGCGAGCGTCTGGGTGCCGCCCGAGTTGACCGCGACGGTGAGCACCGAGTTCTTGGTCGCGTTGATCTGCACGTTCGCGACGCTCGAGGTGAGACCCACCTGCGCCTGCGCGGAGGCCGCCCCGAGCGACATCGCCGCAACCGCGCCGAGGAGGGCCCATTTCGTGTGAAGCTTCATCGCCGAACTCCGCCGCTAAAGGGTGAAGAACCGTGCTGCCGATGGTGACGCGGGACACACTTCCGGCCCGCTGAGACACAAGGAGTGTGCCAGCTACGACACTTTTCGCAGTATTGTCAAATAATGCTGCAGTATTCCAGGCGTGTTGGGTTTCGATACCCCGATGTGCAGAAGATGGCCGCGCCGGACAGCACGGTGATGGCCGTGGCGGCGGCAGACCGAATTTCTGGAGGGCTGATCGACCGGTGTCGATTTATCTAATACGCTATCAGATAACAGTATACGTATTAGTGAACAGGCGGGTTTCCTATCCGAGCATCCGCCGGCTCGGCGTCGTTTCGTGGCTGAAATCGTGGCGGTTTGTTCGGGTCTGGTGCCGGGAAAGAGGCTACCTGTCGACTGGTGTGCGGTATCAAGACACTACGAAGCCGATCGAACCCTCCGTAATTGTCCCTCCTGTCAAAATGCGGCGGCCTGAATCCCCCGATCCCGGGCCTATTCCTGATCGTCCATGTCCTTGTGCTCCCCGGAGCTCCCCGGTGCCCGGGCCGGCAGGGCTCCGGGCCGGACCAGCCGGATCGTGCCTCCGAACGATTCCAGGTCGACGCGGGCGCTGCCGCTGCCGAGGGTGAAGTCGAACCGCTTGCCGTGCCGCTCCGTGAGGGTCACGGGGAAGGCCGACTCGAAGTCCCCTTGGAAGGTCGAGACCGACACCAGCGCGCTGGTGGCTTCCGGGACCGCGACGGTGACGTCGCCGTTGTGCGTGACGAAGCGGTAGCGCCCGTTGGGCCGGATGGTGCCCTCGTAGACCACGTCGCCGTTCACCGTGTTGGCCTCCACGTTGTCCGACTGGACCTTCTCCAGGAACACCGCGCCATTCACCGTCTCCGCCTGGAGATCCCCGGACACGTCGTGCACCGTGACGTCCGAGTTCACCGACCCGACGTCGAGCTTCCCCTTCGCGCCGGCGAGCGTCACCGCGCCCTCCACCGAGCGGAGCGAGACCAGCTCGTTCCCGCCCGTGACCTCCACGTCGCCGCTCACGGTCTCGACCGTCACGGCCGCCTCGGCGCCGGTCACCCGCATGGTCGTGTTCACGCCGGACAGCCGGAGGCTCATCCAGGCCGGCACGGTGAGATCGAAGTGCACGCGCGCGGGCCCGCCGCGGGCCGAGAAGCCGCGGATGCTGACGGCGGCCGCCGACTGATCGATGCTCAGGCGGCCTAGGTTCCCGCCCGTGGCCTGGACGCGAACGGCGCTGCGGCCCCACGTGTGGACGACGATCTCCCCCGTCTGCGCGGAGATCTCGAGCCGCTGGCCGCGCTGGACCGCGACGGTCGTGTCCTGAGTCGGTGCGGCGAGCAGGACGAGGGCGAGAGCGAGCACAGGGTCTCCTTTCAGCTCCGGCTCGCGGCGATGGTCGCCGCCTGCCGGAGGAGGTCGATCTTGCGGCGCATCGTGTGCGCGAGATAGGTGCTGAGGTACGGGTTGCCGGGATCCGCGGCGAGGGCCCGGCGCGCGTCGGCGATCGCCCGGTCGATGACCGCCAGATTCTGCTCGATGACGCGGACGGTCGTGCTGTCGAGCCTGCCCCGGTCCTCCGCCAGCACGCGCTCCAGGTCCGCGACGGCGGCGTCGTATCTCGCGCCGGCCAGGCCGGCGGGGAGTACCGCCGGCGCCGCCAGCGCCGGGGCGGGCGCCGCCGGCACCGGGGCCGCTGGCGCCGTTGTGTATCGCGCCAGAAGCCACGCGCCGCCGCCCGACGCGAAGGCCACGGCCAGCGCAGCCGCGGCAAGCTGGGGCAGGGAGAAGGCCCAGCGGCGAGCCCGCACCGCCCGCCGCTCCGCCGGACTCGGTGCCTCGGCGATCCGGGCGGCGACGCCGCTCCACAGCTCCGCCGCCGGCGGGCGGTCCGGGAGCGCTCGTGCGCGCTCGACCACCTGCAGCAGCCCGGTGAGCGCGGCGGTGCAGGCGGGGCAGGCGCCGAGGTGGCGCTCCAGCGCGCGCCGCTCGGCGTCGCTCAGCTCGCCGTCGAGGTAGTCGGAGAGCCTGGTTGTCCAGGGATCGCTGATCATGCCGTGCTCCTGCTAGCCGTTGAGATGGCGCCGGAGTGCCATGCGGGCCCGGTGCAGCTGCGACTTCGAGGTCCCCACCGCGAGCCCCAGCAGTCCCGCGATCTCCTCGTGCCGGTACCCTTCGACGTCGTGCAGCACGAACACCTGCCGGGCGCCGTCGGGGAGCCGGGCGATGGCCGACTCGAAGTCGAGCGAGAGCTCGGGCGGCCCGGCGCGGCCTGCGACGACCTCGAGGGCGGTGTCGTCGGGGAGGAAGCGCTCACGCCTGAGTCCCAGCTGCTGCCGGCGCCCGAGGATGACATTGACGGCCAGGCGATGGAGCCAGGTGCCGAACGCCGCCTCCCCCCGGTAGGTCCCGAGCTTCTGCCAGGCCCGGACGAAGACGTCCTGGGTGACCTCGTCCGCGTCCTGATCGTCCAGCATCCGGCGCACCAGCGAGTGGATCCTCGCGACGTGCGCGCGATAGAGTCGCTCGAATGCACTGGCGTCTCCGCTGGCGGCCAGGGTGGCCTCCACCGCGTCGGCGTCGTTCCGGTCGATGGTCTGATCTCGCTGCAGCGGTGCGGCTCCGGGCAGTGGGGTCGCCATGTACCGCGTTGGACCGGGAGGGGCCCCGAAAGGTTGCAGTGAGGGGCCGAGAAGCGCTACGACCGCCTCTTGGCGGGACCGTGCGGGGCAGATAAGGTTCTCGGCCATGGCCACCGGCACCGCGTCCGCCCCCGTGATTACCGCCCCGACCGGCACGACCCTCTCCTGCAAGGGCTGGCACCAGGAAGCCGCGCTCCGCATGCTGATGAACAACCTCGACCCCGCCGTCGCCGAGCGGCCCGAGGAGCTGATCGTCTACGGCGGGAGCGGGAAGGCGGCGCGCAACTGGGCGTGCTACGAGAAGATCGTGGCCACGCTCCGGCGCCTCGAGAACGACGAGACGCTGCTGGTGCAGAGCGGCAAGCCGGTGGGGGTGTTCCGGACGCACGACGAGGCGCCCCGGGTGCTGATCGCAAACGCGCATCTGGTGCCCCGATGGGCGACGTGGGACGAGTTCCGGCGGCTGGAGGCGCTCGGTCTCACGATGTACGGCCAGATGACCGCCGGCTCGTGGATCTACATCGGGACGCAGGGCATCCTCCAGGGTACCTACGAGACGTTCGCCGAGTGCGCACGGCAGCACTTCGGCGGCTCGCTCGCCGGCCGGCTGGTCGTGACCGGCGGCCTGGGCGGAATGGGGGGCGCCCAGCCGCTCGCCGCGACCATGAACGGCGCGGCGTTCCTGGGCGTGGACGTGGACGAATCGCGCATCCGGCGCCGGGTGGAGACGGGGTACTGCGACCGGCTCGCGACCGGCCTGGACGAGGCGCTCCGGCTGGTGCTCGACGCCAAGCGGCGCGGGGCCGCGCTGTCGGTGGGGTTGGTGGGGAACGTCGCGGACGTGGTGCCGGAGCTGGCGCGGCGGGGCGTCGTGCCGGACCTGCTCACCGACCAGACCTCCGCGCACGACCTCAGGGTCGGGTACATCCCGCAGGGCGTCTCGCTGGAGCAGGCGGCGGAGCTGCGCGAGCGGGACCCGGCGGGATACGAGGCCCGGGTGCTCGATTCGATGGCGGTCCACGTGGAGGCGATGCTCGCCCTCCAGCGGAAGGGCGCGGTGACGTTCGACTACGGCAACAACCTGCGCGGGCAGGTGGCGGATCACCGGGGGATGCGGCAGGCGTTCGAGATCCCCGGGTTCGTGCCCGCGTTCATCCGCCCGCTCTTCTGCCGCGGCGCCGGCCCGTTCCGCTGGGTGGCGCTCTCCGGCGACCCGGCGGATATCGCCGCGACGGACGACGCCGTGCTCGAGACGTTCCCCAAGCACGAGGGGCTCGCCCGCTGGATCCGCCAGGCCCGGGAGAAGGTCCGGTTCCAGGGGCTCCCCGCCCGGATCTGCTGGCTCGAGTACGGTGAGCGGGCGGAGTTGGGCCGACGCTTCAACTGGCTGGTGAAGCGGGGCCGGGTGCGCGCGCCGATCGTGATCGGCCGGGACCACCTCGACACCGGCTCGGTCGCTTCGCCCAACCGGGAGACGGAGGCGATGAAGGACGGGTCGGACGCGATCGCCGACTGGCCGCTCCTCAACGCGATGCTGAACACGGCCTGCGGGGCCAGCTGGGTCTCGCTGCACCACGGCGGCGGGGTCGGCATCGGCTACTCCATCCACGCGGGCATGGTCATCGTGGCGGACGGGACCGACGCGGGTGACCGCCGGCTCGAGCGGGTCCTCACGGCCGATCCCGGCACCGGCGTCATGCGCCATGCGGACGCGGGGTACGAGGCCGCCATCGAGACGGCGAGAGCGCGCGGGGTGGATCTCCCGATGGTCTGATGCCCCTCCTCACCAACATCGCGTCGCTCGCCACCTGCCGGTCCGAAGGCGGCCAGGGCGACATCCACGCCATTCCCCGCGCCGCCCTGGCGTGGGAGGACGGGCGAATTCTCTGGGTGGGGCCGGAGGCGGACCTTCCCGCCCGGCTCCGCGCCGGTGCGCAGCTCGATGCCGGCGGGCGCCTCGTAATCCCCGGCCTCGTGGACTGCCACACGCACCTGGCGTTCGCCGGGTGGCGCGCGGACGAGTTCGAGCGCCGCCTCCGGGGCGAGAGCTACCTCGAGATCGCGGCGGCCGGCGGCGGGATCGCCGCGACGGTGGAGGCAACCCGGGCCGCATCCGACGCCGAGCTGACCGCGCGCGCGGCGGGCTTCCTCGAGGGGATGCTGTCGCTCGGCGTCACGACGGTGGAATGCAAGAGCGGCTACGGGCTCGACGAAGAGTCCGAGCTCCGGCTCCTCCGGGTCTACGCCCGGCTGGCCGAGCTGGGCCCCCAGCGTCTGGTGCCGACCCTGCTCGCCGCGCACGTGGTCCCGCCGGAATACCGAGACCGCCGCGGGGCCTATGTCGCCCTCGTTACCCACCGCATCATTCCGGCGGCGGCGGCCGAGCGGCTGGCGCGCTGCTGCGACGTGTTCGTGGAGGAATCGGCGTTCACGGTGGACGAGGCCCGGCGCATCCTCCTGGCCGGGCGGGCGGCGGGGCTCTCGCCCCGGCTCCATGCGGACCAGCTCACGGCCGGCGGCGGGGCCGAGCTCGCCGGGGAGGTCGGCGCGCTGTCGGCGGACCACCTGGAGTGCGTGTCCCCGCGGGGGATCGCGGCCCTGCGCGACGCCGGCGTGGTGGCGGTCAGTCTCCCGCTCGCCACGGTCTATCTCGGCCAGCGGCCGATGCCGGCGCGGGCCCTGATCGACGCCGGCGTCCCCGTCGCCGTCGCCACCGACTTCAACCCGGGCTCGGCACCCAGCTGGGACCTTCCGCTCGCCCTGATGCTCGCGTGCACGCTCCAGCGCATGACTCCCGCCCAGGCGCTCAAAGGCGCGACCATCTACGCGGCTCGTGCGGCCGGCGTCGCGGCGGAAGCCGGCTCGCTCGAGCCCGGCAAGGCCGCCGACTTCGCGGTCATCGACGCTCCCGACGTGAATCAATGGCTCTACCAGTTCCGGCCGAACGCGTGCGTGGAGACGGTGATCGGCGGCGTGACGTGCTGGCGGGCGGCGTGACCCGCGAGGAGCTGCTCCGCCGGCTGGTCGCGTTCGACTCGCGAAGCCAGGTCAGCAACCGCGGGATCGCGGACTTCATCTGCGACTGTGTGGACGGCCCCGGCGTGCGAATCGTGCGCAACGAGTCGCCCGACGGCGCGAAGGTCAACGTCGTCGCGGCCCGCGGCCCGGCGCGGGACGACGGGAGCGGCCTCGTCCTCTCGGGGCACATGGACACCGTGCCTTTCGGGGAGCCCGAGTGGGCGAGCGATCCGCTCGCGCTGACCTGCCGGGACGGCCGCTACCTGGGCCGGGGCGTCTGCGACATGAAGGGGTTCCTGGCGCTCGCGGTCGAGCGGTTTGTCGCGACGCCGGCCGGGCTGGAGCACCCGCTGGTGCTGCTGCTCACCTATGACGAGGAGCTGGGCACGCTGGGCGCCCGGCGCCTGGTCGAGACCTGGCCGGCCGGCGCGCCGCTTCCCCGCGCCGCCCTGATCGGCGAGCCGACGTCGCTCGAAGTCGTCCGGATGCACAAGGGCCATCTCAAGCTGCGCGTCGTCCTTCTGGGGCGGGCGGGACACAGCGCGTATCCGGGGTCGGGCAGGAACGCGATCGAGATGGCGGGCGGCGTGATTCCGGCGCTCGTCGGGCTGGGGCGCGAGCTCGAGGCCGAGGCTTCGCCCGAGGCCGCCGCGTTCGGTGAGGTGCCCTACGCCACGCTCAACCTGGCCACGATCAGCGGCGGAAGCGCCCTCAACGTCATTCCCGGCCGGTGCGCGCTGGAGCTGGGCATCCGGTTGCTGCCGGGCATGTCCGGGGCCGGCGTGACCGACCGGGTCCGGCGGGCCGTGGAGGGGGCCGTGGGCGCGGGCAGCTACGCGCTGGAGCCGATCAGCGAGAGCCCGCCCATGGCCACGCCCGAGACCGCCCCGATCCACGCCGCGCTCTGCGCGCTCGCCGGGCAGAGCGGATCGCGCGCCGTGTCCTTTACCACCGACGGCGGCTGGCTCGGCACGCTGGGCCTCGATTGCGTCGTCTTGGGGCCCGGGAGCATCCAGGCGGCGCACAAGCCCAACGAGTGGCTGCCGGTGGCGGAGTTCGAGCGGGCCGCCAGACTGCTCGAGGCGCTGGTCCGCGACTGGTGCCTCGCGCGGGCCGGGTGAATCTATGACCTCCCAGGTCATCGAGGCCGACCTCACCTGGACCGGGGCGCAGTTCGAGCCGGGCGTCCAGATCGCCGTGGGCGCGGACGGCCGGATCACGGGGGCGGGGCGCCTCGGACTCGGGCCGACGCTGCGTCTGGAGCGGCGGGCTCTCCTGCCGGGGTTCGTCAACGCGCACTCGCACGGGTTCCAGCGCGCGCTCCGCGGGCGGGCGGAGCGGTTCCCGGCCGGGGGCGGCAGCTTCTGGACCTGGCGCGACGAGATGTACGACCTCGCCGGCTCGCTCGACGCCGATGCCGCCCGCCGGGCCTACCTGCGCGCGTTCGGCGAGATGCGGGACGCCGGGATCACCACCGTCGGCGAGTTCCACTATCTCCATCACGCGGGCGACGGG
>Ga0187824_10000046_pt1 | contig 17452 bp, 18 predicted proteins | sample NC_wetland_sal_i_13_FD_132437 | JGI IMG/M metagenome (GOLD analysis project Ga0187824, IMG submission 132437) | Wetland sediment microbial communities from Neuse River Estuary, North Carolina, USA - SourceSoil_4 | ecosystem: Environmental > Aquatic > Freshwater > Wetlands > Sediment | place... | reverse complement strand
GAGGTAGGCGGCATGGGCCGCCGCGTACAGACTCCGGTGCCGGCCGTCGAGCCAGGCCGCGACGATCTCAGGCGCAGCGTTACTGGGCGAGCGCCGTCGGGTTCCTGGTCTTCTTCGTATTGCTCGTGCTCCTCGACAGAGTCTTCCCCGGTCATGCGCGCTGGGCCGTCGTGGCTGCTGCTCTGGCGGCAGCGGGCGCCGTGACACTGGCGCCGCGGCTGGCGGCCGGCTTTCGACGGTACTACGCCGGGCGAGAGCCGCCGCGGGAGTAGCCTGACCGGCTGCGCTGATGCCTGACATCGGCCTCGTTCTCGGCCTCCTCGCGGAGATCTCCGCCCAGGTGCGCATGGCTCGTGCGGCGCTGGCTCGGATCGATGCCATTGCAGCGGAGACCCGGGCCTCGCCAGAGGCGGTGGACAGGGTCACCGGCCTCTATGCGGGCCGCATCGAGCAACTCGAACGGCGCCGCCACACCACGAGCCGGGCCGAGCCCGCGGGCGACGCTCGGTTGCACACGGCGACGCACGACTTGCTTGACCGGCTGAGGGACGTCGAACGGGCCGAGCTCCAGCGCATGCAGAACAGCGCGGCGGTCGACAACGTGGTGGTGCGACACCTCCAGAGGAGCCTCGACCTGCTGCGGCTGCGCGACCGCATCTAGGAATCCTGCCGCGCGCTGTCCTTCGGCCCGCGCTGCACGCCCCCGCGCCTACGCGCTGGAGCCATGCCGCGGCGGGCGATTGTCGGCGAGCACCCCTCGCGCCGTCGCGACCAGATGCTCGACGGTGAATCCATAGTGCGCCATCACCACCGGGCCCGGCGCCGAGGCGCCGAAGTGGCTCACACCGATGATGGCGCCCGTGGGCCCGACATAGCGCTCCCACCCGAAGGGCGAGCCTGCCTCGACGCTCACCCTGGCCCGCACCGCCGGTGGAAGCACGGCGTGCCGGTACTCGACCGGCTGCGCCTCGAACAACTCCCACGACGGCATGGACACCACGCGGCTCCGAACCCCCTCGGCGCCGAGTTGCCGGTGCGCGGCGAGCGCGAGCGATACCTCGGAGCCGGTCGCAATCAGAATGACCTCCGGCGCCAGGCCCTGCCCCGCATCAGCCAGCACATAGGCGCCGCGCGCGGTACCCGCGGCGGGCGCGAGAGTCGCGCGATCGAGTACCGGAAGCTTCTGCCGCGTCAGCACCAACCCCACCGGACCCCCGGTGTGCTTCAGCGCGACGCGCCACGCCTCGACCGTTTCGTTGGCGTCGGCGGGACGCAGCACCACCAGGTTCGGCATTGTCCGGAGGCTGGCGATCTGCTCCACCGGCTCGTGGGTGGGGCCGTCCTCCCCCACCGCGATACTGTCGTGCGTCCATACGTAGATTACGCGCGCAGCGCTCAGGGCGGCCAGCCTGATGCCGGGCCGCATGTAGTCCGAGAAGACCAGAAAGGTCGCGCCGAACGGGATCACGCCCCCGTGATGCGCCATCCCGGTCAGGATCGCGGCCATCGCGTGCTCGCGAATGCCGAAGTGGATGTTCCGGCCCGCGTATCCCCACACCCCACCGGCCTGCCCTTGCGTCGGCGGCGTCTGCCCCTCCTCCGGCACTTCGGCGCTCTGAAAGTCCCCCTTCCCTTTCATCATGGTGCGCGTGGACGGATCGAGGTCGGCTGAGCCGCCCACCAAGGTCGGCACCGACTCGGCGAGCACCGCCATCACCTTCCCCCCGGCATCCCGGGTAGCCATGTCGCCATCGCGGGGCGTGAACACGGGAAGATGGGCGTCCCAGTCCGAGGCGAGCTCCCCCGCCATCGCGCGGTCGAAGGCGTCGGCAGCGTCCGCATGCGCGGCGCGATACGCGTCCATGACCTGCCGCCAGGCACTCCGCAGCGTCGCGCCGCGTACGCGCACCTTGGCGAATTCCCGTTGTGCCTCCTCCGGCACGTCAAACTCCGCGTCTTCCGGCCAGCCATACGCGCGCTTGGTCAGCTGGACTTCGTCCTTGCCGAGCGGCTCGCCATGGGCCGCGAAGGTGTCGTGCTTGTTCGGACTCCCGAAGCCGATGTGCGTCCGCGCCACGATGAGCGAGGGCCGATGTTCGTCGGCGCGGGCCGCGGTGAGCGCCGCGTCCACGGCGGCCACGTCCATTCCGTCCACCTCCTGTACCTGCCAGCCGTAGGCGGCGAAGCGGGCCCCCACGTCCTCCGAGAAGGTGACGTTGGTCGTGGCGGAGAGGGTGATGCGGTTCGCGTCATAGAGGACGATCAGCCGGCCAAGATGCAGGTCGCCGGCGAGCGATGCCGCTTCCGAGGCGATGCCCTCCATCAGGTCGCCATCGCTCGCGATGACGTAGGTCCGGTGGTCCACGATCGCCTGCCCGGGCCGATTGAAGGTGGCGGCGAGCCACCGTTCCGTGATCGCCATCCCGACCGCGTTCCCAACCCCCTGACCGAGCGGCCCGGTGGTGACCTCGACGCCGGCCGTCACTCCCCGCTCGGGGTGGCCGGGTGTCCGGCTGCCCCAACGCCGGAACTGCTTGAGATCGCCGAGGGTGAGCCCAAACCCGGTGAGGAACAGGAGGCTGTACAGCAGCATGCTTCCGTGTCCCGCCGAGAGCACGAACCGGTCGCGGTTGACCCACTCGGGGTCCGCCGGGTCGTAGCGGAGGTGGCGCGTCCACAGGACGTAGGCCATGGCGGCAGCGCCCATGGGCAGCCCCGGATGTCCCGAGGCCGCCTTCTCGACGGCATCAATGCTGAGCGTGCGGATCGTGTTGATGCAGAGATCGTCAAGGGTCCCGCCTGGCGGGGTCATCGGGCGCTCCCGCTCCGCGCCTGCATGTACCGCCGCATCAGCGCGGTGGTGGAGCTATCGTGGCCATCGGCCGGGGGGCCGTCGCCCGCGAGCTCTCCGCCGATGCGCCGGGCCAAGGCCTTCCCAAGCTCCACCCCCCATTGATCGAACGAGTCGATCCCCCAGATCACTCCCTGGGTGAACACGCTGTGCTCGTAGAGCGCGACGAGCGACCCCAGCGTCTGCGGCGTGAGCCGGTCGGCGAGAATCGTCGTGGTGGGCCGGTTCCCCTCGAAGACGCGGTGCGGCACGAGCCGCGCCGGCGTTCCCTCGGCCTCGACCTCACCTGCCGTCTTCCCGAACGCGAGGGCTTCCGTTTGCGCGAACACGTTGGCCATCAGCAGATCGTGGTGGCCATCGATCGGGTTGAGGGACTGGGAGAACGCGATGACATCGCAGGGAATGAGCTTCGTTCCCTGATGAATCAACTGGTAGAACGAGTGCTGCCCATTGGTGCCCGGCTCCCCCCAGACGATGGGGCTCGTCTGCCAGGTGACGCGGGTGCCGTCGAGGGTCACGTGTTTCCCGTTGCTTTCCATGGTCAACTGCTGAAGGTAGGCGGGCAATCGCTTCAGATACTGGTCATAGGGGAGCACCGCCACGGTCGCCGCGTCGAAGAAGTCGGCGTACCAGACCGCGAGCAGCCCCATGATCACCGGCAGGTTACGCTCGAATGGCGCGGTACGGAAATGCCGGTCCATCGCATGGAACCCCACCAGCATCTCGCGGAAGTGATCGGGACCCACCGCCAGCATCGTGGAGAGCCCGATCGCCGAGTCCATGGAGTAGCGCCCCCCCACCCAGTCCCAGAACTCGAACATGTTGGCGGGATCGATGCCGAACGCCGCCACACCCTCCGCGTTGCTCGACACGGCGACGAAGTGCCGGCGCACCGCCCGCTCGTCCCCGAGCGCGCGCAGGCTCCAGGCCCGGGCCGTCTGCGCGTTGGTCAGGGTCTCGAGGGTCGTGAACGTCTTCGAGCACACGATGAACAGCGTCTCCTCGGGATCGAGGTCGCGCGTCGCCTCCACGAAGTCCGTGCCGTCAATGTTGGAGACGAAGCGAAACGTCATGTCCCGGCGGCTGTAGTGGCGCAGGGCCTCGTAGGCCATCACCGGGCCGAGATCGGAGCCGCCGATACCGATGTTGACGACGTTCCGGATGGGCCGGCCGGTGTGGCCCTTCCAGCGGCCGCCGCGGACGTCATCGGCGAAGGCCGCCATGCGGTCGAGTACCGCGTGTACGGCAGGCACCACATCGACGCCGTCAACGACGATCCGTTCGCTCCTGGGCGCACGGAGGGCAACGTGAAGGACGGCGCGGCCCTCGGTCAGGTTGATCTTCTCCCCGCCGAACATGGCCTCGATCCTCGGCGCCACGCCGCGGTCTCGGGCCAGCGCGAGCAGGAGCCGGAGGGTCTCGTCGGTCACGCGATGCTTGGAGTAGTCGAGGTGGAGGCCGGCGGCTTCGGCAGTCAGGCGCGTCCCGCGCCCGGGATCGGCGGCGAAGATCTGCCGCAGATGCAGATTGCGGATCTCGTGGTAGTGCTCCTCCAGAGCCTTCCACGCCGGGCAAGCACTGAGTGCGGGGATCGGCGCTGCCCCCCTGGCGGTCATGGCTTACCCGCACCGCTGCGAGCCGGCGGCGCCAGCGCCGCACGCTTGGCGGCCAGACGATCGAGGAGATCCCTCCAGGACGCGTCGAACGACGCGGTGCCCTCGCGCTGGAGTCGGGCGGCGAGCGCCGCATCGTCCACCCCGGCCCGCGCGAATTCGGCGAGCACCGTGTCGGCGTCGCCGCCGTCGGGAGGCAGCACTCCCGTCACCCGGCCGTGATCGGCGAAGGCCGCGAGGGTCTTCTCCGGAATCGTATTGATGGTCTCCGGAGCCGCCAGCGCTTCGACGTACAGGGTATCCGGGGCATCCGGATCCTTGGTTCCGGTGCTGGCCCAAAGGAGGCGTTGCGGCCGGGCGCCCTTGGCGGCGAGCGCACGCCACCGTGGTGACGCCAGGAGGTCGCGGTACGCCCGGTAGGTACGCCGGGCGATCGCGATGCCGAGGCGGTTGCGCAGCGCCGGCACCGTGTCGTGCACCGCCACGTCCCAGCGGCTGACGAAGAGCGAGGCGACGGAACCGACGTGCGGATCGAGGCCCGCCGCGATCCGCCGCTCGATGGCCCGCAAGTAGGCTGCGGCCGCCGCGACGTACTGCGCCGCGGAGAACAGCAGCGTCACGTTGACCGGCACGCCGCCGAAGATCGACTCCTCGATGGCCGGCACGCCTTCGGGCGTGCCGGGGATCTTGATGAGGAGGTTGGGGCGTTGGGCCCGGCCATGCAGCTGCGCCGCCGCCCGTATGGTGCCGGCGGTATCGTTAGCCAGGAGCGGCGACACCTCCAACGATACCCAGCCGTCCACACCGCCGGTGGCATCGTAAACGGGGCGGAAGAGGTCGGCGGCGCGCACCAGGTCCTCGAGCGCCAGCTCGAAGAACAGCGTCTCGCCCGCTTTGCCCTCCGCCGCCTTCCGGCGGATGCTGGCGTCGTAGAAATCGCCCTTCGTGATGGCGTGATCGAAGATCGTGGGATTCGATGTCAGGCCGGTCACCGACAACTCGTTGATGTACCGTCGCAGGGTCCCGTCGTTCAGGATGCCTCGAGTAATATTGTCGAGCCAGAGGCTCTGGCCGAGATCGTGTAGTTGTCGTGTCGCGTTCATGGTGCCTCCCGTGGTGCAGCTGCGCTTGCGCCTCGGCGACGATTCGGAACTGGCTGATGAAGCATCCCGGCCAAGATAGGGTGACCCATCGCGCCCGCGAGCACGCCGCCGCCTTCGAGCGATACCCTCCTAGGCCGACCAGTCCCCCCCCCCGCCCCTCGTTGCCCGTCGCCGGATCCGCCACAGCGCGGTTCGTCCCTGGCAATGTATTATGGGGTGACGACCGCCTCTGCGTCGCCGATGAGCGATGCGCTCGGAAGGCTTTGGCTGGCAGTGCAACGGCACGAGGGGCGGCGTCATACACGCATGCGGCGCATGGTCGTGCCGCACGCAAGGAGATATCGCATGTCTGACGACGACAAGGCCGGCAAGAAGACTCGGCGCCAAGTCGAAGAGACGAGTCGCCCCGCCACTCCCGACCTCGAAGGTGGTACGCCACTCCCCGAGGAGTTGACGGGGCGAGCGAGCGGCACCGGCGAGGACCTCACCGCGCTGTTCGGCAATGACGCCGCGGATCACTTCGCCGACGGCTTTCGTGGCGGGAGCAACCGCGACCGTGAGTCGGAAATCCCAAAGGACAACGACACGAACCCCGATGTCGACGAGGACGTTACCGCGACCTAGCAGTTCGGCATCGTTCTCGATCCAGCCCCGCAGCCCGAACCCAGTCGCACGCCTTCTCAGACGGTCGAGCACCCGCGCGCGTCGTCATGTGGCCTTCCTGCGACGCTTCAACTCCTTCTGCCACAGCCGGAATCCCCCGATGAACGCGTCGGCGTTCTGACCCAGCCTTGCGCGCGCCGGAAGGCGCTCCAGGTACATCGCGTTCCCGCCGCCGATCACGACGTCGTCGGCCTCGAGCGCGGCCGTGAGGCGCCGCACGACGTCAGCGACGTGCCGCCGCCACTTCTTCTTCCCGAGACGATCGAGCCCCCGTAGCCCCACGTAGTCCTCGTAGGTGCGGCCCTTCTTGTACGGGAGATGCGCCAGCTCCATGGGCTCGAGCACGCCGTCGATGATCATCGCCGACCCGAGCCCCGTCCCGAGACCGAGGAAGAGCATGCGGCCACCGCGATAGCACCCGAGCGCCTGCATCGCCGCGTCGTTGACCATCCTGATCGGGCAGCCGAACGCCCGTCGAAAGTCGAAGCCCACCCAGCCGCGGCCCAGGTTCTGGGGCTCGGCGACCGGTCGCCCATGGATGACGACTCCGGGGTAGCCGATCGACACCACGTCGTAGCGCCAGTCGGCGGTCAATTGCTTGACCCCCGACACCATCTTGCGCGCGGTCATCGAGGGACCCGACCGGATCTTGCGCGGCGTGCGGCGCCCGGTAGCCAGCACCCCCACGTGCGTGCCTCCCACGTCGATGACGAGGACCTTCAGCCGGCGGGCTGCGCGGGCCGTTCTAGGATCCGTCAGCATGCCGGAGGGTGCCGGCGGCCGACGGGCGCCGCGAGTTGGTCTGACTCGGGCGGGCCCCAGCTGCCGGATTGGTGCGCGTGTGGCGGCGTCACGATGCGGGAATTGGTCGAACGGCGGCCCAGCCCTTGGCATGCGTGGTGCTTGCCCCCTCTTTGCCATTCGGGTAAACGCCGATGATGATGATCTCATACGGCAAAGTCCCCGTGAGCAGGGTAGGGTCCGTCCTAGACTCCCTCACCCTCCGGGAAATCTCCGCGAAATCCAGCCTCGGTATCCCGAAGACATGGAGCCGATCTCCTCGTTTGAGGCGTCTGACCGCTTCTTCAGGAGGTGTCCCATTCGCAAACACCATGCGGAGGTGCTTCACGAGAAGGCCTCCGTCCATGTCCCTCGCAGACGCGGTCACGAACCTCCCGTCGCCCACCACGAGCTGCCGGTCATCGGCGATTTCCATGATGAACTCGACGTCGTTGTAGAGCCCCGTCGGGGTGAATATGGAGACCGTCTTTGGGTCAACCTTGAGCGTGCAGGAGGCCTTTTCATAGATCCCAAACGTTCTCTGTGCTCCCCCCGGCTTGAATCCCCCGACGGGCCGGAACGACTCGAGAAGCCCGGTCCCGTCTATGCGGGTGACTGGGTGAATCTCGAAGACATGCTTGGGATCGCTCGTTTCATAGGGAGGGAGTGGGCTCCCCTGCTCCTCCATCTTGATGCCCGCGTGCTCCGGCCAGAGCCTCCAGACGCCGGAGACCTTGAGAGGTTTGCCCGTACCCTCGGCGCGATGGACGAGGTCCAGCGCCTCCTTTTGTGAGGCGGCGTTTGCGATCTCTGCGACCACGGGAAGCGCTATTTGGGGGGCACGGCCCGCGAAGTGGAGGTCCCCGTCCAGAAAGGTCGGGAGCGGGGAGCCCATTGCCTTGTCCACGGTGAATGCGGCATGCATGGTGACTCTATTCTTGTATCTCTCGATGAACGACCTGTTGATCTGTACCTCGATGTCCTCCGACTGCGCCGTGACCGCTATGTACGCGATCGTCCCCTGTCGCGCGATCAACGCGCACCCGTTGAGAGCGCATACCAGGACGACGAAAGCCGCCGCGATGCGACGCAGCGACGCGTTCTCCCTCATCGGGGCCAGTGAGGACTGCTCAGATCGACGCGCAAGACAGGCCCGGTGTAGAGCGGCCCCACAACCCGCACGAATGCCGGCACGTCGTGCACCACGATCCAGGCGTGGGAGTCGGGGGGCATCTTGCCCAGCAGCCGGGCGAAGAAACCCACCAGCCCGTTCAGAACCTGCTCCTCGCCCGCCGGCGCCAGCTCCAGGCGGATCAGCCGGGGCGCCGGCGTGAAGGCCACCAGGTGGACCGTCTGGGTGTCCTGCCGCGCGAGGTTCTTGAGGAGCGTGACGACGAGACCATTGGACACGTCGGGCGGCAGGTCGAGCCTCCCGTCGTATTGCTTCTCCTTGCCGTCTCGGTGGGACTTGGCCTTCACCAGGTAGCGGGCGTCGGCCGACAGCGACGCATCGAGGTCGTCGGCGAAGGCGGGGCCGCGCTGCACCAAGTGGTAGGACTGTAGCGCGAACACGCCGTGCTGGGTGAAGGAGACGGTTTCCTCGAAGAGCGACGAGTCGGGGAACAGGAAGATCATGAGGCTTTCGATGCCGTGGTCACCCGGCACCTGGAGCAGGTCGCCGTTCGCCAGTAGCACCCCGACTACGAGCGCGGCCAGCGCCGCCCGCCGAGACTTCAAGTGGCGTTGTCGAGCGGATCCTCGTGGACGCTCGGGGCCGGTCACAGGCCCAGGAGCTGCTTCTTGATGCCCTCCCCGGGGCCGGGGCGGGGACCGATCCACACCTTGAAGAGATCGTCGGCGAACGCCTTGCCCTCGATGGTGCCCTTCTCCACGCCCTTCAGGCTCACCGTGGTCCCCAGTTCCGGCAAGTAGGTGAGCACGAGCTGGTCGCCCTTCTTGACGTCCTCCATGTACGAGCAGAGCGTGTCGAATTGCGCCTGGAGCTCGGCCGATGGATCGGGGGTGTCCTTCTTTGTCCCAGCGGTCAAGGCATCGCACAGATCTCCCTTGTCCACGCCGTTGTGCACGAACTGGATGACGAGCCGGCGCGGCTCGTCCGCGCCGAGAATCGTTTCGGCGTCGGTTTCCCGGGCGGGCAGGTAGAGGGCGGCCACGTAGACCTTGACGATGAACTTCTTGCGGGTCGCCGTGCCGTTCAGCACGAGCGCGTGCCCGTCCACGTCGGTCTGCGTGGGCAGCGTCACCCCGTCGCGGGTGACGCTCGCGCTCGAATCCTGAAGCACGGGAACGGGGACCGCCGGTGTGGCACCCGGGGCCGCCATCAGGGCGAGGAGGAGCGAGGCGAGCATCATCATGGTAAGTCCGGGTAAGCGCTTATCAGCCCATTCGGGCACGGCGCGAGGTGACGTGGGCCACGTGGCGGCAGTGCCACCGGGACCAACGCCACCTCAGGGGGCCTGCGCCGGCGGCTGCTATCGCGCAGCCACTCGCAGTAGTCGGCCATCGAATCACCCTGCGCTGCTGTCCGCAGCCACGTCTTCGCGCCCCGCTCAGGCGGCCTTGCGATTCCCTCCAATGAAGTGCCACACGATGGAGATGATCGCGAGGATGAGGAGGAGGTGAATCAATCCTCCGGTCACATGGAACACGGTGAATCCAAGGAGCCAAGCAAGAACGAGAATGACGGCTAGGGCGAAAAACATGATGCCTTCCTCCAGTCGAAGTACCTGCATAACACTAGCGGGCATCCCATGGGGGACAATCGATCGTTGAATGGAGGGCGGACTAGCTCGGAAGAACTAGTCTTCCGGCTGGCGTGGGGGGCGACTTGCCGGGAGTCCTTTCACTTTGTCTTCAGCCTTCGTTCATTCGCATCTGCCTAGCCTTTGGCTACATCCCAGACAGGTGGGAGGGGGACTTGCCGCCCTCTTGCTCTGGCCCGGCTGGTGGCTCCCAGGAGCCACCAGCCGGAGCGTGAGGTTCCGCCCGAAGGAGGTATGCTGCCCATGGATCCCTATTGCCGGACCTGCGTCCGCTACCGGGGCCTGGCGCCCGAGGCAAGTCTCACGACCGACACGATGCTGGAGACCTGCGACGCCTTCCCTCGGGGTATCCCGAAGCTCATCTACCGCTGTACCTGGAACCACCGGAACCCGTTCCCCGGTGACCACGGCATGCGCTACGCGCAAGGGGTCGGCGCAACGAAAAGCCTGTGCCCCCCGGTGGAGGTCGCGCTCACCGAGGCGAGGGCCGCCCGGGCGGTTCAGGTCCTGCGGGCCCATCCTCCCGCGCGGGACCGATTGCGCTGACCTTGGCGCCACGTCCGGCTCCCTGCTGCAACGCAGGGGGGACGCTATCGACTTCGTCGTGGGGCTGGGTGCGCCGCTACTGTGTCGGCGGCGCGAGATTCCCGCACGCGACGGTCGTCTGCGCGTTGGCGGCCGAGGCACGGACGACCACAAAGTAGCTACCGGTCGTCGGTGTCTCGAGCGGCACCGTAACGGACGCTGACGCGTGCCCGTCGCGGTCAACCGTTACCGGCTGGTACGCGTCAGCAGTACCGAATACCCCATCGGCGGCGCCACACTGTCCGAGGCCCAGCTGCCAAGGATGCACGCCGCCGGGGGTCGCATTCGCGAGGTTCAGGGTGACGATGGTGGTCCCGCTCTTCGGGCCCGGCGCCATCGAGGCGGCCCCGTTCATCTGCACCGCCCCGGCGAGCTCGGCGGGCGACGCAAGGTTCGCGTGCCAGCGTGCGTTCAGATTCACGTCAACGGCGCTCACCTCGACGGCCGGTTCGTGACGGAACGGGTTACAGGCGGTGAGCGCGAACGCCGAGACCGTGAGCATGAGCAATGGATGTCTGCACATATCCCCTCCGGGGAACGATCGACGAGGCTTGGCCAAGCGCACGGTCCAAACCAGCCCTTCCCTAATTCCGGCTATTGGGTTTCATCGCCTTATCGGCCCTGTCGTCCACCCACATGGAGGACCGCAAACCGGCAAGCCCGAAGGCCCACGCTAGCAACAGACCAACCGCCAAGGCGACGAACATAAGCCCTCCCTCAACTCCGCCAGGACCGCCACATCGCGAACTGCAGGTACCCGCCCCTCCTGCCGCGGAGGGCGGCGGCACGCCCCGGCGCTACCGCCGACCTGCTCCAGTCAACAAGACTATAGGGAATTCCAGGGGGGCGGAATTAATCGTCTGGCCTAGCTCGGAAGGACGATACTTCTTGCGACGGTGAAGCCCCGCAACGGAACTCGTTGCGGGGCCTCTCGTCTTATGATGGGCCTGGGAAGAGTCGACAGCGCAGGGACCCTTTTACGACACCGGAAATGGACGCGAATGGCCCGCTCGCGCTCGTAAGCACATGGGCACTAGATCGCTCCGGCGACTAGCAGCGGCCCGGTCGATTGGGAAAGCCAACGCCCGGATCTTCCTTCCCGGCAGCGCCGGAGCCTCTCAGCACCCCACGACCTAGTTGCTACCCCATCCGAAGCAGCCGTTCTGCGACCTGCACGCAAGCACCACAGCAGCCAGCACGCCCCCGACGATCCCGACGCCGAGGAGGAGCGACTTCCCCGGATCCCCATGCCGTGTCTCCACAGCTTCGACATCTGACAGGGGAATGGCCAGCTCCTCGGCGCGGCCTCGAAGCGTATCGGCCACGACCATTGGCCGATGCAAGACCAGCTTCGTCCCATCAGCCCGCACCACGCGGACCTGATCGGGATGGTTCGCCTCGATGACGGCCCGCGGAGTGACCGCCTCGGTGTGCCACGCCTGGCACGCGGGGAGATAGGCGACCAACAAGATCAGCGCCCTGAGCCATGTGTGCCCCTTGCGCCGCTGATACGGGACGACTGCGATCATTGTGCCCCCACGACCGAGTTCCCTGGCGTCACGGATACGTGATCGTCGCCGTCCAACTGTAGGGTGCCGGCCAAGGCGGCACCGGGGTGGCGGTAACGACATTCAGGCAGTAGGTGCCCGGGGGAACCGAGTCCCAATGAGCCGTGATGGTCGGCGGGTTCATCGTCGGACCCGACGGCAGCGGCGTTGGCAGCCACTGCGTGCCGCATGAATTGCCGCCAGGGGCCTGCGGGTTGAAGCCGAGCAGCGCCATGCGCATAGGATCCGTGAAGCCGGTGACCGTGGCGGTGGCATCCACAGGCCCGGTCGATGCAACGGTGAACAGTCCCGCGAACCAGTACGTCGTGCCGTCCCAGAGGCCGGTCACCGCGATCACTCTACGTATTGGGGTAGGCTTGCAAGCAGCGTCGAAGCTCGTTCCCGGCTGGCCCGGCACCGGCTCTCCAACTCGACCATCTCCATGGGCTAGGTGGGCAGGTACGGCGCCTGCCGCAACGGAGATCAGGATGAATGGGTTACGCCCGGTCGTCCTGTGGCAGATGTCAACCTTGCCGACTTTCGCAAACGCCGGACTCTCCTCACTCGCAAGCGGCGAAGTGGGAGCAGGACTGCACGCAGCCAAGACGGCGAGCAGCGCACAGGCCGCACGTTGAGAGGTATACATGGGCCTATCCCGATGGAGAGAGGGTCCTGCGGAACGGGTACTGACCTGTCGCGCGCATCCTGTCACTTCACTGGCGGCCCGGCGGTAACGCGATCCCGTGGAACGGCACGCCGAGCTGGTACGGCGTCTTCTGAAGCGGCCCTACTATGAGCGCCGGTACAGGATGAGAGCGTGAAGGCCAGGTGAAGGTTCGATCGGCCGCGAGTGCGGCGGCGGCATCACGGATGCTGCGTGCTGGGTGTCAGTCTGTCGCATTTCAACGCGACGAGTCTGAGATGCGACGGTTGCGGTTGTGATCTGGCGCGTTGACGTTCGCGCTGCCTCGCAGCGCGTCAGCTTGATTTCGTCCCCTCTCAGCCGGCCCTAACGATTGACTAGCGAGCCCCGGCCCGCAGCGCCATCTTCTGGACCAGTCTCGCAGCCCGGCTCGGTCTGACGCCTATGCGCGCGCTCCCCTCCACGGTGCTCCGCCTCAGTTGCACCTGCTTGCTGTTCTACACCACCGCGAGCTCCGGCGCAGCCCAAACGCCGCGTCTCCGCGGCCGATGGGTGGCGGATAGCTTCCCCGTGGGTCTCGACTTCCGAGCGGGAGACACGGTGTGGCAACTCATCCCTATTGCGGCCATCTCTGCAAATGGGCGCGGCACCTACGAGTATGCGCAGGGTCGTCTCATCTCTCATTGGGGCGAGGGTCTGTACGACACTGCGACGGTGACACTGTGCGGCGATACCCTCGTACTGGCGCTTGATAACGATCAGAAGGAGACCAAGGTTCGGATCGCCCCAGCGCGAGGTGGCCGATCGCCGCTCCATGGCACCTGGGTCGGGCCCTTTGGGGAAGGCGAGCTCAGATTGGTCACCTATCTGCCGGGCGGGGTCTTCTTTCAGGAGGGAGCCCTCGTCGAGCATTACGAGATCGAGGGCAGGACTGTTACGATGACCACCGGCGGCACGCCCGCGCACTTTCAGATCCAGGTCCGTGGCGCTGACACCGTGCTCACATCGCTCGAGGGTGGCGGTAAGACATTCCGCCGCTCGCGTTGCGACGATCCGCGGCTCGACCCGCGGAAGGCCTTCATTAGCGCCTGCAGCTGACGCGGGCGCGGGCAGTTCCCCTACGGACACACCCGCCGGGCTAATCCCAAAAAGAAAATCCCGCTTGCAACCGTAGTCGCATGCGGGATATACACATCGGTGAGTGGGCCTGGGTAGAGTTGAACTACCGACCTCACGCTTATCAGGCGTGCGCTCTAACCACCTGAGCTACAGGCCCCGAGTGGGACCGGACGATAGCCAGCCGCCCCTTCGCTTGGCAAGACTCGCGCCGGGGCGGCTCCGTTCACGCCTCAGCGCAGGTCTTCGTCTTCCTCGAGGTCGTCGAGGTCGTCCAGATCCTCTTCGTCCAGGTCCTCGTCCTCCAGGTCCTCCTCGTCCTCCAGGTCCTCGTCCTCGTCATCCTCGTCGTCGAAGGTGAACGCGTCCTCGTCGAGGTCCTCTTCGTCTTCGTCGAACCGACGGCGCATCTTGACCGCCCCCAGCGACGTCTCCCTGGCCAACATTGTATCCTCCGCCACGCGAGAGAGTGTGAACCCGGCGTCCTAGGACGCGTCCGCCACCCGGGCGGCCCGGGCGGCCTTCCTGCGGTCGTTCGCCTGGAGCACGCGCTTCCGCAGCCGGATGCTCTTGGGCGTGACCTCGATCAGCTCGTCCTCCTCGATGTACTCGAGGGCGTACTCGAGCGTGATCTCGCGGGGCGGCTCCAGCAGGATGTTCTCGTCCGAGCCCGACGCCCGCATGTTGGTGAGCTTCTTTTCCTTGGTGACGTTGACGTCCATGTCGCCCGGGCGGGAGCTCTCGCCCGCGATCATGCCCTCGTAGACCAGATCGCCCGGCGCCACGAACATCTGCGCCCGCTCCTGGAGGTTGCCGAGCGCGTAGGCGACCACCGTGCCCTCCCGGTCCGCCACCATCACGCCCCGCTTCCGGCCCGCCAGCGGCCCGGCCCACGGTCCGTAGTCGAGGAACCGATGATGCATGATCCCGGTGCCGCGGGTGTCGGTCAAAAAGTCCGAGCGGTAGCCGAAGAGCCCGCGCGCCGGGATCCGGAAGGTGAGCCGCACCGTCCCCTGCCCCGGGTTCTTCATCTCCGTGAGCTCGGAGCGCCGCGGGCCCAGCTTCTCCATGACGACGCCCATGTACTCCTCGGGCACGTCCACCGTCAGCTCCTCGTACGGCTCCAGCCGCTCGCCCTCGGGGCCGAGCTTGGTGATCACCCGCGGGCGGGACACCTGGAACTCGTACCCTTCCCGGCGCATCGTCTCCATCAGGATGCCCAGGTGCAGCTCGCCCCGGCCCGACACCGCGTGGGTGTCCGGGCTCTCGGTGGGCTCGACCCGGAGCGCCACGTTGCGCTCCAGCTCCCGGAACAGGCGGTCCCGCAGCTGGCGGCTGGTGACGAACTTGCCGTCCCGCCCCGCGAACGGGCTGTTGTTCACGATGAAGTCGGCCGAGATCGTGGGCTCTTCCACCGCGATCCCCGCCAGCCGCTCGGGATGCTCCACCGACGCGAAGGTCTTGCCGATCTCGATGGTCTCGAAGCCCGAGAGCGCCACGATGTCGCCCGCCTCCGCCGACTCCACCTCGACCCGGTGGAGCCCGTCGAAGGTGTAGAGCCGGGTGACGCGGTTCCGCTCGAACGGCTCGTCGGCCACCAGGCCGGGCTCGCCCAGCGGGAGCAGCGCCACCTGGTCGCCCACCTTCACCCGGCCCCGCTCGATCCGCCCGATCGCGATGCGCCCGATGAAGGTCGAGTGGTCGAGCGTGGAGACCAGCATCTGGAACGGACCCTCGGGGTCGCCTTTCGGTTCGGGGACGTGGTCGAGGATCGCCTGGAACAGGGGCGTGAGATCGGTGCCCGGCTGCGCCAGATCGGTGGTGGCGGTGCCCGCGCGGCTCGACGTATAAAGGAACGGCGCGTCGAGCTGCTCGTGGGTGGCGTCGAGATCGATGAAGAGCCCGAGCACCTCGTCGTGCACCCGGAGCGGCTCCGCGTCGGCCCGGTCGATCTTGTTGATGGCGACGATGGGCTTCAAGCCCAGCGCGAGCGCCTTCCGGGTCACGAACCGGGTCTGCGGCATCGGGCCCTCGGCCGCGTCCACCAGGATCAGGACCCCGTCCACCATGCGCAGGATCCGCTCCACCTCGCCGCCGAAGTCGGCGTGGCCCGGCGTGTCCACGATGTTGATCTTGGTGCCGTGCCAATGGACCGCGGTGTTCTTGGAGAGGATCGTGATGCCGCGCTCGCGCTCGAGCGGGTTGGAGTCCATCACCCGCTCCTCCACCTGCTGGCCGACGCGGAATGCGCCCGCCTGGCGGAGCATCTTGTCGACCAGCGTCGTCTTGCCGTGGTCGACGTGGGCGATGATAGCGAGATTGCGGATCACGACGTCGGGCTTCCGGGCCTCAGGCGAAAAAACAGCGTACAGCCCGGGCGACCGGGCCACCGCGGGGCATATATAGACGGCCCCGCTCCGGGCCGCAAGACGGCCGGTTGGAGGTGAGAGGTAAGAGGTGAGAGGTAAGAGGTGAGAGGTGAGAGGTAAGAGGGCCGGCTCCCTCTAACCTCTTACCTCTCACCTCTTACCGGTGGGGATGGGCATGGGCGTGGGGCGGTCCGGCGGGGCAAGGCTCCGCGCACTCGTCCTCCACCTCGAGCTGGATCGTGACGTGGCCGATACCCATCCCGGCCATCTCCGTCCGGATCCCCTCCAGCACCCCCGGATGGGCGCCGAGGTCGGGCACGACGGCGTGCCCGCTCATCGCCACCATCCCGCTGGTGACGGTCCACACGTGGAGGTCGTGCACGGCCGTCACCCCCCGGACACCCAGCATGCGGCGCTCGACCTCGGGCATCGAGACGTGCTTGGGCACCCCCTCCAGGAGGATCTCCGTGCTCTCCCGGACGAGGCGCCAGGCGCCGATGAGGACGAGGAGCGAGATCCCGATCGAGATGATCGGGTCGACCGGGGTCCAGCCGGTGAAGGCGATCACCACCGCCGCTCCGACGGCCCCCACCGACCCGAGGAGATCGCCCAGGATATGGAGGTAGGCGGCACGGGTATTCAGGCTGTGCTCGTGCGCCCCGTGCAGCACCGCGAGGCTCACCAGATTGACGATCAGGCCGGCGATCGCGACGGCCAGGAAGAGCCCGGTCCGCACGGCGTGGGGCTCGTGAAAACGATGGATCGCCTCGACCACCACCCAGCCGGCGATGCCGAACAGCGCGGCGCCGTTCACCAGCGCGGCGAGGATCTCCCAGCGCTGATAGCCGTAGGTCCTGGCGTCGTCCGCCGGGCGGAGGGCGATCCAGGCGGTGAGCAGCGAGAGGGAGAGGGCGCCGACGTCGGTGAGCATGTGCCCGGCGTCGGCCAGCAGGGCCAGCGACCCTGCCACCCAGCCACCGACGGCCTCGACCACCATGAAGGTCGCGGTGAGCCCCAGCACCCACCACAGGCGGCGCCGCGCGGTCGAGCGGTCGGCGAGGCTCGCCGCCCCGATCTGGCGGCAGTCGCGGTCGTTGGCCGGACGGGGAAGGGATGCGCTGCTCGTCATACTCGAAAACTAGCGTGCGGTGCGGATTCGCACCGCCTCGGCGTGGCCGAACAGCCCCTCGGCCTCCGCCAGCGCGATGATGGCCGCCGCGTCGGCGGCCAGCCGGCCGGCGCTGTAGTGGATGAGGCTGGTGCGCTTGACGAAGTCGTAGACGCCCAGCGGAGACGCGTAGCGCGCGGTGCCGGCGGTCGGGAGGACGTGGCTCGGCCCGGCCAGGTAGTCGCCCACCGGCTCGGGGGTGTCGTCCCCCAGGAAGATGGCGCCGGCGTG
>Ga0187824_10000045_pt1 | contig 17667 bp, 12 predicted proteins | sample NC_wetland_sal_i_13_FD_132437 | JGI IMG/M metagenome (GOLD analysis project Ga0187824, IMG submission 132437) | Wetland sediment microbial communities from Neuse River Estuary, North Carolina, USA - SourceSoil_4 | ecosystem: Environmental > Aquatic > Freshwater > Wetlands > Sediment | place... | reverse complement strand
GTTGAAGCGGAAGCCGGTGCGCTCCGTAGGTACTGTTGACGAACTGTCGGAGGTGCTCATTGCGTGTCTGCCGTACGAACTTTAGGCCCGTACTTTAACTGCTCTTGTTCACGACAATCTCCACTCTGCGGTTCTTGGCACGACCTTCGGGATTGTCGGCCCCGTTCGGCAAGGTGTTGGGAGCGACGGGATTCTTCATCCCCAGTCCTCGCGTGTGAAAATTGGCCGCACTCAGACCGGAGTGAGTTCCCAGCCACTGGGCCACGGCCTGCGCCCGCTTTTCCGAGAGCGTCTGGTTGTAGCTGCTGTTACCCTTGCCGTCCGTATAACCGGCGATCTGCACCGCGGCCGCGGGATAAGACTTGAGGACCGTCACCACATTTTGCAAAGAGGGCTCCGCCAGCGGTTTGATGTCGGCCTTGTCGAAGTCAAACAAGACGTCCGCTGCGAGATTGATCCTGATTTCCTGAGGCGTGACCTCGGCGTTCAAGTCTTTAAGGGCGCCCTCCAATCCCAACGACTTTCCGCCCACGCCAATTCCTCCCGCGGATGATCCGCCCGTTCCGGAAATGGGTACCGCTTCCAGCGGGGTGAAGTTGGGGATGATCAGATCGATCTGTTGAACTGAATCCGGTGGAGCAGGAAAGATAAGGCTCATCAGCCCCGGCTCATTGGCGTGAACGGCGGACAGAAACCATCGCCCGCCGTCGTTCTTGTCGGACACCGGTAGCGCCTGAAAGTTCCCTTCGGTATCTTTTAGCAAAGGATACTTCTGTTTACTGCGCGGATCGAAAATGAAGACGTCGGCATAACGGACGGAGGCGCCGGACAAAGGTGTCTTTCCAGAGTTGGTGATTTTCAACTGGACCTTCAACTGGCCCGCGGCGCGTTTTGCGGCGACCAAATGCGCGTTTAACTGGGCCATGCTCCCCGGCGCGTCCGTCGTGGACATCGGGGCGGCCTCAGAAACCACGACATCGTCAAATGGGAACATCAACGGCACTTGCACGGTGACCTTGCTGCCTGCCGCCAGTGGTTCGAAAAACAACCACACCCGAGCTTCTTCTCCTCGAGCGATCTTCGGAAACCATCTTCCGCCGCCGTTCCAATCGGAAATGGGGCCAGCTAGATAGTGTCCATCGGCGTCCTTCATCGCAAAGTGCTTTTGCCGCGATTGCGCATCGACCAGCACGACCTGCGAATATTGCAAAGCTTTGACAGCCGAAGCCTCCTTGTCACTGGAATTCTTCAGAACAATCTCCAGCCGCAAGGCTCCGTTGTATTGTCGCAACTCGACCATGCTGGCGCTGACACCGTTAATCTCTGTCTCTTGGGCCGTAAGAGCACGGGGTAACACCCCCAAGAAGGCAATCAGCGCGATGGCTCCTTTCTGGAAGCTATTCATTGATCTTTGCTCCTGAAACAGATGTCGCAAAATTGGTTCAGACACAGATGATCAACACGGTCGAAAATCGCGCCTCCGCCCTCATGCTAGATTGAGTTGAACGGTCAGCGGTTTGACCCGGTAGCCGCGGCTTCGGAGTGCCGGATCGTTCTCGAATTGCGTCCTCGCTTCGACTTCTCTTGTGCGGCCCGGGCCCGGTTCCGTGTATGGTTCTTGCCAACAACCCGATAATTTCGTTCGAGTGCCGATGCGAACAACCGCAAAATACCGAAAGAATAGCGAAAGAAGCTCGAATTGTCTAGGATATGCCCTTCTCTGAGGTGCGAGATGCAAGGCCCGCTACAACCATCGCAAAGGCGCCGATCCCGATCATCCCCATTCTGATCTGACGGAAGCTAACGCGGAGTACGCAAGGCTGCAATGAGAGGACTTAAGCAGTCCGAGTAATGGTTTTGTTAGGTGCTCTAACGTCGGGAGAACCGCGTGTACAAGGTTGCGCCTTTTCTTCGCCGAGTCGTAGAGGCGAATTGGCGGATGGCACGTTCGTACTCGCGCAGTGTTGAAACCTTGACGAGCTCCTGACGCCAGATCTTCTGCAGGATGCGCCTACCAAGCCCCTGCCGCATCAGCTTGCGGAGGCCGATTTTCTTGACTAGTCGGCTTAGAGCTCCCCCGGGGATCGCAGTCGCATCACCTGATCTGGCACGTCGAGCCTGGTATTCTTTCCAGCGTCGCGGCGCGGTTCTTCAACCCGCAACTGGGCGGAGCAGGCGCGGTTCCTCCGGGCGTCAGCACGACGGGATTCTCTCCATTTCGCATCGATCACGACGAGAAATTCAACCAGACCACTCACGTCCAATACCAGCCCTGGAAGCGTGGCCCCTGGATGGGATTCAACTGGCGCTACGATAGCGGGCTGGTGGCAGGCGCGGTGCCTTGCGTGGCGTTGACCGACACTTGCGGAAGCACAGACCTGACGCAGGTGGACGTTTCCGGCCTGACTCCTGACCAGCAGTTCCAGGCGGGATTGTTCTGCGGCTCGGTACACGCGGCACCTCCAAGTGCGACAAGTGCGCTGGGTGTTCCGATATCCCCGACCGGGCTTTGTCCAGCTGCGCAATATGGATCGACTCTTGTAAGCATCCCCGCTACAGGTACGCAGAATGATGACAAGAACCCGCAGCGCATCGCTCCCCGCAATCTCTTTGACCTTTCGGTGGGCGACGACAATCTCTTCCACGGTGAGAAATACAAGTGGAGTCTGCAACTCACAGCCATCAATCTGACGAACCGGGTCGCACTCTACAACTTCCTGTCAACGTTCAGCGGCACCCACTACGTAACACCCCGTGCTCTCACGGCGGAAGTTGGATTCCATTTCTAGCCGCCGCAGGTTGTTTGGTGGCCGTTGGAGTGAAGATGACGGCGTCCCAATATGACTTGGAGCAGTAGGCCACTAACTGGCATGACTGCTCCTGGTCTGATTCTTGAATCTTTCGGCCCACCATTTCATGCACAACCATTGGCCATCGAGAGGCAGAAGAAAAACGGTCGAACAATTCACAGTTCGCGAAGGCTTCTGGATGTTGGGAATCGTCGGGGTCATTTTGATTGGCATAATGTTGCTGGCCCTGCTTGGGTACCTGAATTTCGATATGGACTGAGGATTCTCCCGGAAGTTTCGTCCCACCAGTAGGAAATCACAGTGTCGGGCAACATACAACGGTCGAATCCACATCAGCAGCAGTTCCCCAGCTGGGACTGGCGAATGCGTTTGGAATCAATGCGCTTGGAATCAGGATTGCGGATCAGACGAGCTTGGAATCCAGGCCAACCATTTGAGCGAGGACCCCCCAATGCCTAGGATGCGGACGGTAGCCCTGCCGAATGCGACCTGCGTACCAACGTGACACTCCGATCTGCGATGCGATAGCTGAAGTGGACATTTGCGATAGCTGAGGCTGGATTTCCTCGGTGTACACCTGATCCGTGATCCAGGCTGGCTGTGTCGATGCGTCCCATTCCGAGCATGCCTTTGCATGTTTTCTCCGTGTCGCCCTATGCTTTACACGAGCTTCCGGGGAGCGTGCAGCTATGCGACCCAGGCTCGCAACGCCAATTAGCCGCTCCGTCGCTTTTTCAACAGCGCAATTGGCACAACGGGTGCTTTCATTCGTGATCGTCGTTCCGCAGCCTCGACAAATAGTCGGGTTCAAACCGGGTGACGATCATGTAATGCTGTGGGTCGACATTCCCCCCCGCCCCTAGTTTGACCCTTGTTTTCTCGGGCCTGTAATATCGAAGCTCAACCTTTATCGATTTCAATAGCACCGGGCAGTCGCGCCTTGGACCGGTGAAGAATGCCGGCTGGGAACTGAGTTCCTGATGCCAGAGCTAAGTGCTTGAATTCTCATGCCTCACGATCTGCCAAAAGCGTACGAGCCGGGCGCCGTTGAAGCGCGCTGGGCCGAGTACTGGCTCAAGGAGAAGCTCTTTGCGGCGCCTACTCCGCCACCGGGGGAGACCCGACCGGTGTTCGCCTTGCTGCTGCCTCCACCCAATGTCACCGGGCAACTGCACATGGGGCACATGTTTGGCCAGACGCAAATGGACATCCTCGTGCGCTGGCATCGCATGCGCGGATTCCTGACTTTGTGGCTGCCCGGCACCGACCACGCCGGCATCGCGACCCAGATGATGGTGGAGCGTCAGCTCGCTGCCGAAGGCAAGAAGCGCCGAGACCTGGGGCGCGAGGCTTTCATCGAGCGGGTCTGGGAATGGAAGCGGCATTATGGCGGCGCGATTCTCGGCCAGATGAAGCGGCTGGGAGCGTCGGTTGACTGGGACCGCGAGTACTTCACCATGGATGAAGATCTGTCGCGCGATGTGCGCGAGGTTTTCGTTCGCCTGTATGAAGAAGGATTGATTTATCGCGGCAAGTACATTGTCAACTGGTGTCCGCGATGCGAGACCGCGATTTCCGATCTCGAGGTCAAGCACGAGGAAGTTCCGGGCAAGCTATACGAGATTCGCTATCCGGTGGTGGGATCGGACGAGTTCATCACCGTGGCTACGACCCGGCCGGAAACCATGCTGGGCGATACCGCGGTCGCGGTGAACGAGAAGGACAAGCGTTACACCCACCTGCATGGGAAGAATGTTCTGCTGCCGCTGATGAATCGGGAGATTCCGATCATCACCGACGAACTGGCGAACCCTGAGTTCGGCACGGGCGCGGTCAAGGTGACGCCGGCGCACGATCCCAATGACTTTCAGGCCGGGCTGCGCCACAACCTGCCACAGATCGACATCATGGATGAGCACGCTCACCTGAACCAGAACGCCGGACCCTATGCCGGGTTGAGCCGCTATGCGGCGCGGGAGCGGGTGCTCGAGGATTTGCGCCAGCAGAATTTCCTGGTGGGCGAAAAGGACTACACGATCGCGATTGGCAAGTGCGATCGCTGCGGGACGGTGGTTGAGCCGAGGCTTTCGACGCAGTGGTTTATCAAGATCAAGCCGCTGGCCGATAAGGCGACGGAAGTGGTGGAGAACGGCGAGATCACGATTGTTCCGGAAAACTACAAGCAGATTTATCTGAACTGGATGCACAACATCCACGACTGGTGCATTTCACGGCAGTTGTGGTGGGGGCATCGAATTCCGGCGTGGCACTGCACGTGTGGAGAAATTATTGTCGCGCGCGAGGCACCGGCAAAATGTTCGAAGTGCGGCGGATCGGAACTGAAGCAGGACACCGATGTGCTCGACACCTGGTTTTCGTCCGGGCTGCTGCCGTTCACCACGCTGGGCTGGCCGGAGAAGACGCGCGACCAGGAGGTTTTCTATCCCACGACGCTTTTGATCACGGCTTACGAAATCCTGTTTTTCTGGGTGGCGCGCATGATCATGTTTGGCTGCCATTTCATGCAAGGCCATCAGCAGGACGCGGCGCTGAAGCAGGCCAGCGGATGGGCGGACAAGAAGGATGACAGCGTGCCTTTCCGCCAGGTCTACATCCACGCGCTGGTGCGCGATGCCGACCGGCAGAAAATGTCGAAGACCAAGGGAAACGTGATCGATCCGCTGGATATTATTCAGCGCTTCGGAACGGATGCGACCCGTTTCACACTGGCGGCGATGGCGGCCCCGGGCACGGACATTGCCTTCAGCGAGAGCCGCACCGACGGCTACCGGGCATTTGCCAACAAAATCTGGAATGCTGCCCGCTTCATGTTCATGAATGTAGACCGGGCGGAGCAGGCTGGGGTCTGGAAGCAGCAGGAATTCATGAAGGGACTGGAGGGTCTTTCCGGGTTTCGAGCGACTACGCTCGAAGATCACTGGATACTTTCGCGCTTCAATCGGGTGACGAAAGACGTTAACGAGGCCTGGCAGACTTATCGTTTTCACGAAGCCGCGAACCGGATTTATGATTTCTTCTGGGGCGATTTCTGCGACTGGTACATCGAACTGGTGAAGCCGCGCCTGGCGCCTGAGGGCGGGATCGAGCAGGCCTCCGCGGGTATCGCATGCGGCAATCTGGTCAGTGTATTTGAAGCGTCCCTGCGGCTGTTGCATCCCGTCATGCCGTTTATCACCGAGGAGATCTGGCACGCCATTTACGACGGCAAGCCGCCGCTGAAATCGATCGCGCTGGCCGCCTACCCGCAGGCGGATGAGCAGCAGTTCGATCTGGCGGCCGAGACCAGCATGGCGATCGTGCAAGACCTGATCGTCAGCGTGCGCAATTTGCGGGCAGAGTTGAAAGTCGAGCAAAAGCAGAAGGTTCCGATTCAGGTTTACACACAGGATGCCCAGATCAAGGCGCTTTTAGAACAAAATCAAGGCGCCGTCGAGCGTCTGGCCGGCGTGCAGAGTGTAACCTTCGTGGATAGCTCGCTGTCCAAACTGGCGGGGGCCCGCTCGACGGCTAGATTCGATGTACATGTAATCTACGAGAAGAAGATTGACCTCGCCGCCGAACGGCAACGCCTCGCCAAGGAACTGGAGCAGATCGAAAAAGAGATTGCCAATAGCCGGCGTCAGCTGAGCAATCAACAGTTTCTGGCCAAGGCCCCGGCCAAAGTTGTCGAGGGCATGCGAAAACGCGTTGCGGACATTGAGGCTTTGCGGGAGAAGATGCGGAACAGCCTGGACGAGTTGGGGTGAACTGGAACTGACATCTCGTAAACCGGGGACTGATTTCTAGAGGAACAGTTGCCGGTTGTCAGTTCGCGGTTCTCAGAATTGGCCTGCTATGGATTGGAACGGACGGCGGATTACCGCGATTGTCGAGAACGCGTTGCTGGAGGACCGCGCCACCAGCGATGCCACCAGCTATGCCTGTATCGACCCTAACCAGCGGGCCGCCGGTACCATCATCGCCAAACAGGATTGCATTCTCGCCGGCGTGGGTTGCGTTTCGCGCATTCTGGATGTTTATGCCGTCCTGGACGGAGCGGTGACGTCGCACTATGAGGTCACCAGCCATCCTGAAGTTTTCGACGGGGTGCGCCTGCACGACCGCCAGACCATCGCGGTGGTGAGGCACAATGCGCGGGTGGTGCTGTCCTGCGAGCGGGTGATTCTGAACTTTCTGCAACGGCTGAGCGGCATCGCTACCCTGACCCGCAAATTTGTGGACTCGGTTTCGGGCACGAAAGCGCGCATCCTCGACACGCGCAAGACCGCGCCCGGCCTGCGTATGCTCGATAAGTACGCGGTGCGCTGCGGCGGCGGCCAGAACCATCGCCTCGATCTTTCCGATGGAGTGCTGATCAAGAACAACCACATCGCGCTGGCGGGAGGAATCGCACCCGCGCTGGAACGCGCGCACCGCAACCGGCGCGGGTCGCAGCCGATCGAAGTGGAAGTGCGGACACTGGCGGAACTGGAAGACGCTCTCCTTCACGGAGCGGAGGCTGTCCTGCTGGACAATATGCCGGTCGCGCAGGTGAAGGAAGCAGTCGCACGCTGCGCCAAAGCGGAGCGGCGCATTCCGGTGGAGTGTTCCGGAGGCGTAACCCTGGAAAATGTGCGAGCCTATGCCGAGGCTGGAGTGGATTTTATTTCTGTGGGCGCGCTGACCCATTCGGCGGTGGCGGTAGATATGAGTCTGCGCGTGACGCCGGCGTAGGGCGCTTTCAGCAGTCAGCTCAACCTGGGGATCGATTTGTTCTTTCGATCACTCTCCCGCATAATTCCCTGCATCAGAAAAGAAGCTATCAGCGGAAGATCCAGCCAGACTGCGCGGGCGAGTCGCCCGCGGCCACACGAGCCTACGGATATGCGCCTGGGGCGGATTGTGCGCTTGCTGATGGAAAACGCCACTGTGGTCGTGAGCGGCACCAAGATTGCCGACGAGATCGGCACCAGCCGCTCCGAGGTGTGGCGGCTGGTGCAGCAGTTGCGCACCCTGGGCGTCGAGATTGCCGGGCATCCGGCGACGGGATACCAGCTGAAGACGGTGCCCGATCTGCTGCTGCCCGACATGCTGGCGCCGGCCTTGAAAGGCACAATTTTCGGCGCCGACGTGCATCGCAACTTTCATCACTATTTCAAGACTGGCTCAACCAACATCGAAGCCATGGCAAGCGCCGCCGCGGGCGCGGCCGAAGGAAGCGTCTTCGTGGCGGAAGAGCAAACTGCCGGGCGCGGGCGGGGGGCGCATTCATGGGAGTCGGCCGCCTCGGCGGGGATCTACTGCTCGGTGGTGCTGCGTCCGGGGTTGCCGCCGGCGGAGGCGCTGGTGCTTTCGCTGGCTGCGGGCCTGGCGGTGCACTCTGCGGTGCGGCAGACTGATCCTGGAACCTTGCCCGATCTGAAATGGCCTAACGATCTTCTGCTCGAGGGCAAGAAGTTCTGCGGCATTCTGACCGAGATGAACGCCGAACCGACACGCGTCCGCTACCTGGTGGTGGGAATCGGGATCAACGTGAACCAGGCGAAGTTTCCGGTTGAGCTGCAGCCGAGCGCAACGTCTCTGCGGCTGGTCAGCGGCACGGAATGGTCGCGGGTGGAACTGTGCGCGTCTTTGCTAAAATCTCTCGACCGCGAATATCGCGACTTGCTGCAGAAGCCGGGAGCGCATGAGTCGATCTTGCGCCGCTTTCAGGAACTGTCGCCGATGGCGCGGGGACAGCGGGTGCGGGTGGAAGAAAGCGGCGATTTTGAGGGACTGACCGAAGGGCTTGACCCGCAAGGATTCCTGCAGGTACGAACGGCGGCGGGCTTGCGCACGGTATTGAGCGGAACGGTGAGGTTGATCTAGAAAAGTTTGCGCGGACGCTATGCTTCTTGTTCTGGATGTCGGCAACACCAACACGGTGCTGGGAGTGTTCGCCCGGGCCGCGCTTGCCGATGGCGGTGAATCGCAGCATCACGAGCGGCTGGTCGCCAACTGGCGGGTCGCGACCATCGCGACCCAGACGGTGGACGAATACGGCGTGCTCTTCCGCAACCTGTTCGCCATGGACAAGATCGAGGTGAAAAGTGTCCACGGGATCATCATCTCTTCCGTGGTGCCGCCGGTCGATTCCACTTTGCGCCAGGTCTGCGAGCGTTACTTCAATACCAGGCCGCTGTTTATCGAACCTGGAGTCAAGACGGGGATGCCGGTGCTGTACGACAATCCTGCCGAGGTGGGCGCGGACCGCATTGTGAATTCGGTGGCGGCTTTCGAAAAGTTCGGTGGCCCTTGCATCGTGGTGGATTTTGGCACGGCGACTACGTTCGACTGCGTCTCGGCCAAGGGCGAGTATCAAGGCGGCGTGATCTGTCCGGGCATTGGAATTTCCGCAGACGCCCTGTTCGAGAAAACGGCGCGACTGCCGCGGGTAGCCATCCGCAAGCCGGCGCGGGTAATTGGCAGCACGACCGTGGGCAGCCTGCAGTCGGGACTTTATTACGGCTACCTCGGGCTGGTGGATGGGATCCTGGACCGGTTGCTGGAAGAGATGGGGCCGCAGACGACGGTTGTCGCCACCGGCGGACTCGCCGCGCTGATCGGGAAGGGATCGAGACACATCAAGCACGTTGACGATTTGCTGACTCTGGACGGCCTGCGCCTCATCTGGGAACGGAACACCGAGGCCGCGCCGGGCCGCGACCGCGCGTCCACGAAACCGTCCCCTTTCCCTGCCGCGCCCGGCCGCAAGCCGCGCTCCCGCTGAGTTGTCCGTGGAAAATTACTTCAATTACTTCACCGAAATCGAAGAGCAGTTTCAGCGGCGGCGTGGCGGCATTCTGCTGCTTTCCACCCTGGACTGGGCGCTGATCGAAACCTGGAAGGACGCGGGCATACCACTCGAAGCGGTCCTGCGCGGCATCGATGGGGCCTTCGAACGTTACGAGAAACGTCCCACAGCCCGCAAGGTCAACAGCCTGGCTTATTGCGCGCAGGAAGTGCTGGCAGCCGCCGAGGAGATGAAGGAAGCGGCGGTGGGCGCATCCAGCAGCGATAAGTCAAGCGCAAAGCCGGCAGGTTTTCAGACTGGAGATATCGTAACGTTTCTGCGGCGCAATGCCGACCTGCTGCTCACCGCAAAGCTTCCAGAGCGGCCCGGGATTTCAGGCGGGGCGGCGGCGCGGGCCACAGCCGGCACACTGCGGGAACTGGCTTCCGAAGTGGAAAAGGGTTCGCCGCATCTCGAGGACCTTGAACGCCGGCTCACGGTGCTGGAAGAGAAGTTGTTCGCGGTGCTGCTGGCGGCCACACCCGACGACGAGATTGTCGCGGTGCGGGCTGAAGCTGACCGCGAGCTGAGTCCCTACCGGCGAAAGATGCCCGCGGCGCAGATTGATCAACTGCAGAAACAGTATTTGCATAAGCGATTGCTTGAAAAATACGGGCTGCCGAGGCTGAGTTTGTTTTATATGTGATTGTATGGGCGGGCGCCCTCGCCCGCTGCTTTTGATTTTGGCTCTGTTTGGGGATCGGTTGCTCAATACGTTAAGAGTCAAGAGCGGCGGGCGAGGGCGCCCGCCCCACACCGTCCCTGTAGAATCTAGGCTTGCGACTTGACATCGAAAAGCTCATCTACGGTGGCGAAGGGCTGGCCCGGCTTCCTGCCGACGAGCGCGGCCCCGGCAAGGCGGTCTTCGTTCCTTTCGTTCTGTCCGGCGAAAGCGTAGAAGCGGGCCTGCGTGAAGAGAAACCAGGATTTGCGCGCGCCCGCCTGGAAAGCGTTCTCACCGCCTCCGCTCGCCGCATCGCTCCCCGATGTCCCTACTTTCAGCGCTGTGGCGGGTGCCACTATCAACACACGGATTACGAACATCAGCTCGAAATCAAGGCCGCCATCCTGAAAGAAAACCTGCGGCGGATTGCCAAGCTTGAACTAGGCACGGAGTTGACCATCCATTCTTCGCCGCCCTGGAACTACCGCAACCGCGCACGATTCAAAGTCCAGACCGCGCCGGAATTCGCCCTGGGATATTACAAGTTCAACTCCCACGAACTTCTGGCGGTCGAGGAGTGTCCGATCAGCTCGCCCTTGATCAATCGCGCCCTGGCTGCGGCATGGCAGTTAGGGCGCGAGGGCAAAATGCAATCCACGATTCAGGAAATTGAATTCTTCGCCAATGGCGATGACACGCAATTGCTGGCGGAAGTCTATTGCTCGCCTGAGACGGGGAAAGAACAATTCGGGGCGGATTTGAAAACAGCGCTGGCCGAAATCTCCTCTGTCGGGTTCTTCGCGGCCCGGGGTGTGAAAGCGGAAGGACAGGGCGACGCGAAGGCACTCGGCGGCGGGGGCCACCTCATATATACAACCAGGCTGGCTTCTTACCGAGTCAGCGCGGGAGCGTTTTTCCAGGTCAATCGTCATTTGACGGATGAGCTGGTAGACATTGTTGTTCATGGGCGGGGCGCCCACCGGACAGCCGGCGGGGACGCCGGCGCTACGGGAACTGCTCTCGATCTCTATGCTGGGGTGGGGCTTTTCTCTTCTGTCCTGAATCGGGAATTTGAACGTGTGATTGCGGTTGAGTCGTCACCGACTTCTCATGCCGATCTGCTATACAATTCGCCCGCGAACGTGCAGGCGGTCCGCGCCACCACGGAACAGTATCTGGAGAATGCAGCCGGCAAATTGCGCCCCGCGCTGATCGTGGTGGATCCACCACGCAGCGGATTGGGCGAACGGGTGATCCGAGGACTGGTGAACCTGAAAGCTCCTCGCATCGCTTACGTTTCATGCGATCCGGCAACTCTGTCCCGCGACCTGGTGCGGCTGCTTCAATCCGGATACCGGGTGGACGAAGCGCATCTCGTGGATCTATTTCCCCAGACCTACCACCTGGAAAGCGTCTTCCACCTCGTCCGCTAGTACAGCCCAGGTGGGGGCAGCCCTTCGCCATCGCTCAGGGCAGGTCCTCGGCAGTCCGGCTGAGCGACGTTCTCTGTCATTTGCACAAAAACCTGTCGAGCTGCGCTCGACCGAACAGCCGAGGGCGGCTGTTCCCACGTGGTCTGTGACGATTTCGCAAGCCAACCCGGGGCCGGCTCTCGCTTCCGCGGGTGGCGGAAGGCAACCCTTGCTTTGGGCTGCGCTGGCCTTTGCCGCTGGAATTGCCATCGGAGTTCATGCCTGGAGGCCGCCGCTCTGGTGGGTGGTGGCATGGATCGTATTCGCCGTATCGGGTGCGTACTTCGTCCGGCGAAGGGCCTGGGTAGGGTCCATCGTGGGATTGAGCGCTCTCTTCTTCCTGGGCGCGCTCATGGTTCAAGTGCGCAGCCCAGATGACCCAGCCAATTCTCTCTGGCCGCGCTTCGCCGACGGGACAGAAGTCACGGTCACCGCCCACGTCACCAAAGAAGGCAGCCTGCAGGAGGACGGCACGGGCAGCCTCCGCCAGAGGATCGCGGTTGAGACCGAACAGATCACCCGGGGCGAAGAGAATCTCGCCGTCAACTCCGGCTTGCGGATTAATGTTTATCAGCCGCAATTGAAAAGCGAAGGTGAGTCAGCGGCCGGCGTTCCACCCATGCGCCGGTTTGAGTATGGCGAGCGCCTGCGTTTTCCCGCCAGGATTTCGCCGCCGCGCAACTACCGCAATCCAGGCGCATTTGATTACCAGGGCTATCTCTCAGACCACGGAATCGTGGCTTTGGCGACGACCAAAGCTGGCAGCATCGAGGTGCTTCCCGGTTTCGCCGGTAGCCGGATCGAACTCTGGCGTTCTCGAATCCACCGCAGAATCCTGGAAAAGGTCCACGCTCTTTGGCCGCCAGGCGAAGCCGCCTTGATGGAAGCCATGGTGATTGGGGAAGATGCCTTTATCAATCGCCCCACCCGCGCGGACTTTCAGAGATCCGGTACCTACCACGTGCTGGTGGTCTCGGGGATGAATGTCAGCATCCTTGCGCTGGTCGTGTTCTGGTTTCTGCGGCGCCTGCGGGTCAGCGATCTGCTGGCGGGCGCGATCACGGTTTCGCTCATGGTGGCGTATGCCGTACTCACCGGTCTGGGCTCCCCCGTCTGGCGCGCCACGCTGATGCTGGCAATTTATTTAGGGGCGCGACTGCTCTATCGCGAGAAGTCGATGTTGAACACCATCGGAGCAGCAGCCCTGGGTCTGCTGGTCGTGAATCCACGAGTCCTCTTTGGAGCCAGTTTCCAGCTGACCTTCTTGTGCGTGTGGCTGGTGGCGGCGGTGGGCATACCCATCCTGGAGCGGACGTCGCAGCCCTTCCTCCGGGGCTCGCGGCATATCGCTTCCCAGTCCTACGATTTTGTTCTGCCCGCGAAGGTGGTCCAGTTTCGCCTGGACCTGCGCATGATCGCAGGCCGGCTGGAAGGTTTCGCGGGCCGGCGCGTCTCATTGCCGGCGCTGGCGACCGCTTCACGCCTGCTGCTGGGCGCCGGCGAATTGCTGCTGATTTCAGTCATCATGCAGATCGGGCTGGCGCTTCCCATGGCGTACTATTTCCATCGCGCTACGGTCGTCGGATTGCCGGCGAACCTGCTGGTGGTGCCGCTGATGGAACTGCTGATGCCTGCGGCCGTCGCGGCCATGGCGCTGGGATACGTTTCGCAGGCCCTGGCAAGGATTCCGTCGCTGATCGCGGGCATTGCGCTCGAAGGTATTGCCGGCACCGTGCGCTGGCTGGGCGGACTGCGGATCGCCGATCTGCGGGTGCCCACTCCGGGGACCACTTTGATTTTAATGAGCGCCCTGGCGATCGCGCTGGCCATGACGCTGGTCCGACGCCGTCCCGGGCTGGCGGCAGGCGGCGTGGCGGCATTGGCTGCCAGCGCACTCTGGATTTCAGCCGTCCCGCCGCATCCGCAGATTCGGTCCGCAGTGCTCGAGATGACAACCATTGATGTAGGCCAGGGAGACGCGATTCTGCTGGTCTCCCCCAGCGGGCGTACCCTGCTGGTGGATGCGGGAGGCCTGCCGCGCTGGGCGCATTCGGATTTGGATATCGGCGAAGACGTTGTGTCTCCATACTTGTGGTCGCGCTCCATCAGCCGCCTCGACGCCCTCGCCATCACGCACGCGCATGCCGACCATATGGGCGGAGCGGCGGCTGTACTGGCCAACTTCCGGCCGCGGGAGTTGTGGCTGGCCGATCCCTCCGATCCCAAGCTAAGCGGGTTGGTTCAGCAGGCGCGGGAATTGGGGGTACGCGTGATCCGCCGCCGGGCGGGCGATGAATTTGACTTTGGCGGGACCGACGTCCGCGTTCTGGCTCCAGCCGCCGAGGATCCTGCGGCGCGGCGCAACGACGAATCTCTGGTGATGAAACTGGCCTACGGAACAACCTCAGCCCTGCTCGAGGGAGATGCGGAGAACCGGTCAGAACGCCAGATCGCGGACGAGCATCCGGAAGCGGATCTGCTCAAGGTGGCGCATCATGGCAGCGCCACTTCCACGATTCCGCTGCTGCTCGAAAGGGTGCATCCTCGATTCGCCGTGATTTCGGTGGGAGCGCGCAACACCTACGGACATCCGCGAGAAGAAGTTCTGGCCCGGCTGGAAAAAGCCCACGTGCTGACTTACCGTACCGATCTGGAAGGGGCGATCACGTTTTATCTGGACGGCAGAACGGTTATCCCGGCTCTTTCTCCGGCGGAAGTCCACTGATATCGATTTCCGCGGTTTCATCGCTGCCTGGTGCCTGGCGATATTCCTCGATGACGCGTCGCGCCCGGTCCGCATCCTCTTCCCGCACCAGGATGACAGTCCCGCCGACTCCGGGAAGAATGTCTTGCTGCGCCGCCAGCGAAGTAACATCGGAATCGATCCCGGTGGACTCGAGCAGGCCGTGCACGACCAGCGCCTCGGATTCCTGTTCGGTGTCGAAGATTCGCACCAGCTTTCCATTCGGACTGGGGCGCGCGGCGGGACGTTCGTTCATAGATCCTCCGATCGGGGGAAGCAGACGGGAACCGGTACACCAAGACTGCATTGGCGCCCCATGATTGTACCTCGGGTGGCACGGGTTACCGAAGTCCTGCGCTTCTTTGCTGTTGCATGTGCCTCCGAATGCCCGGAGAATAGGGCAGTAGGACGAGCGCAACGTTCGATTGTCGCCGGGCATCAGACTAAGGGTCCGATGCCGGGGTCTTGCGTGATCTGCAAATTGTTGGGGGCCGAATGAGCAGCGGGAAGCGGGCTGAGCCGGGTGCGTGTCTGACCGACAAAGAACAGGAAGCCAGAAATATCCGGCGGCTGCAGCTCATGATGAGCATGGTCACGTCGGTCATCAGTCAGGACCGCGACCTCACCCTGGAAGAAGCGTCGGAACTGGCCGCCGGCGCAAAACGCGCGGCCCTGGCCATGTTTCCCGACAAGGAATTCGCCTTCGACATCCTTTACAAGCCTCGACTGCAGCGGCTGATGAACGAGCGGTTCCGTCTGCAGTAATAAATCTTTCATCACGGGCCACGTAGGGGCTGATGTCCTCATCTGCCCAGCGGAGCGAAGCTCCGCAAGGTTTGGTCCTCCCAAAAACCGAGTCGAGCTTCGCTCGACTGGACAAATGAGGACATCTGTCCCTACGTGGTTCGTGAGCCCTGGTTGATTCGAGAAGCCAGAACTGGCATAGAATGGTGCCGCTATGAGGACATGGCAAGTTCTTGCTCTGACGGTTCTGAGTCTTTTACTCGCGCTCACCATTGCGGTTCGCTCTTCCGCGGACAACCAAACCAAAGCCGGCAACGTGAGTGAAGCGAGAGCCATGTCGGAGGCCTCCGACGGAGACAACTGGTTGCTCAACGGACGCACCTTTGACGAGCAGCATTTCAGCCCGCTCAAGGAGATTACCGATAAGAACGTCGGCGGCCTTGGCCTGGCCTGGTATCTCGACATCGACAGCGGAATGGGAGTCGTCTCGGAGCCGATTGTGGTCGATGGCGTCGCTTACGTGAGCGCGCCGCTGTCGGTGGTCTATGCCGTGGATGCGGCTTCTGGAAAATTGCTCTGGAAATTCGATCCCAAAATCCGGCTGGACCTGGCCATCAATGGCTCCTACTCCGCGCGCACTAACGGCGGGGTGGCGGTTTGGAATGGAAAGGTATACGTGGGTACGGGGGATTGCCGCCTGATCGCGATTGACGCGGCCTCGGGAAAACAGCTTTGGGATGCCGCGGTGTGCGATGCCACTCAGACCGGAATCACCGGCGCGCCGCACGTCGCCAAAGGAAAAATATTGATGGGATACAACGGCTCCGACGACGGCGTGCGGGGATCGCTGGCCGCTTACGACGCCGAAACCGGCAAAGAGGCGTGGCGCTTCTGGACGGTCCCCGGAGATCCGGCCAAGGGGTTCGAAACCAAAGCGCTCGAAATGGCCGCGAAAACCTGGTCGGGGAAGGATTCGTGGAAGATCGGTGGCGGCGATGTCTGGACCGCGATTACTTACGATCCGGTCACCGGCCTGGTGATTTTCGGCACTGCCGGAGCAGGCGTGGACTACGGCGAGTTGTCGTCCATCAAAGTCGCCGGCGATAAGCTTTTTGCCGGATGCATTATCGCGGTGGATGCTGAAACCGGAGAATATGCCTGGCATTTTCAGACCAGCGCGCCGGGACTGCAAACCGAGAACAATCACATCCTGATCGCCGACCTGGTCATCGACGGCAAGAAGCGGCACGTCGCCATGACCGCGCCCAAGAACGGCTTCTTCTATGTGCTGGACGCCAAGACCGGAAAACTTCTCTCGGCGAAACCGCTGGTCAAACTGGCCTGGGCCAACTCGGTTGACTTCAAGACCGGGCGCCCTGAGGAAGTCCCTGTCTCCGCGGGCGGCGGGAAACAATGGACCGTCCACAACTGGTGGCCCATGAGCTATAGCGCTCTCACCGGGCTGGTGTATGTACCGGCAACCGACCGGAAGCCGGCGTCGAACACCGCGGTTGAATCCGGCGAGTGGATGCATGGCACTGAAGGCAGGCTGATCGCGTGGGACCCGGTCGCCGAGTCTGCACGCTGGTCGGTGCAGGAACCCATCGCCACCAACGGCGGCGTCCTCTCAACCGCCGGCAACCTGGTTTTCCAGGGACAGGGCTCGGGAGAATTTGCCGCCTACGCTGCCGACAGCGGGAAAAAAGTCTGGTCGATTCAAACCGGCTCGGCCATCGAATCGATTCCGGTGACGTTCAGAATCAAAGGCGAGCAGTACATCCTGTGCCCGGTGGGATGGGGATCGGGATCGCGACTGTTTGCGCCCTCATGGACCATGGCGACTCCGCAATCAAAACGTGGGCCAGTCCGTCTGCTGGCTTTCAAACTTGGCGCCACGGTGCCTTTCCCGGTGCCGCCGGATGTCGTGCCGCCAGTCCCAAAACCCCCGCAGCAGACCGCCAGCTCGGAAATCATTCACAAGGGTTCCCTCCTCTATGGCAAATTCGTCTGCGATGGTTGTCATTCGCCGGATACGGATGGCAGCGGCGCCTGGGTGCTCAACGGCGCGATTCCCGATTTACGGTACGCGCCGCCGGACGTGCATCGCGACTGGTACGGCATCGTCCTGGGCGGCACGCACTGGGACAAGGGAATGCCAGGCTTCGCCGATCCTCCAAAATTCGCCTTCCCCAATCTGAAGATGACGAAAGACGATGCGGATGCAATTCACGCTTATGTCATTGACCAGGCATGGAAGGCGTACAACAAGGAGCAAGCCGCGGCGAAGGCAAACGGCACGAAGGACTAGTGCACTGGTGCGCGGATGGCACCCTGATCTCTAGTCGCTCCGGTTCTTGTCCCTCTTGCATTGACCCCTCCATCGTCACCGGTCTAGACTCGCT
>Ga0187824_10000044_pt1 | contig 17948 bp, 12 predicted proteins | sample NC_wetland_sal_i_13_FD_132437 | JGI IMG/M metagenome (GOLD analysis project Ga0187824, IMG submission 132437) | Wetland sediment microbial communities from Neuse River Estuary, North Carolina, USA - SourceSoil_4 | ecosystem: Environmental > Aquatic > Freshwater > Wetlands > Sediment | place... | reverse complement strand
TGCCACGTCGGGAGCCACGCGAAGAAGGGGATGACCGGGACGATCGTGGTGCGAGGCTAGCGGGGCACCCGGAAGAGCCAGCCGCGCGCGCCGGCGAGCGAGGGCGCGACCGGCATCGTGAAGGCCACGAGCACCCCGTCGCCCGAGAGCCACGTCCGCCGCGGGACCGATCCCGGATCGTACTCGCCGCGCGAGATGCTCTCGAGGTTCCACGAGGCGAGCCTCCTCCCGTCGCTTCCCAGGAGATACACGGGCCCCGTGGTGAGGCGCACCAGGGCCCGCTGGCCGTCGTCCGAGAGCGATAGCTCCAGCACCTCCGCCAGCTTTCCCCCCTCGACCGGCAGATTCTTCCGGGCCCAGACCGGGTTCTTGCGCGACGTATCGTAGAGGGCAATCCAGAGGCCCGTCCCGGTGTGCTTCGCCACCGGCGAGCTGGTCGCGACCAGCACGAACTTCCCGTCGGGGGTGATGGCCGTGCGCCCGACCGAGTTCCGCGGCAGCGCGGCCCGGAGCCTCTCGGCGCCGGTGCGGTCGAATACGACGAGCTGTCTCTCGCGCGCGATCGCCACATCTCCGAAATTGCTGACCGAGAACTCGCGCGGGTCGGCCGCGAGCGTGCGCGCCCAGAGAATCTTCCCCTCCAGATCGAGAAGCCTGAGCTCGTCCTGCCTCGAGCCGGTGGCGGAATCCGCGAGCCCGATGCTGTTCACCGCCAGGAAGTTCTCGAGCGGCGAGGCCTCGCCCCAGCCCGCGAGGCCGGGCCAGCTGGCGCGCGGGGCGCCGCCGGAGAGGCTCAGCACGTTGAGGCGTGGAACGGAATCACCGCGGGAGGGCGCTTTCTGCGCCAGCACCAGATCCCGGCCCAGCGCCGCCGGGATCGACTTCACGCGCGCCTGCCAGAGAAGGGCGCCCTCCGTGTCGTAGAAGCGCGCGCGGCGCGCGAGCGGGGCCCCGGTCGCGGGGTCCGATTCGGCGGCGGCCGAATCCGCGGGCGTCTCGATGACGACCCAGCGGTACTTGGGGAAGATGCGGGCCCAGTGCGCCGCCATTTCCTGCTTCGGCCAGGAGGCGAGGAGGGTGGCCTGGCCGGCATGCGGCGGGAACACGAAGAGCGATTCCGTGCCGAGGTCGCCCAGCACGCGGAGGGCGGACCACTCGGGGGTCTCGCCCCCGGCGTCGCCCTTGTTGTGATACACGGCGGCGTTCCATTCCAGCGGGCCGACGCCGTTCAATACCACCTGGGGAACGATGGCCGGCGTCGAGGACTTCGCCGCGGGCGCGCGCGGGCGCGCCTTGCGGGGCGCCGCCGCCATCCCGACGAGAGGCCCCGCGATCACGATCGCACCCAGGAGCGCGACGATGATGCGCGACGTGGCCGGGCTCCCTACTTCTTCGTCGGCGTGGCGGGCCGGTGGGCCGCCGAACGGGATCGCGCCCGTTTCTTGGTGGTCCCGCTCTTGGACGGCGCGGGAGATTTCAGCGTCAGATCGCGAGCCACCCACACGTCCTCGTTTCGCTCCGTGACGATCGAGGAGTAGTAGATCGACTTCGAATCGAAGGCCCACGTCGGCTTGATGCAGTTCCCCGCGGTCGTGAGCGGGAACGCCTTCCCCGTTGCGACATCCAGGACCCACACATCGCGCTTCATCCCGATCTGTCTTCCGAACGCGATCCACTTGCCGTCCGGGGACCACGAGGGCCATGTGTCCTCGAACGCCTGGCCGTCCACCATGCCGCGCGTGAGCTGGATCTCCTTCCCCCCGCGCGAGGGCACCTTGTAGAGGTGGTATTTCGTGAAGAGGATGTTTCCCTCCATGGTCTGCTGCCTCGTGGAATCGTATTCCTTCGCCACGAAGGCGATCCACTTGCGGTCCGCGGACCAGGTGGGATGCCCCGGGCTCCCCCGGCTGTTCGTCACCTGCGTGGCCATGTCGTCCTCGGTCTCGCCCGAGGAATCCATGACGTAGATGTTGAAGCCGTAGAGGTCGCCGGGCCGAACGCGGTTCGAGTAGAAGGCGATCTGGCGCCCGTCCCCGGAGTACGTGCCGAAGCGGTGGCTCCCCGGCGCGTGGGTCAACTGCCGCGGGTTGCCTCCGTCGAAGGGCACCGAGTAGATGTTGTAGCGCCTCCCGCGGGTGGAGACGAAGAGGATCGACTTGCCGTCGGGCGCCCAGCTCGGCGTTCCCGCGCGCACGCTGTCCGGCTCGTGCGTGAGCTGGCGGGCCTCGCCTCCACTGTCGGCGGGCATGATGTAGATCTGCGTGGCACCGTGGCCGCAGCGATCGGACGTGAAGGCGATCCACTTGCCGTCGGGCGAAGGAGCGGGGTCGGTATCGCGGGTGGTGTCCGAGGTGATCTGCGTGAAGGTGGTGGCCCGCGCGCGCGCCGGCGCGAGCGCGAATGCCGCGAGCGCCGTGCCCACGAGGGCTGCAATCAGCCATGCGTTCTTCCCGAAGAAACGACGCTCCATTGGCTTACCTCTACCCCGGGGTGAGGCGGCGGGTTCCGCGCCTAGGGGCGCGGCGCAAACCCTTCGCCTGTGGTCAGGACTTCGTACGACGCGACGCCCAGAGCCAAGCGGCGAATCTGGCTCCAGGGCCGATCCAGGACATGACACTTGAGCACCGCGAGCACGATCTGGTGCGACACCACCGCGACGAGGCCCTCCGACGCGGGATGGCGAGCGGCGATCTCGCGCATCGCATCCACCGCCCGGTCGCGCACCTCCGCGAGAGGCTCGGCGCCCGGAAGGGCGGCCGACGTCGGATCCTCGCGCCAGCGGCGATACAGATCGAGATCCGGCAGCTCCGACTCGGAGAGCCCCTCCCAATCGCCGTGGTGGATCTCGTTCAGTCTCGCGTCGGTGGTCACGCTCACGCGATGCGGCCCCGCCACGTAGGAGGCCGTCTCGATCGCGCGCGGAAGGGTGCTGGAGTAGACGGCCTGGATGGGCACCTCCCACAGCACCCGGGCCAGGCCCTTCGCCTGCTCATGCCCCGCGGGATTCATCGGCGCGCCCTTGGAGCCCTGGACGCGCTTCTCGCGATTCCAGTCGGTCTCCCCATGGCGCACGAACACGAAGTCGCGCGTGAGCGCCGCCGTCAGACTAGATCCTGCCCGCATGGGCGAGAAGCTCCGCGTTCAGGATGGCGGCACCGGCCGCGCCGCGGATGGTGTTGTGGCCGAGGGCGTCGAATTTCCAGTCGAGCACCGGGCACGGACGGACGCGGCCGACCGTGATCCCCATGCCCGACGCGCGGTCCACGTCGAGGCGCGGCTGCGGCCGGTCGTCCTCCTCGCGGACCTGGAGCGGCTCGGCGGGCGCCGAGGGGAGCTGCATCCTCTGCAGCGGGTGAAACGCGCGGAGCGCCGCGAGCACCGCCTTGAGCGACGCCTTGCGCCGGAGCTTCACGCTCATCGCCATGATGTGCCCGTCCAGGACGGGGACCCGATGACACGAGGCGCTGACCGTGATGCCGGCCGGATCGATTCCCTTCGCTCCGAGCCGTCCCAGGATCTTGTTCGTCTCCGGCTCCATCTTGAGCTCTTCCCCCGGAATGTAGGGGATAACGTTCCCGAGGATGTCGAGCGAGGGAACGCCGGGATAGCCGGCGCCGCTCGTCGCCTGGAAGGTGGTGACGATGAGCGACTCCACGCCGAACTCCCGGTGCAGCGGCGCGAGCGCCATCACGAACACGATCGCGGAGCAATTCGGATTCGTGAGGATGCCGCCGCCTCCGAATTTCTGGCGGTCCAGAAGCTCGATGTGGTCTCGATTCACTTCGGGAATGAGGAGCGGCACCAGCGGATCGAGCCGGTGGTTTCGGGCATTCGAGGACACCAGATGGCCCGCGCGCGCGTAGCGCTCCTCCAGCTCTCCGGCCACGGAGGCGTCGAGCGCGGAGAAGAGGATCGGCGACTTGAGCGGGTCCCCGGGGGAACGCATCTTGAGCCGCGCGACGGACTCCGGGATCCGGGTCGTCAGCTTCCAGCGCCCTCCGACCGCCTCGGTGTAGGTTCTCCCGGAGCTCTGATCGGAGGCCATCACCTCGGCCACGTAGAACCACGGATGGTCCTCGAGAAGCTGGATGAAGCGCTGCCCCACGGTGCCCGTGGCGCCCAGGACGGCGACCGGGATCGGCTCCCGGCCGTTCTGCCGTCCTCGTTGCGAGGGGCGCTTCGAAACCGTTGCGGTGGCACGCGATTTTGTTAGCATGGGCCGCTCATGATACGTTCGCTCGATCGCCCTTCGCAATCCCATTCCCCCCGTTCGAATCGTAAGATCGGCATCCCGGGCGCGTATCGTTATCTCGCGTTCGCTCTTGCGATCGCAGTCCAACTCGCCGCGAGCGCAGCCTGCGCGCAGGCGCCGAGGGTACTCGCGGTGTATCCGGCGAACGGGGCCATGCGCGTGCCGGTGAATGCGGTCCTGGTCTTCGTGTTCGACCGGCCCACGGCGAAGCACGTCGCCTACTCGGTGGCGGACCTGGATCCGAGCGCCGGCGGCGGCCTCATCACCACGGCCCTGGACCGCTGGTCCGCGAGGGGCGACACGCTCTATATCACGCCGCTCTCGCCGCTAGCCTTCGGGCACCTCTTCGGCATGAAGCTGAATCTCGTCCAGGACACGACGGGCACCAGCTACACCAACCCGACCTACTATCAGCAGATCTACAACTTCACGACGGCGTTCCAGGCGAGGGTGGAGCGGGTCCAGGCCGGGAACTTCAATCTCTCGCTCACGCCGGACGTGACGCTGCCCGTCCCGATTCCGGTGCGCGAGCTCGCGGGCACCGACGTGGGGTTCACCTCGGTGCGCGTGCAGTTCCTGCCCTCGTCGGAGGTGGCCGATCCCGGCAACGTGCCTCTCGACGCCGCGGTGTCGCCCCTGTACGAGTACACGCTTCCCAGCAACATCTACCTTCGCCGGAGCGGGACCGCGACCCTGGTGGCGCCCGTCACGCTCCCCGCATCCCTCGCGCGCACCATCCCGCAGGGCGTCCTCGGGGTGAGGCTCACGTTCTACGGAACCGACGAGACGTCCTCCCCCGTCGTCGTGGACGCCCAGTTCCGCGTGGACCCGGCGAATGTGACCGTCCACCAGGCGAGCGTGCTGCCCGCCATGGCTTCCGACGTGTTGGTCCGGTCGGCCGTGCTGGAATGGCCGCTCCACGGCGCCGTCATCGCCGCCGGGGACACGGTGGTCCCGCGCGCGGTCGTGACGGGCAACGGCACCGGCGCCTTCCGCGCGGCCTTCTACATGGATGGCGATCTCATCGCGACCGAGGAGGGATACATGGAGGCGGGCCGCCCGGTCGAGGTGGCGATGCGCGGGCCGCTCCCCACGAGGCGGCTGGGCGAGCACCGGATCCAGTTCGCCGTGGAGTCGCCGCAGCCCGTCGCCGCGAATCCCATCTCGATCGTGTGCGCCCCGCCGCCGAACGGCGTGGCGCCGCGCCCGCGGGGCCTCTTCGAGCCGCCGCCGCCTCCCGCTCCGGCCACGCCCCCGCGCCTGCACGGCGCCGTGACGTGGCTCGGCGAGGCGAAGACCCATTTCCGCGAGGAGGATCACTCGGCGGCCGGATGGGGCGCCTGGAATGGAGGGTACGACCTGGGCCCGACCCGGAAGATCGAGGCGGAGATCTCGATGCGCGCGCGCTTCGATGACCTGGGGAACGGGAGCGCCGAGCCCCAACACGTGCAGGTCCGCTACTCCGACCCGAGCCACTCGCTCCAGTACGGGGACGCTCCGCCGGACCGCGCGGCCGAGACGCCGCTCCTCATGAGCGCCGTTCCGCGGCGGAGCGCGCAGGGGACGTGGCGCGGCACGCCGCTCGGCGATCTCCAGGGCTACCTCGCGATGTCGGCGAGCCCCGTCTCCGCGGGCGGCGAGATCCGGAATCGCGGATCCGATCTCTATGCCGCGAGGCTGCGGCGGTCTTTGTGGAAGGACCGCGTCGAGGCCACGGTGTACGGGGGTTACACGCACGAGAAGGGCGGCCCGAACCCGAGCGTGTTCGGCGCGCCGGCCGACAGCCTGGTCCATCGCGCGGCGATCTACGGCGGCATGGCGAAATTCGACCTCCCCGGAACCTGGACGCTGGTCGCGGACGGCGCCACCGTCCGGCATCGGACGACCGCGGGCGTGGAAGAGGGCCGCTCGCGGACCGGATGGCGGACCGAGCTCAAGGGCACGGCCGCGGGATTCGCGGCGACCGCGCAGGGCTTCTCCTACCAGCCTGAGATGGCCACGGCGCTCAACCCCTACGCGCTCTCGGATCGCCGCGGCGGCTTCGCCCAGCTCGAGCGCGGGTTCCTGAACTGGCGCTTCTTCGGCACCTTCCGCTCCGAGGAGCCCACGCAGAAAGACGGCCTCGAGCCGGCCGTGCGCGTCCAGACCGCCACGCTCGGCACCCGGCTCGCGTTGAACCAGGAGAGCTGGGTGGCCCCGACGCTGACGCGCATCACGAACAAGGGAGCCAACACCGACTTCACGGAGAACCGGATCGGGACCGAGTACTCCGCCTCCGAGCCGCTCGGCGGAAGGACCACCGCGCGCTTCGACATCGGATTCATCAACGACGATCTGCGCGCGGCGACCAAGCGGCGGGTGGTGTCCGGCTCGGTGGTGAGCACGCGCCGCCACCCCGGACGCATCGTGAGCACGCTCACGCTGGGGCTGGAGCAGAACCACTCGAGCGGCGTGAACCTGGACGACTCCACGATCCAGGGCTCCTTCGAGGCGCGGTGGGAGGCCGTCGCCGGCCGCTTCCTCGTGACCCCGTTCTTCTCCGGGTCGGAGCGCCGCTACGAGCTGCTCGGGACGAAAGAGGACCGCTACTCGGCGCGACTACAGCTGGCGCTCCTTCGTATCGCCGGACTCGGGGAAAACGCGGTGGCCTTGACGGGCCGCATCGACCGCGTGCAGCATCTGACCCCGGCCCTGCCCAAGGACCTGGACACCTCGGTGCAGCTCACGATCGGCCAGCGGTTCGGCATCGGCGGTCTGTAGTCTCAACGGCGTCGGACGCCCGACGCCCGCACGCGGACCCGCCTCGGCGCCCGCCGCCTCACCCCGCACCGCAACCCGCGTCCCACGCGCGAATTCGCGACCTCTCGGGCCCGGGCGATCCGCCATCACGATGGAACGGATCGTGCTCGGCGGAGACTCGCCCTCGCTCCTCGGCGCCCACGGCGCGGCTCAGCCCGCGCGAATCTCGGAAGGGGTGCCGATATGAAACGCTTCACGCTGTTCCTCGTGGTCCCAGCGCTCGCCATCACCGCGCTCGCCGTCGTTACGCCAGGCTGCTCGAAGCAGGGGGTTCAGCGCGTCGCGGCTCCCATGCCCGCGCCGGATCCCAATCTCAGGGAGTTCGAGAGCGCCCGATGGGTCACGGCCGAGTCCGAGCTGCGCGCCGCCGCGGCCCGCGCGGCCAAGAGCCCGGTCATGGCTCAGGCGGTCCAGGACCAGGCCTCGGATCCGCGGCTTTCGCTATTCAAGAGCGGTGTGATCGCCGCGTCGGGCATCACGAAGAACGGGGATCAGGTCCAGATCACGCTGTTTCCCTACCAGTACCTCGACGACGCGAACCGCGCCGTCTACTTCGCGATGATCGAGGTGAACGGCGTGCCCCACGTGGAGTCCTTCGAGCTGATGCGAAACGAAAAGCCCGCCGCGGCGGAGACCGGATTCGAGCGCGTCAACGACGGGGACCGCGGGCTCTGGCTCCGGGAGGGCCCGACGTATCTCCAGGCGCAGACCGGCGTCGTGCACCGCGCGCCGGAGAAGTTCAACTGGACCCGGTTCGCCACGTGCTTCATACCGCTGGCCGACCGGATGGTCGGAGCGGTGGAGGACGGCTGCCACAGCATGGGCGACTTCCCCGGGTGCGTCGCGGTGGGCACGGGCGCCGCGCTCCTGGGCGCCGGCCTCTATTGCGGGTTCGCAGCCTGGAACGGTTGAGCCGAGGTCGCCATGCAACTCTCCTGGATTCCCATCTTCGTCATCCTGATCGGGGTCGGCTGCGCGGCCTTCGCGCTCATGCCGCCTCGCTGGTCGCCCGCGCTCTCGCACGGCATCCTCGCGGGCATGGTGATGTACTTCGTGGCGTTCTCGCGCGCGGTCACGGCGGCCCGTTCGGCGATCGGGATCATCCCGCCCCTCTTCGGCCCGCAGGGCATCCTGCCGGCGGTCCTCTACCGGGTCGCCGCGTTTCTGGCCATCCTGGTCGTGATGGCCTACTTCTATTTCGACCGGCGCGCGTTCTTCGACGTGACCTGGCCGATCCTGATTCTCGCGGCGTGGAATCTGGCGGACTCGATGCTCAACCGAAGGGGACGGCTGGGGACGTGAGTGCGGTGAAGCGGTGAGGCGGAGGGGTCAGCGCCCTCCCCGGCTCGAGCGGGGGGAGCGCTCCCTCGCCGCCTTCTGCCGCGCCGAGGGCTCGGGACGGCGGCTCTTCTTCCGCGCCGCCCCGCGCTTGGGCTTTCTCTTCTTTGCCGATGCGGGCCGGGCCTCTTCCACGGCCTTCTTCGCCTCGAGCTCGGCGATGCGCTCCGCCACGCCCACGAAGGCGTAGCGGAACACTTCGTCCACCGCGCTCACCGGGACCAGGGTCATGGTGGAGCGGACCGCCTCCGGCACCTCGACCAGGTCCTTCTGGTTGTCGGCTGGGAAGACGACCGTCTTGATGCCGGCCCGATAGGCCGCCATGATCTTCTCCTTCAACCCTCCGACCGCGATCACCTTACCCCGGAGCGTCACCTCGCCGGTCATGGCGACATCGTTCCGGATCGGCGCCTCCGCCAGGGCCGAGGCGATCGCCATCACGATCGTGATCCCTGCCGACGGGCCGTCCTTGGGGACCGCGCCCTCGGGGAAATGGATGTGGAGGTCGTAGTCGTCGAAGACCTCGGGATCGATGCCCAGGAGCTCGGCGCGCGCGCGCACGTAGCTGTGCGACGCCTGCACCGACTCCTTCATGACGTCTCCCAGCTGCCCCGTCACGATCACGCGCCCCGCCCCGCGCATCTTGAGCGCTTCGATGAGGAGGAGATCGCCGCCCGTCGTGGTCCACGCCAGCCCGGTCGCGACCCCCACCTCGGCGTGTCCCTCGGCCATCTCCGGGAGGACGTACGGAGGACCCAGGAGCTTCTCGATGTCGGCCTCCCCGAAGCACCAGGTCCCCGTGTACCCCGTGGTCCGCTGCCGGGCGCACTTGCGGCAGACGGTTTCGATGGCGCGCTCCAGCTGACGCACCCCCGCCTCGCGCGAGTACTCGCGGATCATCTTCGTAATGGCCGCGTCGTCGAAGCGGATGTCTCCCTCGGAGAGCCCGTGCTCGCGCGCCGCGCGCGGGATCAGATGCCGCTTCGCGATCTCGATCTTCTCCGAGTCCATGTAGCCGGGGATCTGGATCACCTCCATCCGGTCCAGGAGCGGCCCCGGAATGAAGTCGAGCACGTTGGCGGTCGTGATGAAGAGGACCTCCGAGAGGTCGAAGGGTACTTCGATGTAGTGGTCCACGAAGTGGGCGTTCTGCTCGTGGTCCAGCACCTCGAGGAGGGCGGACGCGGGGTCCCCCTGGGCGTCGTGTCCCAGCTTGTCGATCTCGTCGATCATGAAGACGGGGTTCGAGCTATGAACGTCGCGCAGGCTCCGGATGATCTTTCCGGGCCGCGAGCCGATGTACGTGCGGCGGTGCCCCCGGATCTCGGCCTCGTCGCGCACGCCGCCCACGCTCATCCGCACGCAATCCCGGCCCATGGCCCGCGCGATGGAGCTCCCGAGCGAGGTCTTGCCGGTGCCCGGCGGGCCCGCGAAGCAGAGGATGGGCCCCCGGAGGTCGTTCTTGAGCTTCAGCACCGCGAGGTATTCGAGGATCCGCTCCTTCACCTTGTCCAGGCCGAAGTGCTCGGCGTCGAGCCGCTTGCTGACCTCCTCGAGATCGATCGGCTGCCGCACCGGCCGGCTCCAGGGAAGGGAGCACATCCAGTCGATGTAATTCCGGATCACCCCCGCCTCCTGGGACGTGGGCGGGAGGTAGCGGAGCCGGTTCGCCTCCTCGTGCACGACCGTCCTGACGTTCTGGGGCAGCCCGAGCGTGTCCGCGCGGTCCAGAATCTGCCGCACGAGCATCTCCTGGGGATCCTCTTCCCCAAGCTGGCGGCGGATCTCGGTGAGCTGCTGGCGCAGGAAGAACTCCCGCTGGTTCTTCTCCACGTTCGCGTTCGCGCGCCGGACCACGTCCTCGGCCACGCTGAGCCTTGCCACCTCGCTCTCCAGGGCCTCGGCCACCAGCGTGAGCCTGCCCCCGACGTCCAGCGTCTCGATCACGCGCTGCTTCGTCTCCACCGGAAAGCGCACGATCGAGGCCACGGTATCCGCGAAGAGGCCCGGATCCCCGAGATTCATGCTGAAGACATTGTCCATCTCGGGCGGGTAGGAGTGGTCCAGCTGGGAGATGGTCTTCAAGAGCTGCAGGATCCGGGTCGCCAGGATGTTCACCTGGGCAGGGTCCACCGTGGTCTCGGCCGGGCAGGAGACCCGGGCCTCGATATAGGGTTCGGCGCGCAGGATCTCCTCCACGCCCACCCGCCGGAGCCCCTCGAGGGTGACCTGGACGTTCCCATTCGGCATGTTGAGGCTTCGGATGACCCGGGCGGCGAGCCCGATCTTGCTCAGATCCTGGGCGTTCAAGTCCTTTTCGCGCTTGGCGGGGCTGTAGACGAGCGCGATCAGCTCATCGGGCTCGGCATGTTCACGGAGGAGCGCCTTGGACTGCTCGAGGCGGATCTGGATCGAGGTAACTCCAAGCGGGAAAACAACGGTGCTCATGAGGGGGAGCACCGGCATGACCGGTGGCACATCGCATTCGAGCATCCGGCCGATCTCGGACATCGGTCGCTTGCTCATCCGGGGCGATCCTTTCCGAGGAAGGGGGCGAGGGCGAGGGGACGAAAACGTACGGTATCACAGCTTCCCGCCCGCTGGCCAGTTCGCCCCCCCGTGCCCCCCCAAAATCGAAAGGCCACCAGGGGAAGCTCAACTGATGGCCCATCGATCTTACTCGCCTTCTCCGGTGATTCGCAGGAGTTCGCCCTACCTGCGCCCGGTACTTCTTCTGCTTACCAGCCGGCCTTTCCGCCCGGGGGCGGGAGGGTCGTCGCAGCCGCCACGATGAACAGGATCAACAGATGAGCCATTGGATCTTCACCTCCTTCCGATTGCTTCTTTGGTGTTTCCGTGAACCGTGAGTTTCGTTCGAGCCCCGGCTTACCAGCCAGCCTTGCCACCCGGGGGAGGAAGCGTTCCGACGTAAGCGATGATCACGAGAATCGGGAGAAGAGCAGCCATCACGCACCTCACTTGTTTTGGGTCCCTTGCCGTTTGCTTCGTTACGCTCCACCGACGCCAGGACGTAAGAGCAGTCGCCGTGCCATTTGCAATCAAGGCAGGAATAAAGGCTGTAGGTATATGTCTTATAATGAAATAGCTGGCATGCGATTTGCGGCAGTGGGGCAACGGCAAAGACGTGGAAATGACAACGAAGCGTTACTGTTTCGATGAGTTTTGCTAACGGAAAGCGGTACAGCGGTTTAATTATGTCGCGATAACTTGACTGCCGGTGTCCGTGGCTGTTGTCTGGGCTTTCGCCTGCTCCTGGCCCTGCGTGGGCAGGAAAATGCGGAACGTGCTTCCGGTGCCAACCCTGCTCTCCACCCGGATCGAGCCGCCGTGCGCCTCGACGATGCCTCGGGCGATGGACAGGCCCAGCCCGAGCCCGGAGGAGTTGAACTCCGCCGTGCCCGAGGAGTGGAGGTTGATGTCCTTCAGCTCTACCAGCTTCGCGAAGATCCGCTCCTGGTCCTCCTCGCGGATCCCGATCCCGGTGTCGATCACCGCGACCTCGATGCCCCCCTCGACCCGGCTCGCGTTCAGCTCGATCGAGCCTCCGTCCGGGGTGAACCGCACCGCGTTCATCGCGACGTTCAGGATGGCCTGCCCGAGGTAATCACGGTCCACGCGCGGATGGATGAGGCCCGGCTCCACCCCGATGGACATCTGCTGGTCCCGCTGCGAGACGAAGGGCGCGATCTGAACGGCGATGTCCTCGAGGACCTCGCCCACGTCGCAGGCCGCGAACTTGGCGGGGAGCTGGTTGCGGTCGATGAGCGACATGTCGGTGAGGTCGCGCGCCAGCCGGGTCAGGGTGGAGGTGCCGCGGCATATGGCCGCCAGCCCCTCGCGCTGAAGGGAGGTCACCTCGCCCAGCGACCCCTCTCCCATCATGTCCGCGTACGCGCGGATCATGGTCACCGGCGTGACGATCTCGTGGGAGGCGATCGCGATGAAGTTGGACTTCATACGGTCGATCTCGCCCAGGCGCTCGATCTCGCTCCGCTGCGCGGCGCGCATCGCTTCGAAGTCCTGGGCCAGGCGTCCCATCTCATCCCGCGACCGGACGTTCAGCGGGAAGTCGTAGTTCCCCACGCGCATCTCGTTCGCGGCCTGGACCAGGCGCCGGATGGGCCGGGTCACGCCGGCCGCCACGCCGAGGCCGAGCAGGATGGCCAGCACGGCGGCGGCGGCCCCCGCGGCGACAAGGTCCGCGCCGATCCGCCGCACCACCACGGTCTCCTGGTCGAGCGAGCGAAGGAGGAGGTATCCCAGGTGCCCGCCGATCTCGGGGCCGCGCACTTCGCCGCGCAGGGCGAGGAACCGTTCGCCCAGGACGGGCAGGACCTCGAGGGTCGTGCCCGCCTTCTGGGCCCCGGTGCGCCAGGCCCGGATCTTCCCCACGAGAATCGACCGCAGGGAAGATTCCGGGATGGTGCTCGAAGTGATCTCGCCGTCCACCGTGAACACCACGTCGCTCCGGGTCGTCTCCTTGAGCGCCTCCGCCAGTGCCGCGTCCACGCTCTTGCCCAGCGTGAGGGTTCCGACCAGGGAGCCACCCACCACGATCGGGACCACGGCGACGCGGTACGCGTTCCGCCCCTCCATGACGTACCCGCTCACCGTCCGCCTGGCCAGCGCCTCGCGAATCAGGTTCGACCCGGAGATATCGATGCCGTACTCGCCGGGGCGGCCCCCTCGCACCAGCATCACCCCGTGCTCGTCGGTGACGTCGAAGATCGGCGCGTCGGCGTCGCGCTGGAAGTCCGCGGCCACGCCCGCGAGCGTCTCGTGGAAATCGCCGATCGCCCGCTCGGAGCGCGGGAGGGTGAGCATGGCGAAGAACTTGGGATCCCGCGCCACCACGGTCCCGATCCGCTTCAGCTCTTCGCCCTGGTGCACCATCTGTTTCTCGAACGAGAGGGCCGCCCGGGAGAGGTCCGCGGTGACCGTCCGGTTCTGCTGCGCGGCGACGCGGAAGTTGACCGTGAGGAGCGCCACGACGAGAACGGCGAGAATGGGAAGCGAGGTGGTCGCCGCGATCTTCGCGGCGAGCGTGACACGGGGCCAGGGAAGCCGCGGGGGCTTCATGGCATCAGCGTCGGGACGAGGGCCACGCCTTGCGGGGGGACCTGGACCGTCACGGAGCGCTCCCCCGAGGGCAGCCAGACCTTGATGGTGTGCGTCCCCGGCGTCACGTCGTCGATGCGGAACCGGCCGCTCGGCCCGACCATGCCGAATCGACGGCTGGGCGTGACGACGATGTCGGCGCGCATGTCGGAATGGATGTCGCAGTAGACCTGCACCGTTCCGGGCTTCACGAAGGTGACGCTCCTCGACTTTCCCTTCGGATACCGCCCCAGATCGAACTTCTTCGGGGGCGAGTAGGAGAAGATGTTGTGGTACACGTTGTCGCTGTTGTGAAACTCCACCGTCTGGCCCGCCACGATGGCCAGGATCCGGGGCACGAACTTCTGCCAGAGCTGATCCATGCGCGCCGCAGCGGGGGCGGGTCCCGTCTCGAGAGCCTCGTCGGCGACCCAGGCCACGCCGAAGGTCGTGTCGACCGCCGCGGCGTCGGCCGCCGTCCTCGAGGCCGCGCTGATCTGTCCGACGTAGGGATTGGGCTTGGACGTGTCGTGGATCGCGAGATCGGCGGACCCCAGCGCGACGGACCCCTGCACGGAGCCCGCGAACGCTCGCGACGCCCCCAGGACAAGGAGGGCCGTCAGCGCGGCCCCGGACACGAGGCCCCCGAACCCCACCCGCATCAGAACACCACCGAGAGCTGCGCGGCAGCGAACGCGCGCGTGACCGCCGGGCTGGTGCTCACCAGCGATTGCTGGTGGACCAGCTTCGCGACCAGGCGCGGCGAGGGCTTGAACCCGATCCCGATCTCCCGCTTCCAGATGTTCGCGTCCCATCCGGCCACGCCGCCCCCCGCGAGCGCAACGTCGCTGAAGACCATCCGGTCGAAGCGGGCCGCCACGTACCACCCGGGAAGCACCGTCCACTTGCCCTCGACGTACCAGGCACGCGAGTCCAGATGGCCCACGAACGGGGAGTCGAACCGGTTGTAGACGTACTCCGAGTAGAGAACGCCGTGGCTGTGGGAGAGCTCGAGGTCCGCCGCGGCGACTCTCTGCATGTACTCTTCCACCGTGTGCCCTGCGGGCAGATCCTCGTTCACTTCCGCGTCCAGGTAGGGGCCCCGCGCTCCCGAGACCCCGGCCCGGATCCAGGGCGCGGGCACGAAGCCGAGGCGGGCGAGCACATTCTTCCCGCCGTTGTCGTCGTTCATCATGGGAGCGCCCGCCGTGCCGTTCGTCACGCCGGCCGCGAATTCCAGCGGCGCCATCGTGCCCAGCACGACGGCCCCGAAGTCCCAGCAGTTCTCGTAGAGGATCGGGAGCGCGCGTCCGCCGGTGTAGCCCACGCCCGTGAGGCCCCCGGTCAGGTAGCTCGTGGCATAGCCGCGCCCGCGGTTCGCCACGATGTCCTCGCCGCGGACAGGAATCTGATCTTCGCGAACGTCCGTGTGGTACTCGTACACGAGCGGCGCGCCGATCAGATTGTTCTTGGGCGCGGAGGACCGGTTGGCGAAGGATCCGAGATGGAACGGGATCTTGCCGGCCTCGATGTGGATGTCGCGGCCCTTGGGGTCGGAAAGGCGCACGAAGGCGCCGAAGAGCCGGGCGCCCTTGGACGACCCGTCGTCGTAGATGAATTCCGTGAAGGCGTGGACGTGCTCCTGGATGGGAGCGTCCGCGAAGAGCCGGATTCGCGCGGTGTGGAACGGGTTCTCCCCGTAGTTCTGGGTGTTGACGCCGTCCTGGTCGCTCCGGCTCTCGCCCACCAGGTCCAGGTTGCCCGACACGTTCACCGGTCCGGCCTCCCCGCATTCGCCGCGGGACGCGAGGCCGGGTAGAAGCGCGAGCGCCAAGGCCATCAGCGCGACGCGCGCCACCGCGCCGCCGCGACTCGATTCGATCCAAACCAGACGCACGAACACCCTCCCTGGAATGCCGGGAACGCCGGAACCCCCATCTCAGCGCACATTTCGGCCATTTCGCGCATGATCGTGAGCGGAAACGATGGTGTAGACTGCGCGGATGGAATCGCACGAGCTGAGCCCCGCGGGGATTTCGCCCCTCGCCGGTCCGGCCCCCCTTCGCAAGGGGCAGACCCTGGAACTCGAGATCTCGGACCTGGCCTACGGGGGCAAGGCCCTGGCCAAGGTCGAAGGCCTGGTGGTCTTCGTGGAGAACGCCCTGCCCGGAGACCGCGTCCTGGCCACGATCTATCGCCGGCGCCGGCAATACGCGGAGGCCCGGGCCCAGCGGATCCTGGTTCCGTCTTCCTCCCGGGTGCCCGCCCGCTGCACCCATGTTCCCATTTGCGGCGGGTGCCGCTTCCAGGACTTCGACTACCCCGAGCAGCTCCGCCACAAGCAGACCCAGGTCCAGGATTGCCTCACGCATCTCGGACGGCTTCGCGCGCCCGTGCGGCCCGTCCTGCCCGCCCCGAAGCTCTTTCACTACCGGAACAAGATGGAGTACTCCTTCGGCCGGGACGAGTCCGGGCGGCTGACGCTCGGGCTCCACCAGCGGGGCTTCTTCGATCGACCCTTCGATCTCGAGCGCTGCCACATCGCGACACCCGTCTCGAGCGAGATCGTGGCCTTCACGCGCGCGTTCGCGCTGCGGGAATCGCTGCCTCCCTACGATCTGAGGCGGCACTCGGGCCTGCTCCGCTTTCTCGTCGTGCGGGAGGGCATCCGGACCGGGGAGGTCATGGTGAACATCGTCGCGAGCGAGCCCCACGAGGCGCTGAAGCGCCTGGCGGCGGACGTGCGGAGCGCCTTCCCCAACGTGGCGAGCGTGGTGCTGAACCTGACGCGGCGGAAAGCCCAGGTCGCGGTCGGCGAGGAGGAGCGCGTGCTGGCCGGAGCGCCCTCGATCCTCGAACGCCTCGGCGGGCTCACGTTCGAGATCTCCTCCAATTCCTTCTTTCAGACGAACACCGAGCAGGCGGACCGCCTCCTGGAAGCGGCGCTCGAGGCGCTGGCGCTCCGGGGAGGCGAGCGCGTCCTCGACGTCTATGCGGGCACCGGAACGTTCACGCTCCCGATCGCGAAGCGCGCGACGGAGGTGATCGGCATCGAATCCTCGGAGATCGCGGTGCGCGACGGAGAGCGGAACGCGGCCCGAAACGAGATCACGAACGCCGTGTTCTGGAGGGGCGAGGCCCTCGAGGTGCTGCGCGACCGGCTGGGCCTGGGCGATCGTCCGTCCACCGCCGCAATCGCGAGGCCCACGATCGACGCGGTGCTGGTCGATCCGCCGCGCGCCGGACTCCACGCGGGCGTCCTGAGCCGGCTGATCCATCTCGGCGCTCCGAGGCTCGTCTACATTTCGTGCAACCCGAGCACGCTGGGACGCGATCTGGGGCTCTTCTGCGAGTCACGCTACGAGGTGGAGTGGATCCAGCCGGTCGACATGTTCCCCCACACGCCCCATATCGAATGCGTGGCCGCGCTAAGGAGGGTGGATTGAGCGCCGTCTCCGCCCCGGGCGGCGAGGTGACCGAGGCCGCGCTCCGGAACGGTCTCCGAGTCCTGATCCAGGAGGTTCACAGCGCGCCCGTCGTCTCCTTCATGGTCTGGTACAAGGTGGGCTCCCGGAACGAGAGCGCCGGCGCGACGGGGATCTCGCATCTCCTCGAGCACATGATGTTCAAGGGAACGCCGAAGTACGGGAAGGGCGAGATCGCGCGCCTGCTGCAGCGCAACGGAGCCTCGTTCAACGCCGGCACGTCGATCGACTACACCAACTACTACGAGGTGCTCGCCTCGGACCGGCTCGAGCTCGCGATGGAGATCGAGGCCGATCGCATGGCGAACGCGCTGATCCCCGAGGAGGAGCACCGACTCGAGATGACCGTGGTGCGCTCCGAGCTCGAGCGAAACGAGGACAACCCGCACCGGGCCCTCTACACGGAGATCCTCGCGCACGCCTTCAAGGCGCATCCCTACCACTGGCCCACGATCGGGTGGAGAAGCGATGTCGAAGCCATCCGCACCGAGCAGATCCGCGCGTACTACAAGCGCCACTACATGCCGAACAACGCGACCGTGGTCATCGTGGGGGACGTGGATGCCGGACGGGCGCTGGCGCTGGTCGAGCGGCACTTCGGCTCCATCGCACCGGGCGCCCTGCCCGAGCCGGTCGTGACCGTCGAGCCGCCGCAACAGGGGGAGCGCCGCTTCAAGCTCCGAAAGCCCGGCGATACGCGGTACCTCATGGCGGCCTACCCCATCCCCGCGCTGGTCCACGCCGACAACTACGCCCTCGACGTGACGGGAATGATCCTGGGCCACGGGAAAGTGTCGCGGCTCCACCAGGCCCTGGTGGAGGGATCCCTGGCGACCGAGGCGGAGGCGCAGAACGAGACCGCCCGCGATCCGTGTCTTTTCATCGCCCAGGCGACCGCGGCCCCGGACATCACGCTGGAGGCCCTGGAGACCGCGCTCTTCCGCGAGATCGAGCGC
>Ga0187824_10000043_pt1 | contig 18191 bp, 14 predicted proteins | sample NC_wetland_sal_i_13_FD_132437 | JGI IMG/M metagenome (GOLD analysis project Ga0187824, IMG submission 132437) | Wetland sediment microbial communities from Neuse River Estuary, North Carolina, USA - SourceSoil_4 | ecosystem: Environmental > Aquatic > Freshwater > Wetlands > Sediment | place... | reverse complement strand
GAGGCGACGGAGCGGAAGGCGCTGGCCGCGGCCGAGCTCCAGGAGGAGTTCTCGGGCGACACACTGGCCAAGCAGTTCGAGGCCTTGGAATACCACGGCACCGCGGACCAGCAGCTGCTCGCCCTGAAGCAGCGGATGGGGCTCTTACCCGCCGGCGGCGCCGGCGGAGGGAACGCCAAGCAGCTCGGCGCGGGCCTCGATCCCACCGTGCACGACGCCGAAGTCATCGAGGAGGGCGGCTCCGACACCAAGCCTTGAGGAGGGGGGAGGGGCCGCGGCGGGCACGCTTCTTGTCTCTACGGGGGGCGTGACGTTCCCGGTTCGACCCCTGCCTCGAGGTGTAAGATGCCGTCCCCGTCGTCCTGCTTCCGCACCGCCGCGATCGCCGCTGTCGGCCTGACTGTGGGTTGCATGAGCGCGACCAGCCCGTCGTCGTCCGGGAGCAACCAGTTCGACGCCGTATACGACATGAGTGTGACGGTTCCAACGCAGGTCACGCCCAGCGGCCTCATCGTCCTATCCGGCTTCTTCCACGTCTCGAGCGGCGTCATCTCCAGCAGTGACAACACGCTGAGCGGCAGCGTAACCGACACTTTCGGGGACGTGAGCTTCACCGGCCCCTGTCCGGTCGGCAATACCGGCGGCGCGACGTTCACCGGCATCCTCGACGCGGGGAACCCGAAGTTCGGCCAGGGCAAGTGGGTCTGCAGCAACGGGGGCGCGTCGAACTCCTGGCGGGTGTACAACGGGCAATAGCCCGGCGGGCGGCGCCGGGCTCCGGGAGGGACCGGCGCCGGGCGGTGAATTGCGGCGGGGTTGCAGGCCGCGAGAGACACGAAGCGGGGTCGTCCACCGGGACGGCCCCGCTTAGACTTCCGGCCCTATGCGCCGCCCCATCCGCTACATCGTCGTTGCCGACGGCGACTTCGGCCCCATGACGTCCAAGACCGCCAACGCGATCATCCGCTACCAGCCGGAGCGGGTCGTCGCGGTGCTCGACCGGCGCCTTGCCGGACGCACCGTGGGAGAGGTGCTCGGCTTCGGCGGCGGGATTCCCGTGGTCGGGTCCGTACAGGAAGGGCTTGCGCCTGGGGCGAATGCGCTGCTGATCGGCATCGCGCCGGTCGGCGGACGCCTGCCGGACGAATGGCGGGCCTGGCTCGCGGAGGGGCTGGACGCCGGCTGCGACGTCGTGAGCGGGCTCCACACGTTTCTGGCGGACGACCCGGTCCTCGCCGCGAAGGCCGGCGCCGGCGGCGGCCGGATCCTCGATCTCCGCCGGCCGCCCGCGGACCTGCCGGTCGCCGCGGGCCGGGTGAAGGCGCTCGACGCCTACGTCGTGCTGACCGTCGGCACCGACTGCAACGTCGGGAAGATGACCGCCCAGCTCCAGCTCACCGGAGAGCTGACGCGCCGCGGCGTCAGGACCCGGTTCGTGCCTACCGGGCAGACGGGGATCATGCTCGAGGGCTGGGGCATCGCGGTGGACGCGGTGGTCGCGGACTTCATCGCGGGCGCGGCGGAGCGGATCACGCTGGAGGGCGCGGCGGACGCCGACATCGTGCTGGTCGAGGGCCAGGGCAGCATCAACCATCCGGGCTATTCCGGCGTGACCCTGGGACTCCTGCACGGCTCCTGCCCCGACGGGCTGATCCTCTGCCATCAGGCCAGCCGGAGATATATCGGAGACTACCGCGAGGAGGCGTGGCTCAGGATCCCGCCTCTGTCCGAGTACGTCCGGGTGTACGAGACCGTGGGCTCGATGGTTCATCCCACCCGGGTGCTGGGCGTCTGCCTCAACACCTACGACCTGCCCGAGGCGGAAGCGCACCGGGCCTGCGAGGAGGCGTCGCGAGACACCGGCCTCCCCGCGACCGATCCCGTCCGCTTCGATCCCGACCCGCTGATCGCGGCCGTCCTCAAGGGCCGTGAGGCCAAGCTCGCCCGGCGGGCCGGCCGGGTCTGAGCGACGCTACAGCCGCGTTTCATCCTCCCTTCATCCCGCGCCACCGACATTCAGAGCGCGGAGTCCGGGCCGGGCACGAATTCGCGGGCCGGGTCACTCAGGGAAGGGGGTTCCGATGCGCATGTTCCGAACGATTCTCGTCCCGCTGGACGGCTCGGAGCTGGCAGAGCAGGCGCTGCCCCTGGCCGAGCACCTCGCCATGGCCACCGGCGCCGAGCTCGAGCTGATCCGGGTGCATGTGCCGCCGACCGCCTGGGACATCTACGCGGACGCGATGACCGCGGGCCCGGAGGTCCACGACACGGCGCCCGCGGAAGCGGCGTATCTCGAGGAGCAGGCCCGGCGGGCGCGGGGCACGGGACTCACCGTGAACGCCACCCTGCTGGAGGGCGAGGTGGCTCCCGCGATCGCCCGCCGGGCCCGCGCCGTCGCCGATCTCATCGTCATGACGACCCATGGCCGGGGCCCGTTCAGCCGTCTCTGGCTCGGCAGCGTGGCCGACCAGCTGCTCCGGTCGCTTGCCCAGCCGATGCTGCTGGTGCGTCCCACCATGGAAGCGTGGGCCATGGCGTCGTCGCCTCCCTATCGCCGGATTCTGGTCCCTCTGGATGGCACCGATGGCAGCGAGGCCGCGCTCGAGCCGGCCCTGGCGCTGGGCGCGCCGGACGTCACGGAGTACGTACTGGTTCGGGTGCTCAACGTCCCGGTACCGGCGTTGGCCGTGCCGGTCCCGATGGCAGTGGAGACCGAGCCGACCGAGCTGGAGGAGGCGCGGGCCGCGGAGAAGCTGGAGACCGTGGCGGCAGGGCTCCGGGTCCGGGGATTCAAGGCCCGGGTCTGTGTCGAGGTCGGCGGCGGAGCGGCGGAAGGCATCCTGGCGGCGGCCGAGCGGGAAGCGCCCGACGTCATCGCCCTGGCGACGCGGGCGCCCGGGCGGGTCGAGCGAATGTTGCTCGGGAGCGTCGCGGACAAGGTGGTGCGCGCGGCTCACGAGCCGGTCCTGGTGGTCCCGGCGAAATAGCGCCACCACGCATCGGCGCGGTACGGGGCCGGGGCACGATCGGCGGTAGCGTCGGTCGTGCCCCGGCCCGTTTCGCCCGTCCCGCCCTCCCTCCCCCTTGCCCGCCTCGTCGCGCTCAGCCGGGTGGCTGAGCCGCTGGGCGTCTGGCTCGAGGCGGCGCGTCCGCCCGTTCGGCTCGTGGTGCCGGGGCCGGGCGGCCGCCGCCTCCTCCTCTTCGCCTCCGACCTCGGTACGCTGCTGGCGCTGACGCCCCGCATCGTTGTGTGGAGCCGGCGCTCGCTCCGCGTCATCGCTGCCCGCGCCCTCGGCCGGGCCCGGCGCCTCGCGCTCGGGCTCGACGGCGCCGGGTTGTGCCGCGCGCTCTACGCGGAGCGCCATGTCGCGCCGCGACAACCGATTGACTGCGTCGCGGAGGGGCCTCTACCTTAGCGGCGTGCCCCTCTTCCCTGAAGTCCAAGCCGTGCTGGAACGGATCGCGCAGTTCCTGCGGCTCGATGGCGCGGAGCTGACCCGGAAGCTCGCCCAGGTCGTCATCATCTGGCTCCTGGCCTGGGCGGCCATGCGCCTGACGCGGCTCGCCGCGCGCCGCATCGAGCGCCTGGTGGACGACGGCAGCGCCGCGGTCACCACCCTCCGCGAGAAGCGCGGCATCACCATCGCGCAGCTGCTCCGGACGGTGGGCGGCACCACCATCCTGGTCGTCGCCTTCCTCCTCACGCTGAATCTCTTCGTCGAGATCGGCCCCCTGCTGGCCGGCGCGGGCATCATCGGCCTCGCCATCTCGTTCGGCGCTCAGAGCCTGGTGAAGGACTTCATCTCCGGGTTCTTCATCCTGTTCGAGGACCAGTTCGCCATCGGCGACGTGATCGAGGCCGCGGGCAAGAGCGGGGTGGTCGAGCGCATGTCGCTCCGGGTCGTCGTGCTGCGCGATCTGCAAGGCGTGCTGCACGTGATCCCCAACGGAGAGATCAAGGTCGTGAGCAACAAGACCCGCGGCTGGTCCCGGGCGGTGATCGACGTCGGCGTCGCCTACGACGTGGACATCGACCACGCGCTTGACGTGCTGCGGGACGAAGTCGCGCGCTTCTCGACCGAGCCGGCCTGGAAGGGCCGGCTCGAGGGAGCGGTCGAGGTGCCGGGCGTCGAGTCGCTGGGGGACAGCGCGGTCGTGATCCGCGTCCTCGCGCGGACCCAGCCGGGGAGCCAGTGGGACGTCGCGCGCGAGCTGCGCCGCCGGCTCAAGAAGCGCCTCGACGCGGAGGGACTGGAGATCCCGTTCCCGCAGCGGAAGGTGCACGTGAAGGTGGAGGGCCCGGCCGGCCCCGCTCGCACGACCGAGGCCGCGGCGGCGGCCGGGGGCGCGTAATGCTCAGGCTCTACAACACGCTGTCCCGCGCCGTCGAGCCCTTCGAGCCGATCGCGCCGCCCCGGGTGACGTTCTATACCTGCGGCCCCACCATCTACAACTACGCGCACATCGGGAACTTCCGGACGTTCCTGTTCGAGGACCTGCTGCGGCGCTGGCTGGAGGCGAGCGGCTACGAGGTGTTCCACGTCATGAACCTGACCGACGTGGACGACCGGACCATCGCGGCCGCGCGCGCGGGCGGCGCGACGCTGCGGGACCATGTGGAGCCCTTCGCGCGCGCCTTCTTCGCGGACCGCGACTACCTCCGGATCCGGCCCGCACATGCCTATCCGCGTGCCACGGAATACGTCGGGCCGATGATCGCGCTGACCCAGTCGCTGCTCGACAAGGGGGTGGCCTACCGCGGCGAGGACGGCTCGGTCTACTTCGCGATCGCCCGGTTCCCGGCGTACGGCCGGCTCTCCCGCCTGGACCGGCGGGAGCTCAAGACCGGGGCGAGCGAGCGGGTCTCGGCCGACGAGTATGCCAAGGAGGACGCGCGCGACTTCGTGCTGTGGAAGGCCGCCAAGCCGGACGACGAGGCCGTGGGTGCCGCGTGGGACGCGCCCTTCGGCCGAGGCCGCCCCGGCTGGCACCTCGAGTGCTCGGCCATGGCGCTCGACCTGATCGGAAAGCAGTGGGGCGTGGACGTGCTGGACATCCATGCGGGCGGCGTGGACCTGATCTTCCCGCACCACGAAGACGAGATCGCGCAGAGCTGCGCCCATACCGGGAAACCCGAGTTCGCGCGCTACTGGCTCCACGGCGAGTTCCTGGACATCGGCGGCACCAAGATGTCGAAGCGCTACGGCAACATCCTCACGGCGCGCGACCTTCGGGAGCAGGGGGTCGACGCCGGCGCCATCCGGCTGCTGATGTTCCAGACCCATTACCAGCAGCGGCTCGACTGGAACGACGAGGCGTTGGTCGCGGCGGCCCAGGGGTCCGCCCGGCTCGGCCGGTTCCGCGACCGCCTGGCCGCATCTCCGGCGGCCGAGGCAGCCTCGGAGGACCCCGAGTTCGGGCGGCTGGCGGAGGCGTTCCGGGCGCGGTTCGCGGACGCTCTGGACGACAACCTCAATGCCCCCCAGGCGTTGGCGGCCGTATTCGGCCAGCTCCTGCCCGAAGGGAACCGGCTGCTCGACGCCGGCCGGAAGGCCGGGCCCCTGGTTCGTGAGGCATGGGCTCTGGTGGAGCAGGTGCTGGACGTGGCGCCCGCGGCGCGGGCCCAGACGGTGAAGCTCACAGGCTCCGCCCAGCTCACGCTGCCCCGGCCCGGGGCGGGTGGGGTCGCGTCCGGGCCCGAGGGGGTCGCCTCGGAGGACGACGTGCTGACCACGCCGCCGGAAGTCCCGCCGCCGGATCCCGAGGGGGCGGACCGCTGGGCCGCGCGCTGGGCGGAGGTCCGGGCGGCCGAGAAGCGTCGCCGCAACTTTGCCGAGGCCGACCGGATCCGGGAGTTGCTTCGAACGCACGGTTTTGAGGTCCGGGACGCCAGGGATGGGTCTATCCAGGTCATCCGTGTCACGCCTCCGCCGGCGGCCTGAGGGCCCGTCACACGGTTTTGTTGCCCCACCCCGTTGACGCAGGCTAAATCCCCTTCTATCATATGGGTCTGCTCTTTTCGGCCTGCTTTGGCTGACGTAGCTCAATTGGCAGAGCGCCTGTTTTGTAAACAGGGGGTTAGGGGTTCGATTCCCCTCGTCAGCTCGGTGATGCCGAACGCCCGCAGGACGACGACGACCGAACCCCGCCAGGGCGGCGGGGTTCTGTCTCGAAAGGGTGAGTGGAGCGGCTTGGGTGGGGTGGCCGAGTGGCTAATGGCAGCAGACTGTAAATCTGCCGGGCTTCGCCCTACGTAGGTTCGAATCCTACCCCCACCACTCGAGCGGGGCGGTCGCGGCGGGCGGGACGCAAGGCGGTACGGACACGCGGGCGTAGCTCAGTTGGTAGAGCGTCAGCCTTCCAAGCTGAGGGTCACGGGTTCGAGTCCCGTCGCCCGCTTATCGGTTGAGCGGTTCGCTCGCGTAGCTCAGTCGGTAGAGCGCATCCTTGGTAAGGATGAGGTCACCGGTTCGATCCCGGTCGCGAGCTTTCTGAGGAGCCAGCATGCCACGCGACAAAATCATCCTCGAGTGCACCGAGTGCCGGAGCCGGAACTTCTTCCAGGACAAGAACCGGCGGAAGCACCCGGAGCGCGTGGAATACCGGAAGTACTGCCCCCGCTGCGACCAGCACCGGGTGCACAAGGAGTCGAAGTGAGCGGTGAGGTGCAGGCGGCGCCGCCGGCCAACCGGCTGACTGGCGCGGTGGCGCAGGCGGGCGGGTTCCTGAAGGCGGTCCGGGCCGAGCTCGACAAGGTCACCTGGCCCAGCCGGCCCGAGCTGATGAACGCCACCCGGATGATCGTGGTGCTCTCGATCGCGCTCGGCATCGCCATCGGGCTGATGGACTGGGTGCTCCAGAAGATCCTGGTGGACGGCGTCGCGGCCTTGGCCCGGTGACGGCGATGGACTACCGCTGGTACGCCATCCAGACCACCGCGGGGCACGAGAACAAGGTGCGGAGCCTCCTGGCCAAGCGGATCGCCGACGACCCCCGGCCGGACGATGAGAAGCTCATCCGGCAGGCGCTCGTGCCGGTGCAGGAAGCGATCGAGATCAAGAACGGCAAGAAGGTCAACGTCGAGCGCAAGCTGTACCCCGGATACGTGCTGGTCGAGATGCAGATGAGCCAGGAAGCCCTGCACGTCGTCAACAGCATTCAGGGGGTCATCAAGTTCGTGGGCTCGGGCAAGCTGCCGCAGCCGCTCCGGCAGGACGAGGTGAACCGCCTGCTGGGCATCGCGGAAGCGGTGGCCGAGACTGAGCCGAAGGAAGAGATTCCCTTCATGGTGGGGCAGGCGGTCGAGATCACCGAGGGGCCGTTCTCCGACTTCAGCGGCACCGTCGAGGAAGTGCTGGGCGACAAGGGCAAGGTCAAGGTCAGCGTGAGCCTCTTCGGCCGGCCGACCGCCGTCGAACTCGACTACACCCAGCTGCGCGGGCACTAGGCCCGCCCCCCGCGACCGCGCGGGTCATCGCGGCAGCCGGCGTTCCGGGTCCGTCCCGCGGCGCGGCGTCAGAGGAGACCTATGGCGAAGAAGATCCAGGCGGTCGTGAAGCTTCAGGTCCCGGCGGGCGCGGCGACTCCAGCCCCGCCGGTGGGTACGGCTTTGGGCCCGCACGGCGTGAACATCATGGAGTTCGTGAAGCAGTTCAACGCGCGGACCCAGTCGCAGGCGGGCATGGTGATCCCGGTCGTGGTGACGATCTTCGCCGACCGGACGTTCACCTTCATCACGAAGACCCCGCCGGCCCCGAACCTCCTGCTCAAGGAGGCGGGCATCGAGAAGGGCAGCGCGCAGCCCAACCGCACCAAGGTGGGCAAGGTCACCCGGGCGCAGGTCAAGAAGATCGCCGAGATCAAGATGCAGGATCTCAACGCATCGGATCTGGCCAGCGCCATGAAGATGATCGCCGGCACCGCCCGGTCGATGGGGCTCGAGGTGGCCGACTGATGCCGGCCGTCGGGAAGAAGTTCCGGGATGCGTCGGCCCGGGTCGACCGCCACCGCCACTACCCGGTCGCCGAGGCGGTCGCGCTGGTGAAGCAGTCCGCCTTCGCGAAGTTCGACGAGACGGTGGACGTGGCCGTCAATCTGGGCGTCGATCCCCGCCACGCCGACCAAGTGGTGCGCGGGACGGTGGTGCTGCCCCACGGGACCGGCAAGTCGGTGCGGGTGCTGGTCATCGCGCAGGGCGACAAGGCGCGGGACGCCGAGGCCGCGGGCGCGGACTTCGTCGGGGTCGAGTACATCCAGAAGATCAAGGACGGCTGGCTCGACACCGACGTGATCGTCGCCACGCCGGACGTCATGGGCCAGCTCGGTCAGCTGGGACGCGTCCTCGGCCCCCGGGGGCTCATGCCGAATCCCAAGGCCGGCACCGTGACGCTGGACGTCACCAAGGCCGTGCGCGAGATCAAGGCGGGCAAGATCGAGTTCCGGGTGGACAAGACCGGGAACGTGCACGCCCCGGTGGGGAAGGTGTCCTTCAAGGCGGAGCAGCTGGCCGACAACGTGCGCGCCTTCATGGACACCATCGCGCGGGCCAAGCCGGCGGCGGCCAAGGGCACCTACATCAAGTCGGCGACGGTCTCGAGCACGATGGGGCCCGGGGTCAAGCTCGATACGGCGGAGTACCGATGAGCAAGTCCGAACGCCAGGCGACGGTCGAGTCGCTCGCGGAGCAGCTCCGCGGGTCCCCGAACCTCTACGTAACCGACTTCAGCGGGCTGAGCGTGCTGCGGATGACCGAGTTCCGCCGCCGGCTCCGCGCCGCGGGCGTCACGTATGTCGTCGTCAAGAACACGCTGGCCCAGCGGGCGCTCGCCGCCAACGCGGTGACCGAGCTGGATGGGCACCTCAAGGGCCCCACGGGGTTGGTGCTGGCCGGGAAGGACCCGGTCGCCGCGGCAAAAGTGCTGACCGACTTCGCCAAGGAGTTCGAGAAGCCGGCGATCAAGGCCGGGCTGGTGGACGGCCGGACCGTCACGCCCGACCAGGTCAAGCGGCTCGCGGCGCTGCCCTCGCGCGAGCAGCTGCTCGGCCAGCTGGGCGGCGCCCTGCAGGCCCCGCTGGCCCAGTTCGCCGGCGTGATGAACGGACTCTTGTATCAAGTTGTAGGCGCCCTCGAGGCGCTTCGTTCGCAGCGTAGCGCTGCTTCATAACCGGACGGAGAGACACGACACCATGGCCACCACCACGCTGAGCAACGAAGAGATCCTCGAGGCGATCGGTCACAAGACCGTCATCGAGCTCGCGGAGCTGATCGAGGCGTTCAAGACCAAGTTCAACGTCACCATCGCCGCGCCGGTGGCTGCCGGGCCGGCGGCGGGCGGGGCGGGGGCCGGCGCCGCGGCCCCCGCGGTCGAAGAGAAGACCGAGTGGGCCGTCGTCCTCAAGGAGGGCGGCGCCAAGAAGATCCAGGTCATCAAGGTCGTCCGGGAGATCACCAGCCTCGGCCTCAAGGAGGCCAAGGACGCGGTGGACCAGACGCCCAGCACCATCAAGGAAGGCATTTCGAAGGCGGAGGCCGAAGAGATCAAGAAGAAGCTGGAGGAGCAGGGCGCGGTCGTCGAACTGAAGTAGGCTGGCGCCGATCCGGCGGGCGGCCCGCGTGGGCGGGCCGCACGAAGGATTTACTGGCCACCTACTTCAGTGAGACGCATGCGAGCTCGACGCTTCCCGATTTCCGCTGTTTTCGCGTGCCCCGCGAGGTCACCCCGCTTCCGGCGGGGGATTCTCGTTGGGGCCTATTGTGCTGCTTGTGAGAGTGCCTGATGCCCGAGACCAGATCCGTCATCACGTTCAGTAAGCGCGAGGGCGGCATGCCGATGCCGCACCTGCTCGATATCCAGACCGCCGCGTTCCAGACGCTGCTCGTCCCCGACAACGTCGAGGGCGACCGCCAGGACGTGTCCCTGGAGCGAGTGTTCCGCGATCTCTTCCCGATCTCGGACGTGAACGGCAAGTACAACCTCGACTTCCTCCGCTACTCCCTGGGCGAGCCCAAGTACACCGTCGAGGAATGCATCGAGCGCGACATGACCTACGCGGCGCCGCTCAAGGCGACGCTCCAGCTGGTCGTCTTCGAGGACGTGGAGGGCGAGCGCCGGCCCAAGAACATCATCGAGAAGGAGGTCTACCTGGGCGAGCTGCCCATCATGACCCCGCTCGGGACGTTCGTCATCAACGGCGCGGAGCGGGTGGTGGTGAGCCAGCTGCACCGCTCCCCGGGCGTGGTGTTCGAGGAGGACACCCACCCCAACGGGCAGCTGCTGTACTCGGCCCGGATCATCCCCTTCCGGGGGTCGTGGGTGGAGTTCACGATCGACATCCACGACGTGATCTACGTCCATATCGACAAGAAGAAGAAGTTCCCGGCCACCGCCCTGCTCCGGGCCTTCGGCTACGGGACCAACGCGGAGATCCTCAAGCTCTTCTTCGCGACCAAGGAGCTCAACATCACCGGCCAGATGACCGGCCGGCACGAGCGCCGCGAAGTGGTGGGCGCGCTCCTGGCGCAGGAGGTGGCGAACCCCGAAGATCCGGCCGCCGCGGCGCTCGGCGCCGTGGGCGACGAGCTCACCCAGGAACGGCTCAACGAGATGCGCCACAAGGGCGTGCGCTCCGTGACCGTGTTCGCGGGGTACACCGCGATCGACCTGCGCGACGAGGAACAGCCGACCACGACCCGGGACCGGCACAACTACGTCCTCGCGTTCGCGGTGGCCAACCCGGAGACGGGCGAGGTCCTGGCCGAGGGGGGCACCGAGCTGACCGAGGCGGCCAAGAAGCGGCTGCTCAAGGAGGGCGTGCACAAGGTCGAGGTGCTGCTGCCGCCCGGGCGGTCGGAGTCGCCGCTCATCAAGAACACGCTGGCTAAGGACCCGACCCACAGCGAGGCCGAGGCCCTGGAGCAGATCTACGCCCTGCTGCGGCCGGGCGACGCGCCCAATCTGGAGACCGCGCGGCAGCAGCTCCAGAAGCTGTTCTTCAACCCGAAGCGGTACGACCTGGGCCGGGTGGGCCGCTACAAGATCAACCAGCGGCTCGGGCTCAAGACGCCGGCCAACCATACGGTGCTGACCGAGGACGACTTCGTCGCGATCATCCGCTACCTGATCGACCTGCACGACGGGCGCGGGTTCACCGACGACATCGACCATCTCGGCAACCGCCGGATCCGGAGCGTGGGCGAGCTGATCGCCAACCAGTTCTCCGTGGGCCTGTCGCGCATGGCGCGGCTGGTCAAGGAGCGGATGAGCATCAACTCCGACCCCGAGAAGATCTCGCTCGACGACCTGGTCAACGCCCGGACGGTGAGCGCGGTGATCCAGGCGTTCTTCGGGTCGTCGCAGCTGTCGCAGTTCATGGACCAGACCAACCCCCTGGCCGAGCTCACCAACAAGCGGCGGCTCTCGGCGCTGGGGCCGGGCGGCCTCACGCGGGAGCGGGCGGGGTTCGAGGTCCGCGACGTGCACTACTCGCAGTACGGGCGGATGTGCCCGATCGAGACGCCGGAAGGGCCGAACATCGGCCTGATCACGAGCCTCTCGACGTACGCCCGGATCAACGATCTGGGCTTCATCGAGACGCCCTACCGGCTGGTGAAGAACGGGAAGGCCACCAACGACATTCGCTGGCTGTCCGCCTCCGAGGAGGAGGGCTACGCGGTGGCGCAGGCCAACGCGCCGCTCGACGCGGACGGCAAGTTCACCGAGCAGCTGGTCCTCTGCCGCAAGGGCGACGACTACCCGCTGCTGCCCCCGGAGCGGATCGACTTCATGGACGTGGCGCCGGAGCAGCTCGTCTCCATCGCCGCAGCCCTGATCCCGTTCCTCGAGCACGACGACGCCAACCGGGCCCTCATGGGCTCGAACATGCAGCGGCAGGCGGTGCCGCTCCTCTTCCCCCAGGCGCCGGTCGTGGGCACGGGGCTCGAGGACAAGGTCGCGCGCGACTCGGGGGCGGTCATCGTCGCCCGCCGGGCGGGCGCCGTGACCCGGGTGACCGCCGATGAGATCATCGTCGACGCCGGCGTGGACGGTCCCGCCAGCAGCGACCAGCCGCTGGCGCGGCTGCACCAGTACGACCGGTACCGGGTGCGGAAGTTCTGGCGCACCAACCAGGACACCGCGATCAACCAGCGGCCCCTGGTGCAGGTGGGCCAGCGGGTGGCGGCCGGCGAGGTGATCGCCGACGGCGCCGGCACCGAGCGGGGCGAGCTGGCGCTCGGCAGCAACGTGCTGGTGGCGTTCATGCCGTGGTACGGGCACAACTTCGAGGACGCGATCGTCCTCTCCGAGCGCCTGGTGAAGGACGACGTCTACTCGTCCATCCACATCCAGGAGCTCGAGCTCCACGTCCGCGACACCAAGCGCGGGCAGGAGGAGATCACCCGCGAGATCCCGAACGTCTCCGACGAGAGCGTCGTGGACCTGGACGAGCGGGGCATCGTGCGGATCGGCGCCCACGTGAAGCCGGGCGACATCCTGGTCGGCAAGATCACGCCCAAGGGCGAGACCGAGCTGTCGCCGGAAGAGAAGCTGCTCACCGCCATCTTCGGCGAGAAGGCCAAGGACGTGAAGGACAGCTCGCTCAAGGTGCCGCCCGGGATGGCCGGCGTGGTGATCGACGTGAAGATCTTCAGCCGGATCGAGGATCAGGTCGTCGAGAAGGACCGGGGCGAGCGGATCGGCGAGGTGCGCCGGATCGAGACCGACGAGAAGGCGCGGATCGGCTCCGTCATGATGGAGGAGCTGGGGCGCCTGCTCGAGGGACAGGAAGTGGCCCTCATGCTCCGCTCGGGCACGGTGGAGGAGTACCGGCCGGCGGGGACCAAGCTGACCAAGGCCGTCCTCCAGGACGTGGACCTGAGCGACGTGGATCTCAAGACGCTCCGGGTGGCCAACCGGGCCGCGAACGAGCGGATCCGCGCGGCGATCGACGCGGCCACGCGCGAGCGGGCCAAGGTCGAGGAGAAGGCCGAAGACCAGATCGACAAGATCCTCCAGCCGGACGAGCTCCCGCCGGGCGTCATCCAGCTGGTGAAGGTGTACATCGCCGAGAAGCGCAAGATCTCGGTGGGCGACAAGATGGCGGGCCGGCACGGGAACAAGGGCATCGTCGCCCGGATCGTGCCGGAGGAAGACATGCCGTTCCTGCCGGACGGCTCGCCGGTGGACATCGTCCTGAACCCGCTCGGCGTGCCGAGCCGGATGAACGTCGGCCAGATCCTGGAGACCCACCTCGGGTGGTGCGCCCAGCTCCTCGGGTTCGACGCCAAGACGCCGGTCTTCCGCGGCGCCGACGAGGGCGAGATCGGCACCCTGCTCCGGCTCTCGGGCTTCAAGTGGGCCGGGGAGAGCCTCCGGCTCCGGAACCAGCCGCCGGCGCTCGATTCGGCGACGATCGTGAAGATGGTGCAGGACCTCAAGAAGGCGGCCCCGGCCACCCTGTCGGAGGCCGGCATCGAGGCGCTGGCGGGCAGGGGCGCCTCGGCGGAGACGAAGGAGCTGTATCACGCGCTCCGGAAGTTCCTGGTGGACGCGGCGCGGGAGCTGGCCGAGCGGGAACTGGAGCAGCGGAAGCACGAGTTGGCGTTCCACCAGGCGCAGGCCGCGGCGGACGAAGCCCACCAGAAGCAGTGGGCCAAGGCCGGCAAGGAGGTCGAGAAGGCCGGGCAGCTCTCCCCGGCGGACGCGCTGGAGGCGGCGGGCAAGCCCGCGCTCGCGGCGCTGCTCGCCCACAAGGCCGACGCCAGCCTGGACGCGGCGGCCAACGAGGTGCTGCGCGCCGCCGGGCTCACGCCCGCGGGCAAGGCGCGGCTCCGCGACGGCCGCACGGGCCAGCCGTTCGAAGGCGACGTGACGGTCGGGTCGATCTACATGCTGAAGCTGAGCCACCTGGTGGACGACAAGATCCACGCCCGCTCCATCGGCCCGTACTCGCTGGTGACGCAGCAGCCGCTCGCGGGCAAGGCGCAGTTCGGCGGCCAGCGGTTCGGCGAGATGGAAGTGTGGGCGCTCGAGGCGTACGGGGCGGCTCACGTGCTCCAGGAGATGCTCACGGTGAAGTCGGACGACGTGAACGGCCGCAGCAAGGTCTACGAGGCGATCGTCAAGGGACAGAATCTGCCCGAGCCCGGCATCCCGGAGTCATTCAACGTGCTGGTGAAGGAGCTGCAGGCGCTCGGACTCAAGGTCACGCTCGGCACCACCGAAGCCGGCGACGAGTAAGAGGGACACAATGATCGATTTTCGCAGCGGACGCGAGCCCAAGAGCTCGAGCTTCGACTATATCAGCATCCGTATCGCCGCCCCGGAGGAGATCCGCGGCCCGCGCGATCCCAAGGAGCGCGAGCGCCTGGAACTTCAGGGCCAGCGCACCTGGTGGTCGTGGGGCGAGGTCACCAAGCCGGAGACGATCAATTACCGCTCGTTCAAGCCCGAGAAGGACGGGCTGTTCTGCGAGCGCATCTTCGGCCCGGTGAAGGACTGGGAGTGCCACTGCGGCAAGTACAAGCGCATCCGCTACCGCGGGGTGATCTGCGACCGCTGCGGGGTGGAGGTCACGCTGTCGAAGGTCCGGCGCGAGCGCATGGGCCACATCGAGCTGAGCGTGCCGGTGGCGCACATCTGGTTCTTCAAGACGCTCCCGTCGCCGATGGGGAACCTGATCAACATCACGCTCCGGGACCTCGAGCGGGTCATCTACTACTCGAACTACATCGTCATCGACGCGGGTGACCAGGAGGTCGAGCCGAACCAGCTCCTGGACGAGGAGGAGTACCTCGCCCTCCGGATCAAGGCCAAGGAGGAGGGCGACAGCACGTTCCGAGCGGACATCGGCGCGCCGGCGGTCCGGGCGCTGCTCGAGCGGCTCGACATCAAGAAGCTGGCGGAGGAGCTGCGCGCGGGGGTGGCCACGGAGACGAGCCAGCACCGCAAGAAGCAGATGCTCAAGCGGCTCAAGATCGTGGACGCGTTCCTGTCGTCGGGTGAATCGGGCGACCTCCCGAACCAGCCGGCCTGGATGATCCTCGACGTGGTCCCGGTCATTCCGCCGGACCTGCGGCCGCTGGTGCCGCTCGACGGCGGGCGCTTCGCCACGAGCGACCTGAACGATCTGTACCGCCGGGTCATCAACCGGAACAATCGGCTCCAGAAGCTCATCCAGCACAAGGCGCCGGAGGTGATCCTCCGGAACGAGAAGCGGATGCTGCAGGAGGCGGTGGATGCGCTGTTCGACAACGGCCGGCGCTCCAAGGCGATCCGCGGGCGGGGCAAGCGGCCGCTCAAGTCCCTGAGCGACATGCTCAAGGGCAAGCAGGGCCGGTTCCGCCAGAACCTGCTCGGCAAGCGCGTGGACTACTCGGGTCGCTCGGTCATCGTGGTGGGCCCGGAGCTCCGGCTGCACCAATGCGGCCTGCCCAAGGCCATGGCGGTCGAGCTCTTCAAGCCCTTCATCATCCACAAGCTGGTGGAGAAGGGCATCGCGGAAACGGTCAAGCGGGCTAAGAAGATCGTGGAGCGGGAGAGCCCGGAGGTGTACGAGATCCTGGAGGAGATCATCCAGGACCACCCGGTGCTCCTGAACCGGGCGCCCACGCTGCACCGCCTCGGCATCCAGGCGTTCGAGCCGGTGCTGGTGGAGGGCAAGGCCATCCGGATCCACCCGCTGGTCTGCGCCGCGTTCAACGCGGACTTCGACGGCGACCAGATGGCGGTGCACGTGCCGCTCTCGTTCGAGGCGCAGCTGGAGGCCCGGCTGCTGATGATCTCCTCGAACAACATCCTCAAGCCGTCCGACGGCCGGCCGGTGGCGGAGCCGTCGCAGGACATGGTGCTGGGCAGCTACTTCCTCACCAAGGACCCGGCCGGGTTCGAGGAGGAGCTGCGCCGCGCGGGAACGGGGAAGAAGGACGAGACCGAGAAGCGCCTCTGGAAGGACGCCAAGCACTTCGGCTCGCTGGCCGAGATCGAGATGGCGCTGCTCACCGGGGCGGTGAAGTACCACACTCCGATCCACTTCTGGTACGTCCCCCCGCGGGAGACCGTGGACGAGGAGGCCAGGCGGCCGCGCTGGATTCGCACGACCGTGGGCCGGGTGCTGTTCAACAGCATCGTTCCCAAGGCCGTGATCGTGGAGAAGGGCTACCGGAACTACGTGATGAAGAAGAAGCAGCTCTCCGAGCTGGTGCTCGAGGCGTACCGGCGGGCCGGCCTGGCCGACACGGTGCTCTTCCTCGATCGGCTGAAGGAGTTCGGCTTCGGCTTCGCCACCCGGGGTGGCGTTTCCATCGGCATCGAGGATCTCGAGATCCCGGCGGAGAAGGCCGACCTCCTGAACGAGGCCGACGCCCGGGTGAAGCGGTTCCAGCGGGCGTACAACACCGGCCAGATCACCTTCGGCGAGCGGTACAACAAGGTGATCGACGCCTGGACCCACGCCAACAACGACGTGGCCGAGGCGATGGTGAACAGCATGCGGCAGAGCCGCGGCGGGTTCAACCCGGTGTACATGATGTTCGACTCCGGATCGCGCGGCTCGCGCGACCAGATCCGGCAGCTGGCGGGCATGCGCGGCCTGATGGCCAAGCCGCAGAAGAAGCTGACCGGCGGGATCGGGGAGATCATCGAGAGCCCCATCAAGTCGAACTTCCGTGAGGGGCTCACGGTGCTCGAGTACTTCATCTCGACCCACGGCGCGCGGAAGGGTCTCGCGGACACGGCGCTCAAGACCGCGGACGCCGGCTACCTCACCCGCCGCCTGGTGGACGTGGCGCAGGACGTCACGGTCACCGAGGAGGACTGCGGCACGATCCTCGGCCTGGAGATGACGCCGCTCAAGGAAGGCGAGGACATCATCGAGCCGCTGCGGGAGCGCATCCTCGGGAGCGTGGCCTCGGAGGACGTCTTCGACCCGCACGAGCTGGACGAGCACGGCGATCCCCAGCTGCTGGTGCAGGCGGGCCAGCTGATCGACGAGGAGATCGCCGACGACATCGAGGACGCCGGCATCGAGAAGGTGAAGATCCGCTCGGTGCTCACCTGCGAGGCGCGCCGGGGCATCTGCCGCATGTGCTACGGCCGGAACCTGGCCACCATGGACATGGTGGACATGGGCGAGGCCGTGGGCATTCTCGCCGCGCAGTCCATCGGCGAGCCGGGCACGCAGCTCACGCTGCGCACCTTCCACATCGGCGGCACGTCGTCCCGCATCGCCGAAGAGGCGGAGCGGCGGGCCCGGTCGGACGGCATGGTGAAGTACACGTCCGGCCTCGAGTGGACCGACCTGGCCGTGGAGTACGAGGACGGGACCAAGTCCAGCATCCGGATCGTGCTGACCCGCGAGGACGAGTCGGCGGCCGAGGAGCACAAGGAAGGCATCCTCGTCGTCGACCCGAAGGACCCCAAGCGGGTGCTCAACCGGTACCCCGTGCCGGAAGGCGCGCTGCTCGCGGTGCGGGAGGGCGACCTCGTCACCAAGGGCGACAACGACCGGCGGGCGACGATCCTCTACACCTGGGACCCGTACAACGATCCCAGCATCATCAAGTCCGACGGCGAGCTGCGCTGGAAGGACCTGGTGCCGGGCGTCACCCTCCGGGAAGAGCTGGACGAGGGCACCGGGCTCCGGTCGATCGTCGTCATGGCCGACCCGGACCGCGAGCTCCATCCGAGCGTGCTGGTGTACACCGGCCATCGGAAGGACCCGCAGGAGTACACCCTGGCCGAGGGGAGCCGCATCATCATGGGCTCACCCACCGACCAGGTGAGCCGGGCCATGGAGATCCCGGACGAGGCCAACCCGTGGAGCAACAAGTTCCACGTGGAGGAGCGTCCGATCAACGAGGCGTGGCCGTCGAAGAGCAAGAAGGAGAGCAAGGACAAGACGGTCTTCCTGTCCACGCCGGTCAAGGTGTCCAAGGGAGTCACGGTCACCAAGATCCCGCGGCAGGCATACAAGACGCGCGACATCACCGGCGGCCTCCCGCGGGTGGCGGAGCTGTTCGAGGCGCGGCGGCCCAAGGATCCGGCCACGATCTCCGAGGTGGACGGCGTCGTCAAGTTCGGCGAGATCAAGCGCGGCAAGCGCGAGATCTACGTCTATCCGGACGGCACCGACAGCGAGACGCCGCCGCAGCTCTACGAGGTGCCGGCGGGCAAGCACCTCCGGGTGCACGAGGG
>Ga0187824_10000042_pt1 | contig 18338 bp, 14 predicted proteins | sample NC_wetland_sal_i_13_FD_132437 | JGI IMG/M metagenome (GOLD analysis project Ga0187824, IMG submission 132437) | Wetland sediment microbial communities from Neuse River Estuary, North Carolina, USA - SourceSoil_4 | ecosystem: Environmental > Aquatic > Freshwater > Wetlands > Sediment | place... | reverse complement strand
ATGGCCACTATTCAACTCCAAACCGCGATACCCGGACCGAAGTCGAAAGCGCTGGCTGCCCGCCGTGCCGATGCCATTCCGCGCGGCCTTTCTATTGGAACACCGGTTTACGTCGCCAAAGCGGAAGATGCATGGCTTGAAGATGTCGACGGTAACCGCTACCTCGATTTTGCGGGCGGCATCGGCTGTCTTAACGTCGGACATCGTCGCGAGCCGGTGGTCACCGCAGTCAAAAACCAGGCCGACCGTTTTCTTCACACCTGTGTGCAGGTCACGCCCTACGAAGACTATGTACGCCTGGCCGAGCGCATGAATCAGGTCACGCCCGGCAAGTTCCCCAAGAAAACTCTCTTTGTAAATAGCGGCGCCGAAGCGGTGGAGAACGCGGTGAAGATAGCGCGGGCGCACACTGGACGATCGGGTGTTATCGCATTCGAGGACGCCTTCCATGGCCGCACCATGATGACGCTGGCGCTCACCAGTAAGACGCATCCCTATAAAGCGGGCTTTGCGCCCTTTCCCGGGGATGTTTACCGCATTCCGTACGCCTACTGCTATCGCTGCTCCTATTCGTTGAAGTATCCCTCGTGCGATCTTTTTTGCGCCCGCCACCTTGAGGATACTTTCAAACGTGTGGTTGCCTCCGAGGATGTGGCTGCCGTGATTGCCGAGCCGGTTTTGGGCGAAGGCGGATTCGTGGTTCCTCCCCAGGATTTTTTTCGGGTGCTGATGGAGATTTGCCACAAGCACGGCGTCCTGTTTATTGCCGACGAAGTGCAGAGCGGCTTCGGGCGAACGGGCAGGCTCTTTGCCAGCGAATACTACGGGATCGAGCCGGATATTGTGGTCAGCGCCAAGTCGTTGGGCGGAGGACTTCCGCTGGCGGCCATCACCGGCCGCGCTGAAATCATGGACGCGCCCGGCCCGGGTGGGCTGGGCGGCACATTTGCCGGCAATCCGCTTTCCTGCGCGGCGGCGCTGGCCGTCCTGGATATCTTTGAGCGCGAGAATCTGCTGGCCCGCGCTAACCAGGTGGGCGACCGGTTCCAGAAGCGGGCGCGGCAGTGGCAGCAGCGCTGGCCGATTATCGGGGACGTCCGCGGGCTGGGTGGAATGCAGGCAATCGAGCTGGTGCGGTCCCCGGACACGCGCGAACCGGCCCCGGAAGAAACCAAAGAGATCACGCGATACTGTTACGAGCACGGCCTGATCACGATTACGGCGGGTTCGTATTCCAATGTGGTGCGCGTGCTGGTCCCGCTGGTGGTCACTGACGAGCAGCTGGACGAGGGGATGGACGTCCTGGAATCCGCGCTGCAGATGGTCTGCGAAAAGAAGGGCACCGTCGCCCAGTCGGTCTGATGTGGTCGCTTGTGATTGTGTGGTCGCGGGCGACTCGCCCGCGAGGCGGAGGGTAAGATGCCCTCCGGACAGCCGGCCGAGCCTGCCCTGAGCGCAGTCGAAGGGCCGGCGCTACAATTAAGTCTGAGACAAATTTATGACTGTTGCTACCGCCGCTTTAACCAAAGTTCCGAACTACGTTAACGGCCAGTGGGTCGACTCCCAGGCCACCGAATGGCTTGATGTCACCAATCCGGCGACCGGCGAGGTCATCGCCCAGACTCCGCTTTCCAGCGCCTCCGAAGTCGGCGCCGCGATCGATGCGGCTGCGTCCGCATTTCCGGAATGGCGGCGCACTCCTGCTGAAGACCGAATTCAGCCGTTATTCAAGCTGAAGCACATTCTCGAAGCGGAGATCGAGGACCTCGCCCGTGTCCTCACCACGGAGAATGGCAAGACGTTTACCGAGGCCAAGGCCGAGCTGCGCCGCGCCATCGAAAATGTGGAAGTCGCTTGCGGCATTCCCACCATGATGCAGGGCTACAACCTGGAAGACGTGGCCCGGGGCATCGATGAAATGATGATCCGGCAGCCGCTCGGTGTCGTCGCCGCCATCGTTCCGTTTAATTTTCCGGGGATGATTCCGTTCTGGTTCCTGCCTTACGCCATCGCGACCGGAAATACCTTTGTCCTGAAGCCATCGGAGCGCGTGCCGCTCACCATGAAGCGGGCTTTCGAGATGATGGAAAACATCGGGCTGCCGAAAGGCGTGATCAACCTGGTGAATGGCGGCAAGAATGCGGTCAATGCGCTGCTGGACCATCCCAAGGTCCGGGCCATCAGTTTCGTGGGCTCCACGCCGGTAGCGCGGTATGTCTACGCGCGGGCGGGCGAGAACGGGAAGCGCGCGCAATGCCAGGGCGGGGCGAAAAACCACGTCATCGTGCTGCCCGATGCCGATATGAAGATGACTACGCAAATCATCGGCGACAGCGCCTTTGGCTGTGCGGGACAGCGCTGCCTGGCGGTTTCAGTTGCGGTGACGATCGGGGAAGCGCAGAAAACTTTTCGCGATTCGATTACCGAGGCCGCTGCATCGTTGCGCGTCGGCAATGGTCTCGACGAAGGCGTGCAGATGGGTCCGGTAATTACGCCCCAGAGCAAGGCGCGGGTCGAAACCCTGATTGCGACCGGCCAGAACCAGGGGGCAAGGGTCCTGCTCGATGGACGGAACTCGCGGATTCCGAGAGGTGAAGCCGGAAACTTCGTGAAGCCCACTGTTCTCGACGCGGTTCCTGCCACCAGCGAGCTGACCGAAACCGAAATTTTCGGTCCTGTGCTGAGCCTGGTCCACGCCAACGATCTCGACGAGGCGCTGGCTTTCCTCGAACGCAGCCCGTACGGGAACCAGGCGTCGCTCTTTACTTCGAGCGGGGCGGCGGCCAGGCGTTTCCGCTATGAAGCCCCGGCCGGCAACATCGGCATCAATATCGGCGTAGCCGCTCCCATGGCGTATTTTCCCTTCAGCGGCTGGAAGGACAGTTTCTTCGGCATCATGCACGCCCAGGGACGTGACGCGATCGAGTTCTATACCGAAAAGAAAATCGTGGTCGAGCGCTGGGCCAAAGACCATTCGCGAAAGTTTTAGTTCGGCACAAGCCACGTAGGGGCAGGTGTCTCACCTGCCCAGCCGAGCGAAGCTCGGCAAATCATGGCCCGGCAAAAAACCAGGCGAGCCTTGCTCGCCCACCCGGACGAGGGCGTCCGGGCCCACGTAACCCAAGGAATCTATGTCTGACACCATCCAGAAATACAAAGACTACGTGATGACCGGCTTCATGAAGTCGGTCGTGCCCATCGTGATCGACCGGGCCAGCGGCGTTACCGTCACCGATATCAACGGGCGCGAATATCTCGACTGCTTTGCCGGCATCTCCGTGGTCAACGCCGGCCATTGCGATCCCAGCGTGATCGCGGCCGCGAAAGCGCAGATGGACAAACTGGTCCACTGCTCGTCCTACATTTATCACGTACAGCCTGTGGCCGATCTGGCGGAGAAGCTTGCCCAGATTGCGCCCCGCGGTCTGACCAAGACGTTTTTCGGCAACAGCGGCGCCGAAGCCATAGAAGGGGCCATGAAGCTGGCGCGGCTCTATACCGGCAAGCATGAATTCATCGCGCTCCACGCCAGCTTTCACGGACGCAGTTGGGGCGCGCTCAGCGTAACCGGCAACATGGGACGCAAGAAGCGCGGCGGACCCTATGCCGCCGGCGTAACCTTTGCGCCGGCGCCCTATGCATATCGCTCGCAGTGGCCCAACGATCCTGAAGAATGTGGACGCCAGTGCGCCCGGGCCATTGAGGACGTGATTCGTTTCACGACGGCCGATGACGTGGCTGCGTTCATCGCAGAGCCGGTCATGGGCGAAGGCGGCATCATCGTTCCTCCGCTGAATTATTTCGAAGAAGTGAAGAAGGTTCTCGACCACCACGGCATCCTGTTTATTGCAGATGAAGTTCAGTCCGGATTTGGCCGTACCGGAAAAATGTTTGCCATTGAACACTACGGCGTCGAGCCCGATATTCTGGTCACGGCAAAGGGCATCGCGGATGGCTTCCCGCTCAGTGCATTCACCACGCGACCGGAGATCGCCGCCGCTTACAAGCCCGGCGATCATCTTTCGACCTTTGGCGGAAATCCGGTCTCTTGCGCGGCTGCGCTGGCCAACATCGAGTTCATGGAGCGGGAGAATCTTCCGGCGCGTGCCACCGAGACCGGCAACTACGCCATGGCGAAGCTGCGCGACTTGCAGAAAGACAATCCTCTGATCGGCGAGGTTCGGGGCCTAGGATTGATGATCGGCGTCGAGCTGGTTAAGGACGAAAAGCTCACCCCGGCCACGTCTGAAGCGGAAGCGATTCGCGACGGTCTGCTGCGCCGGGGCGTGCTGGTGGGCGTGGGCGGCGTCTACGGCAACGTCATCCGCTTCCAGCCGCCGCTCATCATCACTCGACCGCAGATTGATCGAGCCATTGTTGCCTTTGCCGAGGCCCTGCAGGAAGTCGCCCAACCGGCGCACGTCTAGTTCTGACGGCTCTCCGTTCGCGGTTGTCCGCCGTTCTTTCTGTGCGCCTCGGAGATCACGTAGACAATCAGAATCCCCAGCTCTGGCTCAATGGGATGGCGATAGCGGGGATGAGGGAAGACGGCGTAGTACACCGCCGGGTAGAGAAGGATCAGCCAGAAGAAAAGCCAGGCTCCGGGCTTCCGCTTGCGCAGTGCGCGTCCCAGGCCCCAGAAGGCCAACACGGACGAGGCCAGGAAGACAGAGTTCTTTACCGGAGCCAGCGCCGGAATTTCCGACAATCGTGGAACTCCGCCCCAGTAATAAATGAAGCGTTTCAGGCAGAGGCCCATGAAGCGCCGATAATCCTCGCGAATGAAAGTCACCGCCTCGCGCTTGCGCTCGGCAACGTAGGCAATCTCGCCCAGCTGGCGATAGCGGCGCATCTCAAAAACGTTCTGGGTGGGGTGCAGGTATTCTCGCCAAGTCCCGTCCGCGCCCGGACCGTTCCCGATGCGCAGCTCGGCTCCGAAATTCGAGCGTAGCGACGGCACTCCCAGAATGCGATAGTTCCGTGCCAGCCAGGGCGCGATGCAGGCGGCGAACACCAACGCTGATACCGCAATCCCAGCCAGCGAAGGCTTGCCGCGCATCCAGCGCCGGCGCCACGCCCACAGTCCGGAAGCAGGCAGAAAAGCCAGCAGCGAGGTGTTGGTCAACGCGGCCACGCCCCACAACATCCCGAATCCGATCCACGGAGCCAGGCCGTCTCTTTCTTCCAGGACCAGCGTGAACCAGAAGACCAGCGCCAGCAGCAGCGCCGCCAGGCTCGTCTCCCATACCCACCTCGTGCACCAGTACATGACAGGCGGCATCACTGCCCAGAGCCAGCCGGTCCAGACCGCCAGCTTTTCGTCGAAGCATCGTTTGGCAATCAGGAAGATCGGAACGCATGTCAGCGCAGAAAACAGGCTGTTGATCGTCAGCAGCACCAGCGCGGAGGCATGGGTGTAAATTCCGAACAGCTTGAAAACTCCGGCGATGAGAAACGGATAGAGCGGCGGCTCCCAGGCGGTCGGCCCGGTGGTCTCGCTGAAAGGATTGCTGAAACCCTGGCCTTGCGCGAGAGAACGGCCGATGCGGCCCATTTCCCAGCCAAAGCTGAAGTTGTCGTCGAAAGTCTTGAACCTGTAAGTATGAGCGACGACGATCCAGCCAAAACGCAGTGCGAAGGCGACAAGGACCATCCAGAAAAAGGATGTACGGGCTCGGTTCCACCAGCGGCCGACCGGGCCCGGGCTGTTTGCAGCTTCTGAGGAGGGCGTTGTGACGGCATCAGCCATGGTTGGGCCCGGCAAGATCCCGGATGTTCCATTTGTAGCTTATAGGCTCAGCACGGGCAACTGCTGAGTGCCGCTGCTGCACGAGCGGGGCGCTCGCGCCCACATTTTACCTTGCCGTTGAAGTACGGGAGCGGGTCGCATATATTGTATCGGGACGCTCCGTGCTGGGCGCGGAGATTGAGGACACTCCATGGGCTGGCTGCAGAACAAGTTCGAAAAGAATTTCATGATCACCACCGTGGACTACGTGTTCAACTGGGCGCGTAAGTCGGCGGTTTGGCCGATGACTTTCGGCCTGGCGTGCTGCGCCATCGAGATGATTGCTTCTTCGACCGCGCGCTTCGACATTGCCCGCTTTGGCTCCGAAGTGTTTCGTCCCAGCCCGCGGCAGAGCGACCTCATGATCGTGGCCGGCACGGTTACCTTGAAAATGGCGCCCGTGGTAAAGCGAATCTACGACCAGATGCCCGATCCCAAGTGGGTGATCTCCATGGGCGCATGCTCATCGGTGGGCGGTCCATTCAATACCTATGCAGTCCTGCAGGGCGTGGACAAGATTGTTCCCACGGACGTGTATGTGATCGGATGCCCACCGCGTCCGGAAAATCTTTTCTACGCACTGCTCAAGTTGCAGGACAAAATCGATCAGATGTCGCTGGCCAAGCGTCCCACCGAAGTCCGGCTCGATCCCAACATGGTGGAGAATTTCAAGCGCCAGGTGATGATCGCGCAGACGCTGCAACCGAAATAGTCGTCAGTCGCCGGTCGTCAGTCGTCAGCATTGGCCGCGCGGAGACAGCCGCTCCCGGCTGTTCTCCCCGAGCGCAGCTCGGCAACGCATTACCTCATCCTGAAAGGACTTATGTCCAACTTCGTAAGACTTGCCGCTCAATCCGAACTTCCCTCCGAAGGCGAAGCGAAGGAATTTCCGCTGGGAGACAAAGTGATCTGCGTTGCCAACGTGAACGGGACTATCTCCGCCATGGACAACGTTTGCCTGCACCGCGGCGGTCCGCTGGGGCAGGGTGTGATCGAAGGCGACAAAGTGGTCTGCCCCTGGCATGGCTGGCAGTGGGACCCGAAAACCGGCCAGGCCGCGCACAATCCTGGCGCCAGGGTTGCTGTCTATCCGCTGAAAGTGGAAGGCGGAGACGTGATGATAGAAATGTAAGGATCCCCCCAGGCGGCCGGCATGAGCCCAGTGACGCACTTCTTAACGGGATGGCTGCTGGCGAACTGCGCCAGGCTGGATCGAACAGAGCGGGCGCTGGTTACCCTGGCTTGCGTGGCGCCGGATGTGGATGGATTAGGAATCGTTCCCGAGCTACTTACCCGCAACTCGGCCCATCCGCTCAACTGGTTCACGCTTTATCACCACCGCTTGCATACCCTGGCATTCAGCCTGATCGTCGCCGCTCTGTCGGCGGTCCTGGCAAAGCAAAAATGGAAAACCGGGTGGCTCGCTCTGCTCAGTTTCCATATTCACTTGTTTGAGGACATGCTAGGCTCGCGCGGGCCGGACGGTTACCAATGGCCCGTTCCATATTTGAGTCCGTTCTCTCCGACCGTGCAGCTGAGTTGGCACGGGCAGTGGGCACTCAACGCGTGGCCCAACATAGTTATCACCACCGCGTTGCTCCTGCTGACCCTCTGGCTGGCGTGGTGGCGGGGCTTCTCGCCCCTGGAAATGATCTCGGCAAAAGCTGACTCGGCTTTTGTTGCGGCACTACGAAACCGCTTCCCGAGAAGGATGGAAGTCTAGCCGGCTACACACCGGGAGACGAATCTCGTGGTTATCCCAGGTATTTAAGAAACTTTCCTGACTGGTTGTCGAATCCCGGGAACACCTGATTCAGAGCCTGATTTCCCAGATGCCGGTCGACTGCTTCGCCGAGTACCCGGCGGAAATCGGTGGTCACGGCCAGATCTCGTCCTTCATAGAGTTGTGATTGATCGAGACCGGGCCAGCGTCCGTACACTTTGCCGCCTTTGACCGGACCGCCCATGACGAACATGACGTTGGCGTGGCCGTGGTCGGTGCCGCGATTGCCATTTTCGCGGGCGGTGCGGCCGAATTCCGACAGCGTGACAACCACGGTATCCTCGGCCAGGTCGCCCAGGTCAGTCCAGAAGGCGCCGAGAGATTGCGAGAACTCGCGCAGCACATTTGCAATCTGTCCCTGGGTGCTGCCTTCGTTGACGTGGTGGTCCCAGCCGCCGATGTCGGCAAACGCAACTTGCACGCCGAGATCGGCTTTGATCAACTGGCAGAGTTGCCTGAGGCTGTCGCCAAAACGTCCCTTGGGATAGTCCGCTCCGGCTGCCGGCTTGTACTTTGCGGGATCGGCCGCCTTCAACATCTTTACTGCTTCGAAAGTCTCCCGGCCGGTGCCATGCAAAACCGAGTCCACCGAGTTCGCGTACATGGCTTCAAACGTGTTGGAGACAGGCGCGGCGTTCGGGTCGCGGCCGCCCACGCCAAAGTCGTTGATGTTGTTCACGGCCACGGCCGGTTCAGGCCCGGCAAGAATTCGCGGCAGGGATGGCCCCAGACCGATGGCGCGGAACGCCGACTTGTCCGCCGGCCCGGGCAGTGATCGCAAAGCTCGGTTCAGCCAGCCGTCCTCGGTGGCTTTGACGCCGGGCGTGCCGGACTCCATAAAGTCCTGAGCGTCGAAGTGGGATCGGCTGGGATCGGGTGAGCCCGCAGCATGCACGATCGCCAGATGCTGCTGGTTCCACAGCGGCTGGAAAGCCGCCATCGCCGGATGCAGGCCGAAGAAGCCATCCAGATCGATCACCGCGCTGCGCGGAATGTTGATCGACGGACGCATGGCGTAGTAGGCCTGCTCGCCATGCGGGACCACGATATTCAATCCGTCGGCCGCGCCCCGCTGGAAGATGACCACCAGGCGTTTATTGCTCGTGCCCAGGTCAACCGCCGAGAAAGCCGCGCGGGTAAGGAAAGCGGGGACCGCAGCCGTACCCACAACCGCCAGCGCGCCGTTGCGAAGAAAAACTCTACGAGTGATAGACATAAAAACAGCTCCTGGCTGCTAGCTCCTGGCTTCTAGCCAACGACCCTTGACGACTGACGACTGACGAAGGATCCCTACCTTCTCTGAAACTCCGGCGATCCCAGCAGCAGGCCCGCAATCGTACTTGTGTTCGGAGGGCGGGCTGGATCATCCAGCCGCCGCTGGCTGATGTTTGGATCGTTCAACTGCGACGCGATCGTATCGTGTGTTTGTCGGGACACGTTGCCCCCGAGCAAACCATTTTCGAGTGCTGTCAGCGTGGCTTCGGAATCTGCAGGTGCGGTGCCCGCCGCAGGCATTTGACCGGGGTCTACTTGGACGCCTTTAAGTCTTCCCGCGGTCAGCGCCAGCGCGAAGTTCATGCGCCCCAATAGAGCCGACGAATTTACCCAGGCATCGGCCTTCATCGAGTAACCCGTCGGCGGCTGCATGCCGTAGAGCGGCATACCCATAGTTTGCAGCTGGCGCGCGAGGGGCAGGGCGTCGCTGACTTCCGCGCCGCTGGTTCGCACGGCCGAGACCACAAACTCAAGCGGCGTCTTTACCTTCGCCCGGTAGGACTCCGGCGCCCAGAATTCGGGAGAATGGAACATGGTCCTCAGCACTTCGCTGATGTCGCCGTTTTTCTTCAAGAAAGTCTGGGTCATGCGGGCGATCAGGGCGGGCGGCGGATCGTCCGAGACAAAGCGCATGGCCAGCTTGGTGGAGATAAATTTCGCGGTGGACGGATGGTGCGCCAGAATGTGCAGCACCTCGCGGCCTTCGTTTTCGCCGCCGGATTTGATGCGATGCCCCAGCACGTGTTTGTCGCCGGGCTCGTGCATCCGTTCTTCGAAGACGAAACCGCCGCCCTGTCGGGGCTGCTTGAGCGTCCAGCCGGTGAGGACGCGGGCCACTTCGGTGACATCTTTCTGGGTATAGCCGCCGTTCACGCCCAGGGTGTGCAGTTCCATCAGTTCGCGGCCATAGTTCTCATTCAGACCGCTGCGCCGGCCCTTGGCCTGTTTCGCCGGCGCGGGACGCCGTGGTCGAGGCGGCCGGCGCCAGTTGTAGTTGTTGTTCCGCCGAATCCCGTTGGCAAAATCGGAGTCGGGCCCCACGCTCAGCCAGTTATCCAGATAAAACAGCATGGCTGGACTCTGCGCGGTCGCCACCAGCAGGTCTTCAAATTTGCCCAGGGCGCGCGGACGAATCACGTCGCGCTCATATCCCGTCAGCATGTAGCGGTCAGCGCCTTTTCCGATATAAACATTGAAGTGATTGAACCAGAAATCGGTCATCACTTCTTCCAGCTGGCGCTCGCTGTAAATGGCGCGCAGCAGCTTGCTCTGGACCAGTTCGCTGGTCACGACCTGTTGCGGGTTGTTCAGCGCCATCAGCGTTTCGCGCTGCTGGGGTTTCATCCCCTCCATGAATTCGTCCCGCTTGCCGCCCTTCAGTGAAGTTTCGATCGCGCGCTGGTCTTCGGGCGACATTTTCAGAATCGCCTTCATGCGCTGGTCCGGCGGCAGATCCAGCAGGTCCTCGGTCTTAAGATCGGCGTAGAGGCGGTCCTCGCGGCGGCGGGCCTGTTCTTCGTCGCTCATCGGAGCCGGCTTCCCGGATCCTGCGGTGGACGAGGGATCGGCGTTCACGGCCTCCTGCTTTTGTTCCTTTTTCTGCTGATACTTCTCCAGTTGGGCTTCGTACACGGCGCGCCTGGCGGGATCAGAAGGCAGCGACTCCTTGCCTTCCGCTATGGCTTTGATCACCGCCGGCGGCGGAAAGTTCTCGACGATCTCGCGCGTGTTCATGCGAAGGGTGCGAAACTGCTCCAGGCGGGCTTCGAGAGCATGGTCGTCGATTTTGGCCGGATGCAACTGTTGATCGATCCACTTGTCCACGCCCAGCGCCGCCACCCGCTCGACGTCGCCCGGCCGAGGTCCAAAGGCCAGCCGGTTAAGCGCGTGCAGCGCGCGCTGACGTTCATCCACCTGAGTGGTGGCCGGTTCCCGCTTGCCCTTATTGGCAATGGCCAGTGGGACAGATACGGCCAACCCCAGGACCGGCACCGCGAGCAGGAGGGCGGTTTGTCGTCGGAAGAGATTCATGCGGTTGTCGTCCAGACCGACAAGTGCTTGAGTATTATCAACCCCGGCCAGCGGAAAAGTTGCTCACGTTGCGGGTTCACCGTAGCGCCGGCGTCCCGCCCCCGATGGCGGAGGTCAGTCCGCAGGGCAGACAGATTTGGGACCAACTGCAAGTAGAAGGACTGAGCGGGCTTTGTGGAAGGGATGCCGGCTTCGATTTCACGCGGGCTTCCAGCCCGCCAGGGGGCCGGCGGGACGCCGGCGCTACCAGATAAGTGCAATCAGAGGAATGAGTTAGGTGAGGTACAGCCGACCGTGGGTGACTTTGTGCTGCAGCGTGGCGGCAAGTTGATCGATATCCCCGGCTGCGATGTTCACGGCCATGCGGTCCTGGAGAAACGGGACGCGGTTGCTCCCGACCGAGTCGCGCCGAATCTGCAGCAGCAGTCCATGGACCGCGTTGGGATCAAACTTCTGAGGGGAGAGACGCACGATCTCGCTGAGAGTGTTGCCCACCGTGAGCGGTTCGCGATAAGGCCGTTCGCTGGTCATGGCGTCGAACGTGTCGGCCAGCCCGATGATGCGGACCGGCATGGCGACGTCTTCCATCATCAGCCCATCCGGATATCCCGAGCCATCGCCGCGCTCGTGGTGAGAACGCACGATTTCAGGAATGCGCGGCCAGGGAAATTCCACGCCGCTGACGATCTGATGCCCGACAATGGTGTGGTCAGCCATCTCGCGAAATTCGGCCGCGTCCAGTGAAGTAGGCTTTCCGAACAGGCGTTTGTCCACCGCGACCTTGCCGATATCGTGCAGGTAGCCGGCGGAGCGCAGGGCTGCAACGTCGTTGGGTTCCATGCCCATGGCTTCTCCGATAGCCGAGGCGTAGCGCCCCACCCGCAACGAGTGGCCGTGAATGTTCACATGCTTCACGTCGATTGCGGTGGCGAAGGCCTCGAGCGCGGTGTCGTAAAAGCCGTGAAGAGATGCCAGCAGGCGCAGGTTCTCGGAAACCCGTTGCGCCAGAGTCTGTGACAGGACATGATTCTGGATCGCGATTGCCACGTAATTGCACAACAGGTCGAGCGCGCCCAGTTCTTCGTCGTCGAAATGCGCTTCGCCGTCGCGGCGACCCAGCGCGACCATGCCGACAAGTTTGCCGCCGACCTTCAACGGGGCGATGCACTTGAACAGTTCAGGCGCAACATTCCCATTCGAGCTCAGAAACATTTCATAGGAGCCGGCATTCAACACCACTGGTCCGCGCGCCGAGGTGAGGGCATGAACATGCTTCGGCAACAACGGCATGATGGCGGGCTCGGGCATCAGAGCGAAGCCTTCGGAAGCGACCGAGGAAAGCATGGCAGGCTTGTCGCTGAAGGTAAAAAGCACGGCCTCGCGCGCGCCGCCAGCCTGCAGCAGCGCCGAGACCATGGCCCGCGCGGTCTGCGGAAACTCGCGCTCCGCCGTCATCTCGGGGCCGAGATCGGACAGAGCTTCCACAGTTCGCAGCAACCGCCGCAAATTGTTTTTCTGCACAGCCACGCACGGATGCGGGCAAAAGACCAGAGCAGGAAAAGAGTAGCATGCTGTCCCAAAGTGGGATACGGAGCTTGTTGGTTAGTTTGGTGCTAGGAAAGCGGCTGTCAGCTTTCAGCCATCAGCCAACAACCCTGTCATCCCGACCGGAGCGAAGCGAAGCGAGCGCAGTGGAGGGACCTTATGTTTGTTCAGTCTCTCTCCGCTTCCGGCGCGTGCTAGAAGTGCGTTTGCAACTCCGAGAACTTCTCCACCACCAGCAACCTCCTCGGCGGCTCTGCGGAGTCCACTTCTTCATGTTCCAGCACCCAGGTCGCGCCATGCGGGACGAACACCGCGTTCAGACCCGCGGCCAGCGCGGGATTGATGTCGGACTTCGGGCTGTTGCCGATCATCCAACTGGCGTCGGGATCCAGGCCATACTTGGAAATGACGGAGCGATACGTGGGAACATTCTTTTCCGACACAATCTCCACCGCCGCGAAATATTCTTTCAGGCCGGAGCGTTCCACCTTGCCGGATTGTTCCGGCACCGCGCCCTTGGTCATCAGAATCAGGTGGTGGCGTTCCGACAAATACTGCAGGGTTTCCGGCACGCCCGGCAGGAGTTCAACGGGATGCCCGGCAATGGTATGCGCGAACCCATTGATGGTTTCGTGCAACGCAGGGGTGAGCGGTTCGACCGCCAGCCGCTCGAAGGTTTGGACCAGAGAATGCGCGAAACTGTGCAGCCCGTAGCCATGGCTGACAATGGACTCGCGCTCCACGTGGTTCAGCACTTCACGCACCTGCTCGTGCGTGTACTCCTGGTGGTTCAGAAACGAGATGAACTTGGCGATGGCGCGCTCGAAGTAGATGTTATTTTCCCAAAGCGTATCGTCGGCATCGACCAGCAGCGTCTGCGCGCCATTTGAACTTGCGAGCATCGTTACATCATGATAGCGGGGAAGGCGAACCTTGGCGAGATTCTCCTGGCCGAGCCTTGCGGAATCTCTGTGCGACCTTTGCGGTTAAAGATCTTTAACGGAAAGCAGAGCAGACTCCGGTTTGCTAAAATCAAGGCGATGCTTAAAGCAGGCTTCTTCCTTTCGTGGTTATTCGTGGTTCTAATGACTTCTCCCACCTCAGCCCAGAAAAGCAAGCGACCGATGACTGGCTCCGCGGCCCGGGGCGCGGCTTCCGGCGGCCTGCAGGTGGCCCCGGACCTGGCGCAGCGGCTGGCGAAATTTCGCCGTGTGGACATGCCCTTCCACTCCGCCGGACTCACTGAGCGCGAGAAGAAACTGGTGGAGAAGCTGGTTGACGCATCCAGCTACCTGGAAGACATTTACTGGCGGCAGATCGACCCTGAGGCCCTGACGCTGTACCAGTCGCTGGCGAACAGCAAGAACCCGAGGGACCAGGAGCTGCGGCATTATCTGTGGATCAACGGTTCGCGGTTTGACCTGATCGAAGAGAACCGGCCTTTTGTCGGCATCACGCCCATGGCGCCCGGACGCGGCTTTTATCCCGAAGGCCTGACCGCCAAACAGATTGAGCAATATGTACAGGCGCATCCTGATCAGCGAGACGAAATCTACAGTTCGACCACCGTCGTACGCTGGCACGGTAATCGCCTCGAAGGAGTGCCTTATCATCTCGCCTTCCGTTCATTCCTGGAGCCCGCTGCCAAGGATTTGCGTGAGGCTGCCAGTTTGAGTGACGACCCTGCGTTCGCGAACTTCCTGCGCCTGCGGGCCGACGCGTTGTTGACCGATGACTACTTCAAGAGCGATTTGGCCTGGCTCGATCTGAAAGATCCCAAATTCGACGTGATCTTTGCGCCCTACGAGACCTACGACGACGGCCTTCTCGGGGTGAAAGGCTCCTACGGCGGAGCGGTGCTGGTGCGCAACGAAGCGGAGAGCGAAAAACTGGCGCTGTTTCAGAAGTATGTTGCCGACATTCAGGATGCGCTGCCCCTGGCCCCGGAAGACAGGCCTTCCAAGCACGGCCTGGAGACGCCGATGGAGGTCATGGATGCTCCCTATCGCGTGGGCGATCTGCGCCATGGCTACCAGGCCGTGGCCGACAACCTGCCGAATGACCCTCGTGTCCACGAGCAGAAGGGGAGCAAGAAAATCTTCTTCAAGAATTTCATGGATGCGCGGGTCAACTATGTAATTCTCCCCCTGGCGCAATTCATGATGCCGCCGGAACAGGCGGCCAAGGCCTCCGCCGAAGCCTATCTGCTGTTCACCATCATGCACGAGATGGCGCACGGACTGGGCCCGGCGTATGCGCGCACTTCGGCCGGCAAGGTGTCGGTTCGCGAAGCGATCGGTCCTGCTTACAGCGGCCTGGAAGAAGCGAAAGCCGATGTGGTCGGAATGTTCGGCCTGAAATGGCTGGTGGACCACGATGTGTTGCCCCGGGAAAAGCTCGAAGAATACTACGCCTCTTACGTCGCCGGAATTTTCCGCACCGTTCGTTTCGGCACCGCGGAAGCCCACGGCCAGGCCCAGATGATGGAGTTTAACTATCTTTCGGAACGGGGCGCTGTCAAGCGGCAATCCTCAGGAATGTATGCCATCGACTACGCCGCCATGCCAAGTGCGCTGGCCGAGTTGGCCAAGGAACTTCTGGAAATTGAAGCCATGGGAAACCGCGAGCGTGCGGAAAGCTGGTTCAAGAAGTACGATGCCATGCCGTCGGATCTGCAAGTGTCGTTGAGAACGGCGTCGAAGGTGCCGGTGGACGTGGACCCGGTGTTCTCGTTTCCGGAGAAGATCAAGTGAACGCTTCTAGCTTCTAGCTAGTGGCCAGAAGCTAGAAGCGGTGCTAAACAAACTCCACTCTGGCTTCGCGCGGAATAATTCCAGCCTTGTATCCCATGTCCAGCAGCCGGCGCACCGCTTCGCGGCCGTCCGGTCCATAGTCCAGGGTGCGTTCATTTACGTACATGCCCACAAATTTGTCCGCAAGCTGGGGATCGACGTCGCGGGCGAACTGCATCGCGTAGGCTAAAGCCTCGTCGCGATGGTCAAGCGCATACTGAATGCTGTCCCGCAGAGCTCCCGTGACCTTCGCCGTCAGCTCTGGTCCTAGACTGCGGCGTATCGCGTTTCCTCCCAGAGGCAGAGGCAAGCCGGTGATTTTCAGCCACCATTTTCCCAGGTCCACAATGCGTTGCAGACCGGCTTTCGAATAGGTCAACTGGCCTTCGTGAATGATGAGGCCGGCTTCGTATTTGCCTTCCACGATCTGCGGAATAATCTGATCGAAGGGTACGACTTCGGTCTCAATTCCGGGCGCGAAAAGCCGCAGGGCGAGATATGCGGTGGTGAGCGTGCCCGGGATCGCAATCTTTTTATTCTTTACTTCGCTGGGGGAAAAGCCCTGGGTGGCCACAATCATGGGGCCATAGCCATCGCCTACGCTGCCGCCGCAGGGCATCAGCGCATAGCTGTCCTGAATGTAGGGATAGGCGTGAAACGAAATGGCGGTGACGTCATACACGCCGTCGCCTTCCCGCGCCTTCTGGTTCAAAGTCTCAATGTCGCAAAGGGTGTGGGTGAAGCGCAGGCCGGGGACGCGCACTTTGTTGGTCGCGAGGGCATAGAACATGAAAGCGTCATCGGAGTCGGGACTATGCGCAATGCTGATCTCACGCGTCGACGCATTGCCGCGCAACGAGTCTTTCGCTTCGGGTGCGAGCGTTGTGGTGGCCGTGTTTCCGGATGGGGTTTCGACGAAACTCATGCCTGCTCCTTGCGGACACGCTGCCATCCGGTCGAGACTCCGGCCGCCAACATGACCTTGATTACTTCCGCGAACACGAACCAGTAAAGCCCAAAGCGGGCTGCTTGCGCGAAAGAGTGTGTCAGCACGGCCAGCCAAGAGAGGCCGCCCGCGAACAACACGACCTCAGCCAGGACGCCCGCGATGGCCGCGCGAGCGAAACTTGCCTTGCCGCGCTCGATCACCCAACCCGCCACAGCTGCGACGAAGGGGTAGGCCAGCAAAAAGCCGCCGGTCGCGCCCAGGAGCTGCGCGATTCCGCCCAGCCCGGCGGGATTAAATACCGGCAACCCCGACGCTCCTTCTACCAGGTAAAGCGCCAATGCAGCAAGGCCACGACGGCTGCCCAGGGTGAGGCCAACGAGAAGCACGCCAAAATTCTGCAAGGTCAGCGGCACGGGTGTAAACGGCAGCGGCACCGTGACCCGCGCGCACAGGGCGACAAACAGGCTGGCGCTCAGCACAATCGCCGCCTGTTCCGCCCAATAAAGAGCGCGATTATTTTGATCGAGAGCAAGACTGGCGGGCTTCGCCATGTTGTAGGTTCTCCGGGTCAGAATCTGAAACGTCTCCGAACGGCGTAACGGAACTCTTGAGGTCAATCCTTGCTGTGGGGGTCTCTGGAGGCGTCCTTCATATGGCTGCGCACTCGAAGGTAGGCCGCTAATCCGACCAGAGAGACAGCTACGGTGCTCAGGGCCAGGATCAGGAACAACCAGATCATCCGCACGATGTCCTAGGATATCAAAAGGGACTGGAATGTGCGTGGGAAGCGTCAGACCGGCGTGCTACCGCGGCCGAGCCGCGCAGCGGCGGAAAGAATAAAGCCCAGGGCGCAAGCCCTGGTCATATGGAGGCGATCCAGGGTTCCGGTCGTTCCCGCGGTTCACACCGGGGCTTGCGCCCCGAGCTGCATTCTACCGCCGCTTCGCGGCTTGCATTTAGGGCTCTACTTGCCCGCCATGGCATGCTCAACCTCGTCGGCGGTGTGCGGCAGATTGCCGGTCAGGTTAATCAACTTGCCATCCGGGTCCACGTAAAGAATATCTTCGATTCGCACTCCCAGTTTTTCCTCCGGGATATAGATCCCCGGCTCGAGAGTAAACACCGCCCCCGGACCCAGTGGAGCGTCGTAGTCGCCGGGGTCATGGACATTCAATCCCACATAGTGGCCGAGCCCGTGAATGAAATATTTTCCCAGCGGCTCGCCGTGCAGGTCTTTACCGTGCGTGTTGATGTAGTTGTAGGCCACATCGTGGAGAGAATCCGGCCGGTCTCGCCGCAAATACGACTTGCCCGAGCGGAATGCCGCAGCGGCTGCCTGTTGCGCCCCGAGGACGATATCGTAAATCTCCCGCTGCCGCGCCGTGAACTTTCCGGACACGGGCAGGGTGCGAGTGATGTCCGAGGCGTACATGGAATATTCTCCGGCCGCGTCAATCACCACCAGGTCGCCCGACTGCATCGTCCCCGAGTCCTCGGAATAGTGCAGCACCGTGGAATCGAAACCCGAGCCCACAATCGGGGCGTAGGCGGGACGCTCGCAGCCGCGCTTACCCCACTCGTATTGCATCAGAGCGGAGATCTCGCGCTCGGTGATGCCCGGCTTCACCGCGTGCATCGCAGCAAAATGCGCGGCGATCGAAGCGTCGGTGGCGTGACGGATCCGCTCGATTTCCCCGGAGTCCTTATAGGTTCTAAGCGACGCCAGCATGGGCCGCACATCCTGGAATGACACGCCAACGGGGAAGGCGTTGGCGCGTTTCAACCAATCCAGCGGCACGGCGGAATTCGAAACCTCATCCCCGGCGACTATGTCGGTGAAGATGACCGCTCTCTTCAGAGGCAGCAACCGGACCAGGTCGGAGCGCAGGTTGTCGAGAACTTCGACGTGGTCGAACCCGGTGATCTTGCCGGCGTCAGGGCTGTCCGCCCCCAGTTTCGGTCCGGTCCACTTTTCCTGCGAAGGATTGTGATTGGGGAGAAAGAGGATCTCGGTGTAGGAGTGATCGCCGGCGCCGCCCACGATCAGCAGCGCCGCTCCCGGCTCGCTCCAGCCAGAGAGATAGAAAAAATTGTCGTCGGGGCGGTAGCCGTAAAGATCGTTGGGGCCCTCAGCTTCGTTCGAAGCAAACAGGAGGACCGCGCCGCCATTGGCCT
>Ga0187824_10000040_pt1 | contig 18690 bp, 22 predicted proteins | sample NC_wetland_sal_i_13_FD_132437 | JGI IMG/M metagenome (GOLD analysis project Ga0187824, IMG submission 132437) | Wetland sediment microbial communities from Neuse River Estuary, North Carolina, USA - SourceSoil_4 | ecosystem: Environmental > Aquatic > Freshwater > Wetlands > Sediment | place... | reverse complement strand
GATCGCGGCAAACCACGCCACCAGCGACTGCGCCGGGTCCTGCACCACGAAATCGCCCTCGGCGTAGCCGGGCAGCCGATCCGGCCGCGAGGCCTTGACCGCGACTCCCGCGCCCCAGGGCGCGGGGCTCGCGCGGATGCCGGCCGCGGCGAGCCGCCGCGTGATCGCCTCGCCCGACGCGCGCGCCGGCTGGAGCACCAACGCCGGCCGGGCGTTGTTCCAGCGCAGCAGGCGGTCGGTGTCGTCCGGGCCGAAGCGGTCGAGCCAGCGGCGGACGAGCCACTCCGGGTGCGAGTGCCGGGCCGCGAGGTCGAGCGGTCCGGCGCCCTTCCGCTTCCGCGGGGGCTCGCGGCCCAGCCGTCGGAGCAGGGCGTTCACGAACCCGCCGGCACGGGCCCCGCCCGCTTCCCGCGCCAGGGCCACGCTGGTGCTCACGGCGGCGTGGGGCGGCACCCGGTCGAGGGCGGTCAGCTGGTACGCGCCTAGCCGCAGAATGTTCTGCAGCGTGGGCGGCACCCCGGCCCAGCCGCGCGCGGTCAGGGGTTGGAGCCGCTCGTCGAGTCCGGTCCGCTGACGCAGCACGCCGGCGGCAAGCTCGTGGGCCAGCCGGCGATCCGGCTCCGGCAGCGGTCCGAGCGCCTGGTCCAGCGCCGCGTCGAAGGGGCGGCCCGCGCGCACCTGCTCGAGAATGGCCAGCGCCGCGCGCCGGGAGGGGAGACCGTTCTCAGCCGACGTGGCGGCCACGGTCCGGCGTCACTCCAGCATGCCCTTCGCGGGACTCGAGGGAACGGCCACCTCGCGCCGGGGCATGCGTCCCGCCAGGAACGCGGCGCGCCCCGCCTCGACCGCGCGGCGCATGGCCCACGCCATCGTGACCGGATCGCGCGCCTCGGCCAGCGCGGTGTTCATCAGGATGCCGTCCACGCCCTGCTCCATCGTCACGCACGCATCGGAGGCGGTGCCGACGCCCGCGTCCACCACCACCGGCACCGAGAGCCGGCGCTTGATGGTCCGGATGGAGTAGGGGTTGAGCAGCCCGAGGCCGCTGCCGATCGGCGACGCCAGCGGCATCACGGCGGCGCAGCCCGCGTCCTCGAGCCGGAGCGCGGTGATCAGATCGTCGTTGCTGTATGCGAGGACCCTGAATCCGTCCCGCACCAGCTCCCGCGCCGCGGCGAGCAGCCCGTCCACGTCGGGAAGCAGGGTCTCGCGGTCGCCGATGACCTCGAGCTTCACGAAGTCGTTGAAGCCCGCCTCCCGGGCGAGCCGGGCGTAGCGGACCGCCTCGTCGGCGCTGTAGCAGCCGGCGGTGTTGGCGAGGAGGAAGTAGTGGTCCGCGGGGAGGTGGTGCAGAATGCTCTCGTCTTTCGAGCGGTCCAGGTCCACGCGGCGGACCGCGACGGTGACGATCTCCGCGCCGGAGGCCTCGATCGCGCGCACCATCTCGCCATTCGAGCGGTACTTCCCGGTGCCCACCATCAGCCGGGACCGGAAGGACCGGCCGCCGATCTCCAGCGGTACCTCGAGCGCTGGCTCGCTCGCGGGCAGGATCCCGGTCACGTCACCCTCCCCCCACGAAATGCACCAGCTCCACCGCGTCGCCCGGGGCGAGCGGGGTCTCGCCGAGCTTGGGCCGGCGCACGATGCGGCGATTGTGCTCGACCACGACCGTGCGGGCATCGAGGCCGAGCCCGTGGAGCAGGTCGTCCAGGGTGGCGGGGCCGGGCACGGTGCGCGGCTCGCCGTTGACGGTGATCGCCAGATCCGGCATGCCGAAAAGATAATGGGATGGGAGCCGAGAGCCGTCCGCTAGCGGGTGATGGCGTCCAGCATCTCCATCGCCGCCGTCGCCGGGTCCTCCGCCTCCCACAGCGCCCGTATCGCCGCGACGCCGTACGCCCCGGCGGCAACCAGCTCCGCCACCCGATCCGCCGTCACCCCGCCGATCGCGATCAGCGGCAGGCCGAGCGCGGCGCACCGGCGGATCAGCTCGAGGCCCGCGCCGGGATGGTCCGGATGCGTGGGTGTCGGGTACACCGGGCCGGCGATCAGGAAGTCGGCGCCTTCGGCCCGGGCCTCGGCGGCCTCCTCCGGTGTGTGCACCGACCGGCCGATCCACCCGTGGGGAAGGACGCGGCGGGCATCGGCCGGAGCGAGGTCTCCCGCGCCCAGCTGGACGCCCTGCGCGCCCACCGCCGCAGCGACGTCGGGGCGGCCGCTCACGATCACCGCGGCCTCGGCCGGCCGCGCGTGCGCCACGAACCGCGCCGCGACCGCGGCGAGCGCGCGCGTCGTGGCGCCGCGGTCGCGGGCGTGAAGGGCGAGGGCGGGGCCCGCCGCGGCGAGCGCCGCCGCCCGGACGCCGAGGTCCGCGCGGGCCAGCACGGCGGCGTCGGTGATGGCGTGGAGCCGCGGGAGGGGCCGCCCGGTCACTCGAAGCGGGCGCCCACCGCGATGCCGCGGCCCCGGACCCAGGCGTCCACCGTGATCCGGGTCCGCCCGGCGGGCTGGGCCTCCAGGACCTCGAGCGCGCCTTCGCCGCAGGCGACGACGAGCGAGCGCCCGGCCGCTATGACTTCGCCCGGGCAGCCCGCGCCCGGCACCGGGCGCCCGCCGAAGAGCTTCACCTGCGCGCCTGCGAGCGTGGTCCAGGCGCCGGGCGTGGGGTCGAACGCGCGCACCTTGCGCGCGGCCGCGAGCGCCGGACCCTCGAACGAGAGACGGGTCGTGTCCCGGTCGACCTTGGGCGCGAACGTCACGGCCGACTGGTCCTGGGGCTCGCCCGGCAGGTCGCCCTTGGCGAGGCGCTGCAGCACGTCGACCAGCGCCGCCGCGCCCAGGTCCGCCAGGCGGTCCGCCAGGCTGCCGCCGGTCTCGTTCGGTCCGATGGGCGTGGCGACCCGCTGCAGCACCGGGCCGCTGTCGAGTCCCGCTTCCATCCGCATGATGCTGACGCCGGTCTCGCCGTCGCCCTGCATGATCGCCCAGGGGATCGGGGCGGCCCCGCGCCAGCGGGGAAGGAGCGAGGCGTGGACGTTGATCATCCCGCGGGCGGGGATCCCGAGCACCTCCGGCCGGAGGATATGCCCGTACGCCACGACCACGCCCAGGTCGGCCCGAAGGTGCCGGAGGCCGGCGGTGAACACGTCGCCCACGGGGCGGTCGGGCTGGAGCACGGAGAGCCCGAGCTCGAGCGCCAGCTCTTTGACGGGAGGGGGAACGAGGGCGGAGCGGGAGCGGCCCTGGGGCCGGTCGGGCCGCGTCACGACTGCGGCCACTTCCTGCCGGCTGTCTACGAGGGCCCGGAGCGACGGGACGGCGAACGCCGGGGTGCCGAAGAAGACGATACGCATCACTCCGGCCGGGCGGCCGCGGCCTGCACCTCTTTGATGTAGCCCGCGTCGTCCTTGTGCTCCCGCTTCCAGCGAGCCAGCAGGACCTTTCGCTTCATGAGGCCGAGATGGTCCAGGAACAGGATGCCGTCGAGGTGGTCGATCTCGTGCTGGATGGCGCGGGCGGTGAGGCCGTCCGCCTCGAGCCGGAACGGATTGCCGTCGCGGTCAAGGGCTTCGAGCACCACCCGCTCGGGCCGGGTGACGTCGCCGAAGATCTCCGGGACCGAGAGGCAGCCTTCTTCGGCGGTGCTCCGGCCCTCGGCCTCCACGATGACGGGGTTCACCATGGCGAACCGATGGCCGTCCGCGTCCACCACGGCCACCCGCCGTGCGACCCCCACCTGGTTTGCGGCGAGGCCCACGCCGTGGGCTGCCTCCATGGTCTCGAACATGTCGTCGATCAGGCGCCGCGCGGAGTCGTCCACGACCTTCAGCTCGGGGCTCCGCTGCCGCAGCACGGGGGAGCCGAGCAGGTGGAGCGGGAGGACGCTCATCCGGCCTGGGAGGGCGCGCCGCTCTGGCCGACCCGGACGATCCGGGCGCGCTCGACGACGACAGTGGCCGTGCCGCTCTCGACGGTGACCCGGTCGTCCTTGATGTCCTTCACCTTGCCGATGAGCCCGCCGCTGGTGGTGATCTCGTCACCCTTCTTGAGGGCGGACAGCAGCTGCTCGTGCTGCTTCCGCGCCGTGCTCTGCGGCCGGATGATCAGGAAGTAGAAGACGAGGCCGATGGCGGCGACCTGCAGGATCAGGATCGTGAAGCCGCTCCCGCCGGTCGAGCCGGGTGTGGGGGCCATGGCGAACAGCAGTGCTGGAGTCACGTGTCTCCTCGGTGGTAGCGGTCGAGCCATCCCCGGCGCCAGTCCTCGAACGTGCCGGCGAGGATGCGGCGGCGCGCCTCCTCGCCCAACCGGATGAGGAAGCGGATGTTGTGAATCGAGACCAGCCGGAGCGCGAGCATGTCCTCGACCATGAAGAGATGGCGGAGGTAGCCCCGCGGGAACGTGGTGCAGGTCTCGCAATCGCACGACGGGTCGAGCGGCTCCTGCGACCCCTTGAGCGCCGCGCCCTTCACGTTGACCCGGCCGGTCGGCAGCCAGGCGGTGCCGTGGCGCCCGTTGCGGGTAGCGGCCACACAGTCGAACAGGTCCACGCCTCGCGCGATTCCGTCGAGCAGATCCGGGGGAAACCCGACTCCCATAAGATAACGGGGCGCCGCGGGGGGCAGCATCGGCTCGAGCGTCTCGAGCACGCGATGCATCACCTCCTTGGGCTCGCCCACGGAGAGCCCGCCGATCGCGACCCCGGTCCAGGGGCCCAGCGCGAGCGTCCCTTCGAGCGACCGGAGGCGGAGCTCGTCGTGGGTGCCTCCCTGGACGATGGGCCACAGGGTCTGGCCGCTCCCGGCCGAGGGGAGGGCCTGGTGCCGCGCCTTGCAGCGCTCCAGCCACCGGAGGGTCCGCTCCATCCCCTCGAGCGCGAGCGGGTAGGGCGCCTGGCCCGGCACGACGTGGTCGAACGCCATCGCGATATCGGCGGCGAGGGCCGCCTGGATCTCGACGGCCCGCTCCGGCGTGAGGGTCCGGACCGAGCCGTCGATGTGGCTGGTGAACTCCACGCCCCCTTCCTCCACCCGGCGGAGCCCTTCGAGGGAGAAGACCTGGAAGCCGCCCGAGTCGGTGAGCATCGGGCCGTCCCAGGTGGTGAAGGCGTGGAGGCCGCCCATCGCCGCGATCACGTCCTCGCCGGGGCGGAGGTGGAGGTGGTAGGTGTTGGCGAGCACGATCTGCGCGCCGGCCCGGCGCACGTCGGCCGGATGGAGTCCGCGGACGACGCCGTGAGTGCCGACCGGCATGAAGGCGGGGGTGAGGACGGTGCCGTGGGGCAGGACGAGCCGCCCGGCCCGCGCGGGACCGGCGGTGGCGTCCAGGTGGAACTCGAACATCAGGCTACCGGGGGCTCTGCGAGCCGGACCGAGGCTCCGCGAGCGGGGGGCTCCCCTCCGGACCAGCGCACAGTCCTCCGCGGAGCCCCCCGTTCGCGCTCGCCCCGGTCCGGCGCACAGTCCTCCGCGGAGCCCCTGTTCGCGCCCGCCCCGGTCCGGCGCGCAGGCGCCTCACGCGCCCGGCCCGGCCAGGATCCGCTCGATCTGCCGCCGGTGCACGAGATCGTGCGCGCCGACCATCCGGAACACGTGCTCCACGCTCTCCGGCCCGCGCTCCGAGTGGAGACCGGCGCGCCGCAGCTGGTCCGGCCCGAGCGAGTGGTAGAGCCGCAGGTTCGCGGTGCGGAGCGCCCCGAGCTGTGCCAGCACCTCGCCGACCGGCAGGTCGCGGTAGTGAAACGTGCGGGCCCACGCATCCTGGTCGTAGCCCGGGATCGGGGGCGTGTCCTGCGTCAGGATCATCCGCACCCGGTAGCCGTAGACCAGCTCGGTGTCGGCCAGGTGCTGCACCACCTCCAGCACCGACCACTTCCCCGGCTTCTCCGGCCGGCGGAGCCGGGCGTCGTCCAGCCCGCGGACGCGCTGATCGAGCCAGGGGACGAGCTCACCCATGACCGCGAGCGGGTCGCGGTCGCCGAGGACGGCGAGCAGCGCCTTGGTGTAGTCCTGCGCGGCGCCGGCGGCGGTGCCGGCGGGATTCGAGAAAGTCGTCATGTGCGGTTCGCCCTCCTAGATCACGACCATCGCGTCGCCGTACGAGTAGAACCGGTACCGCTGCTCGATGGCGTGCCGGTACGCCGCCTGCATCCGCTCGTGCCCCGCGAACGCGCTCACCAGCATGAGCAGGGTCGAGCGCGGCAGGTGGAAGTTCGTGATCAGGCGCTCGACCACCTTGAAGCGGTAGCCCGGCAGGATCAGGAGCGACGTCTCGCCCGGCCCGGCCCGCACCACGCCGTCGGCGTCGGCGGCGCTCTCGAGCGCGCGCACGACGGTCGTGCCCACGGCCCAGATCCGCCCGCCGATCCGGCGGACCTCGCCGGCGAGCGCCGCCAGCCGGTCGGGGATCTCGTAGCGCTCGGCGTGCATCGGGTGCTGCTCGATCGGCTCGGCCTCCACCGGCTTGAAGGTGCCGGGCCCGACCTCGAGGTCGAGCCCGGCGATCACGACGCCCTTGGCCGACAGCGCGTCGAGCAGCTCGTTGGTGAAGTGGAGCCCCGCGGTCGGAGCGGCGACGCTCCCTTCGCGCTTGGCGTACACGGTCTGGTAGCGCAGCTCGTCCGCCGGCCGCGGCTCGCGCGCGATGTACGGCGGGAGCGGGACGCGACCCGACCGCGACATCACGTCCTCCGCCGTTGCGCCGAGGATCTTCACCCGGCGATGGCCGTCGGCAAGCACCTCGACCGTCTCGATCCACGCGCCGTGCTCCAGCGCGATGCGCTTGCCGGGTGCGAGCGCGCTGCCCGGCTTGCCGAGGGCGACCCAGGTCCCGTCGCCGGCGGGACGGATGAGCAGCACCTCCGCGGGCGCCCCGGAGGGGCGGGCGCCGATGAGCCGTGCATGCCGCACCCGGCTGGTGTTGATGACCAGCAGGTCGCCGGCGGGGATCAGGCTCAGGAGATCGCTGAAGATGAGGTCCTCGAGCGAGCCCCGGCCTGCGGGCCCGCCGGTCCGGCGCACCACGAGCAGCCGGCTCGCGCTCCGCTCCTCGATCGGCGTCTGGGCGATGCGCTCGGGCGGGAGTTCGTAGTCGAAATCGGCGAGGCGGTACTGCCGTTCGTGGGTCAAAACAGGGCGGCCTGGCTGGAAGGTCGTTTCATGCCGAGCCGGTTGTACGCCCGCTCGGTGGCGCACCGGCCGCGGGGCGTGCGCTCGAGGAAGCCCTCCTGAATGAGGAACGGCTCGTAGACCTCCTCCAGGGTGCCGGCATCCTCGCCGACGGCGACCGCGACCGTCGCGAGGCCGACCGGGCCGCCGCCGAACTTCTCGACGATGGTGCGGAGGATGCGGGTGTCCATGTCGTCCAGCCCGAACTCGTCCACGTTGAGCCGCTGGAGCGCCTCCACGGCGACGGACCCCGTGATCTGGCCGCCCGCGCGCACCTGCGCGTAGTCGCGCACCCGCCGCAGCAGGCGATTGGCGACCCGGGGCGTGCCGCGGCTCCGCCGCGCGATCTCGAGCCCGCCGGCCGGGTCCATCGGCACTTTCAGAATCGCAGCCGACCGCGTGACGATCGTGTGCAGGTCCTCCACCGGGTAGAACCCGAGCCGCTCCACGATGCCGAAGCGGGCGCGCATGGGCGGGGTGAGCTGGCCGAAGCGGGTGGTCGCCCCGATCAGCGTGAACCGCTCCAGCGTCATCGGGATGGTCTGGGCGTTGGGGCCGTCCGCGATCCGGACGTCCACCCGGAAGTCCTCCATCGCGGGATAGAGGTACTCCTCGAGGGTGGGGCGGAGCCGGTGGATCTCGTCGATGAACAGCATGTCGCCCGGCCCGAGCCCGGTGAGGAGGCCCACGAGGTCGCCCGGCTTCTCCAGCACCGGCCCCGAGCTGGTACGGAGCTGGACCCCCATCTCCCGGGCCATCAGCATGGCCAGGGTGGTCTTGCCGAGGCCGGGCGGGCCGAAGAACAGGGTGTGATCGAGCGTGTCCTTGCGGGCCCGGGCCGCGTCCATCGCGATCTGGAGCGACGTCTTCACCTGCAGCTGCCCCACGAACTCGTCCAGCCGGGACGGGCGCAGCGCGGCGTCGGCCGGCTCGTCCGGGAGCGCGTCGGGCGTGGTGATCTGGATCCGGGTCACGCGGCGGCCGCCATCCAGCGGACCCGGGGCCGCTCGCCCGGCTCGACCACATGCTTCGCCCCGCAATGGGCGCACCGGTCCACCGTGCGGGCGATGCCGACGGGCACGAGCTTGCGGTTGGTGGTGCCGCAGCGGGTGCAGTTCCATTCCGCGGTCTGCGCGGGGAGAGACATGGCTGATCCGGAGTTGGAGCGTCGACGGAAAGGTAAGAGGTAAGAGGTAAGAGGTGAGAGGGTGGTGGTCCCTCTCACCTCTCACCTCTCACCTCTCACCTCTTACCTCTTACCCCTCACTGCTCTTCACTTCTTCCCGGTCAGGCCCGCCAGGGCCCGCCGCACCACCGCGGCCGTGTCGCCGTCGGGGCCGCCGGCCAGCGCCCCGCGCACGGCGTCCTCCGCCGCGGCGGGCGCGTATCCCAGGCCCACCAGGGCGCGCACCGCCTGGCTCGAGCCCGAGGCGGGCCGCTCGACCGGCGCTACGCTCACGTCGTCGAACCGGTCGCGCAGCTCCAGCACGAGCCGCTCCGCCTTCTTGCGGCCGATCCCGCTCACGGTGCTCAGGGCGGCGAGGTCGCCCTCGCGGATGCTCCGCACCGTCCGGTCGGGGCCGAGCGCGGACAGGAGCGCGAGCGCCAGCCTGGGCCCGAAGCCGCTCGCGCCGAGGAGCCGCTGGAACACGGTGCGGTCGGCGGCGCGGTCGAAGCCGAAGAGCGACCATCCGTCCTCGCGCACCACCAGCTCGGTGTAGAGGCTCACGCGCGCGCCCGGCTCGGGCAGCCGCTCGAACACGCCCAGCGGGACCGTGACCGCGTAGCCTACGCCGCCGTCGGTCTGGAGGACCACCGTCTCCCCCTCCCGCGCGGCCAGCAGGCCGGTCACGGTGGCGATCATCGTGCACCCACCAGCGCGCGCGACGCGCCGGTGGCCCGCCGGGCCAGGAGCAGGTGCGCCAGGGCGATGGCGACGCCGTCGGCCGCGTCCGCCGGCTCGGGCGCGCTCCGGAGCCGGAGGAGCTGCGCCACCATGTAACCCACCTGCGGCTTGACCGCGGCGCCCCGTCCCACCACCGCCTTCTTGATCATCGCCGGGCTGTACTCGCTGATGGACACGCCGGCCTCCTCGCCGGCGAGGAGCACCACGCCGCGCCCATGGCTCATGACCATCGTGGTGCGGACGTTCCGCGCGTAGAACACGCTCTCGACCGCCATCGCGTCGGGCCGGTGGCGCGCGAGCAGCGCCCGGATGCCGTCATGGATGATCCGGAGCCGGGCGGGCAGGGGGTCGCGCGCCCGGGTTTCCAGGATGCCGCACTCGACCAGCCGCGCGGGCCGGCCCGGCGACGACTCCACGACCCCGTATCCCAGGACCGCGGTGCCGGGATCGATGCCGAGCACCTTCATGCGGCGGGTGGGGTCAGGCTTCCGCCTCCGCGAGCTGCGCGGCGTCGATGTCGAAATTCGAGAAGACCTTCGAGACGTCCTCCAGCTCCTCCAGCGCCTCCACCAGCTTCAGGATGCGCTCGGCGTCCGCGCCCTCGACCTTCACCGTGTTCTTGGGCACCATCGCCAGCTCGGCCGAGTCCACCGGGACCTTCCGCGCGCGGAGCGCGTCCTGCACCGCGTGGAAGGCCGGGGGCGACGTGGTCACGACGTACTGATCGCCCTCGTGCGCGAAGTCCTCGGCGCCGGCCTCGAGCGCGGCCTCGAGCGTCGCGTCTTCATCCAGCCGGGTGGCGTCGAGATAGATCTGGCCCTTGCGGTCGAACATCCAGGCCACCGAGTTCGACGCGCCGAGGTTCCCGCCGTTCCGGCTGAACGCGTGGCGGATCTCCGCCACCGTGCGGTTCGCGTTGTCGGTCGTGGTCTCGATGAAGATCGCGGCGCCGCCGGGCCCGTACCCCTCGTAGGTGAGCTCCTCGAACGATGCGCCCTCGAGCTCGCCCGTGCCCTTCTTGATGGCGCGCTCGATGTTCTCCTTCGGCATGTTCACGGCGCGGGCGGAGTCTACGGCGAGGCGGAGCCGGGGGTTCCCGTCGGGGTCTCCGCCGCCGGCCTTGGCGGCGACGGTGATCTCGCGGATGATCTTGGTCCACGCCGAGGCGCGACGGGCGTCCGTCACCGCCTTCTTGCGCTTGATCTGCTTCCATTTGCTGTGGCCGGCCATCGCCGAACTCCTTGCGGCTTCCTGAGTTAAACAAGATAAGCCGCCGGTCAATCGCGGTCCAGCAGGTCCTCGAAGCGAAGCCACCGCGGGTGGAAGAAGAGGTCCACGAATCCGGTGGGGCCGTTCCGGTTCTTGAGCACGACCAGCTCGGTCGCGCCGTCCATGCCCTGACCCGGCCGGTACATCTCCTCCCGGTACAGCGCGAGCACGACGTCCGCGTGCTGCTTGACCGCGCCCCGGCCGCCCAGGTCGTCCAGCGAGGGCCGCGGGTCGGGCCGGTCGGCGCGGTGTCCGGGCAGCTGGGCGATCAGCAGCAGCGCCACGTTCGCCCGGATGGCGAGGCTCTTGAGCCGCGCGGCCGCGGCGGCGACGCGGTCCTCGGGCGGGAGGCTCGCGACCGCCGGGCTCAGCAGCTCGAGCGAGTCGGCAATTACCAGCAGGGGACGGGGAAGCAGCAGCCCCGGCTGCTCCAGCGCCGCGAACGCCGGCTCGGCCTCGACCTGCTCGTAGGAGAGCGGAAGCTCGCGCTGGGCGACAGCCGCGGCCCCGATGGCCGCCCGCGCGCGCTCGTCCAGCGTCCCCCGCCGGAGGTCGTCGACCGCCGCTTTCCCCTCCAGCGCGAGCGCCCGCTCGCGCAGCCGCTCCGCGCTCATCTCCGCGGAGAGATAGCGGACCGGCGCTCCCGACCGCGCCGCGCGCAGCGCGATGCCGAGCGCCAGGGCCGACTTGCCGCTGCCGACGTCGCCGGCCAGCACGACGAGGTCCTGACGCCTGAAGCCGCCGCCGAGCACTTGGTCGAGCGACGGGAAGCCGGAGGGCACGGTGTCGGGCGCGGGCGCGTCCGGGCGGGCCCGATCGATCCGGGCGACGAGCGACTCGAGCGGGTCGTTGCGCCTGCGGCCGGGGCGGCGCGTGTCAGCCATGGCGCAGCGCCAACCGGGCCGACCGGGCGGCCTCCGCGAGGACTTCGCCGGCGTCGGGGCCCGCGCCCTCCCGGGCGGGCGCCACCAGCTGGCTCAGGGCCTGGGCGACCGCCGTCGGGTCGGCCCGCTCGAGGTCGGCCATGGCTCCGGTGAGCGCCCGCCGGAGCGGCGCGGGCAGCATCAGGCTCGAGAGCCGGTGCCCGAGCGCCGCGACCCGCCGCCGATGCGCCCGTTCCGGGGGCGGGGAGTCGCCGAACAGGTCCTGCGCCACCCGCACGGTGAGCCAGAGCGCGAAAATCCCGTCGCGCCGGGGGCCCCGCGCGGTCTCGGGGAGCAATCGGAGCAGCGGGCTTGCCCAGGTCACGCCAGCGCCCGGCAGAGAGCGGTATACACGGCGTCCGGCTGGATCTCCTGCATGCAAAGGTGATGGCCCATGGGGCACTCGAGTCCCCCCGCGACGCTGCAGGGCCGGCAGGACAGGTTGCGCTCGAGCACGAAGGCGCGGGCGGCGTTGTACGGATGATAGCCGAACGCGCGGACCGTCGGCCCGAAGAGCGCCACCAGCGGGGTGCCGAGCGCCGCGGCCATGTGCATGGCCCCGGTGTGTCCGGTGACGAGCGCCGCCGCCCGCTTGAGGACGGCGCCGGTTCCCTGGAGCGAGAGCACTCCGGCGGCGTTTACCGCGCGGGTCGTGCTGCGCGCGGCCACCTCGGCGGCGATCATCGTGTCGTCGGGGCCGCCGATCAAGACGGCGTCGGCCCCGGTGCCCGCCACCCGGCGCACCAGCCGCACCCAGTACTCCAGCGGCCAGCGCTTGGTCGGCTGCGACGCGCCGGGCGCGAACGCGACGAACGGCCTGTCCTTGCCGACGTTGGCGTGGGCCAGCCAGGCGTCCGCCTTCTCCTCGGCGTCCGGGCTCAGGAAGAACTCGGCGGGTCCCCCGTCGGGCACGACGTCGAGCGCCGCGGCGGCGTCGAAGTAGCGGTCGGCGATCGCCGTGTCCTCGGGATAGTGGTTCTGCTTGGTGCGAACCAGGAGCGCGCGGGCGACCCGGTACTGCGGCGCGGTGCGCCAGCGACCCGGCACCAGCAGCCGGAGCAGCCGGCTCTTCGGGGTGTTCTCGAGATCGAGCAGGTAGTTGAAGTGGGTCGCCCGGAGGCGGCCCCCGATCTCCAGCAGCGAGTCCCCCGGCGCCAGCCCGATCACCTCGTCGATCCGGGGGTTGTCCGCCAGGAGCGGCGCGTAGCGCCGGCGGGTGAGCACGGTGATGCGCACCTGCGGATGCCGCGCCCGGATGGCCCGGAAGAGCGGAGTCGAGAGCAGGATGTCGCCGAGCGAGCCGAAGCGGACCGCGAGGATGTGCGGCGATACGACGACCAGGGTCACGCCCGGGAATGTACGGGGCGTCGGGAGCCGGTGCCAGCGCGCCGCCCCCCGGCGGGCGCGGTCCAAGTCCTTGGCCCGTTGCGTTGTGCGCCCCTTCCCCTCTACCTACTTTTCAGGCATGACCCGGCCCAGAAGCATCCTGTGGGTGGACGACGAGGTGGAGAGCCTCACGTCCCATATCCTGTTCCTGCAGGAGCAGGGGTTCACGGTGGAGACCGCATCGCACGGGGACGACGCCATCGTGCTCCTCCAGCGGCAGAACTACGGCGTGGTGCTGCTGGACGAGCAGATGCCGGGCCGCCGGGGGCTCGAGCTGTTCCAGTCCATCCGGGCCATGGACGACGCCCTCCCGGTCGTGATGGTGACCAAGAGCGAGGAGGCCACCACCCTCCGCGACGCCATCGGGGCCGAGGTCTCGGACTACCTCACCAAGCCGGTCAATCCCCGCCAGATCCTCTCGGTGGTCACCCGGCTGCTCGAGGGGGAGCGGATCCGCCAGCAGCGGCTCTCCCGCGACTTCGCCACCCGGTTCCGCGAGCTGGAGTCGCGCCGGAACTCGCCCATGGCCTGGCGCGAGTGGGTGGAGCTGGTGGTGGAGCTGGCCGAGTGGGAGGTGCGGCTCGGCCAGGCCGAGGAGCCGGGCCTCCAGGACGCGCTGCGGACTCTCCAGGACAGCCTGCGGGACGACTTCGCCAAGTATCTCAAGCGCAATTACGCGAGCTGGCTGCACGACGCCCGCACGGACCGGCCGCCGTTGTCGGTGGACATCGGGGCCGAGTTCCTCCGGCCGGTACTGGACACCCATCGCCGGGCGATGCTGGTCGTCGTGGACTGTCTCCGGCTGGACCAGTGGGCGATGATCCGCCCGCTCATCGCCCAGCGGTTCGACATCGAGACGGCGCACTACTTCTCGATCCTGCCCACGGCCACGCCCTTCGCCCGGAACGCGATCTTCAGCGGCCTGTTTCCGGCCGAGCTGGCGGTGCGGTATCCGCAGTGGTGGGCCGACCAGGACGAGGCGAGCCTCAACGCGCACGAGGCCGAGCTCCTGGTGGAGCAGCTCCGGAACGTGTGCGGGCGCCCCGTGCCCGTCCGCTACGAGAAGGTGTTCACCTCGGCCGACGGCGAGAGCCTCCTCAAGCGCCTCCCCGCGCACCTCGCCCAGGACGGCGTGACGGCGCTGGTCTTCAACTTCATCGACCAGCTCACCCACGGCCGTACCGAGAACCTCACGCTGTTCGAGGTGGCGCGCGACGCGTCCTCGCTCCGGAGCCTCACCCGCACCTGGTTCGAGCGCTCGCCCCTCTGGGACGCCCTGCGGGAGGCCGAGCGGCGGGGGGTGCCGGTGCTGCTCACGACCGACCACGGCTCCATCCACTGCCATACGCCGGCCACGGTCTACGCCAAGCGGGACACGACCTCGAACCTGCGCTACAAGTTCGGGGAGGACCTGCGGGCCCAGGACCCCGAGGCCGCGCTGGCCGTGGACGACCTCCCGAGCTTCGGGCTGCCGTTGCGCGCGCCCGGCACCCGGCTGCTCCTCGCCACCGGCGACCGGTTCTTCGTGTACCCGACCAAGCTCCGGGAGTACCAGGCGCGCTATCGGGGCGCGTTCCTCCACGGCGGCGTCTCGCCGGAGGAGGTCGTGCTGCCGATCGCGCTGCTGACGCCGAGGCGAGGGTAGTGGCGCCGAGCTTCGGCGTGCGAGTGCTGCTCGTCGCGGCCGGCGGCGCGGAGTCCTTCACTTACCCCCAGTTGTATCAGCGGGCGCTCGAGCGGCTCGGCTGCCAGGTGGACGTCGTGGACCGGGACTACGGGCGCGGCTGGGGCCGGCTCCTCGGCCTGCCGACCCTGGCGCCGCGCCTCCGGCGCGCGCTCGCCCGCCACGACCCGGCCTTCGTGCTCGTCCTGGACGAGCTGCCGCTCGAGGCCGAGACCATCGCGGCGCTCCGGCGGGTCTCGCCGGCCCGGTGGGTTCTGTGGGCCACCGGCGAGATCTCGCTCAATCGCTGCGCGGCGCTGCAGGCGGCCGGGACCTCCTTCGACGCCGTGTTCGTCTCCTGCAGCACCGCGCGCCAGTCGCTCAGTACCAAGGGGTTCCCGCCGGTGGTGTTCCTGCCGGACGGCTGCGACCCCTCGGTCCACCGTCCCATGCGCTCGCGCGACCAGTTCCGCGCCAACGTCGTGTTCGCCGGCCGGGCGACGCCGCACCGCGAGCGGTTCCTGGCCACGCTGGTCGGGTTCGGGCTCGCGCTCTGGGGCCCCGGATGGCGCCGCACGTCGCTGCGCGACTACTGCCGCGGCGAGCGCCTGGGCATGGAGGACTACGTCCGGGCATACGCCGGAGCGTTCGTGGGGGTCAACATCCACCGCGAGGACCCGGCGATGGCCGGCGAGGGCTGCAACCGCCGCCTCTTCGAGCTGGCGGCGATCGGCGTGCCGCAGGCGGTGGACGAGAGCGGGGACCTGATGCGCCACTTCGCCCCCGAGACGGAGGTGCTGTTCTACCGGGGCGAGCGGGAGCTCAAGGAGCTGGTGCGGCTGATGCTGGAGAGCCCGAAGGAGACCGCGGTGGTCGCCGAGCAGGCCCGCCGGCGCGCCCTCGCCGAGCACACGCTGATGCACCGTCTCACCGTGCTGCTCCACGAGGTGCTCGTGACCCGGCCGGTCGGGGCCGCCTCCCGCGCGCCGGGATCGCCGCCGCCCCAGCCCCCACCAGAGCCGCCGCGCTCGCCCTACACGCTGCATCGCTGAGCGCCGCCGGGTCCGTGCCCTCCGACCTCCTGCTCACGCTCGCCTTCCCCCCGATGGCCGGGGGCGTTTCGCGCTGGATGTACGAGGTCGCGCGGCGCTACCCGGCCCCGGGCATCGTGGTCTCCACCGCGTTCCATCCCGACGCGGCGGACGTGGACGGGACCCTGCCGTCCCCGGTGGACCGCCTGCCACTGCCGCCGCGACGGCTCAAGACCCTCCAGGGGCTGCTCCTCTGGTCCCGCCGCGCGGCGGTGCTGGCGCGGAGCCACCGGGCGCGGTTCATCTGGTGCGGCGACATCCATCCCTCCGCCTATCCGGCCAAGTGGACCCGCGAGCGGGTGGGCACACCGTTCGGCATTCTGCTGCACGGCGCGGACCTGCTGGTCCTCCAGCACCAGGTGCATCGCTCCGCCATGAAGCGCCGCACCGCGCGGGCCCTCCTCGGCGCGGCCGCCGTGCTGGTGGCCAACAGCGAGTGGACCCGGGGGCTGGCCGAGGTGCTGCTCCAGGAGCTGGAGCTGGATGCCGAGGACGGAAAGGTCCGGGTGGTGCCGCTCGGGACCGATCCGGGCTTCTTCCGGCCCGGCGTTCCGGCGGACGCGGTGCGCAAGCGCTATGGGCTCGAGGACGGGCGCTGGATTCTGTCCGTGTCGCAGCTCGCGCCCCACAAGGGGATCGACACCGTCCTGCGCGCGCTCGCGCTGCTCGACGGCAAGGAGGCCGACGTCCGGTACGCGGTCGCCGGCGAGGGCGACGGACGCCGCGACCTGGAGCGGCTGGCGGACACCCTCGGGCTGAGCGGCCGCGTCCGGTTCCTCGGCGGGGTTTCGGACGCCGACTTGCCCGGGCTCTACAACCTGGCTGACGTGTACGTCGGCGCGTCCCGGCGCACGCCGCTCAGCGTGGAAGGCTTCGGCATCGCGCTGGCGGAGGCCGCGAGCTCGGGCCGGCCGGTCGTCGCGGGGAACGCCGGCGGAATCCCGGAGGCGGTGAAGGACGGGGAGACCGGCCTCCTGGTGGACCCGGAGCGGCCGGAGGCGGTGGCGGACGCGGTGCGCCGGCTGCTGCGCGACCCGAAGCTCGCCCGGCGCCTGGGCGCGGCCGGGCGCCGGGAAATCGAGCGCTACTACAACTGGGACCGGGTGGCGCGGGACGTGGGAGGCATTGCGGCCGAGTGGGAAGCGGTGAGAAGGTGAGAGGTAAGAGGTGAGAGGTGAGAGGTGAGAGGGGAGAGGGGGGCGTCCCTCTCACCTCTCACCTCTTACCTCCCTCTTAGCTCTCACCCCCCTACGCCGCCGTCTTGGGCTCGCTGGGCAGCACCGCGAACGCCGTCGAGGGGCGGATGGGGCGCTCGCCGGGCGGGGCCCAGCGCGGGTGCGGTGCCTGGTCGATGCGGTCCAGCCGGCCGCCCAGCGCGTCGAGCGCGTCGCGGGTGGCGCGGTAGCCCGCCTCGAGCAGCTCCGGGGTCCGGTCGAACGCGAACATCGACACGTGGGCGACCTGGGGCTGGAGCAGGACGAGCGGGGGTCCGGACCAGTGGCGCAAGCTGGCCTCGATCTGCGTCTGCATCACGATCTCGAGCCCGCGGATGTAGGTGGCCGCGAACCCGTCCAGCTCCTCGCCCCGGCGCTCGACGCTGGTCGCCGCGACGTTCACCGCGATGATGGGCCAGGGCGCCGCCGCCGCGGCCACGCGCACGGGCAGGTTCTCGACGATGGCGCCGTCCACGTACTGGCGGCCCTTGATCTCGCGGGGCGGGAAGATGCCGGGCAGCGCGCAGGAAGCGAACACGACGTCGGCCAGGCGGACGTCGTCGTTGCCGTTCTCCGTGCCCCAGACCACTTGGCGGCCCGAGCCGAGATCCACGGTATTGACCAGCAGCCGGCGTTGCACGTCCCGGAAGGTGCGTGGGCCCACGATGCCCGAAATCAGGGTCTCGAGCGGCTCGCGGCGGTAGACGGCGGGGGAGTGCATCCGGCGGAGGGCCATGTCGGTATGGGCCACCTTGAACACGTGGCGCCGCTCGACCCGGAGGGCCCGCGCCCGCATCTCCGCGGCGGACATCCCCGAGGCCCAGGCCGCGGCGATCAGGGCGCCCATGCTGGACCCGACGACCAGATCGGGGGTGAGCCCGCTCTCCTCGAGGGCCCGGAACACCCCGATGTGGGCCAGCCCCTTGAGGCCGCCGCCGCTCAGAACCAGGGAGAATTGCGTCGTCTGTTTCACAGCTTGCCCCGACGGATGACCAGTGCCTAAGCTTGCAATCCGGGTGCCAAGTCCCAGCTATCGGCAAATCACGCCAGAACTTGCAGCCACTTTCCGTGCGCTCTGACGACCACCGGCCCGCCGACGTCCCCGGGTTCCCTGGCGGGAGCGCGTTCGCGGTCGTCCGCGACCGTTGGCGGACGGATTGGTTCTTCCGGCTGGGCCTTGTCTTGGTCGCCCTGGTCGTGTGCGCCGCGGCATTCGCACCCTGGCTCGCCCCGTACAGCCCGGTGACCGGAGATCTGCAGCACGCGTACCTGTTGCGGCCGGGCGCGCGCTTCCTGCTGGGAACCGACACCCAGGGCCGGGACGTCCTGAGCCGTGTCCTCTACGGGGCCCGCCTGTCGCTTCTGGTGGGCGTCATCTCCCAGGCCGTCGCCGTGAGCCTGGGCGTGCTCCTGGGGCTCGTGGCGGGCTACTACCAGCGGTGGGTGGATGCGGTCGTCATGCGGCTGGCCGACGTCACGCTGGCCTTCCCCACTTTGCTTCTCCTGATCGCCGTCGCCGCGGCCGTGCGGCCGTCGCTGCCGGTGATCTTCGTGGTCATCGGGGTGGTCGGGTGGGCCGGGATGGCGCGCATCGTCCGGGGGCAGGTGCTGGTGCTCAAAGGCGCGGAGTACGTGGCCGCGGCCCGGGCCCTCGGCGCGCGGGACCGGCGGGTGCTCTGGCGCCATCTCCTCCCCAACGTGCAGGCCCAGGTCATGATCGCGGCCACGCTGGGCATCGCCGGCGCGATCATGGCGGAGGCGGCGCTCTCGTTCGTCGGCCTGGGCGCGCAGCCGCCCACCCCGAGCTGGGGGGCTATGGTGGCGGACGGACGGGACCTGCTCCGCGTGGCGCCGTGGGTGAGCTTTGCCCCCGGAATCGCGATCGGGCTGGCGGTGCTGGGGTTCAATCTCGTGGGCGACGCGTTGCGGGAGGCCTTCGATCCGAAAGTGAGAAGTGAGAGGTGAAAAAGGTGAGAGGTGAGAGGTGAGAGGTGAGAGGGCGGGGGATCGGATAGCGGCTGAGGCATCGGCCGGGGCCGCTGAATCCCGGCCGGAGGCCCCTCTTACCTCTC
>Ga0187824_10000038_pt1 | contig 18978 bp, 19 predicted proteins | sample NC_wetland_sal_i_13_FD_132437 | JGI IMG/M metagenome (GOLD analysis project Ga0187824, IMG submission 132437) | Wetland sediment microbial communities from Neuse River Estuary, North Carolina, USA - SourceSoil_4 | ecosystem: Environmental > Aquatic > Freshwater > Wetlands > Sediment | place... | reverse complement strand
GCGAGTCGAGGAACTTGTGGCAAAAGCATTCGATTCGGTCACAGTTCTATAGCACGCCGGACCGGCCACAAGAAATCCGTGTAGTTTTGCTGCCGGCGCAAGCGTTGAACGAACCGGACTTGCTGCTCTACTGGGCCGCCAATTCACCGCAGGGAAATGTTTTGCCTGGGGATGCGCAACTCATCGGTGCCTTTAGCGCGGGTAGGGCCTTTCCTCTTCCGTTGAATGAGCAAGGCGGCGGCCATCTGGTTTTGTTCAGCCCGGCTCACCAGGCTGTGTTTGACACTGCCGCCGTGGAGAAGCTGCGATGAGTGTTCAATATGGCGCGATCAGTTGGAACCGGCAGAAGAAGGTGTATGACCTCACGGTTCTATCGCTGCTGGCTTTGTACCTGGCGATTTTCGTTGGCGTGGGCGTCTGGCGCAATCCCAGCGCGACGGCAGAGACGCTATTGATCCGCGCGCTGGGGACGGCTGCATTCCTGCTGCTCAACATCGTGCTGTGCATTGGCCCCTTGAGCCGGTTGGACCGCCGCTTTCTTCCGCTGCTCTACAACCGCCGGCACCTGGGCGTCACCATGTTCGTATTGGGATTGGCACATGGAGGGTTTGGACTGATCCAGTTTCACGCGCTGGGGAATGTGAATCCTCTGGTCAGTCTGTTCATCAGCAATCCACGATACGGCAGTGTCGCCGATTTTCCCTTTCAGGCTCTGGGCTTCTTCGCGCTGATCATTCTCTTTCTGATGGCTGCCACCAGCCACGATTTCTGGCTGCGAAATCTCTCCGCCCCCGCGTGGAAGCGGCTGCATATGCTGGTGTATCTGGCTTATGCGCTGCTGGTCGCGCACGTGACCCTGGGGGCGCTGCAGTCAGAGACCAGTCCCCTGCTGACTGCTGCTCTCGTTGCAGGAGTGGCCATAGTGCTGTCGCTTCATCTCGCAGCCGCGTTTCAGGAGAAGCGGGTGGACCGGGCAAAGCATCACGCCGTCGATGAAGGTTTCGTAGAGGTCTGCAGAGTGGATCGTATCGCCGAGAACTGTGCCAAGATCGTGGCTCTCTCGGGAGAACGAGTGGCGGTATTTCGTTACGACGGCAAAGTTTCGGCAATCTCGAATGTTTGCCAGCATCAGAATGGGCCGCTGGGGGAAGGACGGATTATTGATGGCTGCGTTACCTGTCCGTGGCATGGCTATCAGTATCGTCCGGAAACCGGGGCGGCGCCGCCGCCGTTCAAGGAAAAGGTCCCCACTTTCCGGGTCAAGGTGGTTGATGGATCTGTTTTCGTGCATCCCCGTCCTAACCCACCCGGAAGCCGCGTAGAGCCTGCCCGAACCGAGGCTGACCAAGTCAAAACCGGGGAGGCGCGATCGTGATGAGCGACTTCTACGTAGGTTATCTCCCGAAAGCTCCGACTAGGCTGGCACGCTTTGTGCGGAGGGCAATCGTTGTGCTTGGTTTCGTGGTGGTGACGATAGCGCTGATGCTGGTGGTTGCACAAAGGCCGTTCGCGAATTCGGCCTTCGAATACGGGGAGCTCCGCGCTTTTGAGGGAGTGGTCGAGGCGCAGCCTTTTCCTACGCTGTTAGTCGCGCGTCCGGGCGAAACCGGGCAACAGGACAAATATTCGCGCTATCTGATGGTCGCGCCCGGAAAGCATGGCGCCGACAGCCTTGTAGCCGCCGCCGATGGCAAACAGGTGCGTCTAAAGGGTCAGCTGATCTATCGTGACGGCGGGACCATGGTGGAAATAGTGCCTGGCTCCATCGCTGTCGAGGATACTGCTCCCGCGGTTCAACAGACCACTCGCGACCTGGGAAGCGTGACGCTCTCGGGCGAGATCGTAGACAGCAAGTGCTACCTGGGCGTGATGAATCCGGGTCAAGGTAAGGTCCACCGTGACTGCGCGGCACGCTGTTTGAGCGGAGGGATTCCGCCGATCTTTATTACGACCGACGGGCGTCAGCAATTGTTGCTGGTCGGCCGGGATGGGCGTGCCCTGGGACGCGACGCGCTGCGCGAGTTTATTGCCGAACCAATTCAGGTTGACGGGGAACTTGTGCAGAGAGGCTCGACGCAACTTCTGAAAATCGATCCCAGAGCGTTGCGCCATGCCCCGGACGGACTGCGAACAGCATCAAGTTCTACGTTCGGGAAATGAAGAGCTGGTTGCATATCACAACATCTTACGGTAATGCACACAGCGGTCCACTACCTCGTACCCCAGCGCCGCGTGCACCCGTTGGGACACTTCATTGTCAATCCAGGTGTCCGACGCCATCTCGATGCAGCCCTGGCTGCGTGCCCAATCCTCCGCCGCGGCTAGAAGTTTCTTCGCTACTCCCCGGCGGCGATGGTCTTCAGCGACGCACCAACCTTCGATATAGCCCACCGGGCGGGATGGGTTGCAGCCATCCGCGTGTGAACGCAAGTCGGCCTCAAGGAAGCCAGCCAGCGTTTGATCGGTCGTCTCGGCGACCAAAATGATGAGCGGCATGGTCAAAGGAAGGCGGCCTTCGAGGATCAGTGTGAGTTCCCGGGCATGTTCTTCGGCGGAAGACTGCGGCCACAAAACCCGGCGCAAGCGCACCAGTTGGTCACGATCCGACGGCTGAGCGAGCCTGATGCAAATTTCCGACAAGCAAAACTCCTTTCACACCCAGCCGGCGCTGCGCTGAATGGTTCCTCACAGAGCAGGGCCGGCGGCGATTTGTATCCCAACCGTGCGGATGTTAGACCAGCCCAATGCACCCTATGGTCGAGTCTTCAGAAAGCGCGCGTGCACGCGTGGGTGCAAGGTTTCGAGGTCCATAAGCGTGAGGAAGTCGATCGTCTTGAACTCGCGATCGATGGCCGGCGGACCACAGATTTTTGCCCCCACTGCCAGGTATGCCCTCAACAATTTCGGGATCTTATCACTCGCATCCTCGGGGGATATCAAGGGCATGGCGAAGTCGGGCTGCGGGGTGGTTCGCAGATGAGAGTCCGTCAAGTGTTTGCGCATGGCCCCATAAACGGCAGTACCGTGGGCCGGGTCTTGCGAGGTCAGCGAAGAACAGCCGATCAGATAACGGCCGCCCTGGCTCATTGCGTACTGGGCGATTCCCCGCCACAGCAGGTAGAGAACATCGGTCGACCGGTGATCGCGGTGGACGCAGGCGCGGCCCAGTTCGATCACCGCGTTGCCCAGTCTCTTGTAGGGCGAGAAATCGAATTCACGCTCGCTGTAGAAGCCTGCATTTTCGAATGCCATCGCGCCGGTCTGCAGCCGGTAAGTCCCGACGATCTTTCCCGTGGGAGCGTGTTCCACGATCAGGTGATCACAGATGGCGTCGAACTCATCGATGTCGTGGCCGGTCGTGTAGGCGGCTTCAAGTCCCTCGTTCAACTCCAGATTGAAGACCAGAAACCGCAAACGGAAGGCGTCCATGCGTTCCGCGGTGGAGGATGCCAGGCGCGCACGGTAAGGCCCCTGCCGGAGATCGAGTGCGCGCGCGGCTATTAGTCCCTGAGGCTCTGCGGATAGCAGGGACGGAGCCAAGCATTCGCGCGTTACCAAAGCCGTTGCGCCCATGAAGTGTGAGCCTGCTTTTGCCGTCCGTCTTGAGGCTCTAGCCAGAGCCGGCAAGTACAGATCTGCGACCTTAGCGTGAGATTCACGGCAGCGGCAAAGGTGACAACGCCATATTTCTTCAGCAATCGGGATGGTTTTTGTCACTTCACTCACGCTGGCGAGTCTCACCTTGTAAACGGGCTCAGACCCGGGAAAAGAGAGCAATCAGTGACCAGGAAATTGCTTCACGCTGTGGTTTTGTTGGTTGCGCTGTCAGGGTTGGCGGCGGCCAAGGATCTGCAAAACCTGGGCCGCGATGGGGTAGCCATCCAGGGTTACGATCCGGTCGCATTCTTTACCGACCACCGGCCGGTCAAGGGAAATCCGCAATTTCAGTCTGACTACCACGGCGCCAGATATTTTTTCGCTTCGGCGGAGCACAAAGCCGCGTTCGACAAAGCGCCGGCGCAATACGAGCCTCAGTTCGGCGGTTATTGCGCGTACGGCGCCAGCCGGGGAAAAACCGCGCCGGTCAAGATCGAAGCGTGGCAGGTCGTCAATGGCCGGCTGCTCATGCAATACGACCTGGGGGTGAAGGACGAGTTCAACAAGGACCCGCAAGGCAATCTCAAGAAGGCGGACCAGAACTGGCCCGGCCTCGTCGACAAATACGGGAAGTAGGAGAGAGCGGAATCCATGAGCACCCAAGTCATCTCGAGCATGAGCCGGGCCATGGGCACTCGGACGTTGATCATCAGTTGGGCATGCCGGGTTGTCGCGGCGATCATCCTGTTGCAGACGCTCTTCTTCAAGTTCACGGCGGCGCCGGAATCGGTTTACATCTTTACCAAACTGGGGACGTTCATCCACGGCTACGTTCCGTTTGCGGCGGTCGGCACGGTGGAGGTCTGGGGGCGCATTGGATCAGGAATTATGGAATTGATCGCCGCCGTGCTGTTGCTGACCCCGCGGTTCGTGTGGGCTGGCGCAGTTCTGGCGATGGCGGCAACCGGTGGCGCCATCTTCAGTCACCTGACCTTCCTGGGCATCGAGGTACAGGAGGACAAGGGGCTGCTGCTCCTGCTGGCTATCGTTGTTTTCGTGGCCAGCACTGTTGCCCTGTACCTGCACCGCAAGCAAATCCCATTGGGAAAAAGGTCCTGACATGATGAGCCGGTCGCTGAATAGGGCTGTCACAGAGATTCTGCAGCAGGGCTGCCTGTTTTTGGATCTCCTAGGGGATGAAACTTACGCCCGTCCACTGGAAGATACAGCGGAAGGAAAGCCCGGCTCGTCACTGGGCGCGCATTATCGGCACGTGCTCGACCACTTTCTCTGCCTGGCGGAAGGAATTCGCACCGGCCAGGTGAACTACGACCAACGCCGCCGCAACCCGCACGTGGAGAACTCGGTGACGTGTGCGCGTCTCGCCACCGAAGGCCTTATCGATGAATTTGTGGGCCTTTCTGCCGAAATTCTTCCGCGCGAGTGCGCTGTGATCTATAGCGTTGGTTACGGCGAAAACGCGGACGCGGTGAAGTCAAACTTTGCGCGGGAAATCATGTTTTGTGTTGGACACGCCATCCACCACTTTGCCATTCTCAGGCTGCTGTGTGCCGGAGTTGGTGTGAGGCTGCCATACGAATTTGGCGTCGCTCCTTCAACTTTGAAACATCTGGAAACTCAAGCGGCGGAGCGAGGGTAGCCGGCCATGCTCTTCTCTCACTCACTTCCAGAGACACAAGCCGCGCTGGCCCTCGCTATCTTTCTGGCGACCTTCATTTACGAAGACGGCGCGACGTTGCTGGCTGCAACCGTATCTTCGAGCGGGGCCCTGGATCCGTGGCTCGGACTTCTAACCACCTTCCTGGGCATCTGGATAGGTGACATGGGATTGTACGGGCTGGGTTCGAGCTTCGGGCGGCGCACGGCGCGCTCGCGCTGGCTGCAGAAATACCTGCGGCCCGAGTCACTGGTCAAAGCCGAGAAGTGGTTCGCGAAACATGGATCCTTCGCCCTGGTCATGAGCCGTGCGATTCCAGGAAGCCGCCTGCCCCTGTATGTTGCTGCCGGCGCGTTGCGGCTTCCGGTCAGGCTGTTTGCCCGGACAACCGCAGTGTGTTCGGCGGTCTGGGTGTCCGCGATTTTCGCGGTGTGGCGATTCATTCCGAGAACATCGCTGGGACATCAGAAGTTGCTGCCCTGGGTCGTGACTGCACTTGTTTTGTTCGCCCCCTGGCTGCTGAGCGGGAGCGCCAGAATTCTCGGCGGCTGGATTCGGAGTCGCGAAAGTCTTCGCGACTGTCCTGCGGCGAGCTTGTGTACACGTTGATGATAGGTGCCGCCTGGTGATGGTCCAGTGACTAGCAGGAGGAGACCATGGTAAAGGTCAGCGTGTTGTATCCGAATCGAGAAGGCATGAAGTTCGACATGGCGTATTACCTCAATTACCACATCCCCATGGTTCGTCAACGGTTGGGATCGGCCTTGAAAAGAGTATCGGTCGAGCAGGGGATTTCGGGGGAAGCGGCGGGATCGCCTGCTCCGTACGCCACAACGTGTCATCTTCTGTTTGACTCAGTTCAGGCCTACCAGACAAGTTTCGGCCGGCACGCCCAGGAGATTGTGGAAGATATTCCAAAGTACACGGACGCCCAGCCCCTTATTCAGATCGGCGAGGTCAAAATCTAGTCCGTGGCTGCGATGGGCGGATGGCTTCGGAAGCGCCAAAATTCTCGCGACCCGGTGGACTCATGTGCACGCTGACTGTCGTCACTCGTAACGAGACGTACCTCATGGCGATGAATCGGGACGAGAAAATTGCACGGGGGGCGGGACTTCCTCCTGAGATCCACGAGTTCGAAGGTACCAGGGCCATTTTTCCCGGCGACGGCGACGGTGGCACCTGGTTTGCCACCAACGATTGTGGAATCACACTCGCACTGCTGAATTGGAATATCAGCGCTCCGCGCGGCATGGACGCTAAGACTCGCAGTAGAGGACGAGTGATTCCCGCTCTTATTAGTTCTCGATCACCATCGGACTTGCATCAGGTGTTCGACGTTTCGAACTTCGAGGGAATGATGCCGTTCCGGCTGGTAGGAGTATTTCCGTCGCAGCAAACGATTGAGGAGTGGCGTTGGGACTCAAAACGACTTCGCTCCCAGGCTCTTGCGTGGGAATCGCGGCACTGGTTTTCATCCAGCCTTTCTGACGGACAAGCGGAGGGCTTGCGCGGCGCAGCCTGCCGCGACGCCCAGTTCGAACAGGATGCCGGTTCGGCAGCGTGGTTGCGAAGACTTCACGCTTCCCATGCCGGCGGCGCAGGGCCTTTCAGCTTGTGCGTCCACCGGGTCGACGTGAAAACGCTGAGCTATAGCGAGGTCTCGGTCACGCCAGGACGGATACGGATGGGGCACTTCAGGGAAAGCCCTTGCATCATGGATCAGATTCAGTCCGTCACCCTGGGACTTCGGTCCGGAGAAATGAGGCCGTAGTTCCGCGGTCGCAGCGGGGTGCGTGCCGCTTCGCGCCAGATCCTTCACGGCCTGAAGGCCGTTCAGGATGACGCATGGGGAGAAGTGAGGATCTCACAACCCGGTTCGGCAATTTAACATTATGCCCCTCGCAATCGAACTCGATTCTCTTCCGCCCAGAGCGGGGTTCACGGCAGCCGCGAATCTCCGTCGCAAGATCGGCGCTCGGTGGAAGCGTCTATCGCGCTGGGAGTTCTGGCCGCCTTACTTGTTTTATCCCCCGGTGGTTGCCTATATCGCATATCTCGGAATCAGGTTTCGAAATTGGACATTGTTTACCGCGGCCAACCCGGCGATTCCGGCGGGCGGGTTCGTGGGCGAGTCCAAGCATCAGATCCTGGATCAGTTGAAAGAAGCCGCTGCGTGGCTGCCGTGCTCCACTCTGCTGGCGGGCAGCGTGGCCAATGAACGAGTGGCCGAAGCTGAAGCCTTCATGCGGGAAAATGGGCTGCAGTTTCCCGTCGTGTTGAAACCGGATGCGGGGCAGCGTGGCTCGGGCGTGGCGATCGTCCGATCGCCGGAGCAGTTGCGTGAGTATCTGACGAGTTCATCATTCCCGGCGATTTTGCAGGAGTATGTTGCCGGCGAGGAGTATGGCGTCTTTTACTATCGCTACCCGGGCAGCGACAGGGGCCGAATCTTTTCCGTGACTGAGAAGCGAATGCCCGTTCTTTTCGGTGATGGAAGAAGTACGGTGGAGGAGTTGATCCTCGCGGATGACCGCGCGGTTTGCATGGCGGAGTTCTATCTGCGCAAAAATTCCGACCGCATTCAGCATGTCCCTGCGGCAGGAGAGAAGGTACAACTGGTTGAGATTGGGACTCATTGCCGGGGCGCGATCTTCCTGGACGGATCCGAAACCATCACTCCCGCACTGGAAGAAGTCATCGACATGATCGCAAAAGGCTTCAATGGGTTCTTCTTCGGCCGCTTTGACATTCGCGTTGCCTCGCGGGAAGACTTCATGGCGGGGCGTAACCTGAAGATCGTTGAGTTGAATGGCGTCACCTCGGAAGCGACGCATATCTACGACCCCAAGCTCAGCTTGTTCGACGCCTATCGTGTGCTGTTTCGACAATGGCGAATCGCATTCGAGATTGGAGACCTTAACCGTGGGCAGGGCGCCCTGCCGGCCTCCTGGGGCGAGCTGTTGACTGCGACGCGCCAGTATTCGGAGCTGTCACAAAGCTATCCGGAATGATGTGGTCGCGCTGGACTCAAAGTTCAGCAAGGGCGAAGCAATCATCCTCAGCCGCGAGTTCCTGCGCTTGAGAGTTCCCGATTTTTCGGAGCTGCACTGGTCGCCGCCCGACCTTTGATCTTCGCCGGGGCTTGGGGCACTTCGTTCTCGGCCGGTGCAGCCGGACGAATGCCCTTTACATCTTCAACATAAGCACGCAGGATTTCCCCTACACTCCAAGCCTGTGCCATGCATCCACAGGGGCGCTGCGGGGCGTCGCCGTCGAAGATTTCGGAGATATGACCGAGGCCGCCGTCTGCGAGATGACCTTTCAACGGCTCGAGCCATTCGGCGGCCTGGCGGCGGGCGGCATCACTGCCTTCGTTGACCTTTATGTATGCGGTGATGAATGGGCCGATCAGCCACGGCCATACCGTGCCCTGGTGGTAAGCCCCATCACGATCGACAGGTCCGCCGGTGTAGCGTCCGCGGTACTGTGGGTCGCTGGGTGCGAGGCTGCGCAGGCCGTGCGGCGTGAGCAGGTGTTCCTGGACCTTCTCGACTACCTTCTTCGCGCGTTCGGGGGACAACATGCTGTGGGTCAGGCTGACCGCAAAAATCTGGTTGGGGCGGATCGACGGGTCGGGCGGCGCGCCGTTGGTGACATCGAACAGGCAGCCGGTGCTTTCATTCCAGAACAGGCGATTGAAACTCCAGCTTGCTATCGTGGCCATGTTCCCGTAACGCTTCTGGCCGGGTTCGTCGCCGAACTGGCGAGCCAGGCCTTCCATGATGCACAGGGCGTTGTACCAGAGGGCCTGTATCTCTACCGGCTTGCCGCGACGCGGCGTTACTACCCAATCGCCGACTTTGGCGTCCATCCAGGTGAGCTGGACACCGGGTTCGCCGGAAGAGAGCAGGCCGCTCGGGTCTACTTTAATTCCATAACGCGTGCCGCGCACGTGCCAGGCGATGATATCGGCGAATACGGAATAGAGTTCATTGCGCACAAAATCCAGATCGCCGGTGTAGGCAAGATAGGCGCGCGCGGCTTCAAAAAACCACAGGGTCGCGTCCACCGTGTTGTATTCCGGGGTTTCGCCGGCATCGGGGAAGCGGTTGGGCAACATGCCCTGGTTCACGTGCTGCGCAAAGGTGCGCAGGATGCTGCGCGCCACTTCATGCTTGCCAGTCGGCAGGGTAAGACCGGGCAGGGCGATCATAGTGTCGCGTCCCCAGTCGCTGAACCAGTGATAGCCGGCGATCACCGTTTTCTTGTCGCCACGCGAAACGACGTACTGGTCGGCGGCAGCGGTAAGGTCCTGGGCAAAGGAGTCCGCCAGCGGTGACGATGCAGTGATCTTCAGTCGACGCGCGATCTCGGCTTTGCGAAATCCCGCCGCCTGAGCGGCATCACGCAGTTCGGTGGAGGCAATGACCGTTGCCGGGCGACGCGCGTCCAGATCAAAACGCATGACCAGCGGATTGAAAAGGTCTTCGGCGAAATCGAGGCCGCGCTCCTGCTCCGCGGCATATTCAAAGTTCCGGTACCAGTCGCCGGTTTTCCTGACCTCGCCGGCATTGTGAGACAGATGCAGAGAAGGCAGCCCCTGGTACGGAGTGAGGGTCGCCAGTCCAGGACGCTGTTCCGCGTCGCTATTGATGGCTCCATTTTCGTGCGTGGTGCTGTGATAGTCGCGGAATGCGATCAGCGGCCTGAGTTCAAGGCGTAAGCGGTTGAGCCGCTCGGGATGATTGATCTTCTTCAACTCGTATTGCACAACGGTACTGTTCTCACCCTGGATCATGAACACGGTCTTCTCGATCTCAATGCCTTCGATTTCGTAAGTGAAGACCGGAAAGGGATCCAGACGGAACTGCTTCAGATATCGAAACCCCTGGGGATGGACCACGCCGGGATAGCGATTGGCAGAGAGGTCGAAGGGCTGTCCTTCGATGAAAAGGGTTTCCTCCAGCTTGGAGAGCATGACCACGCGGCCCACTGGCGGTTTCGTTGCGGCCACCAGCAACCCGTGATAGCGACGAGTGTTGAGCCCGATAATTGTTGAGGAAGCAAAGCCCCCGAGACCGTTGGTTTCCAGCCACTCCCGGCGGGTGGCGGCGTCGAGGTCGCCACAGGTTTCTTTCGTGAATTGCATCATGTTCTCTTCTCCGAGGCGTCGTTGCTCGGAAGGGCACGAGTTCAGTCGTGCCGACGACGCATCTCAATGTCGTGGTGCTTTAGCGCCTGGGGTTTGCTGGCGAGTTCTCAGCTCACCTCAGCGGCTGAAGCCGTTCAGACCCGCTTCCGTATCGGCACGACTGAAGTCGTGCCCTTCCCGTTAGAGCAGGCGCTACGCCACTTCGCAGAACACCTTGATGGCGCCGTTGGGTGACGTCAGCTTCTTGAACAATTCGTTGTAATTCTCCAGGCCCTTCACTGGGTCGGTGAGGAGCTTGCTGAGCCATCCGGGATACTCTGCCTCGGCCTGGGCCATATCGCCTACTCCCATCTCGAAGTATTCGCGATTGGCGTTGACGGTCCCGACCATGACTTTATTGCCCAGAACAAATTCGAGATTGATCCGGTCGGCGGGGATCTGGATCATCTTGTCTCCGCCGGTGACGCTGGCGAGCACGAGGACTCCGTTCTTGCCCAGGGCCTGCATGCTGTCGAAAACCACGCCGGAATTTCCGGTGCCTTCAAAGATCAAATCGAAAGGCCCGTATTCTTTGGCTGCGTCGATCACGGAGACGTCTTTGGTAGAGATGTACCGTGCTCCGAGTTCTGAGATTAAATCCGAGTTCAGATAAGGCTTGGGTGTACGGCCGAAGGTCGTGACATCCAGACCTTTCAGGCGGAGGACGAGAGTGGCGAGCAACCCGATAGTTCCGGCGCCCATGACCGCCGCTTTGCGGGGATGCCACACCTTGAGCCGGCGCTGGATTTCGTATGCCTGATGAATTCCTTTTTCCACCACCGTGGTGGGCTCCAGCAACACTCCGACGTGCTTGAGTCCCTTGGGAACTTTGACGATGAACTCGACGTCGTCGACGTAATGCTCCGTCAAGTAACCGTGGCGCAGGTTAATGCCGCGCTCGTAGTAGACGTCATCGGTGGTCATGTCATTGGTGCCGATGAGATCGTAGATGCTCTTGCCGGGCCGGCGCACGGTGGCAACGACATAGTCGCCGGGCTTCACTTCTGTGACGTTCGGTCCGACAGCTTCCACCTGTCCGAAGCCCTCGTGGCCGATGACCAGAAAATCATATCCGGGAGGCGCAGCGCCGTATTCGGCGGCGTTGATTTCTTTGTCAGTGCCGTCGACGCCGACGCGTAGAACCTTTACCAGCACGCCGCGGCCGTTGGGAACCTGATCGACCGACGGCTTGGGCAGATCGGCCACGTGGACACTGTTGGGTTTTCCGGGGAACACACTGATCGCTTTCATTCCTATTTCTCCTTATAAATTCAGTCTGCGGCGACAGACGCCAGCGCCGGCTCGGTTTTCTTTCGCTGGCGAGATCGTTCGCGGGACTCGCCGCTCTGTTGCATGAGTTTGGTGACCACCCCGGTCCATCCCGTCTGATGGCTGGCGCCTACGCCGGCCCCGGAGTCGCCGTGGAAGTATTCGTGAAACAGGACCAGGTCACGCCAGTGCGGGTCAGTCTGGAACTTTTCGAGATTCCCGAACACTGGGCGACGGCCGCTCTCGTCCTGAAGGAATATGTTGGTCATGCGGCGTGATAGTTCTCCCGCGACTTCCCACAACGTCATCATCGTTCCCGATCCGGTGGGAAACTCGACTTTGAAACCTTCGCCGAAGTAGTGATGGAATTTTTGCAGCGACTCGACCAGCAAATAATTCACCGGGAACCAGATGGGTCCACGCCAGTTGGAATTGCCCCCGAACAGGCCAGTGGAAGATTCGCCGGGCTCGTAGTCCACCCGGTGTTCCGCACCCTGGGCTGTAAGTTTGTACGGATTGTCCTTGTGGAACTGTGACAGGGCGCGAATCCCGTATGGCGAAAGAAACTCGCGCTCGTCCAACATGAACCGGAGAATGCTTCGGAGTTGGCCGGCATCGGCGATGGACAGCAGCCTTCGGTCCCCCATGCCCTCGGTGCGCATGCAGGCCAGGTTCGCCGTGAGATCAGGACGATTGTCGATGAACCACTCCAGGCGCTTCTTGAAGTCCGGCAGTTTGTCCAGAACGTCCTGCTCCAGCGTCTCCACGGCGAACAACGGGATGAGCCCCACCATGGAGCGGATCTTCATGGGGAACTGGTTGCCGTCGGGCAGTTTGAGCACGTCGTAAAAGAAGCCGTCTTCCTCGTTCCACAGTCCCATGTGCTCGTCGCCGCGATGACTCATGGCGTTCGCGATGTAGATGAAGTGCTCCCAGAATTTGCTGGCCACGTCTTCGTAGCTGGGATCATCCGCTGCGAGTTCGAGAGCAATGGCCAGAAGGTTCAAGGTGTACATCGCCATCCAGCTGGTTCCGTCGGATTGTTCGATGTAGCCACCGGTCGGTAGCGGAGCGCTGCGGTCGAACACGCCAATGTTGTCAAGGCCGAGGAAGCCGCCCTGGAAGATGTTCATGCCGTCCGCGTCCTTGCGATTCACCCACCAGGTGAAGTTCAGCATGAGTTTGTGAAAGACACGCTGCAGGAATGCTCGATCGCCTTTTCCTTTGCGCTTCTTGTCGATCTTATAAACGCGCCAGGCGGCCCAGGCGTGCACCGGAGGATTCACGTCGCCGAATGCCCACTCGTAGGCGGGAATCTGTCCGTTGGGATGCATGTACCACTCGCGCAGCATCAGCGTGAGCTGCTCTTTCGCGAAATCGGAATCGACCAGGGCCAGCGGGATGCAGTGGAATGCCAGGTCCCATGCCGCATACCACGGGTACTCCCACTTGTCGGGCATGGAAATTACGTCAGCGTTGTACAAGTGCGTCCACTCGTGATTGCGGCCGCGGCGACGTTCCGAGGGTGGGGGAGGGTTACCGGGATCGCCTTTGAGCCAGTCTTTGATGACGTAGTGATAAAACTGCTTGGACCACAACATTCCGGCGAAGCCCTGGCGCATCACGTTCTGCGCATCGGACGAGAGGTCTTGCGGAATCACTGTGGCATAGAACTCGTCGGCTTCGCGTTGCCGTAGGGCGAAGGTTTTGTCGAAGCCGGCAAAAGCGTCTTTGCCTTTGAAATCGGAGTTCGTAAGGCGAAGGCGGACAACCGCGGTCTCGCCCGCGCCGATCGTGAGTGGGTAGTGAGCGGCGGCCTTGGTTCCGCTGCGTGCCGGATTCACCGCTTCCTTGGCGCGGTGCACGATGTAGTCGTTGATGCCATCCTTCACATATGGACTGCGGTTCTCGACTCCAAACAACCGGTGGGCGTTGGTTTCGTTCTCGGTGAAGAGAAGCTCTGGAGATCCTTCACAATGCAGCCAGCGATTGCCGGGCTGATCGTGATTCAACTCGATCGCCGGGTTGGGAGCGGGCCGCGCCTCATGCAGCTCGGGGCGCCGGGTTGAGTTCCTCCAGGACCATGTGTTGCGAAACCACACCGTCGGCAGCAGCCGAATGTTGGCGGCTTCCGGGCCGCGGTTTGCGACTGTGATCTTGACCAGAATGTCTTCGGTGTCGGCTTTGGCATATTCGACGAAGACATCGAAGTAGCGATTGTCGTCGAATATTCCAGTGTCGAGCAGCTCGAATTCCGGCTGGTTCTTTCCCCGCTGGCGGTTTTCCTGCACCAACCGACCGTAGGGAAATTCCGCCTGCGGATACTTGTACAGATACTTCATGTAGGAATGCGTGGGCGTGGAGTCGAGATAGAAGTAGTACTCCTTCACGTCCTCGCCGTGATTGCCCTCGTTGCCCGTCAGGCCGAAGATTCGTTCCTTCAGAATAGGGTCGCGCTCATTCCACAGTGCGAGGGCGAAACAGACCATCTGCTTCCGGTCGCTGATGCCGGCCAGCCCATCTTCATTCCAACGGTAGGCGCGGGACCGGGCCTGGTCGTGAGATAAATATTCCCACGCATTTCCGTATGGGCTGTAGTCTTCGCGTACCGTGCCCCAGGCGCGTTCGCTGAGGTAGGGCCCCCAGCGCTTCCAGTGTTTCCGCCGTGCTCCGGACTCTGACAGCCGGATCTCTTCCTGTGTCATGAGAATTCTCCTAAAGCCAAATCGCGTCCGCAAAGCAGGCTAATTCGGCGATGAGCGGCCGATCGCCGTCTTCCTCAATTACAGGGGACAATTCAACTTCACTTCCACTCTCCCGAAGAACGGACAGCTTGCGGTATTCGAGTTCGAGAGCGCGTGTCGTGGTGAACGCCTTGCTTAAAATGTCACTGCTCATAGTTTCAGCCTCTACTTTTCCTCAAGTTCGACTGCGTGGCCGTCGGGATCGCGCACCATAAAAGCTTTAGTGAATCCCAACTGTCCCGTTTGATTCGCGACCACGCCAGAAGAGACAAAGGTGACGCGGCTGGTTTGCAACTGGCTTGCTGCGGCAGCGGCGTCCTGGCTGACTACAATGGTTTGCCGGTGAACGATGTCGTTGGCGTGTTCGTCCTGCGGGAAGGGCCGACCATCGCCAGGCGCCAGATACTGGAGCAATTCAATCCCGGGCCCGCTGGCGGCTCGCAACGCAGTAATTCGCAGATGGGCGCCAAACACGTTATTCAGGTGCTCCTGCTCGGTTCCGTAGTTCTCGCTCTCGCCGGCCACGCGCATGCCGAGCAGATCGCGGTAGAACCTGACGCTGGCGTCGGTGTCCCAGACCACGATGGCAGTGTGGTCTATACCAAGGAAGAGTTTCTCCGTGGGACGATGCCACTTTCCCTGGCCTTTGTCGGCAGGAAACTGCAGGACTTCTATCGGGTGCTGATCCGGATCTTTAAAGTAGAAAGCTGAAATGCCCGCGGCATTCTTGTTCCAGTCCGGAAGACGCTGCGGTTGCGTGGACGCATACTCCACCTTGTTCTGGCGCAACCAGGCGTAGGCTTTGTCCATGTCGCTGACGATGATCGCGATGTGTTGAAACCAGCGGTCGTTGCTGCGCGAATCAACCGGGATCGGACGACCCTTCGGCGCGAGATACTCGGTGAGTTCGATGAACTCGTCGCCCAGCCGCATCCGCACCACGCGCATGCGCAACCCGAACACACCCTCGAGATGCTCGAAGTTCTCGCCGGCGACTTCGGTGTCCGAAACCTTTTCGAAGGTGAGTACCTTGGAATAGAAATCGATTGCCCGGTCCATATCGGAGACGGTAATGCCGATCGCATCTACGCCATCGATCAGTGCGGGAGTCTGTTGCGTCCGGGCTTGCGGAACGGCCAGCACCGCGAGCAGCGTCAGGACTACCGCTGCTAGATAAACCGGCCGAATTGACTGAGACCTGTGCTTCATAACGGTTTACGTGTAGCGCCGGCGTCCCGCCGGCTGTCTGGTGGGCGTCCCGCCCACCCTTCGGGCCGGCCGGAGGCCGGCGCTACCTTTTCAGGCTTGTGCCAAAACCGGTTGCTCCAGTTTCGTTGCCGAAACGCCCAGACGTTTCATCAGGTGATCGCCCACGCGCAGCGCGTTGGCCATGATGGTGAGGGCCGGATTGACGGCCGCGCTCGAGGGAAAGAAACTTCCGTCCACGACGTAAAGGTTGTCGACGTCGTGGGCTTTGCAGTTCACGTCCAACGCGGATGTTTTTGGATCGTGTCCAAAGCGGATGGTGCCGTTCTGGTGAGCCACGCCGGCCAGCGGGATGCGCTGTCCCACGTACAGGTTCCGCCCGAACAGACCTTGATGACAATCGTGCCCATGGATGGAGCAGTTGGTCTGCTTCATGGCCTGCTTCAGCTTGGTCTGAAGTCTTTCGTGGGCCTCCAGGTTATTTGGCGTGTAGGTCAGGACGATCTTGCCGTCACGGCCGATGGTGACCCGATTGTTCGGATCGGGCAGATCTTCGGAAGTGAGCCAGAAATCGAGCGAGTGCTTGGCCATCAGTTCCAGAGTGAAATTCGGGGCGATGGCCGGGGCGCCGGCCTTGAGGGTGATCGCGTCCAGTTTGCCGACGAACGAGATGTGCCCCATGGGGTACTCGAAGTCTTTCGAGCCGAAGTAGAAGTCATTCACTCCCAGCGTCTTTTGAAAAATCGTCGGGTTGGGACATTTCGAAATGGCCATCATGACCGAGTTGGTGTGCCCCATGTAGTGGCGGCCCACGATGTCGGAGCTGTTGGCCAGTCCACGCGGGTGTTTGTCATTGGCTGACCGCAGGAGAAGTGCGGCCGAATTAATTGCTCCGCATGACACGACGATCACATCCGCGGAATAACGCTCCTGACTGCCGTTGCGTTCTACGACGACGCTTCTCACTTCGCGTCCCGAGGAATCGGTTTCCAGGCGCTTCACCAGCGAATTTGTCAGGAGGGTGACGTTGGGATACTTGATGGCTTCGTCGACACACACGACTTGAGCGTCGGACTTCGCCCCGACCAGACAGGCAAAACCGTCGCAGGTGTTGCAGCGGATGCAGCGGCTCTTGTGCGGATTCTTTTCGTCGAGCATGACGCCGACCGGAACGTGGAAGGGCCTCAGGCCGGAGCGCGCGAAGTCGTCGGAGAGCTGCTGAATGCGCGGCTCATGGCTGACCGCGGGCCAGGGATAAGGCGAGTTGGCCGGCGGCTCGGTCGGATCTTCTCCGCGGTTTCCGTGTACCTGGTAGAGATTCTCGGCCTGGGTGTAGTAAGGCTCGAGATCGTCATAGCTGATCGGCCAGGCCGGCGAGATGCCGCCGTGATGACGGAGTTCACCGAAATCCTCTTTGCGCAAACGGAACAGTGCTGCACCGTAAAACTTGGTGTTGCCGCCCACGTAGTAGTTGGTGTGGGGATGCAGGTCCTTTCCGTCCTTATCGAGCCAGGACTCTTTGGCGTTGTAGTGGGCGTCCACGTTTACGAGCTGCGGGTCCCAGTTTGCTTTCTCGCGGGGGACATAGTCGCCGCGCTCGAGAATCAGGATCCGTTTTCCGGACGGAGCCAGGTGGTAGGCGAGCGTCCCGCCGCCCGCGCCGGTTCCAATGATGATCACGTCGTAGCGATTGTCGGTCATGATGCGAATCCTCCGTTGGCTCCGCAAAAAATGCAGCGTTTGTCATTGTTGTGGTGAAGTTTGCAGCACTGCACGGCCAGCCGTCCCTTGCGCCACAGGTAGACCTCAGCCGCCGTCAGCATGCCGAGCGGCGGCGCGGTCAGGTAGATCCAGAGCCCGCTCCAGATCATGGGAGGGAAAGCCGAACCAAAGGTTCGAGCGGGATTCATACTCATCCCGGAGAACGGCGCCTCCAGGGTGATGTAGGTTGCGACCAGCAGGCCGGCGAAAAGTCCGGTGTAGCCGGAAAGGCGGTGATGGTTGGAAAAATAAAGAACGGCGGACATCAGAATGAATGCGATGGTGAATTCGGCCAACAACGCTACCCAAGGGCCGTGTGGTCCAGGCAGAGTAACGACGTAGCGCACCGCCGGGTCAGACAGTTCCCTGCCCAGAAAACGCGCGACCAGGAGCACGCCCAAGACTGCCCCCAGGAACTGCGCGGTTATATAGAAGAGCGCGTCCCATGCCTTGATCTTGCCCAGTCGGAAGAAAGTGAATGTAACCGACGGGTTGATGTGGGCACCTGACTGCTTTCCCCAGGGCGAATAAATGATGGCAATGGCCGTGAGGCCCATCGACGTCCCCATCAACAGACGCCGAAACACGGGGGACATGATGGCCTGATGCACGGGCGACTGCGGGAACTCGTAGAGCGCGCCGAAAACGCATGCCGAAACCATGAACGCACCGAGCAGGCCTGCTTCCATGAAGTATTCGGGCCAGTGCAAACGGACAGACGCCAGGGCACCCAGTTTGGGTGCCGGTGACATTGGGGCTTCAGCCGGTGTCTGCATTGGGATAACCGCCGGGTTAGGCGTTTCGTTCGTATGGCTGTCAATCAACAGGTTGTGTTCGGTGCGGTTCATGGAGTCTGGCGGTGTGATTCCAGTGTTTGGGGAAAGTGACAGGAAAAGTAAAACGTCAGTTGAGAGCGGATCGTAAGCGCTCATGCAGACGCCGGCTGAAGCCTTCGGGCAAGTCAATGGTCTTCTCGTCGCCCAGCAATCGCACGACATTCCTCAGGCCGTCGTACACAGCCGTGCAATGAGCGCAGTTCTTAAGGTGTTCCTCAATCTGCCGGCGTAGTTCAGGCGGAAAGTCGGCCTCCAGGTAGTCGGACAACTCCCGGAGGACCTGACGACAATCAATTTCTGTGACGCCGGATTTGTGCGGCACGAATCCCACCGGCCATGGGATGCCCTGGGCCAAAGAAAGTGACAATCGCCAATCCCCTGTTGCAGGGGGCCCAGGTTGCAAACTATCCGTGAAACCTTCGCATCACTGGTGAATCCCACTGCCACGTGAGCTGTCCAGCACGGCACCTGAGCCCACATCGAAACGGGTTCGCGAATCGTTAACGATTCATCGCTTCGCGGGACGGACTCACGAAATCAAACTTCAGCCACGAGGCAAAGAAATGAACTTGAATAAGGCAATGCAGTTGCTGCTGCGCGGACTGCTGGCGACGACCATCCTGTTTGCCGTCTCCGCAGTCGCGCAAGATGCGCATACTACCGGCCAGTTCCAGGGCCCGAAGGCCAACAAAG
>Ga0187824_10000035_pt1 | contig 19663 bp, 17 predicted proteins | sample NC_wetland_sal_i_13_FD_132437 | JGI IMG/M metagenome (GOLD analysis project Ga0187824, IMG submission 132437) | Wetland sediment microbial communities from Neuse River Estuary, North Carolina, USA - SourceSoil_4 | ecosystem: Environmental > Aquatic > Freshwater > Wetlands > Sediment | place... | reverse complement strand
GCAGTCCGGCGCGTTCAGCAGCCCGCCGCTTTCGGAAGCGGCCAGCACGGTGATGGCGCCGGGCGCGCCGGTGGCGCACAGGTTCGTGCCCTCGAGGGGATCGACGGCGATGTCCACTTCGGGAACTTCGGTGCCGTCGGGAAATTCGGCACCAACCTTTTCGCCGATGTAGAGCATCGGCGCTTCATCGCGTTCCCCTTCGCCAATCACGATAGTGCCGCGCATGGGGATCGAATCCATGGTCTTGCGCATGGCCTCGGTGGCCACCTGGTCGGATAGCTTTCGTTCGCCCTGTCCCATGGTGTGCGCGGAGGCGATGGCCGCGGTTTCCACCACTCGAAGAAATCTTGAAGCCAGGTCGCTTTCAATGTTGCGGCCAAAGGTCCTGGCCTTGGCTTCCGATTTGCCGTTCGCTGCCATGAATGCCCCCTGATCGCTGAAAGTTGTACTCGAGCGCGGTCAACGACTATACCGCCGACGGGCTGTGAAGGGAAAGTTACGGGCGGCACTGTGGGTCGGCCACTCTTGTCCGACCTCCTTGGACCTTGATTTTTAACTCTGCATACGAAGGTGTGGGATTGCAACCAGTTCCCGCAATTCAAAATCAAAATCAAAAGAGGCGGACAGGAGTGTCCGCCCCACACGAACTAGAACGCGTCAATGCCAGTCACGCTCTGCCCGATAATCAGGGTGTGAATGTCGTGCGTTCCTTCGTAGGTCTTCACTGACTCCAGGTTCGCCATGTGACGGAAGATGGGGTACTCGTCGGCGATGCCGTTGGCCCCCAGGATGTCGCGCGCCATGCGGGCGCACTCCAGCGCCATCCAGACATTGTTTCGCTTGGACATGGAAATATGCTGCGGCCGGACCTTGTCTTTGTCTTTGAGGCGACCGACTTGCAGCGCCAGCAACTGGGCCTTGGTGATCTCAGAAATCATCCAGGTAAGCTTTTCCTGCACCAGCTGATGCGAGGCGATGGGCTGATCGTGAAACTGCTTGCGGAACAGTGAATATTGCAGGGCGCAGTCGTAGCAGGCCATGGCGGCGCCGATGGCGCCCCATCCGATGCCGTAGCGCGCCTGGCTCAAACACATCAGAGGAGACTTCAGGCCTCCGGTTTTCGGCAGCAGGTTCGATTCCGGGATGTGAACGTCCTGCAGCGATAGGCTGGACGTGACCGATGCGCGCAGCGACCACTTGCCGTGAATGTCCTCGGCGCGGAAGCCGGGGCGATCGGTTTCGACCAGAAAGCCGCGAATCTGGTTGTCTTCGCCCTCCGCCTTGGCCCAGATAATGGCAACGTCAGCGATCGAGCCTGAAGTGATCCACATCTTTTCGCCGTTGAGGATGTATTCCTTGCCCGACTTTTTGGCGCGCGTCCGCATGCCTCCGGGATTGGAACCGAAGTCGGGCTCGGTCAGGCCGAAGCAGCCAATCTTCTCGCCCTTCTGCATGGCCGGGAGCCAGGCCTGTTTCTGCTCATCGCTGCCGAAGGCGTAAATGGGATACATGGCCAGCGACGAGTGCACGCTGACGAAAGAACGGACGCCGCTGTCACCCCGTTCCAGTTCCTGCATCACCAGGCCGTATTCAACGTTCGACATTCCGGCGCAGCCGTAGCCTTTCAGGCTGGCGCCGTAGAGGCCCAGGTCCGCCATGGGCTTTACCAGTTCCTTGGGAAAGCGTCCGGCGCGGTTGCACTCCTCGATGATGGGAATGAGATTGTCTTCGATGAATTTGCGCGTGGTATCGCGCACCAGGCGTTCGTCGTCCGTGAGCAGGGAATCGAATTCGAGGAAATCAACTCCCCGGAACTTGATGGCCATCAGCTTCTCGTTTCTGTTTCATCGCCGCGAACAGGGGCAGGCACTCAGGGAGTGGAAACCCTTGAAGGTAACAAAGGGTGGGAGGGCAGTCAAACGAGGTTAGGGGGCAGTGGGCGAGCAAACCGGCACGATGGTGACCGCTTGCGGGTTGGGGAAATAATGACGTTGAAAGTAGAGCGCCACATTGACCAGGGCAATCATCACCGGCACTTCCACCAGGGGCCCGATGACGGCTGCGAAGGCGGCTCCGGAGTTGATGCCGAATACCGACACGGCCACCGCAATCGCCAGTTCGAAGTTGTTGGAAGCGGCGGTGAAGGCCAGGGTTGTGGTCTTGGAATAATCCGCGCCCAACTTTTTGCCCGTGTAAAAGGACACCAGAAACATCAGCACGAAGTAGATCAGCAGCGGCACGGCGATGCGGAGAACATCTAAGGGCAGGCGCACAATGTACTCGCCCTTCAGCGAGAACATCACGACAATCGTGAACAGCAGAGCGACCAGTGTCAGCGGGCTTATGCGGGGAACGAAACTCCGGTTATACCAATCGCTCCCCCGGGCGCGAACCAGTACGACCCGTGTCAGGAATCCGGCGAGAAATGGAATTCCCAGATAAATGAAGACGCTCTTTGCAATCTCGGCCATGGACACATTGACCACCGCGCTGCGAAGGCCGAGCCGCGCCGGAAGGACCGTAATAAATACCCACGCGTAAATGGAATAGAAGAAAACCTGAAACAGGGAATTGAAGGCGACCAGGCCAGCCGCGTACTGCGTATCGCCCTGGGCCAGTTCATTCCAGACGATCACCATGGCGATGCAGCGCGCCAGGCCGATCATGATCAGTCCCGCCATGTACTCCGGATATCCGCGCAGAAATGCGATGGCGAGGACGAACATTAGAATCGGTCCCACCACCCAGTTCTGTATCAGCGAGAGGCCGAGCACCCGCTTATTGCGAAAGACCTCGTGCAGCTCTTCGTATCGCACCCGGGTGAAGGGTGGATACATCATCAGGATCAATCCCGCCGCGATCGGAACCGACGTGGTCCCGATGTTGAAGCGATTCAGAAACGGCGCGACTCCGGGCACCAGCCAGCCCAATACGACGCCCGTGACCATGGCGGCAAAGATCCACCCGGTCAGATAGCGGTCCAGAAAGCCGAGACGACGGGTTGTCTTCATATTGGAGAATTCTCATGCTGCGCAGACGATGACCAAACCCAGCCGATTGCGGAAAGACGTCGCTATTCGTGCCGGACCGGCGTCATCGTCTGGCCGATGTTGTCGAGCTCCCGCTTTAGCGCCAGGCGGTCGAGACTCTTGAGCGGAAGGCAGAGAAACAGGCTGATTCTGCGGTCCAGGATAAAAAACGCCTCGCGAAACGCCCGCTCTATCTCCGCTGCGCTGCCGCGAACCGCGGCCGGGTCTGGAACGCCCCAGTGGGCGGTCATGGGCTGTCCCGGCCATACCGGGCAGACCTCTTTGGCGGCGTTATCGCATACCGTAAAGACAAAATCCAGCCGGGGAGATCCAGGCAGGGAGAATTCATCCCAGGCCTTGCTGCGCAGGCCCTTGGTCGGCAGGTGCGCGATTTCGAGCTGGTGCAAAGCTTCCGGTCGAACCGTTCCTGAGGGATGACTTCCGGCGCTGTAGGCGGTGAAATTCGGGCGGCCCTTGAAGTTCAAAATCGCCTCGGCCATGATGGAGCGCGCGGAGTTGCCCGTGCACAGGAACAGGACGTTGTAGTGCCCTTTCATGATCGTTCTCTCCTAATTGCAGCAGCTCGGTCCACAACATGTCTTCGCTGCCACTCCGGCTGGTTTGACTGCGCGGACGAAAGCGCTCATGAACTTGCCGTCAACCCGCGGCGCAATCGCGTCCACATCAACGCCTTCCGCCGAAAGGATGTCCCGCGCATCGTCGGCGCGATAGATCCGCGTCGGCTCAATTTCAATTTGCTCGAACCCGGCGGCCGCGAGCTTGCTGCGAAATTCGTCATCGTCGAGCGCTCCCGCCACACAGCCGACCCACAGCAGCACGCTGCGGCGAATCTCCGGTGCGATTTCGCCCCGGGTTACAACGTCGGAAACCGCGAAGCGGCCGCCCGGCTTCAGCACGCGAAAGGCTTCCCGGAGCACGCGATCCTTGTCCCCCGAAAGGTTGATCACGCAATTCGAGATGATCACGTCCACCGAGTTGTCGGGCAAAGGAATGTGCTCGATCTCGCCCCGGAGGAACTCGACGTTTTCCGCGCCCGCTTTACGCTTGTTTTCGTTGGCCAGCGCCAGCATCTCATCCGTCATATCGAGACCGTAGGCCTTGCCTGTAGGCCCAACCCGCTTCGCCGAGAGCAGAACATCCACACCGCCGCCCGAGCCGAGATCGAGGACCACGTCCCCGGGGTTCAGTTTCGCCAGCGCCGTTGGATTGCCGCACCCCAGGGAAGCGAGCATGGCTTCCTCGGGAACTTGTCCCGACTCGGAGGAGTTGTAAAGATTAGAAGTGATTGGGTCGCAGCCCGAGCCGATTGTCGCCGTGGCACCGCAGCACGCACTGCCGCCGCGGTTTACGCGCAAGGCCGCCTGGCCATATTTTTCCTTGATTATGCTCTTGAGGTCGTTAGTGCTCATGGTGGGCTCCTATTTGCAAAGCTGCACGATATTTTGTGGTTTGACTGCCTTATTCCGGGTGCAGCACTCGGCATAGAGGAATTGCAGCAGTTCCTGGAGTGCCTCCGCATTTGCGGTGTAGCGCAAGAAGGTGCTTTCGCGGCGCACATTCACCAAATCCTCGTTCTTCAGTTTTTCCAGGTGATGGGAAAGGGTCGAATTGGGAATGTCCAGCTCGGACTGGATATCGCCCACGACCATGCCGTCGGGATGCGCGGAGAGCAACAAACGCACGATGCGAAGCCGTGGTTCGGTGCCCATGGCGGACAGCATGTCAGCATATTTGGCGACGTTCTCGGTGCTCTCCTTGCGCGCGGCAACCGGCATATTTCGATAATTGCAGAAATATAGTTCCGCGTCAAGGGTGCCGGCATTTATTCGAGATCAATTTGGGCCGAGTGCAGAACCGGAACCCGAGGCAGATGAGACACGATTTTGACAAACTTTTTGCAAGTTCCGGACGCGCTTTCGCCTGCAGGCATCTAAGCTTAAGTAAGTTGCGCTGCGGCCTATAACCGAGGCACAATACAGCGGTTTCCTGGACTCGACACGAATGAATCTAAGCCAGCGATCCTTGGGGCGGTCGGTCCTGCCCGGCGCAATCTGCCTGGCGATGTGGCTGGTCCCCGCCCTCGCGGCCGACGTGCCGGCTCCGCGCCCTTCACTGGACCAGGGATTCCGTCTGCTTTATAACCTTGATTTCGATCAGGCGCACCAGGTGTTCCTTTCCTGGGAGCGCGAGCACCCTCAGGATCCGGTCGGGCCCACGGCCGAGGCGGCCGGCATACTTTTCTCCGAATTTCATCGGCTGGGGGTCCTGGAAGGCCAGTTTTTCGAGAATGACAAGAAATTCCTGGATCGGGACAAGCAGGATCCAGACAGTGGCGTCCGCGACCGCTTTAATGCGGCTCTGGACCACGCCCAGAATGTCGCGAGCACCCGTCTGGCTGCCAATGCCAAAGACCGCGATGCCCTGTTTGCCATGACGCTTTCGTCTGGACTGCGGGCCGACTACGCTGCACTGATTGAAAAGAAGAACATGGCCTCTCTGCATTACACTCGCGAGGCCAACGACTGGGCGGACCAACTGCTGGCTGTGGACCCGAATTGCTACGACGCGCGAGTGGCTACAGGATTCAGCAAGTACATCATCGGTAGCATGGCAGCGCCGGTGCGCTGGTTCCTGCGCATGGGCGGCGTCTCGGGCGACAAGAAGCAGGGAATCGTCGAGTTGCAGATGACCGCCGATCATGGCCAGTACCTGGGCCCCTTTGCGCGCATACTGCTGGCCATCGCTTATGTCCGCGACAAGGACGATACTCGCGCCCGGCAACTTCTGGCGAGCCTGCGTGACGAGTTCCCCAAGAATACTTTGTTCACTCACGAAATCGCGCGCCTGGATGCGGCTCATTAAAGGCTGGGATTGAGAGTGGCGAATCCCGGATCGTGCGACCGCAAAGAATGCTGTGACGGTCATCCTGAGCGGAGTGGCGGCTTCGCGCAGCGAAGCCAACGCGCAGTCGAAGGACCCCTATAAGCTCCACGCCCGTGTAAACCGAAACTCGAAGAGAAAACACCGCTGAAGCCCGTCGGTCAGAGATGATGCAATGTCGTTACTCTGTTAGGGTCCTTCGACTCCGGTAGCGCATTCGCAAGCAAATGCGCTGTCTCCGCTCAGGATGACAGCGCCAGGCGAATGAAGTGCCTTCCACAACCGTCCCGGGGTTCACCGGAAATTCACCCCGTTGTAACAATCCTGTAACATTCGCGGCGTAAAACTGCCCCATCAAATTAATAAGGAGGGACCATCGCGTGATACGCCGCATTGCGCTTTTGTGCTTTGTTCTGGCTTTACCTGCTTTCGGCCAGACAACTTTGAATGGGGCAGGCGCTACTTTTCCGAATCCGATGTACCAGAAGTGGTTCAGCGAATACCACAAGGCCCATCCGGATATCGAGTTTAACTACCAATCGATCGGCAGCGGCGGCGGCATTCGTCAAGTCCTGGCGCAAACTGTGGACTTCGGCGCCAGCGATGGCCCCATGACCGACCAGCAACTGTCCGAGGCCAAGACCAAGATCCTGCACATTCCAACCGTGCTGGGCGCGGTGGTTCCTGCCTACAACATTCCCGGCGTGAACACGGAACTGAAGTTCACCCCGGAGGCCCTGGCCGGTATATTCCTGGGTAAGATCACCAGCTGGAATGATCCCGCGATTGCCAAAGCGAACCCGGGGGTCAACCTTCCCAATCAGACCATCATCGTCGTTCACCGCTCCGATGGCAGCGGTACCACCTATATCTTTACCGATTACCTCTCCAAGGTAAGCTCTGACTGGGCCGACGGGCCGGGAAAGGGAACTTCGGTAAAGTGGCCGGTGGGTCTGGGAGGCAAGGGCAACGAGGGTGTGGCCGGAATGATCCGCCAGATGCAGGGTGGGATCGGCTACATCGAACTGATCTACGCGGTGCAGAACAAGATCGACTACGGACTGGTGAGAAATGCCGCGGGGACGTTCATAAAAGCTTCGCTCGAAAGCGTGACTGCTGCGGCAGGGTCAGCCAAGAGCATGCCGGCTGACTTCCGTGTATCCATTACGAACGCGCCCGGCAAGGATGCATATCCCATCTCCAGCTTCACCTGGCTGTTGATTCCGGAAAAGTCCAAGGATGCGGCCAAGGGAAAAATCCTCGCCGACTTCCTGAACTGGATGGTGGACGACGGCCAGAAAATGACGGCTGACCTTACCTACGCACCGCTGCCGGAGAACGTAGCGGAGAAGGTGAAAGGCGCCATCAAGATGGTCCAGTAGCCATTGTCCCGAGTCTGAGAACCGAACACCACCGCCGGGGACGGGCTGTCAGGCTCGTCCCCATATTTTTAAGGATCGAATCTTAGGGGGTCTCTAGCGAGCCTCAGGCCTGAGTCTGCAGCGGCTGTTCTATACTTATTTCGATCAAGCGCAAGCTGGGGGTGACGACGTCGGTGGATCCCCGGCCGTCTTCGGTCCAGACCTGAGCCGGAATCGTCCGGGACGGGTTGGTTTCCCCCAAAAGGATTGCTGTTTCTGTGGAATCATGGCACGCCTCGCGCTGGACAATCCGGCCTACTATATAAACCGGGAGGCCTCCTGGCTGGCGTTCAACCGCCGCGTCCTCGAAGAAGCGCAGGACGATACCAACCCGCTGCTCGAACGCCTGAAATTCCTTTCCATTTCAGCCAGCAACCTGGATGAGTTCTTCGAAGTGCGCGTGGCCGGACTGGTGCAGCAGATTGAAGACGGATACACCGAAGCCGGGCCGGACGGACTTACCCTGGTGGAGGAACGCGAAGTCGTTTCCCGCGAGACCCACGAGTTCGTGAATGACCAGTATCGCTGCTGGAACGATAAGCTGCGCCCGGCGCTTTCCGATCATGGGATCCGTGTTCTGGGATTTCACGAACTGGATTCACGGGCCCGCGCCTTCGTCGAAGAGTACTGCGAAAAGGAACTCGACCTGCTGCTGACGCCGGTCACGGTAGACCCGGCGCATCCTTTCCCCCGGGTCATCAACAAGGCGCTGTGCGTGGCGTTCCTGCTGCGCCGCCGCCGGCGTTCGGCTCTCACCTACACCGGCGTGGTCACGGTGCCGCGAGCCCTGCCGCGCCTGGTGCGGTTGCCCTCGGACGGAACCGACGACTTCATCTTTCTGGCCGACCTCGTCGCCTTTCATGCCTCGCGGATGTATCACGGCTACGACATCGTTTCTTCTACGGCTTTCCGTGTCACCCGCAACAGCAATCTCTACCTGGCGGAAGAAGAATCCCGCAACCTGCTGGAGTCGGTGCGCACCGAGCTGCATAATCGGCGCAAGGGCGACGCGGTAAGGCTGGAAATCGAAGCCGATGCCGATCCCGAAATCATCGAACGCCTGCGCACCAACTTTGAACTGGAACCCTGGCAGGTTTTCTCCGTAAACGGGCCGGTGAACTTGTCGCGCCTGTTCAACATCTACGAACAGACAGCGCACCCGGACATCAAGTTCAGGCCGTTTTCTCCCCGCGAACTGCGGCTTACCGCGAAGTCGCAGGACTTGTTCGAGGAGCTGCGCCGCCACGACGTGCTGCTGCACCACCCCTTCGACTCTTACGATGCCGTCGTGTCCTTCATCGAAGCGGCGGCCCAGGACCCGCGGGTGCTTTCCATCAAGCAGACGCTGTATCGCACCAACGAGCATTCGCTGATTGTTCCCGCGCTGATTTCCGCGGCGGAAAAGAAGGAAGTGACCGCGGTGGTCGAGCTGAAAGCCCGCTTTGACGAAGACACCAACATTCGCTGGGCCCGCGACCTGGAAGACGCCGGGGTCCAGGTGTTCCACGGCCTGGTAGGGTTGAAGACGCACTGCAAATTGTCGCTCCTGGTGCGCCGTGATTCCGATGGCGTGACCCGCCATTACGCCCATCTCGGGACCGGAAACTACAACGCCAGCACGGCGCGGATCTACACCGATCTGAGCCTGCTCACCGCCGATCCAAAAATCACCAGCGCGGTGCATGACGTTTTCAGTTTTCTTACCGCCTACGCCGAACATCCCAACTACGCGCCTTTGCTGGTGGCGCCGCTGGACCTGGCGGAAGGATGCCTGGGGCTCATCGAGCGCGAAGCCGAGCATGCCCGCCACGGACGTCCCGCCCGCATCATTGCCAAGATGAACGCCTTGCTGGACAAGAACATCATCATGGCCCTCTATCGCGCCTCGCAGGCGGGAGTCGAAATCGACCTGATCGTGCGCGGCATGTGCGCCCTGCGTCCGGGGGTGCGCGGAGTCAGCGATCGCATCCGAGTACGCAGCATCGTGGGCCGCTTTCTCGAGCACAGCCGAATCTTTCACTTTGCCAACGGGGGCCAGGAAGAGGTTTATCTCAGCAGCGCCGACTGGATGCCGCGCAATCTCTACGAACGTGTGGAGGTCATGTTCCCCTTGAAAGACGCGCTGGCCCGCGAGCGGGTCCGGCATGAGATCCTGGACGCTTACCTGGTGGACAACCTGAAGTCGCGCGTGCTGCGGAAGGATGCCACCTATGTGCGCACCTGGCAGGCCGAGGGAAAGCGCAAGCCGCCGGCGGGAGCCATGGCTTTCAGCGCGCAGGACTTTCTGCTCGGGCTGGCCGAAGGCCGGCAGGCGGTGGAAGCCATGCCCGTGCCTGCGACCCGAAAGGCGCGCCGTTTGGTGATGAGTAAGGAACGGTAAACCGCAATGATTCTCTATTTCCTGCGTCACGCCAGCGCCGGCGAACCGCTAAGCAATCCCAGGAAGGATGAAAAGCGGGCGCTCGATCAGGCCGGGATCGAGCAGTGCGGCTACGTAGGCCGCGCCCTGGCGGCGTTGGACGCGCAAGTGGACATTATTATTTCCAGCCCCTTGAAGCGGGCGGCGCAGACCGCCTCGCTCGTCGGCAACGAGATGGGCCATGAGGGCAAACTGCAGCTGGAAGATGCGTTGCGGCCCACCGCCTCGTTTGCCGATTTCCGCAAGATGCTCGACAAGTACGCCCGGCACGACGCCATCATGGTGGTTGGCCACAACCCAAGCCTGAGCGAATTCCTGGGCCGGGCCATCAGTGAAAGCGGCTGCGAAGCGACGATTGAGCTCAAAAAAGGCGCGGTGGCGCGGACCGAAATGAATCGCAATACGGCGTCGCTTACCTGGTGCCTGACGCCCAAGATCCTGCGCACGCTCTATGCGGCGGCAGCGGAAAGCTCGCGGCCGAAGACTTCGCGGAAATAACCCTTCTCTTTTTCCACGGCCCACAATTCCAGGTCGACGGAGGCGCGCGGCTTGGCGCGCAGGGTCAGGCTGACCTCGTTTCGGCCCACCCGCACCCGGGCACCGCTCACCGCGCCGCTGCGCCCAAGATTGAGCGCCCGCGCCAGGCGCAGCAGCAGCGACGCCTTGCGCACGAATTCCCGGTCGTCCGGCGGCAGGATTTTTAGGGCCGTGTCCCCGGGCGCGGGCCGTGACTTACCCAGATAGCGCGCCGTGGCGGCAATGATTCGCCGTTGCTCGGGAGTGTATCCCAGGATTTCCGAATGGGCGATGATGTAGTAGGCGTGGCGGTGCCGGCCGTTGCGATTGACGTAGTCGCCGACCTCGTAAAGCATTGCCGCCGCCGATACCCATTCCGCATACTCCGGCGGCAGGCGGTGAAGCGATCTTAAAGTCTTGAACAAGTGAATGGCGAACTGCCGGACCTGCAGCGCATGGTCGATATCCACGCGGTAATGGGCGACGGCAGCGCGGATCGAGTCCCAGCGTTCCGATTCGATGTGCTTTCCCGAACGGGTGCTGCGATCGTACTCGGCGGCCATCTGGGCCAGCAGTCCGTCCCGCAGTCCCAGCGGGGAATAGCGAAAGCCCGGCAGCTGGCAGCGTTCCAGAAGTTCGGCGTAAACCACGGCGCCTGCGACCACGATTTCAGCGCGCCGGGGCCCGACGCCGGGGAGCTCCTTACGCTTGGCCATGGGCAGGCGCGCCAGCATCTTGGCAATGCGCCGCATCTGGGTGCGCGAAACCGCGGTGGCGCGCGCGCCTTTCGTCTTGTACAAGCCCCGGCAGACCGTGGCGAGCGAAGCTGCGGTGCCCGAGGTCGCGATCACGATTCTTGGCCTGGACCTGGCAATCCGGTCGGAAATCCGCCCAATTTCCCTCTCCACGAATCCCCGCAGGCGCCGCAGCTCGGCTTTGCGCGGCGGATCGTGCGCCAGGAACTCGTTGGTCAGCCGCACCGCGCCCAACGGCAGGCTCACCGTGTCGCGGATATGGCCATCGCCGGAAATGGTCAGTTCGCAGCTTCCGCCTCCCAGGTCGACCATGAGCGTGGTGGCGGCGCTCATCCGCAGGCTTGAGACCAGGCCGAGATGAATCAACCGCGCCTCTTCCAGTCCCGAGATGATTTCGACTTTCCACCCCGTAGCCGAGCGCACCCACTCCAGAAAGGCACGCGAGTTACGCGCGTCACGCAAGGCGCTGGTGGCGACCACGCGCACGGTTTCCGCGCCTTCCTGCTGTACCGCACGATGGAAGCGCCGCAGCGCTTTGACCGTGTCGTCAATGGCCGCGGGTGACAGGAATCCGGTGCGGAAGACGCTTTCACCCAGGCGGGTGACCTGGCGATCTTCGTGAATTTCGACCAGCCGCCGTCCGGCAAGACGCGAGATTTTCAGACGGACGGAGTTCGATCCGATATCGACCGCGGCTAAAGTCGGCATGGCGAGGGAGATAGTGTAACGCGTGCGATGGTGACGTGGGGAAGGATGACCGGTTTTGTTATTCTACGCGGATGCCTCGCCCCTTCCTGATTGACACCGACGTCGCCTCCGACGACGCCGTCGCCCTCATTATGGCTCTCCGCGCTCCCGAGGTAAGCGTGGTCGCGATCACCACCGTGGCGGGAAATGTCGAGGTTCAGCAAGCCACGCGCAACGCCCTCTACACCGCGGAACTCTGCGGCGCCAGCGTCCCGGTATTTACCGGCGCTGAAAAGCCGCTGCAACGTGCCCATCAGAGTGCAACCTGGTTTCACGGCCAGGACGGGTTGGGAGATCACGGCTACCCGGCGCCGCGCCGGAAGCCGGAAACCATGACCGCCGTCGACGCCATCATCGCGACCATCGAAGCTAATCCTGGAATCGTGGTGGTCACCCTCGGGCCGCTCACAAATCTGGCGCTGGCGGTAACCCGCAAGCCCAGTCTCGCCGCCCAGGTCGGGCGTTGCGTGGTGATGGGAGGCGCTCCCTGCTGCGAAGGCAATGTGACCCCCGCGGCCGAGTACAACATCTGGGTCGATCCCGAGGCGGCGCGGATCGTCATGCTCAGCGGGCTTCCCGTGGAACTGGTCGGCTGGCAAACCTGTCGCGGGGATGCCGTTCTCAGCGAGGCTGACATCGCGCAAGTCCTCGGATTCAATAATGAGCTGGCCCGCTTTGCCGTCGAGTGCAACAGCCGGGCACGCGAGGCTTACCGGGAACAGACTGGCGAGGACGGCATCGCATTGCCCGATCCAGTGGCCATGAGCGTTGCGCTCGATCCGACGATCGGCAACCAGTGGAGCGACCACTACGTGGAGATCGAAACCCGGAGCGAACTGACTCGGGGGATGACGGTTGTGGATCGTCTCAACGTGGCGGCGGACGAACGGAACCGCGCAGTCTGGGCGGACGCTTTGCGAAAGGGAACAAGAGCTAAAGTCTGCTGGACCATCGACAACCGGCGCTGGAAGGGAGCGCTGTTTGCAGCGCTGCGGTGATTGCGGCCAATCTCCGCTGTCATCCGATCGCTCCGGATGACAAGGGGTAGGGATGCAGGATGAAGTTCGGCAACTTACAGCATTCCGCCGGTTTTAATTTCGAGGATGGCGAGGGCCATCTCCAGCTTGTTGACCGCCTGCCCGATTTCAGGATGCTCCCCGATTTTTTCCTGCAGAGTTTTCAGCAGGCGGTGGGCTCCCGCGACATGTTCGACCGCTTGCCGCGAATCGGAGTCTGGTTTGGGTTCGGCTTGGGCTGGCATGAGACGCACCTCTCGTTCGCATTTTAGTCTAGCCAACCGGGACGCGCATCTGCCGATGGTCTGACGGGGAAAAACCTGATTTAAAGCGAGATCTCAAACTCAGCCGGGTGTCGAGCGCCCGCGGCCATCAACTCTTCAATCTCCTTGACCGGCCGAATGCCTCCACGAGCGCCGGATGCGGTGCAGTTCAGCGCGGCCGCGGCACAGGCGAAGTCGAGCTGGCGGGGCAGCGGCCATTCGTGGAGCAATCCATAGATAAATCCGGCGTGAAAGATGTCACCGGCGCCGGTCGTGTCCAGAGTTTTCACCTGAAATGCCGCGGCGTAGTGGAAGCGTGAGCCATCCCATGCCAGGACGCCCCCATGACCGAGAGTTGCCGCAGCCAGGCGGCAGCCGAAACGCTTCCGGACTTCGGGCAGAGACTGGCGCAGGTCGGGTTTGCCGGTCAGGCGTCCCGGAATGTCGCGGCTGGTAATCAGGAAGTCGATTTTCTCCAAAAGCGCTTCAACCCCCGGGTACAGGTCATCCAGATCGGCGATCACGGGGACGCTGGCTTCGCGCGCCCAGTCTGCGGCGGCGACTGCCGCAGCCGTATCGTGACCGTCGACGTGGAGGGCGCGGGCGTTGATGATCCATTCGCGTTGGAGTTCTTCCGGCTGCAGGGTCAGTCGGTTGTCACGCTTCCAGAGAACCGTGCGCTCGCCCGCATCGTCGACGAGGATGACTGCTTGCTGGCTGGCGCATCCCGCGGCGGTGACGAGATGGGCCTCGACACCCAGTCGATCGAACTCAGCACGATGAATGGCAGCGGCGCTGTCGCCGCCGACCTTGCCCACGTAGCGCGTGCGCACCCCCCACTGCTGGCAGGCGGCAACCGCGGTTGCGACCTGTCCGCCAGGGAGGATGTCGGCGGAACGAAATTCTACTTTGGATCCCAGGGCGGGATAGTGCGGAAGACGGATCAGCATGTCGGTAGCATTCAGTCCGACGCCGACCAGATCAAGCTTGGGCAAGGGGTTCACGATGGGTTCAGTTGAAGCGGGTGGTCCGCCAGAGGGTTGTGCCGCAAACCAGAAGCAGCGCCAGTGTCGCCGTGACCAGCAGAACGGCCGGCCCCCAATGGAAAGCCATGCGCGGCGCGCGCGCCATACTTGCAAAGAACACGAAGATGGTGGTGGCGACGGCAACCAGGATCCAGTCCCATATAGTGCGTGGGGGCCTGATTTCTCCCGCCACTTGCTGGCCCTGCATGCGGGCCTCGACGAAATCTTCCGCGATGTTGTAGCGCCGGGATTCGCGGCGCGCGGCGTCCTGCCATTTGGCCTGCTCCTTCCCCGCGGCGGATGAAAAGGCGATGGCCCCCACGCCCAGCATCATCAGGAGAGAACCTCCGATCACTTGCAGGTACGTGGAGGTACCGCTGCCGCTCAATTCGCCAAACACAAAAATCCCCCACAGCAGCCCCCAGAATTGATTGGTGTTCGAGAGCGGGATGCCGCGGCTGATGCCCACATACTTCGCCGCGTATTGCTGAAAGAGATCGCCAATCACCCAGATGAAGCCGCCCAGCATCAGCCAGAACAATACATCCCGCGCGCTGGTCAGGTCACGCCAGAGCGGAGAGAGGCCAAGATATCCGATGGCGAGGGCCGCCATCATCCCCAGTTCTCCGAAAGTGAAGAATGTGACAAAGGACAGCGGATTCATCCCCGAGAGATAAGCCTTGCGGTAAGGGATATACATCGTGCCCCAGAGGATGCCGGCGCCGAGCGCCGCCCAGACGCCGCGCATGGAGTGGGCCGCAGGCGCCTGGGTTGAGGACGCAATGGCCAGCAGGGCAGCCCCCACGCACATCACCAGCGCCCCGCCGAGCACACCGGTCCAGCGCCGCCAGCCGGCCTGGCGCAGCTCGTTGAAGAAAATGAAACCCCAGAGTATGCCCAGCAGACTGTTTGAATTCCACAGAGGAAACGCGATGCTCAAGCCGATATCGCGGATGGCGAAGATGGTCATGGTGTTGGCCACGGCCCAGAGGCATCCCGCGAGGAGGGCCCAGATGATGAGGTGAGGGGCTCGCCGCAGGTCGTCGCGAACGGATGACGTGCCCAGAATCAAGGCCGGAACACTCCAGCGCGCCAGAAAAACTCCGGTCACCATGATCAGCGAAATCACGATGGGCGAGACTCCCACCGAGACCAGCTTCGTCGGAGCCTCGGCCGCGCCGAGCCAGGCGCCCGCGGTGAATCCGGAAAGAATTCCCAGCGCCTGCAGCTTCCGCGGACGCGAGGGCGCTACAGGGAAAGCTTCGTTCGCGGGCGTGGCGACAGATCGCATAATCCGGAAATTCTCTCAGCTCGGGGGTTCAGTGAATGAACTCGAGAAGGAGCAGCCCACCGACCAGAACGGCAACCGGGACCCAGAAGTGCACATCGGTGAGAACGAGGGTCAACCGGCTGCGGCGCGGTTCGCGATTTTCGATTGATTTCATCGTGCAGTCGCGCAGAGCCGTACGATTATAGCGGGTGCCCTGGGCTTGTTCGCTGCCTTTCGTCACCAACCACGCAGGGGCAGGTGGGACACCTGCCCCTACGTGGTTCGTGGCGATTCGCGGCGCGGCGTTTTCAGGTAGGCAATCACGAACAGAAGGCCCAGCAACAGGTCGACGCCGCCGAATAATAGATCGGACGAGCGCATGCGTCCCTGTACGACCAGGATGACCACGGCAATCCCATAGCTCAATTTTTCGAACACGGAAGGAATCATCAGCGCGCGATAGCGTGCCGGGTCAGTGGCAATCACAAAAAACGCCAGCTGCCAGGCCAGGCCGGCTCCGATGAATCCGTAGAAGAATGCCGGGTGGGTGATGGGCGGGGGATCTTTCCGGGCGATCAGGTCGAACATGAAGTAGAGCGGAGTGAGGACCAGCACACCCCAGATGCCGGCAATCCAGAAGACAATCTTGGCGAATTTCATGGCGTCTCCGAGGGCGCGTTCATTCTTACCCAGGGCTTGTGCCCTGGCTAAATTCTTTCGGAGCTTCGCGCCCGCGTCTAATGACGAAGAGTTTACACGCCGCCGCCTTCATTCGTAGTGCAAGGCTTCGATGGGATCCAGGCGGGAGGCGCGGATTGCTGGCACCATGCCGCTGACCAGGCCCACGGCTCCGAGGATGAGGGTGGCCGCGATCAGGGTCCCGGGGGCGATGATCAGGCGGATATCGCCGGCCTCGCCATTTTTGGCAAACGCGCTGTATAAAGTCAGCCGGCCCACCGACAGGGCGACTGCGTAAGCCAGGATGATTCCCAGCACTCCACCGATGAAGGTGATGGTCAGAGCTTCGGCAAGGAATTGCAGGAGAATGTAGCGCCGCCGCGCTCCCAGTGCCTTTTGCACCCCGATCTCGCGGGTGCGTTGGGTCACCGAAACCAGCATGATGTTCATCAGGCCGACGCCGCCGATGCCGAGTGTAAGCGTGCCGATGAAGCCCAGCAGGATCTTCAGGCCGATGGTGATGATTTCGAACTGGTGCATCTGGGTCATCAGGTTGAAGATAAGCACGGCCTGGCGGTCGGTCTGGTTGAATTTCTTTTCTGTCGCCATCAGCGTGCGCACCGTCTGCTCCAGCTTTTCATACTCGGGAGTGGCGTAAGAGAACCAGATGGAGTCCAGGTAGCGCGTGTCTTTCAGGTCGCCCATGGTGGTGAAGGGAACATAGAGGGTGCGGTTGATGTCGCTGTTTCCTTCCTGCATTTTCGGTTGGACCACTCCGATGACTTCGAAACTGAGGCCGTCAATGCGAATATGTTCGCCCAGCGCATTGCGTCCGGAGAAAAGCTTTTCCTTGGCCTCCGACCCGATGACCACCACTCGCGAGCGCTGCATCTCGTCTTCCGCGTTGTAGAAACGCCCTTGTCCCACCGTAAGCGAGCGAATGGAAGCCACGTCAGGATAGTTGCCGGTGACGTTGAAGGTGAAAGTCCGGGTCTCGTACTGCGTGCTGGCCTGCTTGCTGGCTTCGGGTGTGATATGAGAAATCTGGGGAAGGTTGGTGGTCAGCATGTCCACGTCTTCCAGGGTGAAGCGGATGGCCCGGCCCGCCTTCTGCCCACCCGCCTCGGTGGACGTACGATTGGGCACGACGATCACCAGCTTGCTGCCGAAGTTGGCGAAGATGTTGGCGCAGGCCTGGCCAAAACCGTTGCCCCAGGCCAGCAGCATGACCACGGTGGCGATGCCCCAGGCCATGCCCAGCATGGTGAGCGCGGTGCGGCGGCGATTGTGCCGCATGGCGTCATAGGCTTCCTGAAGCAGATCGCGGAACATGACTACTCCTGCCGGAGGGCATCCACCGGTTGCAGCATGGCCGCTTTGCGCGCGGGATAAAGACCGGCCACCACTCCCGCCAGCGTCAGGCTGCCGATTGCCAGAATGGCCGACATGGGCACAAGCTTGGGCGGATCGAATCCGCCCACACCCTGTATGTTGCCCAGCAGGGCCATCAGGATGACGGCCAGTCCCATTCCGATCAGCCCGCTGCCCAGCGTGAGGATCAGTCCTTCCAGGAAAAACTGCAACAGGATGCTGTGCTTGGTGGCTCCCAAAGCCTTGCGGAGTCCAATCTCCCGCGTCCGCTCGCTCACCGTCACCAGCATGATGTTGATCACCCCGATCGCGCCCAGGCCCAGCGTCACCATGCCCACCGTCCCCAAAAACATGTTCATGGCGTTGAAGATCGTCCCCATCATCTTGGACGATTGGATGGTGTCCCAGCCATCGAAAGCGTTCTGGTCTCTCCAGTCAAAACCATGATTGCGGGCCACGATCTTGTGGACGTCTTCCTCTGCCAGCTGGTGCTCGTCCGTCACCCGCGGCTGATAGTTGACGTAAGAAATCGAGTTCTCGTGGTTCTCACCTTTGAGCGGGAAGTACGTGGCCATCACTTGAAAGGGGATGTAGCTGCGAATATTCAGCCAGGTGTCGTTGCCGCGGCCGATGTGTTCCAGGACACCGATGACTTCGAATCTGAGCCCATTCAGCAGAACCGCCGAACCGACCGCGGGGCGTCCGGGAAACAGGTTCTTGGTCAGCTGGTCGCCGAGGACGATCACGTTGCGCCTCTCGGTTTCGTCCATCCGGTTGAGCCAGCGGCCCTGCTTGACGGGGAGGTAGCTGATCTCATTTAACTGCGGCTCCGTGCCCAGGATCTGGCCATTGGCGTTGGCGAATTCGCTGACCGCCCGCACGTCATCGCGCTCGATGATGGGGCAGGCATTGCGGACGTGCGGGGCCTGCCTGATATCCAGATAGTCCTGGTAATCGAGCAAATAGGAGCGCGCGGAGTTCATGCTGCCGGCCAGAGCGGGCGCCCGCCCGGGAAAAATAAACATGATGTCTTTGCCGAACTCCGCCATCTGGCGCTTGTTGCCGGATCGAAAGCCCTCGCCCAGTCCGACCAGCAACAGCAACGACCCCACCCCCCAGGCGATACCGAACATGGTGAGGAGGGAGCGCAGTTTATGCGCCCAGAGCGTGCGGAAGATCTGCGCGAAGATGTCGAGCAGCATCAACATGGGCTGGCACATTGTACCGTCGCGGCAATGTAGGCGCGAGCGACCCCGCTCGTGCCGGCGAGTCGGAGCCTCGCCGGTTTTGTGCCACCTGCCAGATCCTTCGACCTTCTGGTCGGTGGCGGCACGAGCGCAGACGCTCGCGCCTGCATCAGTCGAACTGGATCAGCACAATCTCAGGCGTCGTGCCCAGGCGCAGGGGCGGGCCCCAGGTGCCGGCTCCGTAAGAGACATAGACGATGAGATTGCCCAAACGCTGCAATCCGTATACGAATTTGCCGTAGATGCGTGAAGTGATCCAGGTGAAGGGAAAGAACTGTCCGCCATGAGTGTGGCCGGAGAGCTGCAGGGAAAAGCCCTCTTCCTCGGCTATCTTCAGCCGGTCGGGGGCATGGGTAAGCAGGATGCTGGCGCGATCTCGATCCACGTCAGCCTGGCGCAAGACAGAACGGAAATGGTCGTCATTGGTTGAGTCCCGGTAATGCACGCCCACGATCTGCATGCCGTCGACCGTCACCTTCTCGTTGTTGAGGACGCGTACTCCCGAGTGTTCGACCGCGTCCAGGTATTTTGTGGAGTCGGTAAACTCCTCGTGATTGCCCAGAACGAAGAACGCTCCCAGCGGAGCCGCCAGCCGCGCCCACGGGTGGGCCAGCTCGCGCACGCGAGCTACCGTTCCGTCATACATATCGCCGGCAATGAAGACGATGTCAGGCCGCAGCCGGGTAAGCGTAGTGACAATGCGCCCCATGAATCCGGAGCCGCGCACGTGGCCCAGGTGAGTGTCGGTCACCAGCGCCGCTACCCGTCCGCGCCACGATTCCGGCAGATTCGCCAGTTTGACGCTGACTCGTCGCACCCGGGTCCAGGCGGCGTTGACCACGCCGTACATACTGGCGAGCAGGGCGAGGGCGAAGAGGGCAGCCACCAGCTCCCGCCGGTCGGGATACATTCCGAACAGCCGGGCGCTTCCATAGATTGCCCAGCACAAGCAGGCCGCCATGAAACAGAAACTCAGGGTCCCCAGCCAGACCGCGGAAATGGTGT
>Ga0187824_10000034_pt1 | contig 19902 bp, 18 predicted proteins | sample NC_wetland_sal_i_13_FD_132437 | JGI IMG/M metagenome (GOLD analysis project Ga0187824, IMG submission 132437) | Wetland sediment microbial communities from Neuse River Estuary, North Carolina, USA - SourceSoil_4 | ecosystem: Environmental > Aquatic > Freshwater > Wetlands > Sediment | place... | reverse complement strand
GCGGAGCAGGTTCCGGGCAAGACGCAGAATTATTACAACTTCTATTACATGTTCAGCGGCATCGTGCAGCACGAGCTGTATCACGCGGGGCAGATCGCACTGCTGAAGAAGGCCGCGAAGTGAATCCTTTGCGGCTTTTGCGGTCGAGAGCTTTTAAACGCAAAGGACGCAAAGAACGGCCTCAAAGTTCGCCAAGAAAACCTCTTGATCCCGGAGAACCGAAAGCTGGGCGACAACTTTATTAACGTGGCTGTGGTGGGTGTAGGCGCCTTCGGACGCAACCACGCCCGCATCTATCACCAGCTGGCGCAGCAGGGGGAAGCTGTCCGCCTGGTGGGCGTAGTGGACCCGGACGTGGCCCGCGCCGACGCGGTCGCCGGCGAATTCGGCTGCCGCGGGTTCGGATCGGTCGAGCAACTGGTGACCACGCACAGCGAGGTGCAGGCCGCCTCGGTCGCGGTTCCCACGGTGCACCACCTCGCGACCGCCCGCGCGCTGATGAATGCCGGAGTCGATGTGCTGGTGGAAAAACCGTTCGCCACATCGCTGGCGGAAGCCGACGAGCTGGTTGGACTGGCGCGGAGCTCGCACCGGGTCGGACAGGTCGGGCACCTGGAACGCTTCAACCCCGCGGTCCGGGCCACCGCGCCGCTCATTACCCGGCCCATGTTCTTTGAAGTTCACCGGCTCAGCGTGTTCACTCCGCGATCGCTCGATGTGGACGTCATTCTCGACCTCATGATTCACGATCTTGATGTCGTGCTCTGGCTGGTGAAATCGCCGGTGAGGGAAATTCGGGCGGTGGGCCTTCCCATTCTTTCGGACAAAGCCGACATCGCCAACGTTCGCCTGGAGTTCGAATCCGGCTGTGTGGCCAATTTCACCGCCAGCCGGGTTTCAACCGAGCGCGTGCGCAAGCTGAGGTTTTTTCAGCCGCGGCAATACATTTCGCTCGACTACAGCCGCCAGGAAGTGCTGGTGTTCAGTGTCGGAGAGGCAGACGAGGCGGCAGGAACGCCTTCGGTCAATCCCCAGATCAAGGTCGCCAAGCCGGCCATCGTAGCGGAAGAACCGTTGCAGGCTGAGCTCAGGGCGTTCCTCGAGGCGGTGCGGTCGCGTTCCCAACCCCTGGTCTCATTTGAAGACGGGCGGCGCGCCCTGGCCGTGGCGCTCGACATTGTGGCGGCGATTCGGGAACACGGCCAGAAAATTCAACTCGAACACTTGCGCTGATGTCTTCGGCACAACGCGTAAGTCATTGCTGCGTAAAGCTCCAGCGCGATTTTTTGTTTTACACTTCTTGACAATCAATTCCCGCTCTTCAGGGTAACCTTTATTGACCAGTCAGGTACAAACGTAAGTGACTGTGGGCGCCGGTTTTTCGCAGTTATTCCGGAAAGATGCGAGAATGGAAGGATCAGTCGTTGGTCGTTGGCTGTTGGCCCTCGGTCGTTGGCCTTTGGCCGCTGGCCGTAGGGTTTGTCGTTGACGCGTGGCCCTAGTGGGCGGACTTTTTCCTAATTTCCTGGTTGGCGTGCCGCTAAGTGGTTTTGCCAACGACCAACGGCCAAAGGCCAACGACCAAGGACCAACTTCGTACTCTAAACCAGCAGGTCGATGTCAATTACTGAAATCCCGCCTCGCAATCCCGTACCGCCAGCGCAACCAGCCGCACCCCCGGGCGGCGATCTATACGACGCTAGCGGATGGGAATCTGCTTATCTCGAAATGCATGACGTTCCTGCGCTGCTGATTCAGCTGCAGGACGACCTCTCGCGATCGCGGCAGCGGGAAGCCTTTTGGATTTCTGTGGTTGTCCACCTGGCCATCGTCATCCTGGTGGTCAACTCGGGCCGGCTGGCCGACATGATGCATCGGCGTTCCGTAATCCTGGTGAGCCCGCAAGACCTGTTGAAGCAGAAGGATCTGACTTACCTGGAACTGCCTCCCGATGAGCAGAAACTGACCAAGCGGCCGGACACCAACAAGATCTCGGACAAAGACCGGATCGCAACCTCGAAGGCCCCGCAACTCGACCGCAAGGAATTGAAGAAGATTCTGGACAGCGCGCGTCCGGGCGCCCCCGGCCCCAGCGGCCCTCCGGTGCAATCGCAGCCCGCGGCGCCGGCCCCGGCGGCGCAGGAACCGCCAGCGCCGCAACCGCCCCCGCCGCCGGATCAGAACCAGGTGGCACGCCTGCAGACTCCACCCGCGGAACGGCCCACTCCGAATTTCAACACCGGCGCCATGTCGGCAGGATCGGCCATCGAACAGGCAGCGCGCGCGGCCATGTCAAATCGCGGCGGATACGGCGGCGACAACGGGGATTACGGTCTTGGCCAGGGCAAGCAAGGCGGCGAGGCGATTGGCCCGATGGACGTCCTCAGCGACACCATGGGAGTGGATTTCGGTCCTTACCTGGCCCGGGTGTTGCACGATGTGCGGGAGAACTGGTATCGCATTATCCCCGAATCGGCGCGTGCGCCGCTCATGAAAAAGGGGAAAGTCTCGATTGAGTTCGCCATCCTGAAGAACGGCCAGGTTGCCGGGCTGCAGATTGTGGGCTCGTCCGGCGACGTGGCGTTGGATCGCGCCGCCTACGGCGGGATTACCGCATCCAAACCCTTCCCGCCCCTTCCCACCGAATTCGGCGGCCAATATCTGGCGCTGCGCTTCCACTTCTATTACAACCCGGATCGGTCAGAAATACAGTAGGTCGGACATCAGACCTCAGACCTTGGACGTCGGCCCTCGGACAACCCTCTCACGCGCCGTGGAGCAAACCGTCGACCTTGAACCTGCCTGCTGAAGGACTGTAATATCCACACCCGTCCGAGGCGCGGCTCTGACTTTAGAACTCTAGTCCGCCGCCCGAGGTCCGCCGTCTGAGGTCCGACGCCCGACTTCTCACCAGACTCTACATCTCTTCTCCCGCACCATCGCGGAACCGGCTTTGCACTGGAACGCCTGCTGAAACTGAGGTGAGTTGGAAACGACTCCGTTGACCCGGTATTTATCGGGTGAGTGGGGGTCAATGGTGGCATACATGCGCTTGGTTTCGTCGCGCGTGCTGGAACACCAGCTCTGTCCATAGCCGATGAAGAAACGCTGCTCCGGCGTGAAGCCGTCAATGGGCTCCAGTTTCTGGCCCTGGGTTTCGGTTTTCCAGGCCATGTAAGCCAGCATCATGCCGCCCAGATCGGCCACATTCTCGCCCAGGGTCAGCTGCCCATTGACCTTGACGTCATCGACCGCAACATATTGTGAATACTGGTCGGAGATGCAACTGGCGCGCTGGTCGAACTGTTTGCCGTCTTCCGCGGTCCACCAGTCGCGCAGATTGCCCTGGGCATCGAACTGCCGGCCTTCGTCGTCGAAGCCATGGGTCAGTTCGTGTCCAATGGTGGCGCCGGTGTCGCCATAGTTCGGAGCATCGTCGGCGCGGGGATCGAAGAAGGGCGGCTGCAGGATGCCGGCGGGAAAATTGATGTCGTTGATCTGCGGATTGTAGTAGGCATTGACCGTGGGCGGCGTCATGTCCCACTCGCCGCGGTTCACGGGCTTGCCGATCTTCGCGATCTGACGGTTGAATTCAAACTTGCGGGCGCGCACCACGTTGCCCATGTAATCGTCGCGCGCGATGGTCAGGGCGCTGTAGTCCCGCCATTTGTCGGGATAGCCGATCTTGTTGGCCAGGGCATGCAGCTTCGCCAGCGCCTGTTGTTTGGTTGCCGGCGACATCCAGGAAACTCCATCGATATCCTGCTCCATGGCGGCTTCGATCTGCTTCACCAGTTTCTGGGCGCGCTGCTTGGCCTGGGGCGGGAAAGCACGCTCCACGTAGGCCTGGCCCAGGGCCTCGCCCAGGTCGTTGTCCACGTAGTTGACGCAGCGCTTCCAGCGGGGTTCGATTTGCTGGACGCCGGTCAAGGTCTTGCCGAAGAAATCGAAGTCGGCGTCCACGAACGCGCTCGAGAGGTATGGCGCGTTGGCATCCACCAAATGCCAGCGCAGGTAGGCCTTCCAGTTCTCCAGACTTTCTTTCTTCAGGGTGGCATCCATCGTCTTGAAGAACTCAGGAGCGGCCACATTCAGGGATTGCAGTCCGGGCTGACCAGCCAGAGAGAAGTATTCTTTCCAGCGGAAGGATGGACTGATCCCTTCCAGTTCCCGGCGCTTCATCTTGTGATAAAGCAGTTTGGGATCGCGGCGCTCCACCTGGGTCAGCGATCCCCGGGCCAGCGCCGTCTCCATGCGCAGGACGGTCTGGGCCTCGGTGGCGGCAGCTTCCGGCGAATCCCCCAGCAGTTGGAACATTTTCTGGACATGGGCCGAGTAGGCCTGGCGAAGTTCCACTGATTTCGCATCCGTATTGAGGTAGTAGTCGCGGTCGGGGAGGCCAAGCCCGCTCTGGTCCACCTGCGCGATCACCTGGGAAGAATTTTTGTAATCCTGGTCAGACTGGAAAGCGAAAGGGACGTTCAGGCCCGGCATGGCGGCAACGACTCTGGCCATTTCGCGCTTGGAGCGCATTTTATTGATTCGTTCGAGATCGCTCTTGAGCGGGCTCGCCCCGGCGGTCTCGATTGCCTTTTCGTCCATGCAGGCGCTGTAGTAGTCGCCGATTTTTTGTTTCACCGGATCGCGGCCGGGGCCGCCTGACGCTGCCTCCTCGAGGATCTCGCGCAGCAGCGCCCGGTTCTGGTCCGCCAGCTTGCCGCCCACGCCCCAGCTCGTCTTGTCCGGTGGGATGGGATTGTTCTGCAGCCAGCTTCCGCACGAGTAAGCGAAGAAGTCAGTGCAGGGATCGACGTTGGTATCGATGGAAGTGACATCGAGAACCGAGGCGTGGGAGGATGCAGCGCTCTGCGTGTAAGCGCTGCGGGGGACGAGAATCAAGACCATGACCGCAAGAGCCAGCGCGATGCGCAAGATTGTTCTCCTTGGACCAGGAAGATCTAAAAATTTCAGATTTCAGAATTTAGATTTCAGATTTAAGAACCTAGATTCCGGCGATGAGGCGAGTTCGATCAGTCTGCAATCTGAAGTCTGAAATCTAAAACCTGAAATTTGAAATCTCAGATCCCTCTCGCCTTTGGTTTCAGACGCCGATCCGCGGCTTTCGTGAGCAGGTTCTCGAATGGTTATCCGGCCTCGGGCAGCGGATACGCCAGCCGCACCAGCGTCCTCTCTGAAAACGGCACATACAGCAGGGCAGCGGTGGCGGCAAAGGCCGCCCCAAATCCGATCTTCTCGGCGAGAAGAAAGGGGGCCACGGCCCACAACTGGTCCAGCGCCAGTACGACCGGAAACATCCGCCGGAATTTTTCTCCCAGCCCGCGGTGGTCGAAAGCCACGGCCGAGATCAGGTAACAGCGCAGCGGGATGCCTACGCCTGCCGTGACCAGTACGGCGATAAAGACGGCGCGCGCTACCCATCCCGGCAGAAACGTGCTCGTGATCCTCTCGATCTCGCCCAGCCGAAACAGCGCGCTCAGATAAAAGATCAGATACATGGTTTGAATCAGGGCGAACAGACCGCGGGTCAGGCCGCGGCGGGGCAACGGAACTTCAAGGGTACGATGGAAGGGGGCTTCCGGGCTCGCGACTCCGGCGGGCGGCGCAGCGTCGGTGGCCGAGGCCTGCGAATTGGGGTACGTCCGCTGCACCGGCCCCAGGAATCGGTATCCCCGCCGGGCCAGCGTTTCCACGTAACGCGGGCTGGAGGCCGAGTCTCCCAGCGCTTCCCGCAGTTTGTTGATCGCGGTATTCAGGCTGTGATCGAAATCCACGAAGGTGTCAGCCGGCCACAATTTCTGGCGCAGCTCTTCGCGCGTGATCACCTCTCCTGGCCGGTCCAAAAGGCAGACCAGAACCTGAAAAGGCTGTTCCTGAAGGCGAATCCGGTTGCCATTTTTGCGCAGTTCACCGGCCGCCAGGTCGATCTCGAAAACGCCGAAGCGTATGGTTTTCCGCGCGGGAGTAGTCGGGGGCAACGACACGGCAGCAGGAAGTTTAGCATCTGCCAAATGAATGTAGGCGCGAGCGCCCCGCTCGTGCCGTGGCCACCACGGGCCGTGTGGGGACGGGTCTTCGAACCGTCCAGGCCGAGCAAGTCCGGCAGTTTTTTATGGAAGAGTCCGGTCCGCGGCGCACTGCGTGAAAGCGCCTCGGACCACATGGGGACAGCCGCCCTCGGCTGTCCGGTCGAGCGCAGCTCGACGGGGGTTTGCCGAGATAGCGGAGCTTTGCTCCGCCGGACAGCCGAGGGCGGCTGTCCCCACGTGGTCCGGGGTGGCTTCCTGCACGAGCGGGGCGCTAGCGCCCACATTGAGCTGCGGCGCTACAATGCTTTTTGTGGCTCCGTCTTCCAAGCCTCCTGCTAAGCCTTCCATCCACAAGCTGGAAGCGCGTGGCATTCTTATCATCGGCGGGCTCATTTTGCTGCTCACGCTTATCCGCTACTGGCATCACATCGCCTGGGGTGCCCGCTGACTGGGTCGCCCGATCCGCTGCTGGTGGTGGTGCTCGGTCCGACGGGAAGCGGGAAGACCGCGCTGTCGCTGGCCCTCGCCGAACGTTTCGGCGGCGAGATCGTGAACTGCGATTCGGTGGCCATGTATCGCGAGTTTGAGATTGGGACCGCGAAACCCAGCGTCGCCGAGCGTGCCCGCGTGCCTCACCATCTGCTGGATTTCGTGGACCCCTGCGGCTACGTCACCGCCGGCGATTACGCTCGCCAGGCCCGCGAAGTATTGCAGCAGATCAGGCAGCGGGGTGCTTTACCCATTGTGGTCGGCGGGACGGGGCTTTATCTGCGCGCGCTGCTGGAGGGCCTCTTCGCCGGTCCGCAGCGGTCGGAGGATTTGCGCGAGCGGTTGCGGGCGCGCGCGGAAGTGAAGGGGCCGGGCTATCTGCACCGGGTCCTGCGGCGTCTCGATCCCGCCGCTGCGGCAAAGATTCATGCCAATGACGCACCCAAACTGTTACGGGCCATTGAAGTCTGCCTGGCCACGCGGACACGAATGAGCGACATGTGGAAGCAAGAACGGGAGCCGCTCCAGGGGTTTCGCATCGTGCGTTTGGGGCTCAATCCCGACCGCAAGGCGCTGTATGCGCGAATCAATCAGCGGGCGCAACGGATGTTCGACAACGGGTTGTCGGAAGAGACTTTGACACTGCTGGAGAAATACGGCGCGGCCCCGCGCCCGCTGTCCGCCCTAGGATACAAACAGGCGGTGGCGCTGATGCGGGGCGAGTTCGATCGTGAAACCGCCGTGCAGGCGGCGCAACAGGCGCATCGGAACTACGCCAAGCGGCAGATGACCTGGTTCCGCCGCGAACCCGACGTGTTCTGGATTTCCGGCTTCGGAGATGACGCGAAGGTCCAAGAGGAGGCGATCCAAAGAGTGGCAGACCTGCAGGCAGCAGTTAGAGGAAAAATTATCTAGCTTTCATCTTCGCAAAGCATGCCGGTCAGCGCCGCAGAATCTCCTGCAGCGCATTTCTCAAGACGGGGTGCCGGAACTGATATCCGCTGGCTGCCAGCTTGGCCGGTTCCACTCGCTGGCTTCCGAGAAAAAGTTCTTCGCCCATTTCTCCAAAGACCAGACGGACGGCAAACGCGGGCATGGGGAAAATCGCCGGGCGGTGCAAAACGGAAGCAAGTGTGCTGGTGAACTCCGCATTGGTCGCCGGATTCGGCGCGACGGTATTGACCGGGCCCTGCAGAGTGTCGTGGGTCAAAACGTGATGAATGGCGCCGGCCACGTCGTCGACCGACACCCAACTCCACCACTGCCGGCCGCTGCCGAGCCTGCCGCCCAGACCCAGGCGGAAGGGTGTAATCATTTTCGGCAAGGCGCCGCCCTGCGCGCTCATCACAACTCCAATGCGCATCTGTGCGGTGCGAATTCCGGCCGCCGCCGCGGGCCGGGTTGCGCCTTCCCACTGGCGGCAGATTTCGGCGGCGAAGCCATCGCCGGAAGGACTCTCTTCTCGTAGAATCTCGTCCCCGCGGTTGCCGTAGTAACCCACGGCGGAAGCCGAGATGAAGACGCGCGGGCGCTGCGCCGCTTTGGCGACCGCTTCCGCCAGATGCCCCGTGCCCTGGGACCGGCTCTGCAGGATGCGTCGCTTCTTGGCCTCGGTCCAGCGGCCGACAATGGTTTCTCCCGACAGATGGATGACCGCGTCGAAGCCGGAAGCGGTTTCCGGCGGGACCGGGCGGGCCGGGTCCCACATGATTTGGTCTTCCCCTGCGGCTGAATTCCGTACCAGCCGGGTGACGGCAAATCCCTGGGCCTTCAGAAAGGGCAGCAGGGCCGATCCGATCGGACCGGAAGCGCCGCTGACCAGGATGCGTGAAGAATTCATGCCGGGATGGTGCGTCTCAACTCTAGCAGATTGTGTTGGTGCGGGCGCCCTCGTCCGCGGCCTGTGATCTTTGATGGCCGGTTGTCAACGTCCAAAGGCCGCGGGCGGGGCGCCCGCGCCACACAACCACGCTATAATCCAGCATGGCGACGTTGCGCCAGCAGTTCGCGACCAATGTGCTCACGGTCACCCGCTTCCGGGAACTGATGCGCCGGATGCGGGCCAACCGGCCCAACGACGATCTCGAACTGATCCGCAAAGCCTACGAGTTTTCCCAGAAACATCATGCCGGGCAAAGCCGGGCCTCCGGCCAGCCCTACCTGGTCCATCCCCTGGAAGTGGCGCTGGTCCTGGCCGAGATGAAAATGGACCCGGTCGCCATCGCCGCCGGTCTGTTGCATGACTCGGTCGAGGATACTTCGGTCACGGTCGTCGATATCCGCAAAGAATTCGGCGAGCAGGTGGCCCATATCGTCGAGGGCGTCACCAAGATCAGCGCCATCGATTTCGCCACCCGCGAAGAACAGCAGGCCGAAAACCTGCGCAAGATGATGCTGGCCATGATCGATGACATCCGCGTGGTGCTGATCAAGCTGGCCGACCGGTTGCATAACATGCGCACCCTGGAGCACCTGCCGCCCGACCGGCAACAGAAAATCGCGCGCGAAACCCTGGATATCTACGCCCCGATTGCGCACCGCCTGGGCATGGGGAAAATCCGCGGAGAACTGGAAGACCTGGGCTTCCGCTATGTCGACCCCATCGGATATCAGCAGGTCCACGATGCGGTCGAGGCCCGGCGCAAGGCGGGCGAAGAGTTCCTGGCGCGAGTGGAAGGAGTATTCCGCGACAAGCTGAAAGAGGCAGGCATCACCGCGACCGTCGAAAGCCGCATCAAGCGCCTGTACAGCATCTACAAAAAATTGCAGCGGCAGCACATTACGGTCGAGCAGGTGTACGACCTCTATGCCATGCGCGTGATCACGCAATCGGTGCAGGATTGCTATGCCGTGCTGGGCATCATTCACAATCTGTGGCGTCCCGTGCCCGGCCGGATCAAGGATTTCATCGCCATGCCGCGGCCGAATCTTTATCAATCGCTGCATACTTCGGTGATTTCAGAGGAAGGAACGCCCTTCGAAGTGCAAATCCGCACCGAGGAAATGCACAAGATGGCGGAGGAAGGCATTGCCGCCCACTGGAAATACAAAGATGGCCCGGTCTCGGCCCAGGACGAGCAGCGCCTGGCCTGGCTGCGCCAGGTGGTGGAATGGCAGCGCGACGTTTCCGATCCCAGCGAATTTTTGTCGACCCTGAAGATCGATCTTTATCCCGAAGAGGTTTACACCTTCACCCCCAAGGGCAAAGTCGTGGTTTTGCCCCGCGACTCTTCGCCCATCGACTTCGCCTATTCCGTTCACACCGAGGTCGGCCACAGTTGCGTGGGCGCCAAAGTGAACGGCCGCATGGTCCCGCTGCGCTTCAAACTGCATAGCGGCGACATCGTCGAAATCCTTACCCAGGCCGGGCATAAGCCCAGCCGCGACTGGCTGGCGATTGCCAAGTCATCACGCGCCCGCAACAAGATCAAGCACTGGCTGAACGTCCATCAGCGCGAACGCGCCATAGAAATCGGCCGCAAACTGATCGAAAAAGAAGCGCGCAAGTATCGCGTCTCGCTGAAGGATGTCAAGGACGAAGACTGGCAGAAGATCGCGTCCGACTACGGCGCGGGGCGTCCCGACGACCTGATGGCGGGCATTGGCTACGGCAAGTATTCGGCGCGGCAGATATTGGGACGCATGGCGCCGGCGGCCGGCGCTCCCCTGGCCGATGAGGAACAGGAGAAGCCGAGCGGCCTGGCCAGCGTGGTGCGGCGCGTCTTCGGCGGCGACCAGAACAACAACGCCATCCGGGTCAAAGGACACGGCGACCTGCTGGTTTACCGGGCGCGTTGCTGTAACCCGATCCGCGGCGAAGCCATTGTCGGCTACGTGACTCGCGGCAAGGGCGTTGCGGTGCATGCCCTCAACTGCCCCAACGTGACCAACCTGATGTATGAACCGGAACGCCGGATTGATGTGGAGTGGTCCCAGGACGACGGAACCCCCAGCGCCTACCCGGTAAAACTTACGGTCTTCTGCGACGACCGTTTTGGGATGCTCAAGCAAATCACCGCCGTGATCAGCGATACTCAGACCAACATCCGCAACATCGAAGCCCGCACCAACAACGGCCAGGCGAATGTCGATATCGTGCTCGACATTGCCGACTTGAAACACCTGGAGAACATCGTCAACGGGGTCCGCAAGATCCCCGGCGTGCACGATGTGCAGAGACTGCAGAGAGTCTAATCATCAGTCGTCGCTCATCAGTCCAACTGGGAACCGGCAACTGAAGAACTGGCTACTGGTCCTATTTTCCGTCGGCGCCTTTTAGCCGCCCGCAAGTTGACTCCATCGCTGTCCATCTGCATTAATTCTGACGACCGCTTCTGGAGGTTTCATGCGCGACGTGATTGCAACCAAAGAGGGACCGCAGGCGATTGGGCCTTACTCCCAAGCCATCCGGGCCAATGGCTTTGTCTTCGTCTCCGGGCAAGTGGCGATTGATCCGGGAAATCAGCAGGTGATCGGCGGCGACGTAGCCGCGCAGACTGACCGGGTTCTCAAGAATCTTTCGGCGATTCTGACCGCAGCCGGAAGCGGACTGAAAAAAGTGGTGCGCACCACGGTTTTCCTCAAAAACATCGGCGACTTCGCTGCCATGAATGAGGTCTATGGCCGGTTTTTCAATATTGCCCCGCCGGCCCGGTCCACGGTGGAAGTGGCCCGGCTCCCCAAAGACGTCCTGGTGGAGATCGACGTGATCGCGCTGGCCTGATCACGCGAAAATCGCGTTCAGGCCCCGCCTTCCAGGACTAGAATCCCTTGGTCTGGCTCCGGAGGTTGCTTGAACTGGGATACAACTCTCGGGAAAGCGCCGCGATATTTTGCGATGGTTATGCTCTTTCTCTCGCCGCTCTGCGCTTCAGCGAGGCCCCCGTCTCCTTCCGCAGAGTCATCGACCGCCGGGCCAAGCGCAAAATCTGCCGGCGGGAGCAGCCCTATGTCTGATCGTGAGCAAGCCGGCCTTCGCGGCGCGGTCCGGACGTGCGTCGAACGGACCACCTTCTCTAATGGCACGGAATTCTCAACCACAACGGAATACAGTCCGGATGGGAAAACCCTCACGTTCCGCAATGGCAATTCGGATGGGTCGGAATGGATCACAACCAACACGTACGATGGCGAGGGCAGACTTGTTAACACCACCTCCGGCAAAGCCGGAGAACCGGGCGTAGGCAAGATTTATACCTACGACAATTCCGGAAGAAGGGTGAGCGTCACCAACAGTCAGAATTCCGACCGGACCAGCTTTCAGTACGACGAACTCGGCCACAAGACGGAAATCCTCAGTTTTGATCCGAGGACCCTGGAACAAAATCGAAACACCGCCTTCGCAGGCTCTGCCTGGCAGGGAATTCTGGCCGGGGCGGGAGTGCCGACGGGCGGCACCGTGGCGGTTCTCTATGACGAAAACGACCGGCCATTAGAAGCACAGGTTCGCGACGGCCAAGGCAACGTGCTGAGCCGCGTCGTTCGCACCTACGAAGCTAAAGGGCGGCTCAGCGAAGAAAAGGTCACCTGGGAAAATCCCTCCGCGATGCTTCTCGACCGGCTTTCCCCGGAAGCACGGTCACAAATGAATCCCGCGGAAGCGGCGGCGCTGGCCAAAGGGATGGCAACGCTTTTTAACGGGCGGCGGGAAAGTGGCACGGTCTATCGCTACGACCGGCAAGACCGCATCATCTCTACTCGGGAAACCAACTCCTTCTTCGTAAAAACTACTACTGTGGCTTACGGCGATCAGGGTGACAAGACTGAGGAACGCACAACCTTCGCTGACAACGCTGCCATCGCCATCGGTGTTTCCTATTTGGTTGACGCGGAGGGTAACCTGACTCCCAGTGAACCCGCCGCAGGAGAGCCTCCCCGGTTCCCACTGCCGGAAACGTCGGAGACCCGCTATTCGTACCAGTACGACAGTTTCGGCAACTGGACGGAACAGACGGCGACCGCCGGCGTGGGTACTGCCGCCTCATCAACTGTGCGCCGCCGAACCCTTACTTACTACTGACCGCTTGGCGTGGCGTTCGACTGGTCACCGGCCTCTTCCTCCATTTAGAATCCCTAGTCCCGCATTTCTCGCAGACAGCAGGGGAGACACAACGTGATCCCACGCTATACCCGTCCCGACATGGGCCGCATCTGGAGCGACGAGAATCGCTTCCGCACCTGGCTGGCGGTCGAAGTCGCGGCCACCGAAACCCTGGCCGAAGCCGGCATGGTGCCGAAAGACGCTGCCCGAGCCATCCGCGAGCGGGCCGACATCAACCTGGACCGGATTGCCGAGATCGAAGCCGAAGTCCGCCATGACGTCATCGCCTTCACCACCGCCGTGGCCGAGATCGTCGGCCCGCATGCCCGCTGGTTTCACTACGGGCTGACTTCGAACGATGTAGTCGACACGTCGCAGGCCCTGCTCATCCAGCAGGCCTCGGCGATTATCGCCGCCGATCTGGAAAATCTCTCCGCTGTACTGGAGCGCCGCGCCTGGGAATTCAAAGACACGCCCATGATCGGCCGCACCCATGGCATTCATGCCGAGCCCATCACGTTTGGTTTCAAGCTGGCCAACTGGTACTCCGAGACCCAGCGCAACATTGCGCGCTTTCGCGCGGCCGCCGAGGACATGCGTGTGGGGAAATTTTCCGGCGCCGTGGGCACCTTTGCCCATCTCAGTCCGGAACTGGAAGAGAGCATGTGCGCGCGCCTCGGATTGAAAGCTGCCGCTATTTCATCCCAGGTCATCCAGCGCGACCGCCACGCCGCGTACCTCGCCACGCTGGCCGTGATCGCCTGCACCCTGGACAAGATTGCGACCGAGCTTCGCCACCTGCAGCGCACCGAGGTGCGGGAAGTCGAAGAGTTCTTCAGTGAAAAGCAGAAGGGCTCGTCGGCCATGCCGCACAAGCGCAACCCCGTCACCCTGGAGCAGATCAGCGGCCTGGCCCGGGTGGTACGGTCGAACGCGCAAGCCGCTTTTGAAAACGTTCCGCTGTGGCACGAGCGTGACATTTCGCACTCCTCGGTCGAACGCATCATCATTCCCGATTCCACCACCCTGGTGGACTACATGCTGCAAAAGACCACGAACGTGCTCGACACCATGTTCGTCTACCTGGAACGGATGAAAATCAATCTGGAGAGTACGGGCGGGCTGGTGTTCAGCGGACAGCTTCTGCTCGACCTGGTGGAGCACGGTGTCTCGCGCGAGGAAGCTTATCGCGCGGTGCAGAGCCATGCCATGCGGGCCTGGAAGGAAGGGCTGAACTTTCGGGAACTGGTGCTGCGCGACAAGAGCATTACCAGCCGCGTGCCTCGCCCGCAGATTGAGCGGGCCTTCGATCTGAAGCGGCAGCTGAGAAATATCGACAAGATTTTCGCGCGCGTATTTGGCGGCGGACGGACGCAGTCCGCGCAAACAGTTTCTCGCCCGCGGCGCAAATCGCCGCGCCGCCGCAGATGACGACCCTCCCAGGCTGAGTTTTGGACACCCGGCTCTGGCCGAGGGCGGCACGAGCGGGGCGCTCGCGCCCACATCACAACCCAAGATCCTTACGTTCTTTTGGCCAGCGCCCCGTCGACCGACGCCGCGCCCGGCCCGTGGATTACCAACACAAGGCATGCAACCAACAAAGTCAACGGAAACTCGACCCCCATGGGATTGAAGAAGCCGTTCTTCAAGTGGACCAGGAGGATGGCCACCAGCATGTCAAAGCCATTGAGCGCAGCCGCCCATCGTGTCAGGAACCCAAGGATCAGTGCGGTCCCGCCCAGAAGCTCAACCAGCGCCACCAGCACGCTGGTGACCGCCGGCGCCGGGACGCCCATGGAGGCAAACGCTCCAGCCACCCCGTGAAAGCCGAACATGAAAACCTTTTGAATGCCGTGGGCCAGAAACACGCTGCCCACCACCACCCGAAAAGCCGTGAAAGCCCAGGACTGGTTCGAAACGTTGTGCATCGCGATCTCCTCGCCAGCGTTTTTCCCTGCAGGGCCGATTGCTTGAAGTCCCAAACTATATAGAAGGCCGCAGCTTCAGGCGGGCCCTCCGCTGAAAATATTAATCCGCCTGCGCCCTGGCGGCTTCGAGAAGCTGCAGCAGCGTCCGCAGACGCTGCTCGCCCAGCGGGCCCAGCATCTTCCGGTTAAACTCTTCGACCGGGCGATCCAAAGATTGCAGCAACTCCAGGCCGGCCGGCGTAATCCGTGTCGTAATGACTCTCCGGTCCGGCCCTTCACGGCTGCGCGCGACTAGTCCCCGGCGTTCCAGGCGGTCAACCAGGCGGGTGATGTCGGGATCGCGGTTAACCATGCGCTCGGCAATCTCGCTGCAGGCCCGTCCCTCACTCCCGGCGCCGCGCAGGATGCGCAAGGCATTGTATTGGGTCGGCGATAGGCCGTGCGGCTTCAGCATCTCGCTCAGGCGCCAATGCAGCCGGTCCGCCGTGAGTTGCAGCGCGACCAGGGCTTCATCCTCCAGGTTATTGAAGGGCTTGGTTTGCCGGATCTCGGATTGAACGCCTTTAGCCACATCATGAATATAGTCGTTATAACGATTATTGTCAAGTGAGCCCACGGGCCATGTGGGGACGGGTCGGAGACCCGTCCCTACACGGTCGGTGGGACCGTCTACAGCCGATTGATCAGCGAGGCCACGTACCCCGCTCCAAATCCATTATCAATATTCACCACGCTGACGTTGGACGCGCAGGAATTCATCATCCCCAGCAGCGCCGCCAGGCCCTGGAAGGCCGCCCCGTAGCCCACGCTGGTGGGCACCGCGATGACTGGAACACCGACCAGGCCTCCTACAACGCTGGGCAGGGCGCCTTCCATGCCGGCGCACACGATCACCACGCGAGCTCGCGTCAGGGAGGCGCGATTCGCCAGCAGGCGGTGAATGCCCGCGACCCCGACGTCGTAAAGGTGTTCGACGTCGTTGCCCATCATTTCAGCCGTGACCACGGCTTCTTCCGCCACCGGAATATCGCTGGTACCGGCCGACACCACCGCGATGATTCCCTTGCCGTATTTCTTCCGGTCGCGCCGCAGGACAATGGCGCGCGCTAGCGGCTGATACTCGGCCTTCGGCACTTTCTTCTTTACCGCGGCCAGCTGCTTTTCAGTGGCTCGAGTGGCCAGGATGTTCCCGCCGTGCTTAGCCAGACGAGAAAAGATGGATGCCATCTGCGACGGAGTCTTGCCCGGCCCGAATATGACCTCGGGCATTCCAGCTCGCAAGGCGCGATGGTGGTCGAGGTTGGCGAATCCCAGATTCTCGAACGGAAGATGGCGCAGGCGGTCGACCGCGGCGTCCGGGGAGAGCTTGCCCCGGCGGACCTGCTCGAAGAGTGCGCGCATGGAATCGGCGTTCAAGAAGGCAGTTCGGCTTCAGCTTCTAAGATTAGCATCTGGGTTGGAGTAGCGTCGGCTTCTGGTCTTGTGTGGACGCGGGCGACCCGCTCGCGAGAGCCGGAACGCAAAACTGAGGATGAAGTCCAGGCGGAATTAAAGGCAAGATCGAAGGCTAAATCAAAAGCCGCGGGCGAGTCGCCCGCGACCACGCTGGGCTGCACTCGAGCAGTCGCGGCGGCGCTACTTGTCCAGACTCACCGAAGACGGCAGCTTCTTGCCGTGGCCGCGAACTTTTGCGGCGATCTGCTTGTACGCGTCTTTTGCTTTGCCCGGCTCGTCGAGGTGAACCAGAAACAGCCGACGCAGCAGGCCGCGCGAAACCCGTCCCTTGAGATAGGCGTCGTACAAAGCATTGCCCAGCATGTAGCCCAGCAACCGGGCACTGGCTTCCGTCCTTTTGTGCTCGGATTGTAGAGTTGGCTCGGGCGATTCGCGATTCCCGCTATCCTCCGCCTCCGGGCGCGCCGGGTACAAGACTCGCGAACCGAAATAGCCCAGGGCGTACTCCACCGTCTGGGCATAGAAGTGGTCCGGGCCCCGAGGCGCTGCCGAAGTTCCGGCGCGCGCCGGCAAACCGCGGCAGGCATGATGCAGGAAGCGCGCCGCTTCTTCGGCAGCATACATCATCTTGAACTCGCGCACGTAGAAGGCGTTGACCTGGGGCAGATAGACGCTGCCGCGCTCTTCCACATGGCTCACCATGGCTTCGGTTTCTTCCTCGGTGGCGGAGTAGCGGGAGAGTTGCTGGCGCAGCCGCGCGCCCGAGGCCCGGCAGTAGATTTCCGGCATCAGGTCGACCAGAAATTTGGGCTGCGTGCCATTGTGCGACGAGTAGCGGTCGATGTCGAGAAACCGCAGCAGGCTGTCAATCAGGTTGTAGATGGTGGGCGCGAGATCGGGGCCTTCCTCCTCGGTGCGTCCCCAGCGGCTCAGGTGAAGGCGGTAGTTCTCGTATTTCTCCAGGGGCGTGGAATTGAATACGCAGACTACGTCGCGGTTTACCCGCACCGCATCCACGCGTTCCTGCCGCTCGCCGGCGGCGCGCCAGTAGAGAGCATCCACGTTCTGCAGGACGGTGAGCACGCGCTCTTCCGGCAAACGTTCCTTCAGCACTTTGGGAAGATGGCCGGGCGCCAGGTGCGATTCGCCGAACAGCACCATGATGATCGCATGGGGATGGCGCTGCCGGATCTCGGCCAGCTTGTGGGCGGCGTGGCGGTCGCGCGCCCCGATCTTGCGCAAATCTTCGCGAGGCATGCAATCCAGCCCGTAGATCGCATCGGCGTGCTCGCGGGCGGTCACCAGCAATTCGTAGAACGGCGCCCAGTCGTATCCCCAGTCGAGATCGAAGCGGATGCGCTGCTGCAATTCTTGCGCGTCAATCTCGCGCCGCCACCATTCGTCGAGAATGTGCTGGTCGCGGGAGAAAATGGTTTCGAGGCCCAGCACAACCGGACGGTCTCCGGGCTGGGCGCGGTCTTCGAGCAGAGTCGCCGCGAAACGCTGGGCCGAAGGCAGAGCGTGGTAGTCGCCGACCAGGACGGTGTCGGCGCCGCGCACGCTGGCGCTCAATTCCTGACGGTCGATGACCGCTTCGTAGGAGCGGAAGGCCTGGCTGAAATCCCGCAGATACTTTCGCCGGCCATTGGGATCGTTGATCCGTATCTCGCGTTCCACCCCTGCCAGGGCGTGCAACTGCGCCTCACTGCGCCGCAACCGCAAGCTGGAGATAGATGCCATAGCCGTGTCTTTGTGTGGGGCGGGCGCCCTCGCCCGCCGCTTTCGCCCCAACCGGGCTTCCTCGATTCCCCCCAGGGCTTGCGCCCTGGGCTTTATTCTTGCGCCGCTCCGCGGCTGGGTTGCTGCGCCGGGTAGTGGGCTCAATCCGAAACCATCCCTTTACAACGGCGTCATCCTGAGGGACTTCAGTCCCGAAGGATCTGGCGCGCAGCGGCGCCAAAGCAGGGGCGAAGCTGCGTATCGGCTTCACGCGAGATCCTTCACGGCCTGAAGGCCGTTCAGGATGACGCCCTGGCAAGAGAAGAAATTTCAAACCAAGCCACTACCTCGCCTTGACTTCTTCTCCGCGCGCTCCCTATGCTCAAAGCTCCCGTCGGAGCTCACGATTGCCTACCCAGCCGCCGCAAAACCTTACCGTCGCCACCACCGGGGCCAGCGGATCGCTTTTTCTCAAACACTTTCTGCTGGCGGTAGAGCGCGACGCACACGTCCAGACCGTCAACTTCATTGCCTCCGACAGCGCCTTGCGCGTCATGGCCGAGGAACTCGGACTGCGCGGCCGCAGCAACCTGGTCGGTCAGATCCTGGGCCGCAAGTCGGCTCGCAAGATCCAGCTGCAGGCCAATGCCGACATCGGAGCCAACATCGCCAGCGGTTCTTATCCCGCCGATGCCATGGTCGTGATCCCGTGCAGCATGGGTACCCTGGCCCGCATCGCCAACGGCATCGCGTCGCAGCTCATCGAACGCGCCGCCGACGTCTGCCTGAAAGAGAAGCGCCCGCTGGTGCTCTGTGTTCGCGAGACGCCGCTCAACAAAATCCATATCCGGAACATGTACCGGGCCGCCGATGCCGGCGCCACCGTCTTCCCGCTGATCCCGGCTTTCTATTTCCGTCCCGCCAGCTTAGATGCCATGGCCCGCGAATTCGCTAATCGCGTGCTGGCGCATATAGGCCTGCCTCAACCCGATGCCTACAAATGGAAGGGCTGAAAAAGCTTCACGTACCATTCTCCGGTTACCCGGGTGTTACTTCAAAGTGTAGGAAGATAGGGGGGAAGCAGGTAGATTCCTGTGGACCATGACCTGCGGAACGGCCGCACTTTTCGGATTGACCAGTTATTATGACCATGGTGTAAAATAGTAGTCATGAAGGAGATCGCTATTTCCGAATTCAAGGCCAAGTGCCTTTCTTTGCTTGACCAGGTGCAAAAAACCAAGAAACCGATCCGCATCACCCGTTTTGGCAAACCGGTCGCTGACGTCTTTCCGTCCGCTCCCGCTTCCAGTTCTGACTGGATGGGTTCAATGAAAGACAGCATGGAAATCCTGGGGGACATCGTTTCTCCGGCGAACGATGAAAGCGACTGGGAGGTATTGCGAAGTTGAAACTCCTTCTCGACACCCACATTTGGCTCTGGAGTTTGCATGATCCGCATCGGTTGGGGAAGAGAGTCCAGAATGAATTGAGAGACTCCGCAAACGAACGGTGGCTTTCTCCCATCAGCACCTGGGAGGCGTTAACTCTGAATGCCAAAAACAGAATCCGTTTGCCGGCAAACCTGGAGGAGTGGGTGGCGCGCGCTACTGGTCCCTTTCGTGAAGCACCACTTACCCATGAAATTGCGCTCGCGGCGCGCCAATTGTCGCTCCCTGATGAAGACCCCGCGGACCGCTTTTTGGCTGCGACCGCTCAAGTCCTGGACCTGACTCTGGTAACCGCGGATGCCATGCTGCTGGGGTTGGGGGAGATTGCAACTCTGGGAAATCGTTAAGAGTTGTGAGGTCGCCCGCGACTACGCAAGCTCGAATTACTTGCTACAATCTGCTGGATTTTTTGAGCCCTCATCACAAGGAGACTCAAATGTTGTTTTACAGGCGCGCCGTGATTTTGTTCGGCTTAATCGCTGGCATTTTGGTTTTTGCTCCTCTAATGCACGCCGCCGGCCCGACTTTTTCTGTTTCCTTTCCCAAGAGCCGCAGCGAGAAGCCGCTGGACGGACGCATCTTCCTTCTTCTTTCGACCGACCCTTCCGCCGAGCCCCGCATGCAGATCGACGATTCCGTCCGCACCCAGATGATGTTCGGCATGGATGTTGACGGCCTGCAGCCCGATCGAGCCGTGCTGGTGGACGATTCCGCCGCCGGCTACCCCGTCAAGAGTCTGCGCGACGTGCCGCCGGGAGAGTACTACGTGCAGGCGG
>Ga0187824_10000033_pt1 | contig 19938 bp, 19 predicted proteins | sample NC_wetland_sal_i_13_FD_132437 | JGI IMG/M metagenome (GOLD analysis project Ga0187824, IMG submission 132437) | Wetland sediment microbial communities from Neuse River Estuary, North Carolina, USA - SourceSoil_4 | ecosystem: Environmental > Aquatic > Freshwater > Wetlands > Sediment | place... | reverse complement strand
TTGGCGTATTCCGCTTTAACTTCGCGCAGCAGGGGGACGTCCGGGTCGGCATCCTTCCACAGTGCAAGGAAATCCTGATAGGCCACTCGAGCCTGGGCCTTGTCTCCCGCCAGGACATAAGAGCGGGCCAGCCCGATCCTGGCCAGCGGCATCACGGGATCGACCGTGATCATGTTTTTCAGGTCCAGCAGCCGTTGAAACGCCTGCACTGCGTCGCTGCCCCTCCCGGCCTTGAGGTACGCGTTCCCGCGAATATAGAGCACACCGGAATTCGCTCTGGCATACACCAGCGCGCTGTCGAGCAGATCAATCGCCTTGCCGGGATTGCCCTGGTTAATTTCGATCTGCGCCTTGATCAGCGGCACGATCACAAATTGCACCAGAGTATCGTAAGGACGCTTCTGCGCGACCTCGTCGGCCAGCTTGGTGGCACGGGCATTTTCGCCCACCACGGCCAGGGTGCCGGCGCAGAACAGCACAACATTGGGCGACTGGGAAAGCTTCAGGGCCTGGTTCACATCTTCGAGGGCCCGAGCCTTATTGAGAAACGTGGCCTCAGTAAATGCTTCCTGCGCGTATTCGCTGGCGGCCGCTTCCTTGAAGCCGAGCCGTACCGCCGCTTCCCTCTGCTTCTGCCCGAAGTCTCGTGACACCTTGAGCTGCCCCGCATAGGCAGCCATCGCCGATCGTAGTCCGGTTACCTGAAGGCCGCCCTGGGGATCGTTTTTCAGCGCATCAAATTCTCGATCCGTGCCCTCTTTATCGCCCTGCAACCAGGCAATAATGCCCAGGGAAGAATGGGCCACCGCCGCGCCGGCCTTGTGCTGCATGGCTTCGTTGAAGGTCGCCTTGGCCTCGTCGAGCCGGTTCAAACCGGCGTAGGCAAAAGCCACGTTGGAGTAGCCGCTCGCGCTGTCGGGTTCGAGTTGCACCGCCTGGCGCGCATTCTCCAGCGCGTTCTCGAACTGTCCCATCTGGATATACACCACTGCGAGATTGTTATAGGGAGTGGAATCCCGCGGATACGTCTGCTTGTAGAGTTCGAGTGCCGTAATGCCTTTATCGAGCTGTCCGGAATCCACGTAGTAGTGCGACATGATGTACAGCTTTTCGTGCTCGCTGGCCCGGTCGCGCAGCTCGAACGCTTTTTGCCGGTTGGCTTCCGAAAGTTCAGTTTGTCCGAGGTTGCTGTAAACCGTGCCCAGGCGGGCATACGCCATGGCGAAGTTGGGGTCCAGTTCGATGGCGCGCTGATAGAGCGGCAGCGCACCCAGCTCATCAAACGACTGATGTTTTAAGTCTCCCAGGCTGAACGCTTTGAGCGCTTCCAGGGATGATGTGGTCGCTTCCGACAACGGTTTGTCGTACTTCTGTACCGAGGCCAGCGACTCTCCCAGCTTCTTGCGCAAACTGGAACCCGCTTCGTGCAGGGAATTCAGCACCGACTCCTTGTTCGGCGACTGCACTTCTTCCCGGGCCAGCGATTCTCCCGTGCCGGCATTCACCGCATCCAGGGTGATCACATACTGGCTGCCCAGGTTGGCGATCGAACCGCTCAGCATGGCTTTGATCCCGACCCGCTGGCAAATCTCGCGTCCCACGTCTCCGGTGATGCGCTCATCCGGACTGCGCCCCATGAACTGCAGGGTCTGCCGCACCTTCTGTTCGGGGAACACATTCAAATAGGGCGACTGCTCGAGGTCCACCGCCAGCGCCTTCTTGAGCGTACCGTCGAAAACCGGGTCGGCCGTGGTGTTCACAAAATCCGCCACCAGAATCGCATCCCGCTCCGTCATCACCGCCCGGGTCCGGCGCAAAAACACCGTCATCGCCAGTCCGAGGACGGCCATCACAACCAGCGCCATAACCCCCAGATTCCAGGCTCGCCCCGGCTTGCGGTCGCGCGGCGCCCGCAGCGTTGCCGAACTTGAAGCCGCGGTAATCAGCCCCGAATCGGTGTCGCGCTTCAGCCGCTTCAGGTCCGCCCGCACTTCGGCCGCGCTCTGGTAGCGCAGATCGCGGTCCTTCTCCAGCAGTTTGTTGATGATTTCTTCGAGATGCGCCGGCACGTCCGGATTCAAACGCACCGGCAGCACAGGTGGACGGTTCAGAATGGCCTCGAAGATTACGGGCGAGGTGTCTCCGCGGAAGGGCAGCGCGCCCGTGGCCATCTCGTACAGCACCGCCCCGAAAGAAAACAAGTCGGTGCGCGTATCCAGATCTTTGCCTCGCGCCTGCTCCGGCGACATGTAAGCCACCGTTCCCACCGTGGACCCGGGGCTGGTGAGCAGTTCCTCCTCCACCGTCACGTCGGCGCCGGCGGTGATGCCGCCCATCACGGCTTCCGCCTTCACCGTCTGTTTTGCCAGCCCGAAGTCCAGCACCTTGGCCTGGTTGCGGTTGGTCACAAAAATGTTAGCGGGCTTGATGTCGCGGTGGATGATGCCCTTGGAGTGCGCCGCTTCGAGCGCGTCCGCGATCTGGATGGCCAGGTCCATCAGCACATCCATCTCGAGAGCATGCTTGCCGATGCGCTGCTTAAGGGTTTGTCCCTCCAGCAGTTCCATGGCGATAAAATACCGCCCTTCGGCCTGCCCGATCTCATAGATGGTGCAGATGTTAGGGTGGTTCAGGGCCGAGGCGGCCCGGGCCTCGCGCTGAAAGCGCTCCAGCGCCCCCGCGTCTTTCTCCAACTCTCCTGGCAGGAACTTCAAAGCCACATGGCGGCCGAGATTAACGTCCTCCGCCTCGTACACCACACCCATGCCGCCGCCGCCCAGCTGGTGCAGGATGCGGTAGTGGGAGATGGTTTCGCCCGTCATCAGCCAAAGAGCTCCAAAATGATTTTCCGATGGTAGGCTGCGCCTACCGGCAAGTCAATGTGAAGGCCGCTTTGTGAAGGCCACGCATTGTGAAGGCCGGGCTGGTCGTGGCTGAATTTTAAATGCAATCTCGACCTGGCGTCATCCTGAGGGACTTCAGTCCCGAATGATCTGGCGCGCAGCTGCGCAATTGCCGCCATTCTTTCCTGTGAGCTCCGCGCCAGATCCTTCGCCAGCTCAGCATCACCCGTCGCTGAAGGAACAAGGCCACAAATTCAGCTACTACCGCTGACAACACATAACAACTGTTATGTGCGAATCTGTATTCGAATCGAGATTCCTCGGCTCAGACACACCGCGGCTGGTGAAGATACGCAGTGTCGACTGTTTTTGTTTCAGGGATTGAGGTAGCGCCGGCCTCCGGCCGGCCCAAGCGGTGGACGGGACGCCCACCAGACAGCCGGCGGGACGCCGGCGCTACCTTCAGGCGAATGGTCTGCCAGGCGTTTAAGAACGCCAGACCAGCAATACGATGGTTGCGACCGCCACCACCGCGGTAGCGATCAGATACAAGTGCGTCCGCACCCAACTCGGGTTTGACTCGGCCAGTTCGCCAAAAAATTCGGGAGAATCACTGGCGCTCGCGACTGCATCCGGCGTTGCGGCTTCGCAATCCAGGCATAACCTTCGGCCTTCGGATACTGGGAAACCGCAAGTTTCACATCTTCGCAGGTTCCCGAAGGCAATCGTCGTGATCGGACTGGAGGTTTCCCCCTGGTCGGCATCGGCTGCCGGTTTAGGCGTCTCGAGCGCAGCCGGGACGACCGGCAGCGCCGGCGCCACTTCGCCCGCCTCAACCGCATGGAGTTCGGCCGGCGCGGCCGCCGCCGCCTCGTCGAGTTTGGGTGCCGGCTTTGCTGGATCGGCTTCGACGGCGACGCGGGCGGGCTCAGCCACCGGCTCCGCGGCGACAGCTGGGATCGCGATCGGATCTGCCGCCGCGGCTTCTCCCAGTTCCGCTTCCGCGCGCCTTGCGGCATCGGAATGGTCCACCGCCGTCTGGATCATTTCCGCCAGGCGATTCAAGGCCACGAAGTCGCGTTCCTCAAAAGCCCGGGGACGTCCCGAAAGCAGTTCGAAAACGCCGTACACTTCCTCGCCGCGCACCAGCGGCATTACCACCACCGACGCGATGCCGAATGCCTTGCAACTCTCGCGGTTCACCCGCGGATCGTTTTCCGCATCATCGCAATGCAGAATCTGGCGGGTCTTCACACTCTCAGCGGACAAGCCGGAGTCGATCTGCAAGTGCGCTCCCAGTTCGGGCGCTGACGCCCCCGAACTGGCGCAGCAGACCATGGTTTCTCCCTGGCGTAACGCGATGGCGGCTCCCGAAGCTCCCGTGATGTATTGCGCCCGCTCCGCCAGCAACTGCAGCGTGGCGTCCAGGTCGCGCTGTGCCATCTCACTCAGCGATTTGCCGCCGTCCTCCCCGGGAAAGCGCAAGGTTTCGCGCACCCGCGGTACGGATACGGCCGGCTTCAGTTCAACTTTTGGCAGAGCAAGATCGGGAGAGACCATTCCCGGGGCTACAGAATTCGACGGGGCGAGACCCGGCGGTGCAGTTTCCGGCCCTGCCTGGGAAGCCCGGTTGTCCAGGATGGAGTAATAATCCATGCAAAAATTTTAGAGAGATCTCTGTTTCGGAGTTTCGCTCCGTCAAGTTGTGGTGTCAAGGAGAAACCCACAAGTACTAGTCCTTATGAGCGCACCGAATCCCCAATACGGATAGTGCCTTGCGTCAGGATCTGGGCGCGCAATCCGCCGCGATGGCGCAGGCCCTTGATGAGTTCGCGTCCGGTCACTCGCTGCAGGTGATCGCAAGGCTCGCACAAGCGAATGCCTCGCGCTTTTACCTCGCCAATCTGAAAATCGCGTCCCACCAGATGATTGAGCGCGACCCCGCGAGTAACCAGGTTGCGCCGCGATTCGCCCGCTGTGAGGTCCACTCCGTAATCGCGCTTCAGGGCCTCCACGGCCTCGGCCTCGATCAGTGTCAGTTCGTAGTCTGGTTCCGGCTTGTAGAAAGTTCCCTGGCGCAAAGCGTAGCGGTCCCCTTCCAGCCCAGCGCCGGGAATGGCAAGCGCCTCCTTCACCGAAACCGGGGTCGCGGTGGCCGCGGGGGCGATGTAGATGGATTCGATAGTTCCTGTGCTCATGAAAAATTCCTCGAATCGAACCACACACAGACTTACTTGCTGGCCTGCGCGATGCACTCCTCCAGCACGTCGATGGCGACGTCGGCTTCGTCCTGGCTGACCACCAGCGGCGGCGCGATGCGGATCGTGCTCGGACCACATCCCAGAAACAGAATGCCGCGCTCGAACGCCAGTTCGATAATCTGGTCGCGCTTTTCCGGGGCATACTCTTTCGTCTTCTTGTCCTTGACGATTTCAACCCCAACCATCAGCCCGCGGCCCCGCACATCGCCCACCAGTTTGTGTTTGCGCGGCCAGTCCGCCATGCGTTTGAGCATGTGGTTGCCTACCTGGGTGGAGTTCGCCAGCAAACCTTCTTTCTCGATGACGTCGAGCGTGGCCAGCGCCGCCGCGATGCAGACCGGATTGCCGCCAAACGTTGACGCATGCGAGCCCGGCACCCAGTCCATGATGTCAGCCCGGCTCATCATGACGCCGAGCGGCATGCCGGAAGCGATTCCCTTCGCCGAGCAGATGATGTCGGGCTGCACTCCGGTGTGCTCGATGGCCCACCACTTGCCGGTGCGTCCCACGCCGCTCTGGACTTCGTCCGCCACCAGCAGGATGCCGTGCTTGTCGCAAATACGGCGCAACTCTTTCATGAAGACGGTGGGCGCGACGACGTATCCGCCTTCGCCTTGCACCGGCTCGACGAAGATGGCTGCTACTTCTTCCGGCGCCAGAGTCGTCTTGAACAGCTTGTCTTCGATAAAACGCGCGCAACCGAGCGCAAACGCTTCAGCGTCCTGCGCGCCGCCTTCGCAACCCCGGTACACGTCGGGATAACGCACATGCGTGACGCCGGGAACGCCGGTGCCGAAACGCCGCTTCTGCTGCGGCTTCGAAGCGGTCAGCGAGAGCGATCCCATGGTGCGTCCGTGGAAAGCGCCAAAAAAAGCGATCACGTTCTGCCGCTTGGTGTGATAGCGGGCCAGTTTGAGCGCGGCCTCCACCGCCTCTGTGCCCGAGTTGCCGTAATAAATCCTGTGCGGTCCGGGCATGGGGGCGATTTTCGACAGCCGCTCCGCCAGCGTGATCATGCTCTCGTAGTAAAAATCGGTGCCCGACATGTGGATCAGCTCGCCCGCCTGCTTCTGGATGGCCGCCACTACATCGGGATGGCAGTGCCCGGTCGAAGTCACGGCAATGCCGGCGGAAAAATCGAAAAATTCGTTGCCGTCCACATCCGTAATCACGATGCCGCGGCCCTGCTTGGCCACTAGCGGATAGGATCGGGTGTAAGACGGCGAAATGTACTTCTCGTCGCCGGAGAGAACACGCTTGGCATTGGGGCCGGGCAGAGCGGTCTTGAGCTTGGGTCCTGCAAGAGCCTTGGTGGTCATTGGATCCTCCTGAAAACGGTCATCAGTCGTCGGTCTTCGGTCGTCAGCCTGCGGGCGGTCCCGCCGAAAAAGGCGGTCTTAGCCCTGAAGCCACGTCACATGGGAGGATGGGGGAACTAGTCGCTACCGAACAAGCTGGGCCGCGCCTGGGAGGGCAGCACTGCCAGATAACGGCGCGGGCACACCAGGAAGTGCAGCCAGCACACGGGCAAGTGCGAATTGGGCTTCTGATGGCGCATCGGGCAACATTCCTAAGCAATTATAACACTTGGTGTGGGTCGGACACTCCTGTCCGACGCCCTTGACGTTGGTTTGCTTGGTTATAATCCGGCATCGGGAACCAAGTCAAAGGCGTCGGACAGGAGTGTCCGACCCACAGCGGCTTTTGCTCTCCGCGCCTCTGATATGTTCTAAGTGCCAGCTTTCCTGCGACCACATCCATGACCCATGCCCAGCGCCAGCATCGCTTCGCCGTGATCCTTGCCTTCGGGCTGGTGTATTTCTTCTGGGGGTCCACCTATCTCGGGATCGATATCGCGGTCGAGCACATTCCTCCCGCCCTGATGTGCGCAATTCGCTTCCTGATCGCGGGCGTGTTCATGCTCGCGTATTGCGCATTGCGGGGACGCAAGGTTCTCTACTCGCCCACGCGGCTTGGCCGAATGGCAGTCGTGGGCGTGCTGCTGTTGCTGGGCGGCAATCTGACGCTTTCTTATGCCGAGATGCATGTGGCTACGGGGCTGGCGGCTCTGATCATCGCCGTGACGCCGCTCTGGTTCCTGGTTCTGGACTCGCTCTTGCTGGGAGATCACCATATCGCTCCGCGGGGAAAGATCGGGTTGAGCCTGGGCGTCGCCGGCCTGCTGGTCCTGCTGTGGCCAGACCTGGCCGCGACCACCGCTCTCGGACGAGTTCAGTTCTGGGCTTCGATCAGCCTGCTGGGCGGGTCCTTCAGCTGGGCGCTGGGATCGGTGCTGGCGAAAAAATGGAAATCTGCCGACGTTGATCCCTTTTCCGCCACCGCCTGGCAGATGATTGCGGCGGGCCTGGCGAACTTCCTGGTCGCGCTTGCTCTGGGCGACCTTTCGCGGGCGGTGTGGACCGCCCGGGGAATTGCCGCCACTCTCTACCTGGTGGTTTTCGGGTCATGGGTCGGGTACACCGCCTATATATGGCTGCTGAACCATGTGCCGACCTCGAAAGTTTCGACCTACGCGTACGTGAATCCGGTGGTTGCCGTGTTTCTGGGATGGCTGGTCCTGCACGAACGGGTGAGTGGGTACATTTTGGCGGGCAGCGCCATCGTGGTGGCATCGGTTGCTCTGGTGACCAGCGCGCAGGTGACGCCAAGGACCGTCGCCGAGGAAATGCCTGCTGTAGAGTCGATGGGAGACTGATGAGTAGCGCCGCCGTCCCGGCGGCTGTCGGGGCGGCGTCCCGCCGCCCCTCTGAACGCGGAGGGCGAGACGCCCTCCGGACAGCCGGCGGGACGCCGGCGGTACGGGAGCCTGGAGATTTCAATGCCATCATGTGTCCGCTGCGGTCGCGAATTACCATCCACTTCCGGAGCGGACACCGATCCGCTCTGCCGCGATTGCCGCGCCGACCTGGATTTCGCCGCTCCCTCACGTGAAACTCCGGCTTCTCCGCGGCCGGTCCGCCTCAGCCGGCCGTTCCTGTTGACTCAGGTGATTGTCGGCATCAACGTTCTCGTCTTCCTGGGCATGGTTTTCTCGGGCGTGTCCTTCGTGGCCCCCACCAGCCAGCAACTGGTGACGTGGGGCGCGAACTTCGCGCCCTTGTCGCTGGGGGCGCAACCCTGGAGAATCCTGGCCTCGAACTACGTCCACATCGGGATCATCCACATTTTTTTCAATATGTGGTGCCTGTGGAACCTGGGGAGGCTGGCGGAACAGATCTTCGATCGCTGGTCCTACCTGCTGGTGTACACCGCCAGTGGGATCGCCGGCAGCCTGGTCAGCCTGTGGTGGCATCCGCAGGGCATTGGCGCGGGAGCTTCGGGAGCCATCTTCGGTCTTGCCGGCGGGCTGATCGCGGTGCTGTACCTGGGAAAACTTCCCATTCCCAAGGCAGCAATCAGGCCCATTCTCAAGAGCCTGATCATGTTCGCTGCCTACAACCTGTTTTTCGGCCTGGTGCCGGGTATCGACAACTCGGCCCATCTGGGAGGCCTGGCGACCGGCCTTGGCTTGGGCGCGATCCTGGCGGGAAGCATCACTCAGCCTCCCGAAATTCGCGCCCGCCGCCGGAATTACGTGCTGGTAGGGACAACGTTGCTGTTCCTGGTCGCAAACACCTACCTGAGGCAGAGAACCGGAAAGCTGGAATCGGGCCGGTTCCTCCCCGATACCAGCGGACGTTCACAGCCGGCTCCTTCACCGCAAAGTCCCCCACCATGACCTCGGCGCGAGATTAACCGGAAACTAGAGCCGCCTCTTTCTTCCCTACTGCGAAGCTTTTTCTTCGTCCACGTCGTCGTCGCTCACCAGGTCTGCCGCATGTCCGCGGACAGAATAGGTGGACTTCTGGTTTTCATCGGGCGCGAAAGTCACCCGGACTGGCCGGCGCTCCCATACCGGCGCAGGACACTCTGAGTCGGGCGCGTCATCTCCGCCGGCCTCGCCCAGAGGTTTTTTCAGGACGGGTTTTCGGCGTCCCACCTGGAACACGATGGCGAAACGTTTCTTGCCGTCATCGGACACGCCGCAGTAGGCGGCGTAATCGCGATACCAGCTGGCCACGGAATAGTAAGGATCAAATTCCGGCAGGGCGATCGACGCAATGTGCCCCGTCATGCGATCGACCAGCAACCAGCCTCCGCGCTGCCACACCCAGCCGGGCGTCGCCGCCGGGTCGCCGGGCAAGGCATCGTTCACCCGCAAGGCGCGACGCACGACGAACAGGCGCTCGGTAATGTCATGGGCCGCGCCCAGGGTAGATTCGTGGGCCCGCCCATCCACATAGAGAGCGCGCATCTTCAATCCGGCGCATTCGGTTTCTGACGGTCCCGCGCACCATCGGATGGTGGTTCCCTTGCCGAAGCTTATGACGTGCGGCTTGGCGGCGCCCAGCGCGGATCCTGGGAGCATTGCAGAAGCAAGAAGAATCCAGAACGAGACACGAAGCATGTAGCCAGACTATGCATGCCGAAGCTCCCAGAACAAGGTCATGCGACACACCCAGCGCAACTTTGTTCCTAATCGGGACGCCGCAGGACGCCATTCGTGGCCGTCAGCCTGAACCTTCGTGCCCTTCGTGGTTCATGCATTTGGCCTCGATCATGAGTTCTTCACCCTCGAAGAAATCGTTTACAATAGTGACTGTCACCTCCGGCGGTACGATGACCCTCCCGCAGAAACCACCGACAACCATTTCTTCGCGTCCGGTGTCTTACAAAGACATGGGGGAAGTGTCGGCCCGCAGGTCTCCGCCGCGAATTCTGGTGGTGGACGACAACCAGGACATCATGGGGCTGATGCAGGAACTGCTGGCCACCCACGGTTACGACGTGGTCGCGGTCCCGGATGCGATTCACGCCGAAGCTGAAATCCTGCGCCACCCTCCCGACCTGATTCTTTCGGACGTCGTCATGCCCGGCAAGTCAGGCTACGAATTGTGCCGGGAAATGAAAGAGAACCCCGCCACCCGCCTGATCCCGTTCGTTCTGATCACCGGCCTGACCGATCGTCAGGACCGGGTGCTGGGAATTGAGTCGGGGGCCGACGATTTCCTGCACAAGCCGATTTTTCCCGAGGAACTGTTTGCCCGGGTCAAATCTCTGCTCAAGCTGAAAGAGTTTACCGACGAACTGGAGACCGCCGAATCGGTGCTGTGCACCCTGGGTCTGAGCGTGGAGAGCCGAGACCCGTACACCGAAGGCCACTGCGACCGCCTGGCGCGGCATGCCAGCAACCTGGGAAGGTACCTCGGCCTCGGCCCGGAATCCATCGTCGCCCTGCGCCGCGGCGGCTATCTGCACGATCTTGGCAAGATCGCGGTTCCCGATGAAATCCTGAAAAAAGGCACGAACCTGACCCCGCAAGAGTGGGTCATCATGAAACAGCACCCGGTCACCGGCGAGACCATCTGCCGTCCGCTGAAGTCGCTGCGCCTGGTGTTGCCCATCATTCGCAGCCATCACGAACATTCCGACGGCAGCGGTTATCCCGACGGCCTGCAGCGGGGCGAAATTCCGCTGCTGGCGCGGGTGCTGCAAGTGGTGGACGTCTACGACGCCCTGCGGACCGCTCGACCCTATAAGCTGGCGCTCAGCCATGAGCAGGCCGCCGTCACCATGCAAGAAGAAGCCCGCTCCGGATACTGGGACGAACAGCTCACCCACGAATTCTTCTCCATGCTGGAAAAACAGCAGCAAGTCGCCTGAGTCTTTGGTAGCGCCGGGACGCCGGCGCTACTGAACAATAACGATGTAGGCACGAGCGCCCCGCTCGTGCGGCGGCGCCACTGACGATTCCGCACGAGCGCGGGGCTCGCGCCCACATGACTACGAAGCCGAGACCGCTAACCCGAGTTCCTTAGGCAGGGGCACAACCGTGATACCTGTCCCTTTCTGGTAGCCGAGCGTCAGCTCGGCGGCACATTGATTGCACAACCAGAAAAATTCGATGCGACGTGAGGCCTTCTTCGCTTCGTGGACCGGGGCGGAGGCAAGAATTTCGACGCTGGTGTCCAGGCGGAACAGCTTTCCCTGATGCAGATAAAGAAAAGTGGCCGGGCAGCCCGGGTTGGCGCATTTGGAGAGCATCTCTGCCCCCTCGCGGGCGGAAAAATATTATTAAATGAATGCTACTCCTGAAGCGCGGGCGCGCAGCCCTTCCAGCAGAAAAAGTTTTGTGGAAATCGCCTGGCCAGGTTCATTTTGAACTTGTTCCTGGTAGCGCCGGCCTCCGGCCGGCCCGATGGGCGGGACGCCCACCAGGCAGCCGGCGCTGCCGAGCAAGAACGATGTAGGCGCGAGCGTCCCGCTCGTGCGGCAGCGCCGCTGACGATTCCGCACTAGCGAGGCGCTCGCGCCTACATGTCCAAGTCGGCGGGTCCATTAATGGGATCGCCGATCAGCTCGCGGCTTTTTGCCCCGCGGGCTTTGCCCGCTCCCGCACCGCTTCGGCGATTTTCTTCCCCATCGCGGACGTACTGAGAACGCTCTCGCCCGGCTGCGCCAGGTCTTTGGTTCGCGCGCCTGCCGCCAGCACGGCGGCCACTGCCGATTCGACACAGGCCGCTTCGGTTTCGAGCTTGAAGGAGTAGCGCAACAGCATCGCCGAAGCCAGAATCGCCCCCACGGGATTGGCAATGCCTTGCCCGGCAATGTCGGGCGCGGAACCATGCACCGGCTCGTAGAGGCCGACCGTTCCGCCAATGCTGGCCGACCCCAGCATGCCCAGCGATCCCACGACCGCACCCGCCTGGTCCGAAAGAATGTCGCCAAACATGTTTTCCGTCAGTACAACATCGAAATCCGCGGGCCGCGCTACCAGGGCCATGGCCGCCGAATCCACATACATATGGTTCAGCTTGACGTCGGAATACTGCTGTCCCACCTGGGTGACCACCTCGCGCCACAGCCGGGAGCAATCGAGAACGTTGGCTTTGTCCACGGAGGTCACTTTGCGGCGGCGCGAGCGCGCCAGCTCAAAACCTACTTTCGCGATGCGCTCAATTTCAGCCTCACCGTAACGCATGGTGTCGATCGCCACGCGGTTGCCGGCAGGACCCTGCGTGCTGCGCGGCTCCCCGAAGTAAATGCCTCCCAGCAGTTCGCGCACGATCATCACATCGGTACCCCGCACCAGGTCCGCCCGCAGCGGAGAAGAGCCTTCCATCCCGGCGAAGCACACCGCCGGCCGCAGGTTGGCAAACACACCCAGTTCGCGCCGTAACCGCAGCAGCCCGCTCTCCGGCCGCAGATGGCTGGGGAAACTATCGAACGACGGGCCTCCGACGGCTCCCAGCAGTACTGCTCCGGAAGCCAGGCAGGCCTGCAGCGTCTCCGCTGGGAGCGGGTCTTTGCTTACCAGAAGAGCGGCGCCCCCGACCGGCTTGCGCGTGACCATGAGCTTGTGGCCAAAAGTTTCAGCAATCGTTTCCAGAACGCGGACGGCTTCGTCGGTAACTTCCGGTCCGACACCGTCGCCGGGAAGGGCGGTGAGGTTGAGGAACATGGGGTTGTATTGTATGTCCGGAAAGGCCTGCGAGGAAAACTGAGATGGGCGAAGTAGCAGCTTCGCAACGAGGAAACTGTCATCGGTACCAGAGCGACAGCTTCGCATTGTGAGGAAACTGTCATCCTGAGCGGAGCCGCAGCTTCGCATTCGCGAAGCTGCCGCGTAGTCGAAGGAGCCCTATGAGCTTTGCGGGTGCGCTGGAGAAATCGGCAGAGGACCAAGCCCTGGATATTCCATACCCACCTTGGCTGCGATGGGGCCTTCGACTCCTCCACCCATTCGCGAATCCAGCGCCGGCTCCTCGCGGGCGAGGTCGCCCGCGGCCACACCTGGTTGTCCGGCGGGCATCCTGCCCGCCCATCGGGCCGGCGGGACGCCGGCGCTACAGGGTTAGAACTGATTCGCCCTGGGACTTTGTTCTCGGATACGCCGTTGCTCCACGCACCTGCTGAATTAATTCCAGCAGATGATGTTCCTCCACGTGCTTGATCGTGTCCGCAAGCACCACGAATCTGCGATAGATTTCATCCAGTTCGCGACGATTGAACTGGAACCCAAGTTGCTCGCAGCGCAGTCCCAGCGCATGACGCCCGGAGTGCTTGCCCAGCACCAGGCGGGAATCCGGCACGCCCACCGATTGCGGAGTCATGATTTCGTAGGTCAGCGGGTTTTTCAGCATGCCGTCCTGATGGATGCCGGCCTCATGCGCGAACGCATTGCGTCCGGTCACCGCCTTGTTGGGCTGTACCGGCACACCCGTGATTTCACTCAGCAGCTGGCTGGCCGGGAAAAGCTGTTCGCTGACCACGCCGGTCTGGTACGCATACCGGTCAGGCCGGACCCGCATGGCCATCACGATTTCTTCCAGTGACGCATTACCTGCCCGCTCTCCGATGCCGTTGATGGTGCATTCCACCTGGCGCGCCCCGGCGGCGATCGCGGCCAGCGAATTGGCCACCGCCAGCCCGAGATCGTTGTGACAATGCGCGGAGATCGCCACCTTCTCAATGTCCCGCACGCGCTGGCGAATGCTTTGAATGAGCTCGCCGAATTCCACCGGCATGCTGTAACCGACCGTGTCCGGGATATTGAGGGTGGTGGCTCCCGCTTCCACTACGGCATCGAGGACCTGGTACAGAAATTCGTGATCCGTGCGGGTCGCATCCTCGGGCGAAAACTCCACGTCCCCGCAAAACGATTTCGCCAGGCGGACCGCATCGCGGGCCTGTTCCAGGCACTGCCGCCGCGAAATCTTGAGTTTGTATTGCAGGTGAATGTCGGAGGTAGCCAGGAATACGTGGATGCGAGGCCGGGCAGCTCCCTTGACCGCCTGCCAGGCGCGCTCGATGTCCGGCGCACAGGCGCGGGCCAGGCCGGCAATGATGGGACGCCGGATGGTGGCCGCAATGGCCTGCACCGCCGCGAAGTCGCCTTCTGAAGCGATGGGGAATCCGGCTTCGATGATGTCCACGCCCAGGCGGTCGAGCTGATGCGCCAAACGTAGCTTTTCCTGCACGTTCATGCTGCACCCGGGCGACTGCTCGCCATCGCGCAGGGTGGTGTCGAATATCCTGATCCGCGCTCGTTCCATGCCCCGGACCTCCCTCAGGTACGGGCCCATGCTAGCTGGAACTCGGGCTACAGGAAATCTTATAATTATTGTACTAACATTAGATTGTCTTCTTATATAAGACATGCTAATAATAACTGTAGAGTCCTTAAGGCAGCCGATATGGATCTGGGACAGTTGGAAGTGTTTCTGGCGGTGGCGCGGGAGGGAAAATTTTCCCGCGCCGCGGAAAAGCTGCATCGCACCCAGTCGGCGGTCAGCCAGTCGATTCACAAGCTGGAAGAAGACGTGGGCGAGCGCCTCTTCGACCGCTCGTCGCGCGACGGCCTGCTGACCGATGCCGGGCGCGTCCTGCGGGAGTATGCCGAGCGCCTGCTCAACCTGCGCGACGATGCCAGCGGCGCCCTGGGGGAACTGCGCCAGTTGCATCGCGGCAAGCTCAGCATCGCCGCCAACGAATTTACCGCCCTCTACCTGTTGCCCGTGCTGGCCGAGTTCCGCCGCCTGCATCCCATGGTCGGTATCGCGGTGCAGCGCTCGCTGGGCAGCCACATTCCCGGCGACGTGCTGCGCCACAATTCTGAACTGGGCGTCCTCACTTATGATCCGCTGGAGCCGCAGCTCCACTCCATCGTCGCTTACCTGGACGAATTAATATTCGTGGTGCCGCCCACCCACCCCCTGGCCGGGGAAGCCCAGGTCAGTATCCGCCAATTGGGCGCGGAGTCGTTTGTCGCCCACATCGTGACTTCGCCCTATCGCGAAAAAGTGATCCAGGCATTCAAGCGCCACAAGACGCCGCTCCACATGGACATCGAGCTGCCCACTCTGCAGGCCATCAAGCGCTTCGTCGCCATGGGCAACGGGGTCGCGCTTCTGCCCGCAATCAGCGTGGAGAGTGAACTGGCGCGCGGCGAACTGGTGCGCATTCCGGTGCGCGAACTGCGCCTGCATCGCAAACTCCGGCTGGTCTATCGTCAAGCCGCCAGCTTGTCGCACGCCGCCCGCGCCTTCCTGAAGGTGGCGGAGGCTTTCGCGCGAGAACGCCGCGGCCCCTACCGCTTCCACCGCGAACACTGAAGACTCCATGTAGGCGCGAGCGCCCGCGCTCGTGCGGCCGCGCCACGAACCACGTGGGGACAGCCGCCCCGGCTGTGCGGTCGAGCCAAGTTCGACAGATGTTAGCCGCCGCAAAAAATAGCAGAGCTCCGCTCCGCCGGACAGCCGAGGGCGGCTGTCCCCCATGGCTCGTGATAACTTTGCGCGCGAGCGAGCGCTCGCGCCTGCACAACCACGCTCCCGGACCTCACATCTAACCCGGCATGAGAACTGTTCTGCCTAAGCTCACCACTATCGGGTTCATCCTCCTGCTGCTGCCGGGCGCCGCCCTGGCTCAGATCCCCACGCGGGGCAACGTCTTCTTTGGATATTCCTATGGCAGCGCCGATTTTTCTTCCAATGGCCGAACCAACCTGAACGGCTGGAACGGATCGCTCGAGGGCAAAGTCCTGCCCTGGGTGGGTTTCGTGGCCGATTTCAGCGGCCTCTATGGCACGCAAAATATCCCGGCCGTTCCCGCCTTCAGCGCCGATACGAGGATGAACACCGTGGTCCTGGGCCCACGCGTGTCCGTAGATGTGGGAAAATTCACGCCCTTTGCCGAGGCGCTATTCGGAGCTTCGCACATCCATGAGACTGCCACCGGCTTTTCCGACTCCGATACCTCGTTTGCCACCGCGTTGGGTGGAGGCATGGACTACCGGCTGATCCACGGCATTGGCCTGCGCGTGCAAGGCGACATGTTGCAAACGCGTTTCTTCAGTAACACGCAGAACAATTTTCGCTTGTCTACGGGAATTGTTCTGCATTTTTGAAAGCGGGCGAGGGACCAGGCCTAGGAGGCGGCCTCAGCCCACACTCTCGTATTCGGCCGCTTCGACAAGATCCGAGTTGTCGACGAGTTCGGAAAGGCTGGAGTCCTTCGCCCTGTCCTGACTGGCCTCACTGGGCTCACGGTATTGGTGGATGCGAACCCCCTCGGAATCAACCGTAATGTATGTCGGCGGAAAATCCGTCCAGCTGCCGGAGTTGTAGTAGGCCACGCCCTCGCGTTCGCGGAATTGTGCCTGGTGGGTGTGGCCGCAGAAGACCCGGTCGGCGTGGCGCATCCGCGCATGCAGGATGGCGCCTGACGCCACCTTCTCCGAAAGCCGCAACCAGCGGGCATTCAACCGGTCCAGAAAGCGCGAAAAGCGCTTGCCCTTGAAATCGAGCTTTTGCAGTTGCAGATGCAGCAGCGTCCCCACCGTGCTGAGGAGCAGGTTGTTGACCGCAAACCGGTCGAACTGGTGGCCGTGGATGGCCAGGTGGCGGCATCCCTCGAACTCCCACTCGTATTCTTCGTAGACTTTCACCCCGACCAGGTGCGACATGATGTTGCTCAGCCCGCGATCGTGGTTGCCCTCGACCCACACCACTTCAATCCCGCGCTTGGGATTGGAAAGTTTGCGAATGTAACCCAGGAACTTCCAGTGGGGCTTGGTGAGGCGGCCAAAGTTGAGGTCGGAAAAAATGTCGCCCAGCAGGATCAGCCGGCGAAAACGGTTCTCCCGCAGCATCCGCGTGGCCTGCTCCGCGCGGCTGATCTCCGATCCCAGGTGCAGGTCGGAGAGGATGAGCGTGTCATGGACGGCGGAACTCATCACCTGAGTTGTAACAAACCAATGTTACGAGGTGATGAAAATTGCACAAATAATAGTGCACGGTCCGTGTGGGGCGGGCACTCTTGTCCGCCGCTTTTGAAGTTGATTTTGCTCTGGATTTCGGACACAAAACTCAAAGGCGACGGACAAGAGTGTCCGCCCCACATATTCATCTCAGCTTACTTTGAGGCCGGGGGAACGTACTCTTTGGGCGGGGCCGCGCCTTCGCCGAAGAAGTATTGCTCCATCTGCTTGACGATCGCGGTCTGGTCTTCGCGGCGGGCGGGGTTCAGCCGGTACTCGTTCAGCAGCATCTTGCAGAATTCCGTCCATCCCTTCCATGCTTCCAGGGAGACGTTGTCGTAAACTTTCTGGCCCAGTTCCGTGTCGAACGGAGGCTCATCCAGGCCGGGGAGCTCCTTCTTCAGCTTGACGCAGAAAACCATGTGCTCAGCCATGAAATTCCTCGCACTCCATTTCTCGCAATCAGGAAAGAAAATTATCTCACAAGGTGGAGGATCGGGTCGGGCCGGGCGCCGGGTCCGCGGCCCCGGTGGCACGCGATTTTATCTATGCCGCTGGCTGGTGACCAGGCGCGCCGCCGCCACCCGGGCTGGAGCAGTCTTTACGTAACGGAAGAATCTGACTTGTCCGCGCTGTTTCCAGTACTGGGCGTCATAGGCATCGACGCCCGGCCCGCCGCGCAGCCGGCTGAAGAACACACGCTGCGCTGGATTGACCACGATCCCCACATGCCCGGGCCAGACCGCCAGGTCCCCGGGTTGCGGACGGGTCACGCGCTCGAAGTCATCAGTCCCGTCGTAAAGATCGGAAGAACTCGCGTAGGGATAGGGAAACCCCGCCTGGAGATAGATGGCGTGCACCAGGTGCGAGCAATCAGGCTGGCGGGACGCCTTGACCCGCGCATCCAGCGCGGCCGCGATTACCGAAAGCCCATCGTCGGGAGTCAGCACCGCCGGGGTCGGATGCCGGCGCGCCTTCTCCCGGCGCACATGACTAATTGCGTCGCCGCTTGGCGCGGACTGAATCTGGGGCTGCGCCGGCGACGCGCTGAACGCCAATCCGCACACGGTTAACGCCCCGACTGTTTTCGCGCTGAATCGCATGGCTGGTATTATGATGCGCTTCCTGCGGATGACGGCAGGTTACGCCGGTACTAGGTCATTCGCCGCCGCCCGCAGAAGCTACACATCGCACAGATCTACCGCCTGCCGCAGGGAGGTCAGGGGATCGCGCGTGGGCACGAACTCATGCGCCACATAGCCCTGATAATTGGTGGCTGCAATGCCGCGCATCACGCCATCCCACTGCACTTCCTGGGTACCGTCAAGCTCATGCCGTCCCGGAACGCCGCCGGTGTGGAAGTGACCGAGCCACTGAATGTTCTGCTGGATGGTCGAGATCAGGTCCCCTTCCATGATCTGCATGTGGTAGATGTCGTAGAGCAGCTTCACGTGCGGCGAATTCACCGCCTCGACCACCTGCACGCCCCACGCCGTGTGGTCGCACATGTAATCCTTGTGATTCACCTTGCTGTTCAGCAGTTCCATGCAGATGACGACGCCGTTGTCCTCGGCAATCTTTTTGACCCGGTTGAGCCCGATGATCGTGTTCCTGGCGCCTTCTTCATCCGACATGCCGGCGCGGTTGCCGGAAAACGTGATCACATTCGGCACCCCGGCCTTGGCCGCGAGCGGGATATTTTTGCGAAACCCTTCTTCGATCCTGGCATGGTTTTCCAGTCGGTTCAGGGCGCTGGCAATCTCGCCGCCGCCGGCATAGCCCATGCTGCAGACCAGGCCGTAGCGCCGCGGCACTTCGAATTCATCCGGATTGAGCAGGTCGACCGCCTTCAGGCCAATCTGCGCGGAATAGGCGCAGAGCTGGTCGAGCGGAGTGTCCTTGTAACACCAGCGGGAGACTGACTGCTTGATCCGCCCTTTACGCTGCACGGGAGCGGTCTGCTCCGGCCACGCCAGGTCAGAGACAGAAGCTACAGCGGCCCCCGACAGGGCGCCTTTCAGCATGGTGCGTCGCGATAGTTTGTCCATAGACGGCAGAGTGTACATCCGAATGGCGGGAAATGGGGAGCCTTATCCGCGCCCGAGCGAACCTATGCCCGAGGACGCGGGTCTGAGTCCCCGAGCCATTCTTTCTTGAGCCTGGCTTTCCTCAGTTTTTCAGCTTCTGGCGCTCGCAGGCCTCCACGGTCTTCGTCGGATCCACGGCTTCGTTATCGACTTGTTCGTTGATGATCTTGCCGGATTTGTCGATCAGGAAAGTGGCGCGCCTCGCGGTTTCCATGGGGATGCCCTGGATGTCCAGCTTCTGGGTCAATCCATACCGGCTGGTCACCGGGCCTCCCCAGTCGCCGAGGATGGGAAAGCTGATTCCGTTTTGTTGAGCGAAGGCGAAGTTTGAGAAGGGACTGTCCATGCTCACACCCAGAACCTGGGTGTCGGCGCCCTCCAGCCTGGAAATGTTCTGCTGGAGAGCTTTCATTTCGCGGGTTCAACCGCCGGTGAAAGCGAAGACGAAGAAGGCCAGGGCGACGTTCTTCTTCCCCCGGTAATCCTGCAGCGATATTTTCTTCAGCTCCTTGCCATCGAAGGCAAACAGGGTGAAATCCGGAGCCATGTCGCCCACTTTCAGCTTCATGGGCGCAGGCTCTTTCTCGGGTTTGTTTTGGGGTTTATTTTGGGCCATCAAAAATGAAGAGGGCGCCAAAATAAGAGTCACAAGCCCGAGACAAACAACGTGTTTCCATTCTGGTTTCATGGACGAACTCCTTAAACGCCGCCCAGGTGCGCGGGTGAAGAGAATAAAACAAGTTGGTGGGCCCTCCAGGATTTGAACCTGGGACCAATGGATTATGAGTCCACTGCTCTAACCGCTGAGCTAAGGGCCCGTCGAGACGCTGCCGGTTATCAGTTTCGCACAGCCCACAGACAACTACCAACCGGGACCAGGTTATCGCGAACTGGGCATATTGGCCTTTTTCGTTACTCTCGTAACG
>Ga0187824_10000032_pt1 | contig 20083 bp, 20 predicted proteins | sample NC_wetland_sal_i_13_FD_132437 | JGI IMG/M metagenome (GOLD analysis project Ga0187824, IMG submission 132437) | Wetland sediment microbial communities from Neuse River Estuary, North Carolina, USA - SourceSoil_4 | ecosystem: Environmental > Aquatic > Freshwater > Wetlands > Sediment | place... | reverse complement strand
CTGGCGCAGCGCCTTGTTGGCCGCCTCTGCCGCCTTGTCCGGCTTGGTCGCCCGCTGGTCGATGCAGCTCTTCGCCTCGTTCAGCGACTTGTACGCGGGCTCGAGCTTGTCCGCCACCCGCGCTCCCAGGTCGGTCAGGCTGAGCGCGTCCTGCGCCATGGTGGCGACGCTGCCGGCCTCGTCGTTCACCCCGGCGAGCCGGCCCTGGAGCGTGTACTGACTGCCGGTCTTGGTCATGGTGGATGAGACCAGGACCTTGGCCTGCACGCTCTTGGCGAGCGTGACCGCGAGCGTGGGGCTCAGGATCGCATTGGCCGGGTAGCCGTACTGCCGCAGCGCCTCGTTCATCTGGTCCTGCGTCAGCACGTTGTAGTCGCCGTCCGTCATCTTCGTCATCCGCTCCCGCATGCCGCCGCCGACCTGGACGGCCGCCGCGGAGTCCGCGCTCGCGGTGACGTAGGGGTTCGCGACCATGAACCGGGGAAGCGCCGCGACCTGCTCCTCCCGCGGCCGCCGCGGAACCTGCGCCCCCGCGGGCGCGACGAGCACCGTGCCCAGCACGGCGAGGACGGTGAGACGGACCACGAGCATGCACGACCTCCGAAACGGAATCTGGCCCACGGGCCGTGAGACTCTCCGCGCGCCCGGCGCGGCGTGCCATGGGCGAAGAGGGATTCGAACCCCCGACTTCCTGCGTGTAAGGCAGGCGCTCTGAACCAGCTGAGCTATTCGCCCGCTCGCGTGCGGCGCCCGCTCCGCTCCGGTGTCCCCCCTGCAGGGAGTGTGCCGGGTGGACGCAGGCGTTACAGCGCGATGCCGACGGGAAAGAGGACGCAGTAGCCGAGCACCAGCAGCGCGGCGGCCAGCGTCGGGCTGCCGGCCTGGAGTACCGCGTATCCCGCGATCACGGTGAACAGGGCGGCGCCGAGGAGGACGATGTTCCGTCGTCCGAGCGGCGTACGCCGGCTGGGCTCACGGGTCCCGGGATTGGACATAGACATGGAGCCTATCATGCCGTCGGGGGCCGGTCAAGTTGAGGCGGCTCGGCGGGTTCCTCCACCACCTCCCACCCGGCGTCGAGCGCGGCCCGGCGGACGCGGTCAGAGCGCCGCCGCCATCCGAGCAGCAACAGGCCGGCCGCCGCCAGGGCCCACACGCCGCCCGCCATAAGCCAGGTGACCACGGTGTACCGGGTCCGGACGGCGCGACGCCAGTCGTCCTCGAATCGGGCCAGCGGCAGCCCGGTGGTGGCCCGGACCGCCGACTCGAAGTCCTCGCCAGCGGCGAGCCGCGACAGCAGCGGCTCGAGCCGATGCTCGGGATTTCGGCGCGCCAGCTCGAGCACGGCAGACATCGCGAGCGCGTACCCCGCGTCGGCGGCGGTCTCGGAGCCGCGGAGCGCGCCGTCGAGCTGATCGAAATCCGGCACGGCTCCGCGCGCCACCGCGAGGTTCAGCTCGAGCCCTCCGAGCCGCTCCCACTCGCCCGCGGCCCACGCGGCGTACCCCTCGTCGAACCAGAGCGGCACCCGGCCCTCCACGCGCGCGTGGAGGGCCAGATGGGCGAGCTCGTGCCGGAGCGTCCGCTCGAGATCACCCGCGTCCGCGCGGAGCAGGATGGTGCGGGAGCCGGGCAGCGCCAGCGCCGCTCCCCATGCGGGGGCCCGGCCGCGGACCAGCGAATCCAGGCGGGCCCGGTCGGGGACGACGATCAGCGTAAGGCTGTCCGGCGCGCTCCACCCGAGCCCGGGCCACCTGGTCGGGCGGCCCGCCTCCCGCGCGAGGGCCACGGCAAGATCCATCTGCGCCGGCCAGGCGACGGCCGTCACCGGCCCGACCCGGGCGGCCCGCGGCCCGGGCCCCGGCTGCTGTGCCGATATGAGGAATAGGAGGAAAAGACCGCGGAGGGAGATTGGAGGCGTGCCGCCCTACCCCTCGACCAGGTTGCGGGGGATCTCGCCGCCGCTCGCCGCCCGGTCGAGCATCTCCCGGCACCGCTTGGCCCACGGGTTGAACTTGTTGGCCTTGATTCCGTCGGTCCACGCCTGCCGGGCTCCGTCCTGGTCGCCGGCGAACCAGCGGGCCCGGCCCAGCTCGAACCAGGCCTCCACCAGGTTCGGTCCCAGCGCGAGCGTCTTCTTGAAGAAGGTCTGCGCGTCCTCGTACATCTCGCGCTCCTGGTAGACGAGCCCGAGGTAATAGTGGGCGTACAGCGTGGCCTTGCGATCGTTGTCCAGCCGGATCGCCTTGGACAGGTGCTCGATCGCCTCGCCGAAGATCCGCTTCTTGAGACAGATGTACCCCACGTTGATGCGCGCGAGCGAGTTGGCCGGCTCCTTCATCAGGACCTTCGAGAAGGTGCCGAGGGCCTCGTCGTACTGCTCGCTCAGCATCTGGGCCCAGCCGAGCAGCGACAGCGCCTGGGTGGCGCCGGGGGAGCGCTGCAGCGCGTTCTCCAGCGCCTGGATAGCGCCGGCATAATCGCCGAGGGAGATCAGGCTCCAGCCCTTCTCGATGTAGGTCGACGCATTGAGATGGTCGGCCTGCACCGCCGGGCGCGCGCCGGTGAACTGAGGCGCCTGGGGCGCGTCGGCGGCGGCGCTTGCCTGCTTGTACTTCTCCACCAGCGTGCGGATGTCCTCCTTGAGCTGGGTCAGCTCACCCAACGCTCCATCCACCCGCTTGAACAGGTCGATGATGTCGCGCTTGATGGCCTCGCGCTCGACGGCGCCGCCCACCGAATCGAGGCGCTGCTCGATCTCCCGGTACTGCGCGCGTAGGCCCGTCACCCAGGCGTCGCTCATGCTAGGAGCCTCCCGCGCCGGCCAGGGCCAGCCGCTCCGTGGCGGTGAGCAGCCGTGCCACGTTCAGCAGGACGATGGTCCGGGGACCCCACGCGATGATGCCGGCGATATAGGGTGCCGCGAGACCGCGCACGACGGGCGGGGGCGGCGTGATCGTCGTGCTGTCGACCCGCACCACCTCCAGCACCTCGTCCACCACCACGGCGACCCGCTGGTCCTCCAGATTGAGCACGACGAGGCGGGTCTCCTCGCGCACCGGATCGGCGAGCTCGAGCCGCTTCCGCAGGTCGACCACGGGGACCGCCCCTCCCTCGTAGCGCACGATCCCCTCCAGAAAGGCGGGGGCCTTGGGGAGCGGTGCGGGGCGCTCGTATCGCAGGATCCGCTCGACCTGAAGGATGTCGACCGCGAACTCTTGGGGCCCCACGCGGAACGCCACGACCTGGATTTCGTCTTCGGTGGCCACGGTTCAGCTTCCTCCCTCTGCGAGCCGGCCGCCCAGGGCCGGGATGTCGAGCACCGGGACGAGGCCGGCGGGCGCGCGGGTCACACCCAGCGCCCAGGGCAAGGCCTCGCCCGCGGGAACCGGCAAGGCCGGCTCCCGGACCACTTCCTCGGCGGCCTCGACCTCGAGGCAGATCTGCCGGTCGCCCACCGCGATCACGATCCCCGCGCCGCCCACGCCGGCCGGGCAGGCGCCGCCGTCGAGCAGCGCCCCGAGGTGGACGAGCGGGAGGAGCCGCCCCCGCACCGTCGTGAGCCCTCTGAACGCCGGCTGCCGCGCCGGCACGCCGATCGGCACGCCGGGGTCGACGACTTCGACCAGGTGATCGAGCGAGAGCGCCACCTGCCGCTTCCCCGCCCGCACCAGGAGCATCGCGAACGCCGGCCCGCTCATGCGCGCCCCAGCCGCTCGAGCTCGCGGGTCACGCGGTCCGCGATGCGCGAGACCGGCAGCACCCAGTCCGCGCCGCCGCCCTGCGCCGCCGCGTTGGGCATCCCGTAGATAGTGGAGCTCTCCCGGTCCTGCGCGATGCCGACGCCGCCGGCATCGTGGATGGCGCGCAGCCCCTCGGCGCCATCCCGCCCCAGGCCGGTGAGGACCACGCCCACGGCGCGGGCTCCGAAGACCGCGGCGACCGAGCGGAAGAGCGGATCGGCGGCCGGCCGAACACCCCACACCGGCGCCTCGCGCGTGAGCTCCAGGCGGGGGCCGTCCGCGTGGGCGGCGACCCGCATGTGCCAGTCGCCGGGCGCGACGTAGGCGCTGTCCACCAGGAGCGGCGTCCCGTGCTCCGCCTCGACCACCGCGATCCGGCTCTGCCCCGCCAAACGCTCGGCGAGACTGCGGGTGAACCGGGCGGGCATGTGCTGCGCGATCACGACCGCGGCTCCCTGCCCCCGCACCAGCCCGGGCACCAGTTCCGCCAGCGCGCGCGGCCCGCCGGTCGAGGCAGCCACGGCGACGCAGAATCGCGCCCGGCCCGGCAGTGCCAGCGCCGGCGCCGGCGGAGGGACCTGCGCCGGCCGGGCCAGGACGGGCAGCCGGTGGATGTCGGCCGCGCTCGCGGCGCGCAGGGCCGCGACCACGCGCTCGCCGAACCGCGCGAGCGCCGCATCGCTCCGCTCCTCCTCTTTGGCCACCAGGTCCACGGCCCCCAGCTCCAGGGCGCGGATGGCGGCAGCGGTGCCGGGCCCCGCGTAGGCGCTCACCACGACGATCGGACGAGGCGCTTCCGACATCAGGTATCCGATGGTCTCCAGGCCGTCGAGCTCGGGCATCTCCAGGTCCATCAGCACCAGGTCCGGCGAGTGCTCGTGCACCTTCCGGATGGCGTCCATACCGTTCCGGGCGGTGGCCACCACGCGGAACTCGCCGGCGCCGGCCACGACGTCGCTGATGAGGCGGCGGAAGAACGGGCTGTCGTCCACCACGAGCACCGTGTGCGGCCGGTCAGAGAGCGCGGCTGCCATGGGCCACCGACGAGATGTCCACCCGGCCGTCGTCCACCCGGAAGCGCACCGTGCGCCCGTAGTCCCGGCCGACGTCCGTCGCGATCAGGGGGATCCCGGCGCCCATGAGCGTGTTCCGGGTGGCGACCACATTCCGCTCGCCCATGTTGACCGTGCCGGGCGCCGACAGGCCGGTGAACATGCTGGCGCCGCCGGCGATCCGCGCCGTGATCCGCCGGGGGCTCGCCCCCAGGCGGGCCATCTGCTCGAGCAGGAGCGGCAGCGCGGTCTGCGGGCACTTGGCCGGGTTCTGCTCCCGCCGGGAGAGCGCGGGCGACGGAAGCAGCACGTGCGCCAGGCCGCCCACCCGCGCGACCGGATCGTGCAGCACGATGGCGATACAGCTGCCCAGCCCCACGGTGACGAGCACATCGCCGGCGCCGCCCACCTGGAGGTCGGCGACGCGCACGATGATCTCCCGTCCGTTGCCGCCGCTCATGCCGACCGCCGGAAGATGCGCTCGCGGGGGTCCACCAGCGCAAGCCGCTCGCGCGCCAGACCCAGCAGCGTCTCCACCTTGCCGAGCACGAGGACGCCGCCGGGGCGCAGCGTCTCGGCGAACGCGAGGAACAGCCGCTCCTGCATCGCGCGATCGAAGTAGATGACGACGTTGCGGCAGACGATGAGATCATAGGCGCGCTCGGGCGGAGGCTCCCGGCTCAGGTCGAGGGCGCGCACCCGGACCCGCCGCCGGATCGGCTCGACCACGCGGTACTGGTCGCCGTCCGGCAGGAAATAGCGGGCCCGGTGCGTCGCCGGCGTCTCCATCAGGCCCTCGGCGCGATAGCGCGCCGCCTTTGCCCGCGCCAGGCTCTCGCGGTCGATGTCGGTCGCGTCGATCGACACCCGCTCCAGTTCCTGCGGGCGTCCCCGCGCCTCGGCCAGCTCGGCCGCGAGGATCGCCAGGCTATACGCCTCCTCGCCCGAGGCGCACCCCGCGCTCCAGGCCCGAAACGCGGCCCCCGGGGCCCATAACCCCGGGAGGAAACCCGCGGCCAGCCGCTCCCAGGTCTCCACGTTCCGGAAGAACCGGGTCACGTTGATCGTGAGCGCGTCCCGCAGACGCTCGTATTCGCCCGGCGTCCGCTCGAGCAGCGACTCGTACTCGCCGTAGGTGTGCACGCCGCAGGCCCGCATCCGCACGGCGATCCGGCGGCGAATGCACTTGTCCTTGTAGGCGTCGAGCGCGAGCCCGGCCCCCTGGGAGATCCGGCGCGCGAGCGCCCGGAAGGCCGCGTCGTCCGCCGCGCTCACGAGGCCCGCTCGAGCATGTCGAGGTTGGCCCGGGCGAGCTGGTGGCCGGGATTGAGCTCGGTGGCCCGGGCCCAGCTGGCCCTGGCCCGCGCGGTGTCCCGCCGCTTGTACGCCAGGTTGCCCAGCTTGAAGTAGAGGTCGTCGCCCAGGTCCGGCTGCAGCTTGGCGGCCCGCTCGTACGCCTCGAACGCCTCGTCGTACCGCCCGCTCCGGTAGCAGAGATCGGCCAGGTTCTTCGAGACCTGGGGCAGCGACGGGTCCTCCGCGAGGGCCGCCTTGAGCTCGGCCTCGGCACCGGCGAGATCGCCCGACGCTTCCAGCAGCACGGCCAGGTTGTTCCGGAGCACCGCGTGCTGGGGGAAGGCCGCGACGCCCGCGCGGGCCGCCGCGAGCGCCCCCTCCTGATCGTCGGTGCCGGCGTGGGCCAGGCCCGCGGCCCAATACCAGATGGCCGGCACCGGCTTCTCGCCGATCAGCTCGCGGGCCCGCGCGAGGCGGCCCAGTGCGACCTGCGGCTCGCCGCGCTTGAGCGCCGTCACGGCCCAACCCACCATGATCCGCGAGTCGTCCCGCGCCCGCCCGGCGGCATCGCCGTAGGCGGCTTCGGCCTCGTCCAGCTTCCCCAGCCGCTCGAGGGCGAGCGCCATGGCGTGGAGCGCGGCCGGCCGCGGCCCGCCCTTGTCGAGGGCCGTCCTGAGCGCCTCCGTCGCCTCGGTCCAGCGGCCCTGCCGGAGCGAGATCAGGCCCGCGTAGAAGGGTGCGCTGCCCTCCGACGGCCTGAGGTCGGCCACGCGCCGGAACTCGCGTAGCGCCTCGTCGAGCATGCCCGCCTTGTAGAACGCGATGCCGAGGTTGCGGTGCTCCTCGACCCGGCTGTCGTTGACCCGGGTCACGGGCGCGGCGGCGGACGTGCCGACCCGGTGGGCGAAGCCCGCCTGGATCAGCCCGTAGAGCGCCTGCCCCACCTCGAACTCGCCGAGGCCCGACTCCTCCACGACCTGCTGCACGTCGCGGGTGCCATCGAGCAGGGCCAGCAGACCCCGCTGGGCGGCGGAGAGCGTCACGTCCGACTGGCCGACGTGGCCGGGGTCCACGGCGAAGATGAGATCGAAGCTGGGAATCTTCTTCTGGATCAGGCTCCACTCGTCCACCCGGCGGGCGCCCTCGAGCAGCAGGTACTCGGGGTTGATGCGGACGAGGAAGTCCTCATGCTCCGGCCGGACCCCGGCCTCGAAGTTGAAGGTCCCCTGGGACCAGGTGAACAGGTAGTACACCGCCTCTTCCACCTGGAGCCGGATGTAGTCCTGGAGCTCCTCGCGGGTGAGCGAGCCCTGCTCCACCAGAATCTCGCCCAGCCGCCGCTCCCGGGCCCCGCCCTGCCCCTCCACCGCGGCCTGAAGCTGCTCCGGCGTGATCCGCTGGTTGCGCACCAGGATGTCGCCCAGCCGGTCGCGACGGTTCACGATCGCGGCATAGACGATCTGCCCCTCGTCGAAGTAGATCGTGCCGAAGTTCTGTCGGTCGGCGAGCGCGAGGCACCCGGTCCTCCGGCCGAGGAAGAGCAGCTGGATCACGTCGGGGAGGCTGGCCTCCTTGAGACTGCCCTTGATCGCCATCAGCGCCACTCCTCGATCAGGCGCTCTCCGATGCCGGGCCAGTCCCAGACCATCTTCTCCCGGCTCCGCACGCCGCCATTGCCCGGCGCCACCAGCCCGGACGAGCGCGGGGCGCTCGGCCGGCGGGCGGGACGGGCGGGCGCGCCCTCGAGCACGGCGCGCGCGAGCGCCGCTGTGACCTTGGCCTGCTGCGTCTCCGCCGCGACCAGCACTCGCTGCACCAGACCCTGCACTGCGCGCACGGACTCCGCCGGCCGCCCGGCGATATAGGCCGCGACCTCGGGATCCACCTCCGGGACCTTCTCCGTGAGCAGCCGGTCGGCGACTCGCTGGCGGATCTCGCGGTCCGGCGGCGGCAGCTCGGCCACGAGCCCACCCTCCAGACGGGTGAGCAGCCGGGACTCGACCCCCCCGAGCTGGGGAAGGGCCACGGCCGAGGTGAAGACCATCTGGCGCCCGTGCTCGAGGAAATGATTGAAAAGCAGGAACAGCTCGTCCTGCGAGCGGCTCTTCTCGGCGACCAGGTGGACGTCGTCCAGCAGGAGGGCGTCGGCGCGGCGATAGCGCTTGCGCCACTGGGCCACCGCATCCCGGTCGATCGCCTCGATCAGCTCGCTCGTGAATTCCTCGGTCCCCAGGCAGGCGACCCGGAGCCCGCGGCCCGCGAGCGCGTTGCCGATACCGTGCAGGAGGTGGGTCTTGCCGACCCCGCTGCCGCCCACGAGCACCAGCGGGTTGTACTTCTCCCCGGGCTCCGCCAGCACCGCCTGCGCGGCCTGGACCGCTACCCGGTTGCCGGCGGTTTCGACCACGGCATCGAGCCGCCAGAGCGGCGACGGCGCGGGTGGCGGATGCGCGCCTTCCCGGGCCTGCTCCAGCAGCTCTTCCGCCGCCGCCACGTTGGCGGGATCGCGGAAGACGGGCGAGCCCGCGAGATCAGGCGCGGCCCGCTCGGCCTCGGTCCGCAGCACGTCGAGCTTGCGGACGTCCGCCTCGAACTCGCGCAGGGCTTCCTCCGGATCACGCGCGAGCTCGCCCTCGAGCAGCGCCTCGAGCCGGGCGGTCCGGTATCCCTCGCCTTCCCAGCGCAGGATCGCGGCGGCCACCTTGCCGCGCCATGCCTCGATCTGCTGGTGCAGCGTGGCCGAGATCTCGGAGAGGAAGTCCCCGAACTCGTCCGCCGGCGGGGCGGCCGCCTCGGCCGGGCGGGACGCGCCCGCGGGCTCCCCGGCGGCGGCCGGTGCGGGCACCGGCGCCGCGGCGCCCCCGCCGAGCACCGCCTCGACCCGGTCGGCCGGCACCTCGTCCCCCGCCGCCTGATGGGCGATGAGCCGGTTGAGCGCCCCGACCAGCTCGCGCACGTTGTCGAGCCCGAGCCTCGCCACGGCCTCGAGCACGCCCGGAGCGAGCGTCACCCGCCGCTCCTCCGCCTTCCGCCGCAGGATCGCGACTTTGGTCTCGTAGTCGGGGGGCGAGATGTCGATCACAAGCCCGCCGGCGAAGCGGCGGATGAGCCGCTCGTCCAGCGCCTCGATCTCGGAAGGCGGGCGGTCGCTGGTAAGGACGATCTGCCGGCTCGCGGTCTGCATCGCGTCCACGATGCGGAGCAGCTCGGCCTGGGTCTCCCGTTGGCCGCTGAGGAACTGGACGTCGTCCACCAGGAGGAGCGCCACGTCGGCGAAGCGCTTCCGGTAGGCCTCACCCTGGCCCGAGGCGATGGCGGCGTGGAACGCCTCGATGAAGTGGTCGAGGGTCAGGTACTCGACCGTGATCGCCGGGTCGATCGCCTTGGCACCGTGCCCGATGGCCATCAGGAGGTGGGTCTTGCCCAGGCCGGGCTTGGCGTAGACAAAGAGGGGGTTGTACACCGCCCCGGGCGTCTCGGCGACCGCGCGCGCGGCCGTCACCGCCAGCCGGTTCGCGGTCCCCACCACCATGGTGTCGAACCGGAAGTAGGGGTTGAGCGGCGGCGTCACCCGACCGGCCCCCCGGCGGCGAGCCGGCGCAGCACCGACTCGGAGATGGCCTTGAGCGTCTCGAACACGCCGCCCCCGTGGAGCGCGTCGGCCGCGAGGCTCGGGACCGCCCGGAAGTTGAGCGCGTCGTCGAGCTCCGCCTGCGTGAGGATCAGATCGCCCGGGAGGTCCTGCTTGTTGTACTGGAACACGACCGGGAGTTGGCGCACGTCCACGCCCTGCTCCAGCAGGTTCGCCTGCATGTCCTGCAGGCTCTCCACGTTGTCGTCCAGCCGGCGGGCCTGGCTGTCGGCCACGAAGACCACCCCGTCGGCCCCCTGGAGCACGAGCCGCCGGGTGGACGCGTAGTAGCTCTGGCCCGGCACGGTGTAGAGCTGGAACTTGGTGGCGAAGCCCGAGATGCTCCCCAGGTCGAGCGGGAGGAAGTCGAAGAACAGGGTGCGGTCGGTGTGGGTGGCGAGCGAGACCATCCGTCCGCGCCGGCTTTCCGGCACCCGGCCGAAGATGTACTGCAGGTTGGTCGTCTTGCCCGAGCGCCCCGGCCCGTAGTAGACGATCTTGCAGGTGATCTCGCGCGCCGCGAAGTTCACGAGCGACATCGGCTCACCGTCCGAACAGGGCGCGGAGGCTCGCGTTGAGCTCCCGCTCGAAGTTTTCCGGCAGCACGCGCTCCGACGGCGCCTCCCGCGGGGCGGCGGCCGCCAGCTCCGCCACCAGCCGATCGAAGAAGAGCTGGACCAGCCCCACCGTGCTCTCCCCGTCGAACACCACCAGCCCGATCCAGCGCCCGCGCGGGGTCTCGAACCCCGACAGGAACACGTGCTGGCTCAGGCCCTGGTGGACCATGGAAAGGAATTTCGGCTCGCCCACCAGCCGGGCGATCTCCTGGGTGGATGCGACGATCGCGGCGCCGAGCGCGGCGGCGGTCATGACGTCCACCGAGCGGGTGAAGCCGTGCTGCGCGACCACCTGGCCCGACGAGGTCATGAGCAACGTGAGCCGGGCGGACGACTCGCCCAGAAAGCGCTCGAGCGGCTCCATCACCCACGGCTCGACCGCCCGCATCAGGTGAGCCTCCCCGCGACGCCGAGCATCTCGAGCCGCGCCAGCCCGACGTTCGCATCCGGCCCCGCGACTGCCACCAGCACGAGCTCGGTCCCGCACGGGGCGGCGAGCACCGTGCCCCCGGCCGCGTGCAGCTGCAGGAACACCGGCTCGCGCCGGCCCGCGCTCTCGGTGGCGCGGCGCAGCCGGCTGACGAGGCTCGCGGCCAGCGCGGCCACCGCGCGCCCGTCCACGCCGGTCATCAGCGACTCGGCCACGATGAGGCCGTCGCCGGCGGACACCAGGACGGAGCCGCGGATGCCGCGCACCGTGGACAGCCGGTCGAGGAGCTCCGCCGCCGCGGTCACTCGTTCCGCTCCAGCCAGTCGCGCGCGGCCAGCGACGCGCGCTCGGCGAACCGCGCGACCCGCGCCATGGGGATGTCGAGGCCGCGCACCGTGAGCAGCAGGGTCGACTCGGTGGGCGTGGAAAGAAACAGGTTCCCGTCGCCGCACTCGACCGCCAGCCCGCCCCACTCGCCCAGCCCGAGCAGCCGGGCGGTCCGCGCTGCTTCCTTGGACACGCCGGCCAGAAGGGCCGCGACCGAGTCGGCGACGTCGGCGCCCTCCGGGTTTCTGAGCCCGCCGCCCAGCCGCAGCCCGGCCGAGTCCACCAGCAGGAGGCCGTCGGTCCCGCCATCCAGGCCAGCGAAGACCGCGTCCTGCACCGGCGACGCGCTCGCTTCTTCGAAGGAGAAGGGAAGGCCGGCCGTCGCCGCCAGCGGCTCCGGTCCAGCCTCGGATTCCGGCACGGGAGCTACCGGGGCGACCGGCGCGGAGGCAGGGGGGCCGGACGCCGCCACGGGACCGGGCGCGGAGGGCGGCACCGGCTGCCGGCCCGCCCGCACCCGCTCCAGCGCGGCGGCGGTTCCCGCGTCGCCGGGGTCCGCCTGCCCGGCATAGGCCAGGTGCCTCTCGGCCGACGCCAGGTCGCCCGCCTGGTAATAGAGGAAGCCGAGGCCCTTGTGGGCGGAGACGAGGCCGGGGTCGAGCTCGAGGGCCTTGACCCAGGCGTCGAAGGCACGGTCCCGCTCGCCGCGATCGCAGAGGATGCGGGCGCAGAGGTCGTGCGCCCGGGCGAGCTCCGGATAGCGGGTCAGCCCGGTGCGGGCCACCTTGAACGCCGCGTCCGGCTGTCCCCGGCGGCGGAGCGCTTCGCCCAGCTCGAGGAACACCAGGCTGTCCGGGTCGGCGGCGAGCTCCGCCGTCATGCCGCGGATGTCGTCAGACATGCTGTCCTCTCAGCGCGTCGGCGAGCGCCGCCGCGGCGTCGCGGAGCCGCGTGACCGTCGGGGCGTGGGCGTCCTCGTCCGGGCGGCGGCCGTCGCCCCTGAGCCATCGGTCCCAGGTCTCGATGGCGTCGGCGAACCGGCCCTGCCCCGCCTGCGCCATCCCCAGCAGCCGCCGTGGCGCGGGAGCGGCCGGGTCGCGATGCAGCGCCTGGACCAGCGCGTCCTCCGCCTCTTCGCAGCGTCCCAGCCGGAGGAGCGCGCGGCCGAGCGCGAAGTGCCCCTCCGCCCGCTCGGGGTCCGCCGCGACGAGGTCCACGGCCGCGAGGCGCGCGGCCTCGAACTCGCCTCGCGCCAGGTGCTCCTCGACCCGCGCCGCCGCCGGCGCGCCCTCGGCCAGCGCCGCCGTTTCTCCCGGGGTGGCGGCGGGAGTCTCCAGCAACACGACGCCGGCGCTGGTGAGGCCGTAGATCGTGCGCGCGACGTCGAAGTCCGACCGGCCGAGCGCTTCGGCGATCGTGCGCACGTCGCGCACGCCGTCCACGGCCGCGAGCACCTCCCACTCGAACGGCACCAGATCGAGGGGCGCGGTTTCGTCCTCGGGCGCGCGGAGCCTCGGCACCATGCCGAGATGAGGCACCTTGGTCTCGATCCGGGCCCATTCGTCGATTCGCCGCGCCGCCTCCATCAGCAGCGCCTCGGTCGGAATGCTGACCGGCGCCTCGATGCCCGAGCGGTCGATCGCTCCCTCGACGAACGAAAAGTAGCCCTCCGACCAGCTCATCAGCTCGAAGACCACTTCCTCGACCTGCGCCCGCACGCAGGTCTCCAGCTCGCGCCGCCCCACCGCGTCGATGGCGACCAGGATCTCGCCCAGGCGCCGCCGGTCGCCCGCGGTCTGGAGGGCCCGGGCGCGCGCGAGGTCCTCCTCGCGGAGCTTGCCGGAGCGGAGCAGCAGCTCGCCCAGCACGTGCGGGTTGCTGGTGATCTGGGCGGCGATCACGGCCCCGCGGTCGAAGTGGACCACGCCGGCGTTCTGGCGCAGCTCCGACGTGACGCGCAGCTCCCCCGTCTTCCGGCCCAGGTCCAGCAGCTGGAAGACATCGTGGATGTTGAGCTCCTTGAGCGGTCCCTCGATCGCCATGAGCCTAGCCCGCCGCGGTCGAGAAGATGTGCTGGAGGTCGCGCGCCGACCGCGCCCGGTTCCGGGCCTCGGTCGCGAGCGGGCTCGCGGGGTCGAGCTGGATGACGCGCTCCCAGTCCGCCACCGCGTCGCCGAAGCGCCGCTGCCGCGCCCGTGCGACGCCGCGGTGGAAGAGCGCGGGACGGTGCTCGGGATCGAACCGCAGCACCCGCTCCAGCGCCTCGAGCGCTTCGGGCGTGCGGCCGTCGTCCAGCAGCACCCGCCCGAGCGTGGCCAGCGCCTCCAGCTCGTAGGGATCGGTCTCCAGCACCTGCACCAGCAGGTTCACCGCGGCGCCCGCCGATTCGGTCTTCTGGACCAGCCCGGCCAGGGCCAGCGCGGCCGTCGTGAATGTGGGGAGAACCTCGAGCGCCCGCTCGTAGGCGGCGCGGGCGGCCTCGAGCCGGCCCCGCTCTTCCTCGAGCTGGCCCAGCTCGTACCAGACCTGGGCCATGGACCCGTCGAGCTGGAGCGCCTCACGATAGGCCTCGTGCGCGGCATTCCGGTCTCCCAGCCGCAGCGCGATGCGCGCCTGGAGGTGCAACAGGTCGGCCCGCCCGGGCGCCAGCGCCTGGGCCGCGCGGGCGGAGTCCAGGGCGCCCACGGCATCAGCCAGCTCCAGACGGACCCGGGCGCGAAGCACGTGCGCCTCCACCATGCCGGAGGCGCGCCGGGCGAGCGCCTCGGCGAGCGGCGCCGCCTCGGCGTTCCGCCCCAGGGCAAGCAGCGCACGGATCTCTCCGGCCGCCGCGTCCCCGCTCTCACCGTCGAGCGCGCGCGCTTCGCGGTACCGGTCCAGGGCCTCGCCGTGGAGGCCGCGCCGCGCGAAGAGATCGCCCAGCAGCGCGGTCGCGGCGGCCGGCGCCGCCCCGCGGGCTCGCGCCCGGCTCAACTCGGCGGCCGCCCGCTCCAGCATGCCCTTCCCGATGTAGTCGCGGGCCAGCGCGAGCGGATCCGCCGTCTTCGCGGCCCCCGGCTGCTCCGGCGCCGGCGCCAGCTCGCGGAAGAGACGATCCAGGGTGGAGGGGTCGAAGGCGAACTCGGGGCCGAGATCGCCGCCCGCCACGTCGGCGGCGAGCTCGGGCGGAACCGCGATCGTCGGGTCCTCGAACTGGAGATCGATCGTAAGCGCGTACTTCTGGGGCACGTAGAAAGGATCGAGCTCGAGCGCGCGCTTGGTGGCCCGGAGAGCGCCGTCGAAATCGCCGAGCTGGCTCAGCGAGAAGCTCAGGTTGTAGTGGGCGGCCGCGAAGCCGGGGTCGGCTTCCACCGCGCGGCTCAGCGCGGTGCGGGCCTCGCCCCAGCGCTTGAGCTCCATGAGCACGAGGCCGATGCCGTTCCAGGCGGGCGCGCTCTGCGGCGTCCGGGCGAGCGCGTCGCGATAGGCCTCGAGCGCGGGCTCGAGCCGGCGCCGCTGCAGGTGGAGCAGCCCCAGGTTGAGCCGGGCCGCGGGCGGCGCGCCCGGGGACGCCATCGCGCGGTCGAAGGCCTCCGCCGCGCGGTCCGCATCGCCCTGGTGCGCGCGGAGGACGCCCAGATTGTTCCAGGCCAGGCCGTACCCGGGGTCGAGCGCCACGGCGCGCTCGTACGACTCCGCCGCCGCATCGCGCCAGCCGGACTGGTGCAGGGTCACGCCGCGCTCGTTCCAGAGCTTGGGCGAGTCGGCGTATTCCCGCACCAGCGAGTCGTACAGCTCGAGGGCCGCGGGAAGGTCCCGGCGGAGGAGGTGCACCTCCGCCATCGCCTGGAGATTGAGCCGCCGGTCCTCCCCGGAGTCGAGGCCCATGCGGTACTCGCGCAGCGCCTCCGCGAAGTAGCCCCGCTGCCGGAACGCGAGTCCCAGGTTGAAGTGGGCGAGCGCGCCCCCCTCCACCACGCGCGGCCGCATCGCCTCCCGGGCCGCGGCCCGCTCCTGCTCGTCCCGCGCGGTCACCCGCTCCAGGGCGAGATTCGCCTGCGCGCGCGCGAACGCCGGGTTCAGGGCGATCGCGCGCTTCGTCGCCGCGCGGGCCTCGTCCTGGCGGCCCAGGTCGCCGTAGAGAAACGCGAGGAGGTAGTGGGCCTCGGCGTTGTCGGGATTGCGCTCGACCGCGGCCCGGAGCGAGAGCAGGGCCTGGTCGTTGAGCCCGCGGTTGTACAGCGTCTCGCCCAGGTGGAAGAGCGCCACCGAGCTCTGGGGGTCGCGCTCGCAGGCGAGCGCGAACCACTCCGTCGCCACCTCGAGCCGGCCGCGGGCCCGCTCGGCGAGCCCGACCTGGATCAGCGCGCCCGGGTCATTCGGGTGCCAGGCGAGCAGCGTCTCGAACTCGCTCGCGGCCTCGGCGTGGTGGCCCAGCGCGGCGTAGGCGCGCCCCAGCTCCCAGCGGGCCTCGCGGTCGGAGGGCGCGCGGCGGAGCTTCTCCTGGAGCCCGGCCACCACCCGGTCGTAGTGGCCGCTCGCCCGGTAGGCGATCTCGAGGTTCGCCCGGGCCACGTCCATGCGCGGGTCGAGCTCGAGCGCGTGGGTGAGCTGCTCGATCGCCTCGGCCACGAGCCCCTTCTGCCAGTACAGCACGCCCAGGTTGTTGTGGGCGCCGGCATCCGCGGGATCGATGCGCCGGGCGAAGGACCGGAGCACATCCCGCTCGCGCTCCGACAGCACGGCCGCAGACATCGTTCAGGAGAGGCGGATGGCGTCGAAGATTGCCCGGAGAGAGGGCATATCGGGGAGGAGGAGGAAATGCCCGCGCAACGGCTCGGTCGCTCCCTCGACCCGGAACGCGGTCTCCACGCAGAAGACGTAGTCGCGGTCGTGCCCGAAATTGAGATACGCCGTGGTGAGGATCGCCGCGCTGAGGTCGATGACGAGGCTGGGCACCGAGGGCACCAGCATCATGCCCATGAAATCGCTCAACGCGTTCATGTACGCGCTCGCCAGAATGTTGCCCGCCTCCTTGAGGCCCGACTGCTCCATCGGCGTGAACCCGGTGGTCGTCCCCGGCGTCCGGCGGAAGAGAATGTCGCAGAGCGCCTTGGCGGACGGCTCCGGAAAGAGCACGAGGGTGCGGCCGGTGAGGTCGCCCATCATGTGCATCAGAACCGCGGCGATCACCTCGTCCGCTCGGCCGAGCAGCTCGGGGACCTCCTCGAGCGGCCGGACGTTTACCTCCGGCACGTTGATCATGATCGTCCGGCTCGTGAGCTGGGACAGGGCCGTCGCGGCATGGCCGGCGCCGATGTTCGCGACCTCTTTCAGCGCGTCGAGCTGAAGCTCCTTGAGATCCCGCACGTCTTCCATCGTCCCCCCTACACCAGAGCGGCCGCGTCGAGAATCAGGGCCGGCGCGCCGTCGGCCAGGATGGTGGCCCCGCCGAGATACGGCGGCATGCCGCGCGGCGCGTCGAACGGTTCGATCACGATGTCCTGCTGCCCGAGCAGCGCGTCCACCACGAGCGCCGTACGGCGCTCCCCCACCTCGAGAATGATGGTGGGACGCCGCGCGGGCTCCCCGCCGGCCCGCGCCGCGACCAGGTCGCGGAGGTGGACGGTGGGGATGACCCGATCGCGCACCACCAGCGCCTCGCGGCTCCGGAGCGCCGTCACCGCCCGGGCGTCGAACTCGACGGTCTCCGCCACGTAGACCAGGGGCACCGCGTAGCGCTCCTCACCCGCCTGGGCGAGGAGCGCGCGCACGATGGCGAGCGTGAGCGGCACGCGCAGCGTGAACGTGGTGCCCCGCCCCGGCTCGGTCTGCACGTCCAGGCTCCCGCCCAGGGCGCGGGCCCGCCCGAGCGCCACCTCGACGCCGACGCCGCGCCCCGAGACGCCGCTCACCTGGGCCGCGGTGGTGAACCCGGGCCGGGCGAGCACCCGCAGCAGCACATCGTCGGTCAGCGTCGCGACGCCCGCGTCCGCGAGCCCCTCCCGCTTGGCCTTGGCGAGGATCGCCGCCCGGTCGATGCCGCGGCCGTCGTCGCTCACGCGGATGGCGACCGAGCGTCGCTCCCGGGTCGCGGAGAGCAGGATACGCCCCTCGGCCGGCTTCCCCACGGCCTCGCGCTCCGCCGCGGCCTCGAGCCCGTGGTCGGCCGCGTTGCGGATGAGGTGCAGCAGCGGGTCGCCCAGCTCGTCGAGGATCGCCCGGTCCAGCTCGATGTCGCCACCCTCGACCTCGAAGCGGATCTGCTTGCCGAGATCGCGGGCCAGGTCGCGAACCAGGCGGGGAAAGCGGTCGAACACCTCGCTCACCGGCGTCATCCGCATCTCGACGATCTCGCTCTGGAGATCCGAGACCAGGCGGGAGATGACGGCGGCCAGCTCGGACACCTCCGAGTCGTCCCCCCGGACCCGCTCGACCAGCCGGTTCCGCGCGACGACCAGCTCGCCCACCTGCTTCATCATGGCGTCGAGCCGGTGCAGATCCACCCGGACTTGCCGCGCCGCGACCGCCGGCCCTTCCGCCTCGATGACGACGTTCCCGTCGAACGCCACCGCCGCCACTTCGCCCGCCGAGCGGACGGCGGCCTCGATCTGCTCCTCGGGCGCGTCGGTGCGGAGATGGAAGCTGAAGCGGCCGTCGAAATCCTCCCGCTCGAAGGCGACCGCGGCCGGCCGCAGCGCGGTGACGCGGCCCAGCGTCTCCGCCCGCTGGAGCGCCAGCAGCGCGCGCGCACCGCGCATGGGCGCGGCGCCGCGGATCGTGACGCCCACCAGATGGCCGACCGGGCCTTTCTTGACGCCGGCGCCGCGTGCGACCGGCGGGGTGGCCGCGGACGCGCCCGGAGCCGCCGGCACGGGAGCGCCGGCGCTCGCCACCCGGTCCAGCGCGGCGAGCAGCCCGGCCGGCGGCTCGTCCTTCCCGGCTGCGGCCCCCTCGATGGCCTTCTCCAGCGCGTCCACGCTGCGGAACAGAAGCTGGATCAGTTCCGGCGTCGCCACCCTTCCCCCGCGGACCGTCTCGAGCACGCTCTCCGCACGGTGCGCCAGGTCGGCGACCGCGGAATAGCCCATGGTCGCGGCCATGCCCTTGATGTTGTGGATGGCGCGGAAGAGCCCGTTCACCGGCTCCGACGCCGCGGCGTCCCGCTCCCACGCCAGCAGCAGCTGATTGCAGGCGCGGAGATGCTCTCTGCTTTCGGCGAGGAACAGGGCGGCGTACTTCGGATCGGCCATTGAGCCCTAGCCCAGAACGCGCTGGACCGCTTCGAGGACCCGGGAAGGCTGGAACGGCTTGACGACGAAATCCTTGGCGCCGGCCTGGATCGCCTCCACGACCAGCGCCTGCTGGCCCATCGCACTGCACATCAGGATCTTCGCATCGGGATCCTGCTTGCAGATCTCGCGCACGGCCTCGATCCCGCCCATGTCGGGCATCACGATGTCCATCGTGACCAGGTCGGGCTTGAGCTCGCGGTACTTCTGGACCGCCTGGAGCCCGGACTCCGCTTCGCCCACGATCTCGAAGCCGGCCTGGTTGAGAATGTCGCTGATCATCGTACGCATGAAGATCGCGTCATCGCAGACGAGCACCGTGTGACTCACTGCCCACCTCCGAGCGGTTCCGGATTGCCGCCGGCCATGGGAGCCAGCAGCGCGTCGATGTCCAGCAGGATGAAATGCCGATCGTCTCGTCGGGCGACGGCCCGGACGAGGGCCGGATCCACACCGGGCAGCTCGTCGCGGGGCGAGACCGACCCGGGCGGGAACTCCACGAAGTCGAGCACCTGGCTCACGGCGAGCCCGAAGCGCCGGCCCGCGAAGTCGAGCACCAGAATGGCGCCCTCGTCCTCCGGGCGCATCGGCCGGCCCAGGAGCGCATGCGCATCCGCCACCGTCAGCAGGCCGCCGCGGACGTTAACCAGCCCCTCCACGGCAAATGGCACGCCGGGAATGCGGGTGGCGGGAAGCCGGTCCAGCACTTCCCGGATGCGGCCCGCCGGGACTGCGCAAACCAAGTCGCCGACCCGGAAAACCACGGCCGGCAGGGCGTCGGCTTCACTCATGTCTATTGAAGAAAAGAAGATAGGCAAGCGGGTCCGGGCGAGCAACGAGGTCCGCCCCGCCTGCGGCCGCCAGCGCCGGCCGGAGATCCGCGGGCCACTCCGACCGGAAGTCGAGCGCCAGGCCGGAAACGGGGTGGCGAAACGCAAGCCACGCGGCATGGAGAGCCTGCCTGGGCGCGGCGCGCTCCAGGGCCTCCGCCTCGACCCGGGCCGTGCCGGAGATGCGCCGGCTCCCCCCGCCCGCGTACACCGGATCGCCGACCAACGGGTGGCCGACGTGCTCGAGATGCACGCGGATCTGGTGCGTCCGTCCCGTGTGCAGCTCGAGCCGCAGCAGATCCACGCTGTCGAAGCGCGCCACGACGTACGCGTCGGTCCGCGCGGCGCGGCCGGTGGCGACGATCGCCATGCGCTTGCGGTCGCGCGGATGGCGCGCCAGCGGCGCCGTGATGACGGTGGGGCTCTGGGCGAGATGGCCCCACGCCAGGGCCGCGTACGCCCGCGTCACCCGCCGGGCCGCGAGCATGTGGCCGAGCCGACGGTGGGCGAGGTCGGTCTTCGCCACGATCATCAGGCCCGACGTGTCGCGGTCCAGCCGGTGCACGATCCCGGGCCGCCCTTCCGCTCCGCCGGCGAGCGTGGTCCCCCGCGCGACCAGCGCGTTGACGAGGGTGTCGTCCCAGTGGCCGGGGGCGGGATGAACCACCAGGCCCGCCGGCTTGTCGATCACCGCGAGGTGTTCGTCCTCCCAGACCACGGTGAGCGGGATCGGCGCCGGCCGGAGCTGGCGCGGCGGCTCCCCGGCCGGGAAGACGACCGCGACCCGGTCGCCGCGGACCAGCGTGCGGGAGGCGCGCGCGGGCACCGCGTTCACGCTGACCGCGCGATCGGCGACGAGGCGCGCGGCCTGGGTGCGGGAGAGCTG